>Ga0073934_10001282_pt1 | contig 61600 bp, 63 predicted proteins | sample LarsenN4metaG_FD_76834 | JGI IMG/M metagenome (GOLD analysis project Ga0073934, IMG submission 76834) | Hot spring sediment bacterial and archeal communities from British Columbia, Canada, to study Microbial Dark Matter (Phase II) - Larsen... ... | reverse complement strand
TGGCGGCGTACGGCCGGGGCTTCAAGGAAGGACCGGTCGAGGGGTTCCCGGGCCTGGTGTACAACGACCGGGGCGTGGCGTTCGGGATGGACGGGACGACGATCGCCATCGTGCTGGTCTTCCGTTCCGGGGCCGCGGCCGAGGTCTCGGGCCTGCAGGCGGCCGCCCAGGCGGTGCGGCCGGGACCGCAGACGACCGGGTATCCGCAGGTGACGGGGCTGGCGCCGTTCAGCCCGGAGACCAACTACATGTCGCTTCCCGGGTACCTGCGCTGGGTCTCGTATCAATTCGCCGGATCGTGGATCGGCTATCCGGAAGCCGCGCGGATCGTCAGACAGCAGTTGGAAGGCCGGTAGGGCCGCACCAGACCGGAGCGGCTATGGGGACCCGGGGGACTCCTCGGGTCCTCTTCGTTTGCGGCCGCGGGGCCGCAGCCCGGGCACCGGCGCCTTCCCCAGGTCGTAGTCGGCCTTGAGCATCTCCCGCAGGCGCGCCATCGCGGTGTACATGACCCGAGAGACGTGCTTCTGCGACACCCGCAGCTTCCTGGCGGTCTCCGTCTGGGTGAGATCCATATAGAAGAGGTAGTAGACGACCTTGCGCTGCAGCTCCGAGAGCCGTTCCACGGCCTGGGCGATGCGGATGCGGTCCTCGATGGGCAGGTGGAGCGTCTCGTAGTGCTTATGCACGATGTAGGATCGCTGGACCGGCTCGCCCGGCCCCTCCCCGGTGACCTCATCAAGGGAGAGCACCTGCGTCGCGCCGCGGGCGCGGAGGACCTCGAGGACGCCGTCTTCGGCCACGTTCACCGCCTCGGCGATCTCCGGCAGCGTGGGCAGCCGGCCGAGCCGCTGGCTGAGCTCGTCCACCTGCCTGCGGATCTGATAGTCGAGCTCGTAGATCCAGCGGGGGCGTCGGATCGCCGTCCCCTGCGAGCGCAGGTGGTGGCGGATCTCGCCGGTGATGAACGGCCGGGCGTAGGCGTCGAACGGCACGCCCCGTTCGGGGTCGAACTGGCCGATCGCGGTCAACAGTCCCAGGTAGCCGATCTGCCGGAGGTCCTCGATCGGGATGCCGAAGCTCTGGTACCGGGCCGCGATGCGGTGTACCAGCGGCATGAAGATGGTCGTGAGCCGCGCGTGGAGGTCCGCGGACCGCTCGCGGCGGTACGCCCGGAAGAGCGCCGTCGCGTCGGGATCGGCTTCCGCCAATCCAGAGCGGCGCTGCCAGGGTTCCGGTTGTCTCACGCGGGGCCTCCTCGCCGAGGTGCGCCGATGCCGTGTCTACTACGCCATTCCCGAGTAGAGGCCTGCTCTAGTCTTCGCGATCCCCGTCTGGGCCTCCGGCGCGCCGGCCTGCAAATCTTCGGGAATCTGGCCGGAAGTCCCCCACGTCTTCGGCGCGCGGCCGTCGGGCATTACTCCACTGCGATGGAACAGGCACGCCTCGAAGCAACCCTGTCCTGGCTCGTCGATAGCGCATCCGACCTGGCTCCGGCGAACAGCCTGGACGATGCCCTGGATCGGTATCTGAACCGGCTGGTGCAGTGGCTGCGAGCCGATCAGGGATCCATCATGCTGGTGACCGACGGCGGGCTGTCGCTGGCCGCGTCGGTCGGACTCAACGGAGCCGCCCAACCCGGCGAGCGGCCGGTGGCGGTCACCGGTCCTGCCTACGAGGCGCTTGCCCACGGGCAGCCCCGCCTGCTCCAGGGGGCGCTTTCGTCGGACCGTCAGACACCGCGCCCGGAGTCGGCGATGGTCATTCCCATCCGCGCCAGGGAGCGGATCGTGGGTGTGCTGAACGTCGGCAAACTCGCCGGCTCGACCGAGTTCAGCGACGAGGACGTGCAGGTCCTCACCGTCGTGGCCACGCAACTGGCCTGGATCCTCTCCAACTTCGAGCTCATGTCGAGGATGTGGACGCTGGCCATTACGGACGAGCTGACCGGATTGTTCAACCGGCGCTACTTCTACCTGCGCATCCAGGAGGAGATCCAGCGCAGCCAGCGCTACGACGCGGGTTTCTGTCTCGGCCTGATCGACCTGGATGGGTTCAAGGAGCTCAACCGCCTGCACGGGCACCTCGTCGGCGACGAGGTCCTCAGCCAGGTCTGCGGCGTGCTGCGGAAGAACCTGCGCGGCGTGGATCTCGCCGCCCGCTACGGCGGCGATGAGATCGTGCTCCTGTTCCCGGAAACCGGCCCCGAGGAAGCGCTGCGCATCCTCACCCGGCTGCAGACGGCCACGCACGAGATGGTCTTCGTGGGCCGCGACGGCATCCCGGTCAAGCTCGGGTTCTGCGCGGGCATCGCCCAGTACCCGTATCACGGCCACCGCAGCGACGAGCTGATCCAGCGGGCCGACGAGTCGCTGCTGGAGGCCAAGCGCGCCGGGCTCGGCCGGATCGTCGTCGCAGACTAGCCACCCCCCTCGGAGGGCATGCACCTGGACAGGCCCACGTGGCCCAGCCTATGCCCTCGTCTGAGCCGAAGCGCAATCTGCAGCAGTCGCTGACCACTCCAGCGCTCGTCGCCGCCGCGGCGGGGATCGCGGCCGGGGCAGGCATCACGTACGCGCTGACGTCAGGCGATCATCCCGTTGGTGTGGCAGGCGGAGTCCTGGGTGCGGCGGCACTCTTCCGCGCCTGGCGGAGCGTGACCGCCGCCCGCCGTGAGATCCTCACGGACGTCTCCGGCCTGCTTGGGACCGCGACCAATCTCACGCAGGGCGCGTACACGGCGCGCGCAGGTCCGGCCCGCCTCCGTGAGCTGCACACGCTGGGCGAGACCCTCAACGCCGTGGCCAGCCACATGGAGGACCAGGTGGCCGAGCTCGCCGCCCAGGCCTTCTACGATCCGCTGACCAAACTCCCCAACCGCGCGCTCTTTGTGGACCGGCTCGACCGGATGCTCACCCGGGTCAAGCGGCGCAGGGGATCGGTGGCCGTGCTGTTCCTCGACCTCGACAACTTCAAGCTGGTCAACGACAGCCTCGGGCACGAGATGGGGGACCAGCTGCTCCTGGCCGTCGCCCGGCGCCTCCAGGGCTCGGTCCGCGTGGAGGACACCGTGGCGCGGTTCGGCGGCGACGAGTTCGCCATCGCCGCGGCCGACATCGGGCAGCAGGCGGACGCCGTCCGCATCGCCGCCCGTGTGGCCGAGCAACTGGCCGCGCCCTTCTCGTTGAACGGGCAGGAGGTCTACGTCACCTCCAGCGTCGGCATCGCGCTGAATCGCTCCGAGCACGACCGGCCGGAAAGCCTGCTCCGCGACGCCGACACGGCCATGTACAAGGCCAAGGTCAACGGGAAATCGCGGTTCGAGGTCTTCAGCCAGGACATGCAGCTGCAGACCACCGAACGCCTGCGGCTGGAAACCGACCTGCGCAGGGCCGTGGAGCGGGGCGAACTGCAGGTCCACTACCAGCCCGTCGTGGATCTGCCGTCCCGCCGGATCGTGGAGGTGGAAGCGCTGCTGCGTTGGGAGCATGCGCGGCAGGGCTTCATCTCCCCCGCGGAGTTCGTCCCCGTGGCCGAGGACTCCGGCCTCATCGGAATCATCGGGCGCTGGGTGCTGACGCAGGCCTGCCGGCAGGCGCGGATCTGGCGGGATGAGCTGGGTGCCGCGGCCCCCGAAAAGGTCAGCGTGAATCTCTCCGCCCGGCAGTTCTCTCCCATGCTGGTCAGGGAGATCCAGCTCGTCCTCAACGAGACCGGCCTGGGCCCCGGCGGGCTCAAGCTGGAGATTACCGAGGGGGTGTTGATGCGCAGCGAGGCCTCAACCTTCGCCATCCTGCAGGAGCTCAAGGAGCTGGGGATCGACCTGGCCCTGGACGACTTCGGCGTAGGCTACTCCTCGCTCGCCTACCTCAAGCGGTTCCCGTTCTCCAGCCTGAAGATCGACCGCTCCTTCGTGCAGCGCATCGGGCGGGACCCCGAAGACGCCGCGATCATCCGCGCCATCGTCACCATCGCCCGGACGCTGCACATGCACATCGTGGGCGAGGGGATCGAGACCGTGGATCAGTACGAGCATCTCCTCTCGCTGGGCTGCGACCGCGGACAGGGATACTACTTCGCGCGGCCGATGCCCGTCCACGCCGTGGGCGAGCTGCTCCGGACGGGCCTGCAGCGCCGGTAATGTGCGCAAGGACGGCGCGGGCGCCTCGGGGAATCGCCCTCACATGCGGTGGCTGGTCCTCCTGACGGCAGCCCTGCTGGGCCCGACGGCCCTGCCCGCTCCGGCCCAGGCCCTTGTGGGCGCCCCGGCAGCCGGCTTCTCCTCAGGCCCGCTCATCCATCAGCTCCAGCTCACCTTCGGAGGACAGCAGCCGCTCGGGGCGCCCGGCGCGCGGGTCCTGCATCGCTACGTGTCAGACGACGGGTTGATCACGGTCGATCTGGTGGTGCGGGCGGGGATCATCGAGCAGCAGGTCCTGTACCTTCCGGCCGATGAGAGGCGGGCGCATCAGGTCAGCTTCTTCCTGCAAGATGCCCTGGGGTCGATCGTGGGGTCGCAGCGCGGCCTCCTCGCCTTCCGCGCGGCGCTTGCCAACCGCAAGGCCACGGGGTACCGCTGGCGCGATCTGAGCGTCCGCTTCACCCCCGTGCCGAACGCGCTGCTGCAGGTCCTTGTGTCGAGGTGAACTAGGAGAGGTCCGCGGGTGCGAAGCGCCTGATTCCTGGAATGCGATCAAAGGCGGCATCCGCGGACGCCAGAACCGACAGCCCGGCCTGACGCATAAGCGCCGGCACAATGGAGTCGTTCACCAGCAGGCCGTAGCGCTGGCGGAACTCCTGACTCGCTGTCAGGAAGTCCGCCGGAAGAGGCAGAATGTCAAATCCCAGCCTGCCGATACTGAGCACGGAGAAGAAGTACTTCGATAGCTCGCGCACGAGCTCAGGCCGTCCGGCCAACCGCGCCGCAGGGTTTGCCGCCAGGACCAGGCCTCGCTCCGCGGCTTCCAGCATCATCAGCCGGTGCGCGACTTCCAGCACACTGACTTGTCCGGTGACCCCCCGCACCCGTCCTGATTCCACCCGCTCCAAGAGAACCGAACAGTCGTCTGATCGGCCTGTGAAGTGATAGACAAACACATTTGCGTCCACAAAGACCGCGTCGCCGTCGCCGATTTCAGTCAGGGCCATAGAGATCCTCACTGAGCACCGTACGGAGAGCTCTCTCAGACACCGTGAAGCTTCCCCTTGTCTGTGCAGCAATCGAGACACGCGAGGTATCCGCTGCCAGAAACCTCGCCAACGCCTCCTCGATCACCTCGTTGAGACCCCGGCCCTGCCGCCGGGCCGTCTCCTTCGCCCGCCGGTAGAGCGCTGCGTCAAGCGTTGTGCCGATCTTGCGCCTCATGGGCATTCCTCCAAAACAAGATTAGGATCAGGGCGGCTATCTGTCAAGATATGTGTCTAGTCATCTAGACACCGTCTGGCCGCCCGCAAAACGAGAAGCCGGGAACCGTTCATCCCGGCCCCCGGCTTCACCCCTCGAATGCAACGACCGGCGCGAGCTACTTGATCCCCGTGATCAGCGTGTACAGCGGCAGGTAGAAGGACAGCACGATGAACCCGACCACGAAGCCCAGGAACAGGATGAGGACCGGCTCCAGGATTGAGGTCAGCTGGGCCAGGGTCGTCTCGACCTCGGCGTCGTAGAAGTCGGCGACCTTGATCAGCATGCCGTCGAGCTGCCCGGTCTCCTCGCCGACCGCGGTCATCTGCACCACCATCGGCGGGAAGATCCCGCTGGCCTGCAGGGGCAGGGCGATACTCTCGCCCTCGCGGATGCTGGTGCGCACCTCCTCGACGGCCTTCGTCACCACCTTGTTGTCCACGGCCCCGGCCACGACCTCGAGCGCCTGCATGATCGGCACGCCGCTGCTGATCAGCGTGGCGAAGGTGCGCGAGAACCGCGAGATGGTCACCTTGTGCACCAGCGGGCCGAAGATCGGGACCCGCAGCTTGAACCGGTCGAACCGCATCCGCCCGGCGGGGGTGGCGATGTAGCGCCGCAGGAGATACAGCGATCCCACGATGACGCCAAAGATGACGTACCAGTACCTGGTCGTGGTGCGGGTGAACCAGATCAGCATCCTGGTGGGGGCCGGCAAGACCACGTCGAGGTCTTCGAAGAACCCGATGAACTGGGGCAGGATGAAGAAGACCAGGAAAAAGATGATGCCGACCGCAAAGATGAAGATGGCGATCGGATAGGTTACGGCCGACCGCACCTTCTGCCGCAGCGCCAGGTCCTTCTCCAGGAACGTGGCGACGCGCTGCAGGATCTCGTCGAGCACGCCGCCGATCTCGCCGGCCCGGATCATGCTGACGATGAGGGTGCTGAACGTCTTCGGGTGGCGCGTCGTCGCCTCCGAGAGGGACTTGCCTTCCTGCACGTCCGTGCGCAGGTCCACGACGACCTGGCGCAGCTTGGGGTTCTCCGTCTGGATCTCGAGCACCGACAAGGTGCGCAGCATTGACAGGCCCGAGCTGACCATCGTCGAGAACTGCCGGAACATGATGGTCAGATCCCGCAGGGAGATCCCGCGGAACCGCTGGATGCTTTCCCGCAGCCCCGCCCGCGGGCGCTCCTCCTCGAGGCTGGTGACGTAGAAGCCCATCTCCTGCAGCTTGGCGACCACCGCCACCTCGCTGGGGGCGTCGATCGCCCCGGCCACGACCCGTCCCGTTCCATCCCGCGCGCTGTATTTGAAGGTTGCCACGGTCGTACGCTCCTCCCGCTCTTCGGCGCTACCTGCTCACCGTGGTGAAGACGCCTCGTTTCTCTACCGGACCGCCGCGGCGTGGCCGCTCGTCGGATACTGGCCCGGCATGGCCCCCCCCGACCCTACGCCGCCCTGCTCGATGAGCTTGCGCAGCTCGTCGGGGAAGATCGCCCGGGCCAGGGCCTGCTCCATCGTGACCAGCCGCCGCGAGTACAGCGAGTACAGCGACTGGTCCATCGTCATCATCCCGTACTGCGCGCCCGTCTGGATGGACGTGTGGATCTGATGGGTCTTGGCTTCCCGGATGAGGTTCCGGATGGCCGGCGTGGCGATCATGAGCTCCACCGCCGGCACGCGGCCGATCTCCTCGATGGACGGCCACAGCTCGCGCCGCTCGTCCCGCTCGGGCTTCGGGCCGTCGCTCGCCGTCTTCACGGCCGCCGCGGCGGTCCGCCGCGACTTCTCCCGCTCGCTGCGCTCGACGAACCGCACGTTCGGCAGGAGCTGCTGCGAGAGCACGGCCTCCAGCACCGAGGCGAGCTGCACGCGCACCTGCTGCTGCTGGTGCGGCGGGAAGACGTCGATGACGCGGTCGACGCTCTGCGCCGCGTTGGCGGTGTGCAGGGTGGCGAAGACGAGGTGGCCGGTCTCGGCGATGGTCAGCGCGGCCCCGATCGTCTCCAGGTCGCGCATCTCGCCGACCATGATGACGTTGGGGTCCTCGCGCAGCACCGCGCGCAAGGCGTTCGGGAAGGTCTGCGTGTCGAACCCCAGCTCGCGCTGGTTGACCATGCTCTTCCGGTGATGGTGCAGGTACTCGATCGGGTCCTCGATGGTGACGATGTGCGCCGCCCGCTCGGCGTTGATGAAGTCGATCATCGCCGCCAGCGTCGTGGACTTCCCGTGCCCGGTCGGGCCGGTCACCAGGATGAACCCGCGGGGCAGGCGGCAGAGGTCCTTGAGGATGATGGGCAGATTGAGGTCCTCGATGAACGGGATGAACTTGGGGATGACGCGGCAGGCCACGCCGACGGAGCCGCGCTGCCGGTAGACGTTCACGCGGAACCGGCCCACCGTCTCGATGCCGTAGGACAGGTCGAGCTCCCAGGTCTTTTCGAACTTCTGCTTCTGGAAGGTATTCAGCATGCTGTAGGCAAGCTGGAAGGTCTCCTCCGCGGTGAGCGGCGGGTAGTCCATCGGCTCCAGCTTCCCCCACACCCGCAGCATGGGCGGGATCCCCACCGTGAGGTGGAGGTCGGACGCCTGCCGTGCGACCGCTTCCGTCAACAGCGTGTCGATGTCCATAGGGCCTCCCGGCGCCTGCCTGTCAGGCTCCTGTCAATGTCCATAGGATTCTACTGCCACGCCGGAGCGGGCGCTAGTCAATATCCCGGTCCAGTTCGACCACCCGCAGCACTTCGTCGATGGTCGTGATCCCGCGCGACGCCTTCTGCATCCCGTCCTGGAACATCGTGGTCATGCCCTTGGCCATGGCCGCTCTCTTCAGGTCGTGGTGCGGCACGCGCGAGACGATCATCTGCCGCAGCTCGTCGTCGAGCGGGATGATCTCGAACACCGCGACGCGGCCGCGGAACCCCGTGTAGCTGCACATCTCGCAGCCCACGGCGTGATAGTAGGTCCCCTCCTCCGGGATGTGCTCGGCCAGGCGGGGCAGCTCCTCGCGCGCGTTGGGGTGCGGCTTCCGGCAGTGCGGGCAGAGCACGCGCACCAGCCGCTGGGCGGCCACGCCCTCCAGGGAGGAGGCCACGAGGTACGGCTCGATGCCCATGTCCATCAGCCGGGGCAGCGCGGCGACGGCGTCGTTCGCGTGCAGCGTGCTGAGCACGAGGTGGCCGGTCAGGGCGGCCTGCATGGCGATGCGGGCCGTCTCCTCATCGCGCACCTCGCCGACCAGGATGATGTCGGGGTCCTGCCGCAGGAAGTGGCGCAGCGTCGAGGCGAAGGCCACGCCGGCCCGGGGGTTGACCTGAACCTGCGTGACCCCGCCGATGTGGTACTCGACGGGATCCTCGATGGTGAGGATGTTCACCTCGTCCCGGTTCAGCCGGTTGAGGATGGCGTACAGCGTGGTCGTCTTGCCGCTGCCGGTCGGCCCGGTGATCAGGAAGATCCCCTGGGGCCGCTGGACGATCTGCAGCAGCCGGCCGTGATCGCGGGGAGAGATGCCCAGCTTCTCCAGCGTGAACGTCGCCGCGCTCTTCTCCAGCAGCCGCATCACGGCTTTCTCCCCGAAGATGGAGGGCACCGTGGAGACGCGCACGTCCACGCGCCGGCCGTCCACGGTGAGCTGGAAGCTCCCATCCTGGGGGGCGCGGCGCTCGGCGATGTCCATGTTGCCGAGGATCTTGATCCGGGAGATGACCTGCGCGTGGGTGTGCTTGGGCAAGGTGAGCTTGGTCTGCAGCATCCCGTCCACCCGGAAGCGCACCCGCACCAGGTCGGCGTGGCGCTCGATGTGGATGTCGCTGGCCCGCCCGCGCACCGCCTCCTCCAGGAACTGGTTGACCAGCCGGACGATCGGCGCCTCGTCCGCGAGGCGCCGGAGAGTTTCGAGCGAGATGTCCTCCTCGACCGGGGCGGCCAGGTCCTTGAGGAGGCCCTCCATGGCCATCTCGAGCACCGGATAGCGGTCGATGGCGTTCTGGAAGTCGTCCGGGGTGGTGATGGCCGTGCGTACGGGCATGCCCACGAGCCGCCGGATGTCGTCCACCGCGACGATGTCGAGCGGGTCCACCATCGCCACCGTGAGCATGCCGTGCTCGTCGCTGACCGGGATGGCCTGCAGCCGGCGGGCGACGGCGGCCGGCAGCCGGCGGGCCAGATCTTCGCGGATCCCCGCGCCCGCCAGCCGGACGAACTCGATCCCCATCTGCTGGCTGAGCACCTCGGCCAGGGCCTCCTGCCCCACCGCATCCATGTCCAGCAGCACCCGCCCCAGCCGCTTGCCGGTGGAGCGCTGGATCTCCAGGGCCTGCCCCAGTTGCTCGGCGCTGATCAACCCCTCGTCGAGTAGCAGCTCGCCGAGGGGCCGGCGCCGCCGTCCGGCCAGGGGAACCGAGTCGGTCCCGTTGAGGACGGACCTCGCGCGCAGGGAATCGTCGTTCATGGGGCCTCGTTCCGACCGCATGTTGGGGCGGTCATCTTTCTGCTTTGCCGGGCCCACAATCATTCCTCCGTTCTGCCGGACTCCGACCAACCCGCCACCCTCAGACACCCCCCTCCGCGGGCTAAGTCTCCACGAAGACCACGCGGAGGAGCTCGTCGACCGTCGTCGCCCCTTCCAAGACCTTGAGCACGCCGTCGTCGCGCAGCGTCCGCATCCCCTCCTGGATGGCCTGCCCCCGGATCACGGCGGCGGACGCCCCCCGCAGGATGAGGTCGCGGACGGCCTCGGTCATGGGCATGAGCTCGAAGATGGCCATCCGGCCCCGGTACCCCGAGCCCTTGCAGTGATCGCACCCCCGGCCGCGATAGAATACCACGTCCTCCCCTTCCTTCGGCGCCACCCCCAGCCGGTGCAGGGCCTCGATGGGCGGGTGGTATGACTCGATGCAGTTCCGGCACACGGTGCGCACCAGGCGCTGGGCCAGGACCCCGATCACGGACGAGCTGATCAAAAACGGCTCGATGCCCATGTCCACCAGGCGCGTCGTGGCGCTGGGCGCGTCATTGGTGTGAATTGTGGAGAGGACCAGGTGTCCTGTCAATGACGCCTGGATGGCGATCTCGGCCGTCTCGCGGTCCCGGATCTCGCCGACCATGATGATGTCGGGGTCCTGCCGCAGAAACGAGCGCAGCGCGCTGGCGAACGTCACCCCGGCCTTCGGATTGACGTGCACCTGGTTCACGCGAGGGAGCTGGTACTCCACCGGGTCCTCGACGGTGAGGATGTTCTTGTCGGTCGTATTCAGGCGGTGGAGCGTGGAGTACAGCGTGGTCGTCTTCCCGCTGCCGGTGGGGCCGCAGACCAGGATCATCCCGTAGGGCTTGCTCACCATCTGGTGCCAGAGGTCCAGGGTGACCGGCGCGAACCCCAGCTTGTTCAGGCCCAGCCGCGTGCTGGACTGGTCGAGGATGCGCATCACGGCCTTCTCGCCGAAGACCGTGGGCAGGGTGGAGACGCGCAGGTCGTACTCCCTCTTGTCCGCGGTGACGTGGATCCGGCCGTCCTGGGGCACCCGCCGCTCGGCGATGTCGAGGTTCGCCATGATCTTGACGCGGGAGATCAGCCCGGCCTGGATCGCCTTGGGGGCGTTCATGACATCCCGGAGGATGCCGTCCACGCGATAGCGGACCTGGACGTGCCGCTTGTGCGGTTCGATGTGGATGTCGCTGGCGCCGTCGGCGATGGCCTGGTTGATCATCAGGTTGACCAGGCGGACGACCGGCGCCTCCTCGACCATGGTGCGCAGGCGGTCGAGGCTCACCTCTTCGCTGCGGTCGTCGCCGATCTCGATGTCCAGGCCGGCCGCGGAGCGCGCGGCCTCGTCCATGAGGTCGATGTCGCCGGCGTAGTAGCGGGAGATCGCCGCGGCGATCTCCTCTTCCGGAGCGATGACCGGCTCGATCTCCAGCCCCGTCACCAGCCGGACGTCGTCGAGCGCCACGATGTTCAGCGGATCGGCGATGGCCAGCTTCAGGCGCCGGGTGGATTTCTCGACGCCCAGAACCTTGTGGCGCAGGGCCAGGTGCTGGGGGATGACCTTCACGGCCTCGGGATCGACGGCGGCCTGGCCGAGGTCGATGAAGGACATGCCCCACTGGATGGCCAGCGCGCGGGCCATCTGCTGCTCGGTGACGACCCCCAGCTCGATGAGGATGCGTCCGAGGTGGCCGCCGCTGCGCTGCTGCATCTGGATGGCCCGGTCCAGCTGCTCGCGCGGGACGATCCCTTCATCCAGCAGGATCTGCCCGAGCGGGCGGCTCCGGCCGCGGGGCGCGCGGCGGCGCTGCCCGTCCACCGCGGGCGGTGGCACGTCGGCGGATGGCGCCGGGCGCGCAGGGTGCGGCGCGGCGGGAGCCGGCGGCGCGTGACGGGCCGGCGCCGTCGATAGCGCCTGGGGTGGCGGGGCCGGGGGCCGGACGGGAGCCGGCGCATCACTGGCCGGCCTGCCCGCCGCCGGCGGCGAGGCCGGGGGCTCGGCGTCGAGGACGGACGAGTCGGCCAGGAATCCGTCCTCGGCCACGGACGCCTCGGCGGCGGGGGCCGAGCCGTTGCCGCTCCCGTTAGGGCCGGCATGGACGACCGCGTCCAGCCGGGCCTGGACCTGCCCGGCGAGGCGGACCTGGCCGAGCTTGATGTAGGCGTCGCGCAGCGCGCCGAGCACGGCCACATCAGTGGGCACGAGCTCAGCCGCCTTGGCATACGCGGCGGCGGCGCGCTCCCACCGCTGCGCGGCGGCATGCATCTCGCCCAGCGAGCCGTACACGTCCGCGGCCGCCGGGTGCTCGCCTCGCCGTTCAAAGATCTGCGCCAGGCGGACATACCCGACAGGCTCGTCCGCGGCGATCGCGATGAAGGCGCGGTAGGCGGCAATCGCGTCATCCGACCGGCCGGCCTCGAGCGCCCGGGCCCGCGAGAACGCGAAGGCGCGCTCCAGGGTGGTGTTCTGCGGAGGGATGCCGAGCCGCCGCTTGAAGGTGGGGAGCTCGAGCCCCTCAAGCCCGCCCCCAGCCTCCGCCTCTCGGAGCGCCGCGCCGTCCATCCCCGCCCTCACGCCCTCCGGCGGCCCGTCACAGCTGGCCGGCGACGGCTGCGCGCACGCGCCGCATCTCGATGCGCACCCGGCCGAGGTTGGCCAGCCGGTTCCCGACCACGGCCAGGACGGCGTCGCCGCCCGCGGGCGTCACCGCCACCGGCCCCTTCTCGAACTCGATGAGGATGGACTCCAGCCCGCCCAGGTGGAGCTCGCCTCCCATGACGTCGGAGGACCCCAGCGTGCTGGCGGCGATCGCCCCCACGACGTCGCTGTCCACCTCCTCGCCCGCGGCCGTGGCCGACTCGATCACGAAGCCGTCGCGCCCCACCACGAGCGCGGCCGTGACGCCCTCCACCTTGAGCAGCCCGTCCAGGATCGCCCGCAGGCCTTCCATCGTCGCCGTCATCGTCTGCATCGACTCTCCCACCTTCCTGTGGATGTGCCTCTACATCACGCGCGCCGTCAACGCCGAAGCCAGATCGGGCATGAACCGCCGTAGCTGGAGCCGGGCTTTCCCCACGTTCCCGCGGGGGCTCATGGCCAGACCCACGTAGTGGTCGGGCCCCGCCATGGCCAGGATAATGATGTACCGTTCCGCGACCAGCATGATGTGGTCGAGCGTCCCGCCGTCCACCTTCTGGCAGAGGTAGTCGAGGACTTTCCCCGCCACGGCCCCTTCCTGGGCGACCTCGTCGAGGGTGAACCCCTGGTCCACGCGGAGTGTCTCCACCGGTGTGCCGTCCATGCGGACGAGCGACGCGCCGGCGGTGCCTTCGATCCCGGACACCAACCCCCGCAGCAGTTCCTTCACATCGCCGGGCACCGGCTCACCCCCTCGGCGGGACGGCGGGCTCCCGCTCGAAGACCGCCTCGCCCGTCTCCTCGGCTGCCAGCAGGAGACGGACGCCCTGGAGTTGGACGCCCTCCTCATCCACCAGGTACTTGATCCGCAGGATGGTGTCCACATCACGCTGGCTGAACAGCCGGTGGCCGCCCCGCGTGCGGGCGGGGCGCAGCAGGCCGTGCTGCATCTCCCAGGACCGGATCCGCCGCGCATCCACACCGGTCATCTGCGCCACCGTCCGGATCGGATAGACGGCAAGGTCTCGTACGCTGGTCGATTTGGTTTTCACGCGCATCTCCCTCACTTCGCCGACTCCGCGGCAAGGCTGGCGGGCCGCTTCGCCCGGCGCCCCTCCTCCCCGGTGGGGTGGAGGGCGTCACGCAGCCGCCGCACCGCCGCGTGCATCATGCGGGACACGTGCTTCTGTGAAATACCCAGATGCTGGGCCGCCTCAGTCTGTGTGAGGTCCAAATAGAACAGGCAGTAGATGACCTTGCGCTGCATCTCGGAAAGCCGGTCCACGGCGTCCGCCAGCAGCACGCGGTCCTCGGAGGTGATCTGCCCGGACAGATGCTCGAGCGAGACGCGGTCGTAGGCGGTGACCGGCGTGCCGTCGCCGTCCTCGCGCACTTCGTCCAGGGACAGGAAGCGGAACGACTCCCGGGTCCGCGCGGCCTCCATCACCCACCGGACGGGAATGCCGAGCTCCTCGGCGATCTCGGAGACCAGCGGCAGCCGGCCGAGCCGCTGCGTCAACGCCGCCGCCGTCTGGCGCACGCGGTGGTCGAGCTCGTGGAACCACCGCGGGCGCCGCACCACGCTGCCCTGGTCGCGCAGGTAGTGGCGGATCTCGCCGGCGATGAGATGCCGGGCGTACGTCTCGAAGCGCACGCCGCGGTCGAGATCAAAGTTGGTGATGGCGTGCAGCAGGCCGATGGAGCCGACCTGGACGAGATCGTCGAGCGCGGTGCCGAGCCCCGCGTACCGCTGGGCCACCTGGCTGACCAGCGGCAGCAGCCGCGCCGCCAGCTCGGCCTGGCGGTCCGGTGTGGGATCCTGCCGGTAGGAGACGATCAGAGCGCGCAGATCTTCCGTGGGCCCCGTGCCGTTTCGCCTGCCCCGAGACACAGCAACGCCTCCCTCAGGTCGGGTTGGGACCGCCCGCGTGGCAGACCGTCCGCCGAAGGAGGCGATAGATAAAGACACAGTCCTTCATTCGGCAGCCCGGCCGACCGACGATCTCGGTCCCGAAGCTTTGCGCCCCCGCATTGCTGCGGGTTTGCCCTTTCGTGAAGAACCTGGTGCGACGATTAGTATACTGCCTGTTGGGAACCTGTCAAGAGATCTTCCGCGACTCTGCGGCAGATCGGAGGCATCTTCCGGCAACTTCGTGCGCGCTCTGCGCAGCGAATCCCGGGTTTCGCGCTCAGCCCCCCGCGCCCTGCCCGGCGAAATGCTGATAGAGCCCGAGCACGTTGTAGACGTACCACTGCGTCTCGCGATACGGCGGGATGCCGCTGTAGCGCTCCACCGCGCCGCGCCCCGCGTTGTACGCGGCCAGCGCCAGCACCGGATCGCCGCCCAGCCGCTCGAGGTTCCCCTTCAGCACGCGCACCGTGGCGTAGACGTTGGCCACGGGATCGCCCGGATGCACGCGCATCATCCGCCACGTCGCCGGCATGAGCTGCCCGAGCCCGTAGGCGCCGGCGGGCGAGCGCGCCGTAATGCGGAATCCGGATTCCACGGCGATGAGCGCCATGACCAGCCGCGCATCCACGCGGTAGGTGGTCGAGTAGTACAGCACGCTGCGCACGATGGCGTCCACCTGCGCGGCGGTCAACGCCGGATTGTACCAGCGGACGATCCGGACGTACGCCGCGTACGCGTGCGGCGCCGCGGCCTCCGGCAGCGCGGGGGCCGTGCGCCCCTGCAGCCCGCGCAGCCACCGGGCCGCGATCCCGCGCAGCGGGCCCTCCCCCGCGGCGGCCACCGCGGCGAGATACCGGCGGGAATCGGCGAGCCGACCGGATTGCGCGTACGCCGCGCCCAGCCACAGCGCCAGCTCGTAGGAGGGTCTGAGACGGTAGGCGCGCTCGAAGGCCGCGACGGACTCCGCGGTGCGTCCGAGCTGCGACAGAGACGCGCCCAGCCAGGCCCACGCCGTCGCGTGCGAGGGGTTGCGGGCCACGTGCGCCCGGAGCGTGGCGACCGCCTGGGCATGGCGTCCCCGCAGGTAGTCCGCGCGCGCCGAGGACAGCGGGTCGGCCGCCGCGGCCGGGCGCGGCTCCGCGGCCGCGGCCAGACACACCGCGATGAGCAGCAACGCCGCTCGGCCGCCCGCCGCGCGCCTCACTACGCGTGCGACCTCGATGGGTGCTTCCGCCGGATGTAGCCCTCGCGTTCCAGCACCTTGAGGAACGCGTCCACCACGTCCGGATCGAACTGAACGCCTTTCAGGGCCTCCAGCTCCTCTACCGCCTCATAGATGGACACGCTGCCTTTGTAGGGACGGTTGTGCGTGATGGCGTCGAACGTGTCGACTACGGCCACGATGCGCCCCGCCATGGGAATCGTCCATTTCCGCAGGGCCATCGGGTATCCCTTGCCGTCCCAGCGCTCGTGATGCGTGAGGGCAATCTGCTCGGCCAGGTTCAGCAGGATGGCCTGGCCGCCGCCGAGCAGCCTGGCCCCGATCTGGGTGTGGGACTTCATCAGCTCATACTCGTCCAGGGTGAGCTTCTCGGGCTTGAGGAGGATGGCGTCGGGGATGGCCACCTTGCCGACGTCGTGCAGCGGCGCGGCCCGGCGGATGAGCTCCACTTCTTCCTGCGGGAGGCCGACCTCCCGGGCGAGCAGCGCCGCGTTCTCGCCCACGCGGCGGGCGTGCTCGCCGGTCTCGTCATCGCGCCGCTCGACCGCGGATGCCAGCCGTTCGAGAATCTCGATCTGGGTGTCGTCGAGCTCGCGGCTGCGGGCGCCGAACCGCTCCTCGATGTAGCGCGTCTGCGTGATCAGGCGCTCGTGGAGCCGCCGCGACTCGATCAGGTTGCGCACCCGGGCCGTCACGTCCACGTGGTCGAACGGCTCCGCCAGGAAGTCCCTGGCGCCGAGCGTGAGCGCGCGCGCCTTCGCCGCGGTACCCAGCTCGCCGAAGAGGAGGACCGGCACCGGGATTCCGTTGCCCAGCTGGACGGCGAGCTGCTCCAGGAGGACGAGGGTCTCCGCCTCGTGCGCGGTGGCGTCCAGGATCACAAGGTCCGGATGGTACTCCAGCGAGAATGACAGGACATCCGCCACGCCGGCCGCCAGGTGAGTGTGCGGATACCCAGCCAGCCGCAGCATCCCGTGGATCAGCCGGCCCGTGTCCTCCCGGGGGGTGATGATCAGGATTTTCGCGGTATGGATTCCTAGCTCGACCACTCCCGCGCATGCCTCCAGAGCGGACGTCGGGGCCCGGATCCCCCTGGGAAGGGGATGCCCGCGCGCGTCCGGGAGTAGGCTCCAGGCAATCATACGACGGATTGACGGGGCCGGCCATGAACCGGTAGACTGGACGCGAAGCTCCTCGATCAGGGCAAACCCGCAGCGATGCGGGGGCGCAAAGCCATGGGACCGGACATCCGGTTCGCCAGGCTGCCGGGGAGGGTCTCGCGTCTGCCCTCCTGGCTGGACAGGGCAGGCGCGTTGTGTTTGCGGGGCCTCTCGACAAAGGCAAACCCGCAGTGATGCGGGGGCGCAAAACCACGGGACCTCCTGAGGAGGTCGGCCGGGTTACCGAAGGAGGCGGCGATGGGCGGGCGGCTGTGGGTGGTGATCCTCGCGGTGGTGGCGCTCCCGGCCATCCCGGCGTACTCTCAGGCGGTCGGAGACCTGGCCTCGGTGGTCGTGCCGCTCACGGCGGCGACGCCGGCGGCTGAGGTCCTCCCCGACGCCGAGGCGGCCCTTCTCTCCCTGCTGAACCAGGCCAGGCGTCTGCACAGGCTGCCCCCGCTGGTCATGGACTCGTCCCTCCGTCATGTGGCGCGGCTGCACTCGCGCGACATGGCCGCACAGGGGTTTGTGGGGCACGGCTCCGGCGGAGCATCGTTCGCCCACCGCCTGGGGACGGCCGTACCGGGCGGGACCTTTGTGGGAGAGAACGTCACGCTGGCCAGGAGCATCGAGCAGGCTCACTCGGCGTTCGTCGCCAGCACTCCTCACCTGCGGAACATCCTCGAGCCCCGCTTCCGGCGGGTCGGGATCGGCGTCGCCGGCGCCGGCGACCTGGGACTGTTCATCACCCAGGATTTCGCCGAGTAGCCGCACCGGGCTTGATCCGCGCGCAGAACGTGACGAAGCCGGGAGGATCGCTCCCGGCTCCATCGTCTGTCCCCCGCTATCGCAGGCGCGCTACGCGCTACCTGAAGTTCCCTATCCTAATCCTATTTGCCCGTCTGCCCCGGAGCGCCCGAGCCACCGTTGCCGTTGCCGGGTTTGTCGTCGGTGTGTCCGGGAGGCCCGGCATGATCGTGGTTCTGGTCGCCGTGGCCGTGTCCGGGCCACCCGCCGTTTCCGTTGCCATTGTCGCCGCCCGAGTTGCCCCCGCCGGAGTCGCCGCCGCCCGAGTCGCCGCCGCCCGAGTCGCCGCCGCCGGAGTCGCCGCCGCCGGAGCCGCCGCCGGAGTCGCCGCCGCCGGAGTCGCCGCCGCCCGAGTCGCCGCCGCCCGAGTCGCCGCCGCCCGAGCCGCCCCCACCGTTGTTCCCACCGCCGGAATCGGCCGCAGCGTCATCGTGGTCGCCGCTGGGCTCGGCGGCCGTGACCGTCTGCGCGGGAAAGACGAGGATCTGGATCCGGCCGGCCACCCGCTCGCCGTCCACGGACACCCACCAGACGCGCGCCCGCGTCCCGACGAACGGGGTGAGCGCGCAGAACTGCTCCAGCCGGTCCGCCCCGGCGAAGAACGCGGTCATCCGGGTGGCCGTGAACTGCACCGTCCCTTCCCGCGCGGAGAACATGAACACCGAGTCGTCGCAATCCACCAGCTGCAGCGTGCCGTCCCACAGCTGCACCGGCCGCCCCAGCTGCGCCTGCGCCGTCACCGGCCAGGCGGCGATCGTGAGCACGGCGGCCAGGATGACCAGCCCGTGCCCGAAACGCATCCGCATCATCGCACTCCACCTGCCCCATCTGAAGTCTCGCCGCGCCCGCGAGCCCGCCGGCTGCACCCGGCACTAGACAACGAACCCGACCGCGACAAGGACTCTGGCCGGGTTCGCCGCTCGCTCGGCGCGATCCAGGCGACCAGGCACTGCGGATCGCGCGTCGTTGCTTCCAGAGGACACGGCCGCGCGTTCGTTCACCGCGCGGAGGTGCGCCCAGCTATGCAGTTGACCATCCTGAGTCTCGCCGATGAACGATGACGCGACAATCACTCGTTCGACCACTCGGGAAGTCCTTTCGACCGGTCTTCGGCCCATCGAACGAGCGCCGCGCGCGCAAGTTGTGGCGAAGATCGGCGGAAGTTGGCGGCCGGTTCCGCGGCGGCCGGTTCCGCGGCGGCCGGCCCGCCCCGGGCCCCGGTATAATGAAGAAAGCCCGCGGGAATAAGAACAGGTGCCTTTGCTAACGTTTGGGGGAGCAGCATGGAAGAGATCACTGCGGTTGAACGGTCACTGTTGAGCGGCTTCATGCGCGACCGGTACCTGCTCGGCCGGGCGCTGGACGCCGGGTTCAGCAGCGACCTGATGCCTCACGCGCTCGGCCGGAACCTCGCCCGGATCCTCGTCGAGGTGTACGGTGAGCGGGACATGCCGCTGGAACCGGTGGCCATCCGCGCGATGCTCGCCGAACGCGCCGCGCTGACGCCCGAGATGAAGCGGTTCATCGACGCCGTGCTGGCGACGCCCGAGCCGGACGCGGCCCAGGTCATGGCCTACGTCGAGCTCCTCCGGGCGCGCGCCGCCCGGCTGCGCCTGGTCGAAGTGAACACCGAGATCTCCCGGTATCTGGAGGAAGAACGCAGCCAGGACGGCGACCTCGTCGAATTCGTCGGGAAGCTCATCCCGCGGCTGCTGGATATCCAGCGGCAGCGGCTGTCCTCGTCGATGCCGTCCGTCAGCGACGTGGGCAGCGGGCTCGTCAAGGAGATGCTGGCCGGCGACGCCGTCGGCCTGGGGTACCGCGTGGCGCCCTTCGAGCGGATGACGGAAGCCCTCTCCGGGCTGCGGCGCGGCTTCTACTACGGCCTGGCCGGCGCCCCGCGGCGGGGAAAGACCAACATCGCGCTGGAGCTCGCCGCCGCCCTGGCCGGCCAGTACCGGATCCCCGTGCTGTACTTCACCTGGGAGCAGACCAAGCGCGTGCTCTTCTCGCGTCTGCTGGGCAAGGAGATGCTCATCAACCCGGCGGTCCTGCTCAGCCCCCAGGGCACCGATCCCCAGATCCGGGGGCGGGTGCGCGACGCCTGGACGAAGATGGAGCGCGATCTGGCCACGCTCTACCTGTTCGAGGCGGGGCGGCACGACACCGTGGACCGCATCCGGGCCCGCGCCCACAACCTCATGCACGCCCTGCAGACCGACGAGTGCGCCATCTTCATCGACTACCTGCAGCGCGTCCCGCTGGAGGAACCGGTCCACGACGAAAAGTCGCGGACGGACCTCATCTCCGGGAAGCTCGCCGATCTCAGCCTGGAGCTCAACTGCCCGGTCTTCGCCATCTCCCCGCTGGACAAGGAGGGCTGCCGGCTGGACGAGCGGCCCGCCGATGAGATCTCGGAGTTCGCCCGGCCGACCATGCACCACAGCGTGGGCAGCGGCGACCTGGAGTACGATCTGGACGTGGCCATGGTCCTGGCCAAGGACTGGGTGGCCACGAAGAACCTCGAGGACCTGCTCCGCTCCGAGCTGGCCGGCCGCAACGGGGGGACCGTGCCCCGGATCGACGTGCTCGACCTGCACCTGGACAAGAACCGCGACGCCCCGGAGACGGTGGCGAACACCATCCAGTACGCGTTCTTCGTGAACATCAACAAGTTCGTCGAGCTGGGCTTCAAGTCCGCGGAGCGCTTCACCTCAGCCTTCCGCGACTTCGCGAAGATGCGCGAGTCGCTCGACCAGCTGCGGCAGAGCGGGCTGATCTCCATCGAGCACGGCGACTGACCGTCGGAGGAGCGCGGGCGCGTTCCTCCGACATCAGGTCAGCGGGCCCCGCCCTGCCCGGACCCGCCCGACGCCTCGGAGGGCCCTTCCGGTGTGACGCCCCGCACGACCCGGGCCCGGATGAGCCGCTCGATCCGGCGGACGAGCCGCGTCGTCGGGAACTCGTCGGCGGAGAGCGGCTCGACCAGGATCGTGTAGAGCCCCAGCAGGTTCCCGCCCAGCACGTCCGTGAAGAGCTGATCGCCGACCAGGGCCGTGGTGGACCGGCGCGTCCCCATGATGGCCATGGCGCGCCACAGCCCCACCGGCACCGGCTTGAGCGCCCATCCCACCACCGGCACGCCGAGAATCGCGCCCACCCGCCGCACCCGCGCGCTGAAATTGTTGGACACGATGCACGCCGCCATCCCGGCCGCCCGGAGCCCCCGCACCCAGGCCTCGATCTCCGCCGGGGGCGTCGGGCTGCCCCAGGGGAGGACGGTATTATCGAAGTCCAGGATCACGCCGCGGATGCCGTCCGCGGCCAGCGCCGCGCGATCGACCGCCGTCAGGGCCGGCGCGATCCGCCGCGGGCTGAGGAGGCGCAGGATCGCTACCTCCGGTACCGGCGGACGTTGGCCAGGTGCTCCGACAACGTCCGGCTGAAGGCATGCGACCCGTCCGGGCGGGCCACGTAGAAGAAGAACTCCGTGCGCGCCGGACGCAGCGCCGCCCGGATCGCGTCCAGCCCGGGGTTGGCGATCGGGCCGGGCGGCAGCCCCGCGTGGACGTATGTGTTGTAGGGGGAGCTCACCTTCAAATCATCATACGTCACGACCGCCTTGTGCGCCCCCAGCGCGTAGAGGACGGTGGCGTCCACCTCGAGGCGCCAGCCCCGGGCCAGGCGGTTGTAGATCACGCCGGCGATGAGCTCGCGGTCGCCGGGAACGCGCGCCTCGCGCTCCACCATCGACGCGACCGTGAGGATGTCGTGCAGCGGGCGCGGCATGCCGGCCTCCCGCCACAGCGGCACAACGGTCCGGTCGAACTCGGCGAGGAAGCGGCGCACGACCTCCCGCTCCTCGAGGAACCGCGGCAGGAGATAGGTGTCGGGGAACAGGTACCCCTCCAGGCTTCCGCCCGGGACGGCCTTGAGGAAGTCGTACTCGAACTGCCCCGCCCCCCCGCGCACGAGCGCGCGGAGCCGTGCGGCGTCGCCGAGCCCGGCCCTGGCCAGCGCCTGAACCACCTGGTCTGCCGTGAACCCCTCGGGAATGGTGACGGGATGAAGGACCACCTCGCCGCGCGTCAGGACGTCGATGATCCGCAGGAGCGGCATCGACGGCGACAGGCGGTACTCCCCTTCCCGGAGGGTGTGGGCCACGCCGCGGAGGCGGGCGGCCAGCGTGAAGTGGGAGGCGGATCGCACGAGGCCCGCCTCCTGCAGCCTCACGCCGATCTCCCGCGTGGTGGTCCCCCGGCGGATGACGACGATTTGCGCCGTGCCGCCCGCGTCAACCGGAGCGAGGACCGCGCGCCCGCCGGCCCACAGCGCCGCCGCTATGACCACGACGGCGACGGCGATGGCCGCGGCCGCCCTCACTCGTCATCGTCCTCCTCATCCTCGTCGTCCAGGTCGTCCTCCCCCTCGTCGTCGGTCTCCTCGTCCAGATCCTCGTCCAGCGCCTCGTCGTCCAGATCACCATCGTCATCGTCATCCTCGTCCTCATCGCCGTCCTCGACGACGAGGTCGTCGTACTCGTCGAGATTCCTCAGCGCGACGACCACCTGGTCGAACTCCTTGTCGTCATGCACAGGGGTCATCGTCTCCCCGTCCACGCGGAAGACCACGGCCCCGGCCTCGAGGTCCTCCGGCTGCAGCACGGCGTAGCGCCGGTCCTCGATCTCGACGACCTCGACAAGCGTGAAGTCGTGGGGAAGGCCCTCGTCGTCCACCACCGTGATCATCTCGCCCGGCTTCGTCATGGCCCATCGCCTCCAGTTGTCTCTTCCCCACCCGCCCGCCCGGCCCGCCGCCGGTCGAGCACCTTCTGCAGGATCAGCGCGGCGGCCACGGCGTCCCGGCGGGCTCGCCGGTCGCTCCGGCGGACGTCCGCCTCCACCATCCGCCGTTCAGCCTCGGCCGTCGTGAGCCGTTCGTCCTCCAGTATTACCGGCACGCTCACCACCGCGCGCAGGCGCGCAGCAAACCTCCGGACGTCGGCGGCGGCCTCCCCTTCCCCGCCCTCCAGGCGCAGCGGCAGTCCGACCACGATGGCCTCGACGCCATGAGCCCGGGCGAGATCGGCGATCGCCCCGAGCACCTGCTCCCACGACCGGCGGGGGAGGACCGCCAGCCCCTGAGCGATCGTGCCCGTGGGATCGGAGAGCGCCACGCCCACGCGGCGGGTGCCCGCATCGATCCCCAGCAGTCTCATCCTACGTCATCCGGCCTGGCGGACGGCGGCTGCCAGGAACGCGGGATCGCGCCCGCGCTGGAGGAGATCGGCCACGCGCTCGGGATCCTTCAGCCCGCCCTGCGCCATGTCGGCTCTCCCCCCGCCGCTCCCGCCGAAGGCCTGCGCGAGCTCGCGGAGGAGCCGGCCGGCGTCGATGGGCGGCACGGCCCGCCGGGTGCGCGCGGCGACGAGCCGGCCGCTTGCGGCGGACGCCAGCACGATGACGGCGGCCTGGCCGCGGGCGTCGAAGGCGTCGCGGAGGAGGTCGGCCTCGGCCCGCAGGACGTGAGGCTCCTCGGCGGCCGTATCCAGGAGGACCACCTGTGTTCCGTCCACCGTCACCGCGGCGTCCATCCCCCGCCCCAGCAGGTCGTCGGCCGCGGCCCGCGCTCCCACGCCCCGGCGGAGCCTGCGCTCCAGCTCGCGCACCTGGTCGGCGAGCCGCCGCACGCGTTCAGGCGCCTCCTCCGGTGTCGTCCGCAGCTGGTCGGCGACCGCGTGAAGCGCGGCCTCAGCACGCGCCACGTACTCCAGCGCGCCGCGGCCGGTCACCGCCTCGATGCGCCGCACCCCGGCGGCCACGCCGCCTTCCTGGGTGAGTTTGAACAGCCCGATCTGCCCCGTCCGGCCGAGGTGCGTGCCGCCGCACAGCTCCCGGCTGTACCCGTCGATGCTGATCATGCGCACCCGGTCGCCGTATTTCTCGCCGAACAGCGCCATCGCCCCCCGCGCCACGGCATCCTGGTACTCCAGCCAGGACACCCGGACGGGGAGGTCGGCGAGCACCTGCTCGTTGACGCGCGCTTCGATGCGCCGCCGCTGCTCGGCCGTCAGGGGGGCGAGATGGATGAAGTCGAAGCGCAGCCGGTCGGGCGCGACCAGCGAGCCCGCCTGGCGGGCGTGCTCGCCCAGCGTCTCGCGGAGGGCGCGGTGCAGGAGGTGCGTCGCCGTGTGGTTCCGCATGATGTCCAGCCGCCGCGCCGCGTCGATTGCAGCCCGTACGGACTCGCCAACTGCGAGCGTATGCCGCCGTACGACACCGATGTGCAGGATCAATCCACCCGCGACCCGCTGCGTGTCGCGCACCTCGACGACCGACCGCCGCCCGGTGATCGTGCCGGTGTCCCCCACCTGGCCTCCGCCCTCCGGGTAGAACGGCGTCCGGTCCAGGACGACCTCCACCTCCTCGCCTTCGCGCGCTGAGCTCACCGGCGCGCCGCCGGCGAACAGCGCCGCGACGCGCGCCCGGACCGCGCGCTTCGTGTAGCCAACGAACTCCGAGGTCACGCCCTCCGCCGCCAGGGCGGCGAACCGGCGCTCCTCGACCGGGAGGGCGAAGGTTTGTGCCGAGCGGGCCCGCTCTCGCTGCGCCGCCATGGCCCGGGCGAAGCCCGCCTCGTCCACCTCCATCCCGCGCTCCCGCACCACGTCGCGGGTCATCTCGACCGGGAACCCATAGGTGTCGTAGAGACGGAAGACGTCTTCGCCCGCCACGACGGTGCCCCCGGAGGCCCGGATCTGGGTGATGACCTCCTCCAGCCGGCCGATGCCGGCCGTCAGCGTCGCGGCGAACCGCTCCTCCTCCGCCCGGGCGGCCGTCTCGATGAAGGCGTGCTGCGTGCGGAGCTCAGGATACATATCTCCCATCGCCTCGACCACCGCGCCGGCCACGGCCCCGAGGAAGGGACGATCCGTCCCGGCGGCGCGGGCGAAGCGCATCGCCCGGCGCATGATCATCCGCAGCACGTAGCCCCGTCCCTCGTTCCCCGGCACGACGCCGTCGGCGAGGAGGAACGTCATCGCCCGCCCGTGATCCGCCATGACACGATACGCCACGGCGTGCGCCTCGCGCCGCGCGGCGTCGTGGCCCAGGACCGCCTGCAGGCGGTCCAGCAGCGGAGCGAAGAGATCGGTGCGGTACACGTCGGGGATGCCCTGCAGGACGGTGATCAGGCGCTCGAGCCCCATCCCCGTATCCACGCCGGGCCGCGGCAGCGGAATGCGGCGGCCGTCCGGCTGCTGGTCGAACTGCATGAACACCAGGTTCCAGACCTCGAGCCACCTGAGACAGCCGTTGTCCAGCGCCACGCTGCAGTCGGGACGGTGGCACGTGCAGTACTCGGGTCCCCAGTCGAAGTGCAGCTCGGAGGTCGGGCCGCAGGGGCCCACGTCGGCCATCATCCAGAAGTTGGTCTTCTCGCTCATGCGCAGGATGCGCGCCGGGGGTACGCCCAGCGCCTCCCAGGCCGCGTACGCCTCATCGTCCGTCTCGAAGACGGTGGCCACGAGCCGGTCCGCGGCAATCCCGTAGCGGCGGGTCATGAGGTCGTACGCGTAGCGGATGGCCTCAGGCTTGAAGTAGTCCCCGAAGCTGAAGTTGCCCAGCATGAGGAAGAACGTATGATGCCAGGGGCTGGGCCCCACGGTCTCGAGGTCGTTGTGCTTGCCCTGCACGCGCATGCACTTCTGCAGCGTGGCGGCGCGGAGATACGGCCGGGCCTCCCGCCCCAGGAAGGTGTCCTTGAACTGCACCATGCCGGCGTTCGTAAACAGCAACGTCGGATCGTTCGCCGGGACCAGCGGTGCGCTGGGCACCACGGTATGCCCCTGCTCCCGGAAGTAGTCCAGGAACGTCCGCGCCGCCTCCTTCCACCCGCTGCGGCCTGCCTCCATCGTCGCTGCTCCCCCGTCTCGGCGGTGGCGGCGAAAACGAAACGCTCCCGTCCCGAAGGGACGAGAGCGGCGCTCCCGCGGTACCACCCGGATTCCGTCCCCGACCGGGGACGGCACTCAGCGGCCGGTATCGGCGGCCTCCGGCGCCTTCGCGCGTCCGCGCCCGGCGCGCGCTCGGGAGCGGCGACCTCCCTCATCGCACGGCTCTCAGTGTAGTGATGGGCCGCGGGCCATGTCAACCCCGGCCGCGGCGGCGGGCCGTCGCGCGGCCCAACGGGGCCAGTATGCGATCCTCCCGCAACGGCTTCCTCACCCCTCGCCAGTATTTCTGCCCGCCCGGCTCGCGGCGCATGTCTCGGAAGATCTCGAGGTGGTTCCCGTCCGGATCCTGAAAGTAGATCGACCAGCTGATGCCGTTGTTCACCGTGGTCAGGGGCACACCGGCGGCGGTTAGCGCTTGGAAGGCACGGGCAAACGCCCGGGCGCCCCGCACCTCGAAGGCGACGTGATCCACACCCGTGGTGCCCGTGGTGCCGGATGTCCCGGACCGGACCGTTCTGTCTACCTTGAACAGTGCCACCATGTGGTGGGCCCGGCCGCGTGAAACGAACGCGTAGCCGTCTCCCCCGCGCTCAATGAGTTCGAGTCCGATCACGCGTGTATAAAACTCAGTCGCCCGCCGCACGTCACGCACGTTGAGCCTCAAATGGCCCAGGGCCGTCCGGTACCGTGCTGCTTGTGCGGCCACAGGCCTTCCTCTCACCGTGTTCATCTCGGGACGTTCTTGCGGCGCTCGTTGACGACGTCAACGACCACAGCCACGATGAGGATCAGCCCGGTGATCAGGTTCTGCCAGTAGACGTCCACGCCGAGCAAGTTCAGCGCGTTGGCCAGCACCCCCATGAACAGCGCGCCGAGAAAGGCGCCCAGGACCGAGCCTTCGCCCCCGGAGAGACTGGCCCCGCCGAGGATCGCGGCCGTGATGACGCGGAGTTCTGTCCCAGTCCCGACGGTGAGCGACGAAGAGCCGAGCCGCGCGGTGATGAGCAGCCCGGCGATCCCGGCGAGCAGGGCGGCGATGCAGTAATCGACGATGATCACCAGGTCCACGTTGATGCCGGAGAGCCACGCCGCGCGCCTGTTCCCCCCGAGGTAGTAGTTCTGGCGGAGGAACCGGCTGTTGCGCAGCATCAGGTCCCCCAGGATCACCAGCACCAGCATCACATAGATCGGATACTGGAGCCCGAACAGCCGGCCCTGGCCGATGATCGTGAACGAATCGGGCAGGTTCAGCACCGCCCGGCCCGAGGCCAGGACCAGCAGGAGGCCCCGGATCGTGATCATCATGCCCAGCGTCGCGATAAATGGATTGATCTTCATCTTGGCGATGAGCAGGCCGTTGACCAACCCGACCCCCAAGGCTGCGAGCAGACCGACCAGGATGGCGACGGAGGCCGCCATCCCGGCTGTCAAGCCGAGCCCCGTCACGACGCCGGCAAACGCCAGCGTGGAGCCCACGGAGAGGTCGAACCCGCCCGAAATCAGGACGACGACCATGCCAATGGCGATGATGCCCTCCACCGATAAGCCCAGCAGGATGGCCTCGACGTTGCCCCGGGTCATGAAGATCGGGGAGAGCATGGACATCACGATCCCGAAGATCACGAGCACGAGGAGCATCGCGAATTCCCGGAACACGATGAGGGAGCGGAGGCTGGACCCGAGCGCCGGACGTTTGGAGGGTGCCGGAATGTCGCGATCGATCATCGATGGGCCTCGCCCGCGGACGCGCCGGCCGCAGGCGCGGCGGAGAGCGCCAGCCCCGCGGCGTACCTCAGGATCTTCTCTTCGGAGAATTCGTCCCGCGTCAGCTCGCCCGTGATCCGCCCCTCGTGCATCACGACGATCCGGTCGCACATGCCGATCAGCTCCGGCAGATCAGAGGAGATCATGATGATCCCAACCCCCGCGGCCGCGGCCTCCCGCAAGATGTGGTAGATTTCCGCGCGCGCGCCGACGTCGACGCCGCGCGTCGGCTCATCGAGGATGATCACCTCGGGCCGCATCCCCATCCATGCCGCGATGAAGACCTTCTGCTGGTTGCCGCCCGAGAGCTTCATGACCTTCGTCGCGCTCGACGGCGTGACGATCGAATACTCCTTGATCTTCTCGGACGCGTAGAGCTCGATCCTGCGACCATTCAGGAAGTCCAACCGGGAGGCGAACCGTCTCAACGAGGGCGCGATGAGATTGTCGCGGACGGTCATGTTCACAAACAGCCCGCCCTCCTTGCGGTCTTCGGTCAGGTAGGCGATCCCGTGGCGGATAGCATCGGCGGGTCTCGCGATGTTCTGGGCCGTACCGTTCAACACGATCCGGCCGCCGTCTTTGGAGTCTGCGCCGACGATGGCGCGCGCGGCATCGGAGCGATGTGCCCCCACGAGGCCGGCCAGACCCAGGATCTCGCCCCGGCGCAACCGCAGCGAGAGATTCTCGAACACGCCCTTCTTGGTCAAGCCTTCCACGCGGAAATACTCCGGGCCAAACGTCTTCGCGGCAGTCCCGTACAGGTCCGCGATCTCGTGCCCCACCATCATGGCGACCAGGTCCTGTTCCGTGACGTCCGCAATCGGCCGGGAGCCGACGTGGCGGCCATCCCGCATGACCATCACCCGGTCGGCGATGCGGAAGACCTCGCGGAGCTTGTGCGTGATATAGATGAAGGACATGCCGCGCGTCCGCAGGGCGCGGATGTTCTCCAACAGGTACGCCAGCTCCGATTCGGTGAGCGACGATGTCGGTTCGTCCAGGATCAGCACCTTGGGGTTGTTGGAGATCGCCTTGAGGATCTCCAGGATCTGTTGTTGACCCATGGGGAGCGTTTTGACCGGACGGCGCGGATCGAGGTCCAGGTCGAAGCGCGTCAAGAAGTCGGCCGTCTGCCGGTAGAGATCCCGCCATGTGATGAGACCTATCGGCCCGACGGGTTGGCGGTTCGCGAAGAGATTCTCGCCGATCGACAGGCTCCCCACGAGGGACAGCTCTTGGAACACCATCCCGATGCCGGCCTGGATCGCCTCGTGGGGTGACGTAAAGCCGACAGGCCGCTCGGATACGTAGATCCGGCCCGAATCGGGGTGATGGATCCCGCTCAGGATGAGGCCCAGCGTGGTCTTGCCCGCCCCGTTCGCGCCGACGAGGGCGAGGATCTCCCCCTCGCCCAGCTCAAAGGTGACGTCGTTGACCGCCAGGACGCCGGGGAATCTCTTGGAGAGATTCTCTACGCGGAGAACGTGTCCCATGATATCCTGAGCGGGGATGAGGGTTGTCTCACCCTCATCCCCGCGGCGTCAGCATCTCACCCCGGAACTCAGCTCATTTCCCGGCGTAGATCTTGTTGGCGGCCAGGAAATACTGCAGGTTGTTCTTGTCCACCCAGTTCACCGTCATCAGCACCTGGCTCGGTCCTGTGATGACGCCGGCCTTGGCGTTGTCCGACGTCAACGGCGCCTGGCGGTGTTTGAAGTTATACAGCGTCTGCATCGCCCAGAAGGCCATCGCCGCGTCGTCCTGCGCGACGGTTCCGGTGATGGTGCCGTTCTGGATCGCCTGGAGCACGTCTGAGTTGCGGTCCATGGAGACGATCCTGACCTTCCCGGCCTTTCCGGCTTCCTTCACCGCCGTGGCGGCGCCGATTCCGGCAGTCGAGTCGGTGCCGACAAAGGCAGCGAGATCCGGGTAGCGCTGCAGCATGCTCTTCGCGGCATTGACGGAGGTCGGGATGTCAGCCTTGGTGTCTACCGTCTGCACGACTTCGATGTCCTTGAACCCCTTGAAGGCATCCTTGAACCCGGCCGCGCGATCGTCAAACATCTGCACGCCGGGGAGAGACAGCACGACGACCTTCCCTTTACCGCCCATCACCTTGGCGATGCGTTGCCCGCCGACGAAGCCCAGGTCGCGCTGCGGCGAACCGACGTAGGCGATGCGCTTGGAGTTCGGCAGATCGCCGAGAATGGTCACGACCGGGATCCCGGCGGCCCACGCCTTGTTGATCAGCGGGGTGAGAACCGGATCCCAAGCGAAGACGGCGATGCCGGCGGGCTTTTCGGCGATGGCCTGCTCGAACGCGCTCACCTCGCCGTTGATGTCCACCTCCGCCGGGCCGACATACTTGGCGTTGACGCCGAGAGTCTTGCCTGCCCACTTCCATCCGTACTTGTGCGCGTTGAAGAACTCGAGGTTGCCCATGCTGGAGACGTAGATGTAGGTCTCCTTCGCCGCAGCCGCGGAGGCGGGCTGAGCCGGGCCTTGCCACGGCGCTATCCCCGCAACAACGGTCAGCAATAGAGCGGCCAATACCAGCAGCGCACCGGGGATCAGTCTGAACATCCTGGAACGCATCGCGCTCCCTCCTCTTCTCTCGATTGACCAGACCGGTCTCACATAACACGAGCACCTTCATGCCACCTTCTGATGACTGGCTGGTATCCAGACGCAGTAGCCTTCGCTGCCGCGCTTACATCTCAACCGATCCGCACTGTGTGATCCGGGTCACCCCCTCACCCTCGTACGCCACGGCCGCGAGGACAGTCTCGATCTCCTGATGAGGCTGCATGAGCAACGCCGTCCCGTTCTGCACGGCGTTGGCGATGCCGGCCGGCGGCCAGCTCGTGAAGGGCTCGAGAGCGCAGTTGTAGGTCCGGCCGTACCACGGGTAGTCGGTATGACCGCCGTAGACCTGCCACATCCACAGACACTGGAAGAGATGCCGATCCCAGGCCATCCCAAAACCGACGCGCCGGCGCCGGTTGGTCAACCCATACCACCCATCGGTGAGATTCCAGAAGGACACGACGTCCACCGACCGCGTCTCCGCAGGCAGCACACGAGTGATGTCCTGAAGGTGACCGGTCCGGCGATTTTTCACTTGAGGGAAGGCGTAGGTGTCCCCCGGCTCCCACAGCCCGCTCGCATGGTAGGCCAGCACGCGCGCGGTGCGGGCGGGAGTCTGCACCACACAGCTGTCATCGAGGAACGGACCGCCGAAGCTGGGGTGATGTCCCCACATCACCGCGAACTCCACCGGCGCCTCGTTGGTGAGTCGCTCGCGGATGATCAGGGCGGGACGCCCGCCCTCCAGGCTCATCACGCGCTCGAGACGGAGCGGGCTGCGGTAACAGCGCGCGCGGGCGCGCAGGCTGACCTGCTCGGGCGTGTCCTCCGCGACCTCCGCCTCAAACGGCAGCAGAGAGACCTCACCGTGCAGCCCCTGAAAGGTTCCCAGGTACGGGTCCTTCGCCCACCCGGCCGAGGGCAGCACCTCCTGCCAGCCTCCGTAGAAGTAGTCGTGGAACGCACCCTCGGGAAGCGCGCTCGTGGCCACGAAGGGGCGCCGCATCGAGATCGGCGACTGCCACAGCACGTCCAGATCGCGGGGCTTGTAGACGAACTCGAAGATGTCCGCCCCTTTGTCCACGAGCACGCCGACGCGCAGCACCTCGTTCTCCAGGAAGGCCACGCGCATGCCTCTGTATGTGTAATCCAGCGAGATCCGGCATCCGCTCTGACGTCCGTGCGTGTACATGTGTCTGCTCCACTCCGCCTTCAGTGATCCTGCTGTTCCTCCACCGCCGCCGATCCGGCCGGCACCTGACGGCCGTCGTCGAGGGCCGGTGCAGATCCCGGCGCAGCGGAGGCGCGCCGTTGACCCATACCCACAAGCCGTCTCAGCAGCCGGCCCACCTCGCCCCGCCACCGGTCAATCCCCACGGCCGCCGCGATGATGATGCCGAGCGTGATTCCCTGCCACGACGGCGCCACGCCATTGAGGTTGAGCCCGTTCTGCACGATGGCGATGGTCAGCGCGCCGATGAGCGTCGCGAGTACGTTCCCCACGCCGCCGATCAGGCTCGCCCCGCCGATGACCGCCGCGCCGATGGCCTGCAATTCCATGCCGGCCCCGTAGTTCGGAGAGCCGGAGTTCAGCCGCGCGGCCATGACGACGCTGGCCAATCCGGCCGTGCCCCCGGCGATGACATAGGCCAGCATGTGGATCCTTCGCACCTTGATCCCCGACAACCGCGCCGCCGCTTCGTTGCCACCCACGGCGTAGATCTCGCGGCCGGGAACCGTGTAATGAAGAAAGATGTACGCGATCGCGTAACAGACGAGCACGTAGTAGAAGGGCAGTGGGATGCCGAGCAGTGAGCCGTAGAAGACCGGCTCCAGGGCCGGCGAGACGGAGAAGATCGGTGACCCGTTGTTATAGAGGAAGGACCATCCCTTGTATGCTGTGAGCGTCGCAAGCGTTGCTATGAAGGAAGGAATCCGCAGATAGGCAACCATGAGGCCGTTGATCGCTCCAAACCCGCAGCCCAGCAGGAGCACCAGCGACGCGGCCGCGCCCAGCGAGAGATGGTGCCACTTCATGAAGATGGCCATGAGCATCGTGAGCACCGCCATCATCGACCCGGGCGAGAGGTCGATCCCACCCGTGAGGATGACCACGGTCGCGCCGATGGCCATGATCGCGATGATGCTGACCTGGAGCGAGACGTTGAGCAGGTTGCGGGTATCGAGGAAACGGTCGGTGGTCAGACTGATCACAGCCGCGGAGAGGATGAGCGCGGACAACGGCCCGATGAACATCGGGTTCAGGCGGCGGAAGGCGCGGGGCGGCATCGATTAGCTTCTCATCGAGACCGGTGACGGCGCAGCGGCGACGATCGCGTACTCGTCGAGCTCGGCGGCGGGGACGATCCTCGCAACGCGTCCTTCACGGATGATGGCGATCCGGTCACTCATCGCCAGCAGTTCACGGGAGTCCGAACTGATCAGGATAACGCCGACACCTTCCGCAGTGAGACTGTTGATCAGCCGGTACACCTCGACCTTCGCGCCCACGTCGATGCCTTGAGTGGGTTCGTCGAGCACCAGAACCTTGACCCCGGCGAAGAGCCACCGGGCAATCATCACTTTCTGCTGCGTACCGCCCGAGAGCATGCCGACCAGCCGCCAGGCGGCGGCCGGATGGATACGCAGGCGGCGGATAAAGGTGCCGCCGAGCGCTTCCTCCCGGCCCAGGCTCATCAGCGGGCCCCGCAGGAGCGCGGGGAGGCGCGAGATAGTGACATTGCGGAGGCCGGTGAAATTCCAGAAGAGACCGTCGGCTTTTCGGTTCTCGGGGATGAGCGCCACGCCGACGGCGGTCGCGTCGGCCGGCTGGCGGAAGTGCAGCGCCCGGCCCTCAAGAATGAAGGACCCTGCCGTCACATAGTCGACGCCGGTCAGCGCGCGGGCGATGGCGGTCCGCCCTGATCCGACGACTCCGCCCAGGCCGAGGACCTCGCCGCGGTTCAGCGTGAAGCTCACGCCCCTGACCCCGCGCTCGGTCCGCAGGTCCCGCACCTCCAGGAGCGGGCTGTCCGTGGCATGCCGCTCCTTCGGGTAGTGCTCCGCAATCTCCGAGCCGACCATCAGCCGGATCACAGTGTTGAGGTCGAGCCCGGCGCGGAGGCGGCTGGCGACGACCCGTCCATCCTTGAGAATCGTGACGCGGTCGGCCAGAGCTACGATCTCGTGCAGGCGGTGTGAGATATACAGGATGGCCCGCCCGCGGCGGGCCAGTTCGCGGATGAGCTCGTGCAGCCGCTGCGTCTCGTGAAGCGCCAGAGCGGTGGTCGGCTCGTCCATGATCAGGAGGCTCGAGTCCGCGGAGATCGCTTTGGCGATCTCCACAAGTTGCTGCTCAGCGACCGAGAGGGACTGCACGGGCGCGTGCACGTCGACGGCGATCCCCAGCTGCTGGAGCACCTGGCGGGCGTGATCCTCCATGCTCGCCCAGTCCACGAGCGCGGACGCATGGACCGGAAGATGCCCGAGACTGATGTTCTCGGCGACGGTCAGGCTGGGAACGAGCGAAAACTCCTGATAGATGGCCGCGACGCCGCGCTTCCACGCCGCGGTGGGATGGGGAAGCGTGATCGCCTCACCTTTGAAGTGGATCTCACCTGAATCCGGCTGATGTGCCCCCGTGAGCACTTTCGCCAGCGTGGATTTCCCGCTGCCGTTCTCGCCCACGAGCGCGTGGATCTCTCCCGGATAGAGCGCGATGGAAACCGCGCTCAGCGCCTGGACCCCCGGGAACCCCTTCGAGATGTCGCGGAGGTCCCAGAGGGCTTGGCCGCCGGCCCCGCCTTCCTCACCGCGTATCATCGGGCGGCCCCGCCGCTCATCGTCGGGCGCTCGCGGTGGGGGGGACGCACGCGCGGCGTCCCCCCCACCCCGCGAGCTACGGTCTATTTGCACGTGTAGGACTTGACGGGCTTCGGGTAGAGCCGCTCGGGATGGCAGAGGAACTGTACGACGTTGGTCTTGTCCACGATCACCGTCGGCGTCTCCACGTAGCCGCCCTTGAACTTCCCGCCGAGGCAGTCCATGAGCACCTGCATCGCCACCCGGCCCATCTCGAACGGCGTCGTATTCACGGTGGCCGTGACCTCACCGTTGGCGATGGGCTCCAGGCCGGCGCCGGTATCCCCGTCGTTCCCCAGCAGGATCAGCCCGGTCTTCTTGAGCGCCGCGGCCGCCTTGGCGGCGCCGAAGATCTCATAATCGTTGGCCGCGAAGATAAGCTCGACCTCCGGATGCGCCTGGAGCATGTCCTGCGCGGCTTTGTTCCCCCCGTCTACGTTCCAGTTGCCGTTGAGGCTGCTCACGATCTTGAAGTTCGAGGCCGTCTTGATCGCGTCCACGAACCCGCCGACCCGCTCCGTGGAGTGGTAGCCCGGCGCGCCTTCGAGAATGCCGACCGACGTCGGCTTGCCGGCGCGCAGTTTGATCGCGTACTGCCCGATCTTGAACGTCCCCTTGCGTTGCTTGTAGCCGACGACGGCCTGCACCTTTGAAGGGAAATTGGCGATGTCCGAGTTGACGATGACGACCGCGATCCCCTGGGCGACCGCCTGTTTCACGAGCGGGGCTGCGGCGTGCTCATCGTGAGTTGACAGGATGATCCCGGCCACGCGCTGGCTGATGACGTCCTGGATCATGCCCATCTGGCCGTTGATGTCGTTGCCGCTCTGCGGGGCCAGCATGAAGGTGCTCGCGCCCAGGTCCTTCGCGCGCGCCTTCACCCCCTCGCCGATCGCGATGTAGTAGTTAAACTCTGTGGCCGGCGGCATGTACGCGATCCGCGCCGGCTTTCCAGGCTTGTAGGCCAAGCCGCTGCAGGCGGCCTGGGATCCCGAGGCCAGCGGCGTCGGCTTCGCATAGCTCAATGGAGCCGCCGCCGCTCCCTGGCCCGTCCACGGCGTCACGTAGGCCAGCAACACGGCAATCACGGCTATCACTATCGCCGCTCGAGGCCACCTCACTCCACTCATAGTCCCGCCCCCCCCTTGTCAGCCTCTCTCGTGTCCGTCTATCGATCACTGCACTCGCACGGGTCGCGCCCGAACAGACCATTTGGGCCCGTTCAGGCCACACTCGATTCACCTGCCGAGCACCTCAACGCCGCCCGGCGTCACCGCCACGTTGTCCTCGATCCGGATCCCGCCGAACTCGACTCCGTAGATCCCAGGCTCGATGCTGGTCACCATCCCTTCCGCCAGGACGTTCTCCGCCCCCGGGTACAGCATCGGGACGCTCTCGTGATACCTGAAGCCGAGCCCGTGGCCGGTGATGTGGATGAATGCGTCGGCAAGCCCACGCCCGCGGAGGACGTCGCGGGCCGCGCGGTCTACGGCGTCACCGGTCACGCCCGGCCGGATCGCTTCGATGGCGGCACGCTGCGCGGCCGCGACGGCGGCCATCAGTTCTTCCTGACGGGGCGACGGGGGACCGGCGGTCGCCATGCGGGTGATGTCCGAGTAGTAGCCGTCCGCCACCGTGCAGAGTTCGAGCATGACGAATTCTCCGCGCTCGATGCGACGCGCGGTCGAAGCCGCGTATCCCCAGGACACACGGTCCAGCCGTTCCGCACCTGAGAAAACGAGGGCCTCCGCGCGCGCGTGCACTGTGCCCTTGTAGCCGGTCCCCCCGGCAAGGACGGCGCGCTCGACGTCCGCGGCCACCTCGGCCTCGGTGCGCCCGGGCTGTACGGCCGAGATGAAAGCCCGGAGGCCGAACTCAGCAACCTCACGGGCCACGCGCAGGCGGGCCAGTTCACCCGCAGTCTTTCGCCCGCGGAGCCGGGTCAGCAGCGGTGTGATGTCGACGGCATCACCGGTGAGGGCCGCTGTCATAGCCTCGGCCGGACCCGAGGGGAACCACGGCTCGGTGAGTTTCTGCGTCGGCGCCAGATCCTCGTCGGGGTGGCGCTCCACACCTATCCGCCGATTGCGCAACCCCCGTTCGGTAACGGCATCGGTCACCAGTCGCCTCAGTCCCTCGTCGGGGGATGGATCACCGAGCTTCCAGACCGGGAAGGTGCGGATGTCGACGATGAACGCCCGGCTCAACGCCTCGCGCTCCATCTCCGGAGCGACGAGGACGGGTTCCCCGGACGCCGGGAGGACCAGCGCGGACCGGCCGAGCACGGGCCAGTATCCGGCCAGCAAGACGAGGTTTTCCGGAAGGCGGACGACGAGCCCATCCAGACGCTCCTCGGCCAGAGCGGCCTGGACGCTCTTGATCCGCTGCTCCATCGGCGCCCCGGCTACCATGTCTCGAGCAGCGCCGTAAGCCCGGAGTCCACGAACAGTGAGGTCCCCGTCACGAACGAGGACTCGTTGCTGACCAGATAGAGCACCGCGTTGCCGATGTCCTCCGGTGTTCCCAGCCGGCCGAGCAGCTGGCGCTGTGTCACCGTCCGTTTCATCCCTTCGAAGTCTCCGGATTCACGGAAGATCCGCTCGATGAGCGGCGTATACACCCACCCGGGACACACGGCGTTCACCCGGATCCCGTCTCGCGCGTAATCGATGGCCATCACGCGCGTGAGCGCGGCGAGCCCCCCCTTGCTGGCCGCGTACGGCGCCGTGCCGCCGACGTTCTGATAGGAATGTACGGACGCGATGTTGACGATGGCCGCGCCTCCGGCCTGTTTGAGATGCGGGAGCGCGTACCTCGAGCAGAGGAAGGGGCCGGTGAGGTTCACTCGGAGGCAGCGCTCCCATGATTCAAGCGTTGTCTCGTGGACGGGCGTATACACCCCGACCGCCGCGTTGTTGACGAGGATGGACAGGGACCCGTAGTGGTCGACGGTCTGCTGGACCATCGCGCGCACCTGCGCCTCGTCGCCCACGTCGGTGCGGATGAAGAACGCATCGCCGCCGGCCCGCGTAATCTCCTGAGCCGTCCGGGCGCCCTCGTCCGCGTCGACATCCGCCACGGCGACTTTCGCCCCTTCGCGGGCCAGGACGACGGCGATCCCCTTCCCGATCCCTTTGGCCGCGCCGGTGACAATAGCGACTCGATCCTTGACTCTCATCGCGCCTCCTATCGCCAGGCGTCTTTGCCTGACAGCACGTTCCGCACGTCCTCTTCCGACGCCCAGACCGTGTCCCCCAGATACGTGTGCTTCAGGGCGGCAAGCACGACCCCATAATCTAACCCGCGCTCGATACTGCCGCCGAGGTACCCGTGCAGGAACCCGGCGGCGAAGGCGTCGCCCGCGCCGATGCGGTCGATCGACTCGACATGATACCCGTCCCGCTCGAACGCCTGCTGCGCCGTGACGGCGGCAAAGTGCACGCGGTCGGTCACCACGGCCACATCGGGATGGAACCGGTCGCGCAGGGTTTGCGCCACCCGGCGGGCGGGACCCTCAGTCCCAAACAGCTGGTGCGCGTCGGCGGCGGTGGAGACAAGGACGTCGACCTGTGAGAGCAGAGGGGTCAGGGTCGCTGTGGCCTCCGCCGGAGGCCACAGGCGGGCCCGATAGTTGACATCGAAAGACACGATGACCTTTGCCGCCTTTGCTTCGCTGATCGCGCGCGCGACCAGCTCCCGGCACGATGGACTAAGTCCCGGCGTGATGCCCGTGAGATGGATCGCCTTCGCTTCGCGGACGTAGGCCCAGTCCACATGATCGGCGTCGATCGCCGCCATCGCGGATCCCGCGCGATCGTAGACCACCCGCGCCGGGCGAGGCGCGCGCCCCATCTCCACGAAGTAGGTCCCGACGCGATCTCCGCGTGCCCAGAGTACCCGCGAGATGTCCACGCCCTGCGCGCGGATGTCGGACAGGATCCGCCAGCCCAGGGGATTGTCCGTAAGGCGTGAGATCCACCCGGCGCTCGTCTTGAGGCGGCTCAGCGCCATGGCCACGTTGGATTCGGCACCCGCGACGTGGACCGCCAGGTGCGAGGCGTTCTCCAACGTGACGCCGGCCGGCGCCGAGAGCCGCAGCATCGTCTCCCCGATCGTCACGACGTCAGGCATGCTGCTGCCTCCCGCGCTGCACCGCCGATACGAACTTCATGACTTCAGTGCGGAGCCAGGAGAGATCGCCGGCCTGGCGGCCCAGCAGCGCGCCCCCAACGCCGACGGCGACTGCCCCGGCGGCGATGAACTCCGCCGTGTTCTCCACCGACACGCCCCCGGTGGGCAGCAGCGGGATGTCCGGGAGCGGGCCGCGGAGTTGCCGGAGGTATTGCGGACCCACGGTAACTGCGGGGAAGAGCTTCACCAGCGCTGCACCCGCGCGCCACGCCCGCAGAATCTCCGTCGGCGTGAGCGCCCCGGGCACAAACGGAACCTTCAGCCGGTGCGCAGCGGCGGCAACACTCTCGTCCACGTGCGGGGTGACCAGGAATTCCGCCCCCGCATCGACCGCCGCCGTGGCCAAATCCGCATCCAGGACCGTTCCCGCACCGACGATAAGACGTCCTTCATACCTGTCGGCAAGACGCCGGATCGTCCCCGAGGCATCGGTGGAGTTCATCGTGACCTCGACGATCCCAATCCCCACCTCCAACAGGAGGTCGGCGGCGGCTTCGAGATTCGCCGCAGGTACGCCGCGCGCTATGGGCAAGATGCCCACGCGGCGCAATAGGGCGAGCGGTTCGTCCCTCACAGCCGCATGTCGCTCACAGTCTTAGCGCCTGCGCGTAGCGCCGGTCCACCGTGCGTGCGGTGACGGGATTGCGCAGGACACCGATCCCCTCCACCTCGACCTCCAGCACGTCGCCCGGAACGAACGGGCCGGCCGGCGGCGATGCCGACGTGACGAGGTCACCCGGCTCGAGCGTCATGAAGGTGGCGACGAATGCCACCATCTCGGTAAACGGCCGGCGCATCTGGGCGGTGCTCGAAGACGATTCGATCGCGCCATTGCGGCGCCGGACCATACGGGCGTTCGCGATGGGCACTTCGCCGGCCGTTACGACCCAGGGCCCCATCGGGGCGAACGTGTCACAATTCTTGGCCCACTGCTGATACTCGCGCGTCAGCAGCTCCAGGTCATGGAGGACGATGTCGTTGAAGATCGTGTAGCCGAAGATCGCGTCCGGGACCGCCGCCTCGTCGATGCCGCGGATCCGGCGGCCGATTACCGCACCGATCTCGAACTCGTGGAAGACCGATCCGTATCCTTGCGGGATCTCGATCGCATCGTCGGGTCCGATGATCGCGGACGGGGCTTTGAGGAAGAGCTGGGGGACGGCCAGGTATTCGAGCCCCAGGATCTGCCGGTAGTCTTCAAAGTTCAGGCCCATGCAGACAATCTTGGACGGGTTCGGCAGCGGCGCGAGCAGCCGGACATCGGTGAGTGAGAAGGTGGAACGCTGACGGTCGGCCCGGCGAAACGCGTCCCGGATGGTTTCGGTCGAGCCGCCCTGCGCGAGGAAGCCGCGCAGATCGCTAGCCGCCGGTATTCTTGCCGCGCTCATGAGGGATGGAAGGTCGACCACGTGGTCGTCCTCGATCAGCCCCCAGCTCTCGTGGTCACCGTGCAGGAAGGTTCCGACGCGCATCTGCTCCTCCGACAGAAACGCCGGCGTGGCCGTGCCCCAGAGCATGCGAGATGGAGCGCGTACAGCTTTGGACGAGCCCGATGTACTCCTCAAAACGCGGCGACTCGACGTCGACGCCGACCGACGCGATACTCACCGCCGCCACGACCTGACCGGTGTGGTCGAACACCGGCGCTGCGGCACACCGGATGAGCTCCTCGTGCTCCCCGTCGTCGATCGCGTATCCGCGCTGCCGCACGAGCGCGAGATGATTGCGCAGCATGTCGGGGGAGCTGATCGTCCGGCTCGTGTAGGTGCGCAGTCCGCGGCGGATGACCTGATCCAGCGCCGGAGCGGGCAGCCAGGCCAGGAGCACCTTGCCCAACCCCGTGCAGTGGGCGGGAGACCGCCGGCCGATGAGCGAGTGCATCCGCAGCTGGCGGGTGCTCTCGATCTTGTCGATGTACACCACTTCGCCTTCATCGAGGATGGCGAGGTGGACGGTCTCTCCGCAGGCCCGGTGCACTTCCTCGAGGTAGCTCCTGGCGATCTTCTGCAACTCCATGCTGTTGATCACGAGGCTGCCCAGCTCGAACAGCTGCAACCCCAGCCGGTACCGGCCTCCCTCGGCGTCCTGGACGACGAAGCCCTCGTGCTCCAGCGTAGCCAGCAGTCTGTGGATGGTGCTCTTGTGTAGGCCGAGCCGCCGGGCCAACTCGGTGACGCCCAGCGAAGGTGAGGTTGGAGAGAAAGCCTTGAGGATGGCTGCCGCGCGCTCGACTGCGCGGATCCCGTTGCCGGCTGGCCGACGATGCGCCACTGTCCCGTACAATGAAACACCGTTCCGGATACTTGAGAACGCTCTTCGGCAGAAAGGGAGACTCGGTCCTGCCTTCCGTGTTCCGCAGCACGAAACACGCGGTCTCCGGCCTAGCTAGATCCCTCCGACGCGCATCGCGACGCTCTTCACGCGTGTGCGAAAGATGAAACGGAGAGAGTGTCAAACCCCCCCGCTACTCGCAGGGGCTGGGCGGGGTGCACCTCGTCGAGACCACGCCGTATCTCAAGCCTCATCTCCCAGGGTACGGCAAGCCGCCTCCCGGGAGAGGACCGTCCCGGTCCGCCTACGTGGCCGCTTCCGCGGAAACCTCCGCGACCATCTCCTCGGTCCAGGCGACGGCCTCCTCCAGCACGGCCACGGCGTGATCGATCTGCGCCCTGGTGATGATCAGCGGCGGCGCAATGCGGAAGCACTCCGGCTTGTTCAGGCTGTAGAAGACGATGACCCCGCGCTCCATCGCTCCCGCGGTGATCAGCAGGACCACGTCGGGATCCGTGAACTCCATCCCCACGAGCAGGCCCTTGCCGCGGACGTCCCGCACGAGCGATGGGTGCCGGCGCTGCACGCCGCGCAGGCCCTCCATGAGGTAGGGCCCGAGCTCCGCCGCGCGCTCGGGCAGGCGCTCGTCCAGCAGAACGCGGATGGTGGCCACGCCCGCGGCGCAGGCCAGCGGGTTGCCGCCGAAGGTCGAGGAGTGCAGGTAGGGGTTCTGCTCCAGCGCCTTCCAGAGGTGCGGGCGGCCGGTAAACGCGCCGATCGGCAGGACGCCGCCGCCCAGCGCCTTTGCCGTGGTCATGATGTCAGGCACGACGCCCCAGTGCTGGCAGCCGAACATCGTTCCGGTCCGGCCCAGCCCGGTCTGCACCTCGTCCAGGATCAACAGCGCTCCGGCCCGATCGCAGATCTCCCGCACACCGGCGAGGTATCCGTCCGGGGGGATGATCACCCCGCCCTCGCCCTGGATCGGCTCGAGGATCACCGCCGCGGTCTGGTCCGTGACGGCGCGGGCCATCGCCTCCAAGTCGCCGTAGGGCACGTGCGCGAACCCGGGCAGCAGCGGCCGGAACGGCGCCTTGTACGACTCCCGGCCCGAGGCCGACAGCGCCCCCATCGTCTTCCCGTGGAAAGCGCCCTCGGCTCCCACGATTCCCGGGCGTCCTGTGGCCAGGCGGGCCAGCTTGAGCGCTCCCTCGTTGGCTTCCGCCCCGCTGTTGGTGAAGAAGCTGTATTGCAGGTCCCCCGGAGTGATCTGCGCCAGCAGCTCGGCCAGCTCGGCCTCCGGGATGCGGGGCATGGCCCGGACCGACATCGGCATCCTGTCGAGCTGTGCCTTCACGGCGGCGACGACCTTGGGATGGCGGTGGCCGACGTTGAAGACGGCGGGACCACCGGAACAATCGAGGTATTCCTTGCCGTGGATGTCGCGGATGATCGCCCCTTCGGCTTCCCACTCGGCGGTGAGGACGTTGGCGAACCGGTAAAGCCGGGCCAGCCCGGGATTGATGTACCGGGTGTACTTGTCCAGGACGTCGGCGGCGGTGCGGTCCGGATCAGTGGGTCGCGGCATCGGTGCGTTGGCTCCCGGTCTCCAGGTATTCCTTGGCGCGGCGGACGACCTCTCGCGTTTCCTTGTACTTGATGCGCTCCAGGGCCGTCCCCAGCGGCACCCACTCCGTGGCGACGAACCCCTCTTCAGCCTGAGGCGCCGCCTCTTCCCCGCCCAAGAACTCCAGGAGGAAGTAGCGCACGGTCTTATCGTAGAACGCGTCCTCCGAGCGCCAGAAGAAGTAGTAGCGTTCCTCCCCCAGGTCTGCCACCACGCGGACGCGCGAGATCCCGGTCTCCTCGCGCACCTCGCGCAGGGCGACCTCCTCGGGCGTCTCCCCGCGCTCGATGGTGCCCTTGGGGAGCATCCACTTCCCGCTCTCGTGCTTGAGGAGGAGGATCGCCGCCCGGCCATCGTCCTGGCGGAAGACCACGCCGCCGGCGCTCTGCGCGCGCTTCACGGGCTTCCGGGTGCGCGGACGCTCGCTCACGTCCCGGCCCCCAGGGCGGCGCGGACCAGCCGCTGTACCATCGCCCCGTCCGCGCGGGATCCCACCTTCGGCATCAGCACGCGCATCACCCGGCCCACGTCGGCGGGCCCTTTCGCTGCGGTTTGGACGACCGCCTCGTCAACAAGCGCGCGCACCTCGGCCTCCGTCAACGGCGGAGGGAGATACTCGGACAGGATGGCCAGTTCCAGGGACTCTTTCTGGGCGAGATCCTCGCGCCCGCCTTTGGCGTAGGCCTCGATCGCCTCGCGCCGGCGCTTGATCTCACGGCCGATGATCTCTTCGACCTCGGGGTCGGTGAGACCCCGGCCCCGCTCGATGGAGGCGTTGTGGATGGCCGCCCGGGCCAGCCGGATGGTGGACACCCGCAGGGCGTCCCGCGCGCGGAGGGCCCGGTGCAGTTCCTCGAGGAGCCGGTCCGGCAGCGCCAGCGGGAGGCTACGCTCCGCCCCGCCGGCGGCGCCGCGCGGCCTTCCGGCGGCGCTTGGCGCTGGGCGACTCGTAGTGCTCGTGACGCTTGGCGTCGGTCAGGATGCCGGACCGCTTCACCTGCCGCTTGAACCGCCGCAGGGCACTGTCAAGGGTTTCATCCTTACCCACACGCACTTCCGTCATCTATCCCCACCCCCTCCAGTGGCACCCGCTCACCGCTGACCGCCGGGCGTCGGATGCGGGCTGGGTTCCGTAAACTCCGGTCATTATATCAGGGAACCCGCCCCAGCATCCAGGTCCGCTCCACTGGGCACCACCAGGGCTCGCCCCGGGGCAAGTCCACTGGCCCGACTAGGTCATGGACGTTGGCGGCGAGCGACGGGGGTGACGAACTTGTGCGCCGTGTGCGTCTCCGAGAAGCGGACGACCTTGACATCCACCAATCCCGCAGTCCTGCCGGCGGCCAGCACGCGTGCCTCCGGCACCGCGGCCGACCCGCGAGGTGTCACCACCCACACCGCCCCGTCGGGGCGCAGCCTCCGCGCGACCGTCCTGAGCCGCGCGAGGCTGCGTAGATCCGAGACGCCCAGGAAGACGAGCGCCTCTTCCGCCCTGAGCCCCCGCCTGACCGTCACGCGCCGGCCGGCGAGAGACGCTTCGAAGGCCCGATCCTGGAAGGCCAGGACCGCCACATCCGCTCCGCCCGCCACACCCAGCTTGTCGAGCACGCTCTTGGGACGGCGGATCTTCTCCGCCCACACCGCTGCCTTGGCCCCCAGGACGAACACGGCTGTGCCTTTATGGAAGACGACCGTGAGGTCGCCGCCGGCGGCCCGGACGTCCCGGATGTCACGGTACGGGATGGCCAGACGGAAGTCCCCGCGGAAGACGAGCGCGTCCGTCTCCAGGAGCGCCCGGCCGCGCGCGACGGTGCCGTCGAAGCGGACGGTGCACGCCGCCTCGGCCCCCATCGGGACCCTATCCGGGAGGCCAGCCCATCGGCCGGCCTCCGAGCAGGTGGAAGTGCAGGTGCATCACGGCCTGGCCTCCGTCGGGGCCGGTGTTGGTCAGCAGCCGGAACCCGCGCGCGTGCACGCCCTCCGCGCGCGCGATGCGCACGGCGGCGGCGGCGAGCCTGCCGGCCAGCGACGCATCGGTCTCGACGGCGTCGGCGAGATCGGCCACATGACGGCGCGGAATGAGCAGGATGTGGACCGGCGCCTGAGGGTTGATGTCGCGGATAGCCACGACGTGGTCATCCTCATAGACCTTGGCCGCGGGGACCGCTCCGTCCACGATCCGGCAGAACAGGCAGTCGGCGCTCATCACTCCCATCGCCTCCGGTCCAGAATCTTCCTGGCATCGGCGGGCAGCGTCCCGGGAGCGACCACCGTCACATCGGCGCGAAACCGCGTCGTCTCCCGGATGCTCTGCGCCAGGCGCGCGGCCAGCTCGCCGGCGTCGCCGGGGGGGACCTCCACGGCGACCGTGAGGATGTCCTGGTGATCGGCGCCGCGCGTGACGGTGGCCTGGTAGCGGATCACTTCCGGATGGCGGGCCATCGCCCGGTCCAGCTCCACGGGGTGAAGGAAGAGGCCCCGCACCTTCACCGCATCGCCCGCCCGCCCCAGGATGCGGGCCAGGCGGGGCGCGGTCCGGCCGCACGAGCAGGCCCCCCCGGCAAACACGGAGAGATCGCCGGTAGCCAGCCGGAGCAGTGGATAGAGCTCCTGGAGGAAGGTCACGGCGACCTCCCCCGCTTCGCCGACAGCGACAGGCATGCCCGTCGCGGGATCGACGATCTCCACGATCACGCGATCGGCCAGGTGGAGTCCGGTGCGCGCCGGGCACTCGTAGGCCACCAGCCCGAGGTCGCCGATGGCGTAGCCCTGGCTCACGCGGACGCCGCGCGATTCCAGGTCGGCTCTCAGCGACTCGGGCAGCGGCTCGCCCGAGACGAAGGCATGCTCCAGCGGCGACCGCGCGCCGGCGACCTCGGCGATCTTGCTCAGCACAGCGGCCAGGAAGCTCGGCGTCCCGATGAACCCCCGCGCGCCGAGGTCGAGCAGGGTCTTGACCTGGACGTCGAGGTTGCCCACGCCGGACGGCACCGCCACGCAGCCGAGCGCGGCGAGCGCCCCCTCGAACATGGCGCCGGCGGGCGTGAGGTGGTGGGAGAAGGTGTTGATCACGACCTCGCCGGGGGTGAACCCCGCCGCGCGGAGGGCCGGCTCGAACCCCCAGTAGTCGTCGCCGTACCCCTCCGGCTCATAGATCGGCCCCGGCGAGACGAAGATGCGGCGCATCCGCTCCTGCTCCCCCAGCCACCCGCCGAACGGGGGTGAGGCGGCCTGGATCGCGGGCAGCGACTCTTTGCGCAGCAGGCTCACGCGGGGCAGGTCGGCCAGGCTGAAGTCCGCGGGGGAGCGGCCGGCGGCTTCCAGCGCGGCGCGCAGCGCGGGGGCATGGGGGGCGGCGGCGCTGAGGACCGATCTGAGCCGCGCTTCCTGGCCGGCGCGGCGGAGCTCGTGCGGACGGGCCTCGTCGGGATCAGGACCCTGGCGCATGCGGACACTGTTCAGCGGACGGCGAAACGCCTCCTCCGGCCCACCGCGGCCGCCGGTGAGGGAGGAAGGCTCCGCCTTCCCGCGTATGTAGTCGGCAACGTTGCATGGACCCCATCCTCCGGGTCGAGAACCTGCACCTCCACTTCCACGGGATCCAGGCGATCGCGGGGGTGAGCTTCGACCTTTCGGTCCGGGAGATCTTCGGCATCATCGGCCCGAACGGCGCCGGCAAGACCAGCGTGCTCAACTGCATCAACGGGTTCTACCGGCCGCAGCGGGGACGGATCCTGTTCGACGGGGCCGACCTCTCGCAGGCCCCGCCGCATGCCCGGGCGCAGCGCGGGATCGCCCGGACCTTCCAGAACATCGCCCTCTACCCCGGCATGACGGTGCGCGACAACATCATGACCGGACGCGTCATCCACATGCGCTCGGGGGTGCTGGCCTGCGGCCTCTACGTCGGGCCGGCCCAACGCGAGCACGTCCATCACCGCCGGCTGGTCGAGGAGATCATCGACTTCCTTGAGATCGAGAGCGTGCGCGACCACCGCGTGGCCGACCTCCCCTACGGCATCCGGAAGAAGGTCGAGTTGGGGCGGGCGCTGGCCATGGGCCCGAAGCTGCTCGTCCTCGACGAGCCCATGGCGGGGATGAGCATGGACGAGAAGGCGGACATGGCCCGCTACGTCCTCGAGCTCAAGGAGGTCCGCCATCTTCCGATGATCCTCATCGAGCACGACATGGGCGTGGTCATGGACCTCTGCGACCGGATCATGGTCATGGACTACGGGCGGAAGATCGCCGAAGGGATCCCCGCCGAGATCCAGCGCGATCCCGCCGTGATCACAGCCTACATCGGCGAGGCGGTAACCGCCTAGCATGGCCCGCGCCGTTCTGGAGCGTCCGGCCCCGGATCCCGCCCCCGCCGCCCCGCTGGAGCTCCCGCACGGCCGCGACACCCTGCCCAAGCTCCTCCGCCACAACGCGTCGGTGTACGGTGACCGCACCGCCTTCCGCGAGAAAGACCTGGGCATCTGGCAGCGCATCTCCTGGCGGGACTACTACGAGCACGCCCGGGCCTTCGGGCTGGGCCTGCGCGAGCTCGGCTTCCGCCCCCAGGATGTCCTGGCCATCATCGGCGACAACCGCCCGGAGCTCTTCTACGCGGCCATGGGCGCGCAGGCCGTCGGCGGCCGGTCGTACGGCCTCTACCAGGACAGCCTGCCCGACCAGCTCGTCCAGCTGCTCAGCTTTGCCGAGGTCAGGTTCGTCTTCTGTGAGAACCAGGAACAGGCGGACAAGATCCTCGACGCGGAGAAACTGCTCCCCCGCGTCGAGTGGATTATCGTCGACGACTGGCGGGGGATGTGGCGCTACCACCACATGCGGCTGGTCAGCTTCGCCGACGTGCAGCGGCGGGGCCGCGAGCGGCACGGGGCCGAAGGCGCCCTGTTCGACGCGCTGGTGGACGCGGGCCACCCGGCCGACGTGGCCATCTTCTGCCAGACCTCCGGCACGACCGCGCTGCCGAAGCTGGCCATGCTTACCCACCGGAACCTCATCGCCCAGGGAATGAGCTTCCACGCCGTCGAGCCGCACATCAGCGCGGGCGACGAGTTTGTCAGCTACCTGCCGTTTGCCTGGATCGGCGAGCAGATGATCTCCACCTCGCTGCATCAGCTCATCGGGTTCACCGTGAACTTCCCGGAAGAGCCGGACACGGCCCAGCGGGACTTCCGGGAGATCGCCCCGCAGTTCACCTTCGCGCCGGCCCGGATCTACGAAGGGCTGCACACGGCGGTGACGGTGCGCATCCTGGACGCGGGGTGGCTGCGCCGGCGCGTGTACGACTGGGCGCTGGGCGTGGGTGGCCGCATCATCGAGCGCCGGTCCGACGGCAAGCCCGTCCCCGCCTGGTGGCGGCTCCAGCGCTGGATCGCCCACTGGCTGGTCTACCGTCCACTCCTGGACAAGATCGGCTTCACGGGGATCCGCGTGGCGTGGAACGGCGGATCGCCGCTGGGACCGGACTACTTCAAGTTCTTCCACTCGCTGGGCGTGAATCTCAAGCAGATCTACGGGCAGACCGAGATGGCCGGCATCTCCTGCGTGCACCGGGACGGCGCGGTGCACTTCTGGACGATGGGCTATCCCATCGCCAACACGGAGCTGCGCATCACCGGCGACGGGGAGATCATCAGCCGCAGCCCCGCCCTCTTCCAGGGATACTTCAAGAACCCCGAGGCCACGGCGAAGACGCTGCGGGACGGCTGGCTCTACTCCGGGGATTACGGCACCCTGGATCCCACCGGCGACGTCATCATGTTCGACCGCATGTCGGACGTGATCATGCTGGCCGACGGCACCCGGATGAGCCCCTGGGTGGTGGAGGCGATGCTGAAGTTCACGCCCTACATCCAGGAGGCGATGGTCGTCTGCGCCCCCAACGGGGTGACGCTGGCGGCGATCCTGAACATCGAGCTGCGCAGCGTGGGTAAGTGGGCGGAGGACCGCGGGATCGCCTACACCTCCTACGCCGACCTCTCGCAGAAGCCCCAGGTCCTCGACCTCCTGGAGGGGATCGTCCGCGACGTGAACGGCCGCGTCCGCCCGCAGTGGCGCCTGCGCCGGTTCCTGTCGCTGTACAAGGAGTTCCATCCGGACGACGACGAGCTCACCCGGACGCGCAAGCTGCGCCGCGGCTTCATCAACGAGCGCTACGGCGACCTCATCGCCGCGCTCACCTCGGGCGCCGCCTCATACGCCGCGACCTTCACCGTCCGGTATGAAGACGGACGCACCGCGCAAGTTCGAACGACCATGCAGATTCGAGAGATCTGAGGAGGCACCAGGATCCACCGCCCCGCGCCTCGCTACCACATCCCCCAAGCTGCAGGGGGACGGATGCGCGCCGTCCCGCCGCAGTCACCCCCCTCCGCGGGCTAATGGCGGAGTTTCTGGCCAGCGGCCTGCTCAACGGCCTGGCGGTGGGCAGCATCTACGCCCTGATCGCGCTGGGCTTCGCCCTGCTCTACAAGTCGACGAAGATCCTCAACCTGGCCCATGGCGAGCTGGTGCTGTTCGGCGGGTACCTGGCCATCGGCCTGACGCACTTCGTCCCCTTCCCGGTGGCGGTGATCCTCACCCTCGCCGCCGCGGCCGCGCTCGGGTTCGCCGTGGAGCGTGTGATCATGCGCCCGCTGTTCGGGCAGCCGGTGCTGTCGGTGATCATCGTCACCCTGGCCCTGGGGTACATCGTCCGGGGTGTGATGGTCGGGCTCTGGGGAGGCGCGACCCGCCAGTTTCCCACGGTGCTGCCGACGGGCACGGTCTCGCTGGGCGGCCTGGCCGTCCAGCGCGTCGGCGTCTACAGCGCGGCCACCGCGCTCGTCCTGCTCGTCGTCTTCTGGCTGTTCTTCCGCTATTCGCTGGTGGGCATCGCCATGCGCGCGGCCGCGAACGAGCAGCTCACCGCCAGCACGCTGGGCGTGAGCCTGCGGCGGGTCTTCGCCTATGCGTGGGCGTTTGCCGCGGTCGCCGGCGCCGTGGGCGGCGTGCTGCTCGGATTGTGGCTGGGCGTGAACTTCGCCCTGGGCGCGGTGGGGCTCAAGGCGCTGGCCGCCGTGATCCTGGGCGGCCTGGACAGCATCCCGGGGGCCATCGTGGGCGGACTGGCCATCGGCGTGATCGAGACGACGATCGGCGGGTACATCGACGCCCACATCATCTACGGCTTCAAGGACATCGTGGCGTTCGTGGTCATCCTGGTCGTGCTGATGATCCGTCCCTACGGGTTGTTCGGCACCGAGCACATCGAGCGGCTGTGAGCGCGCGGCCGGCCGGCGATTTCAAGATCACCTACGCGCAGGACATGGCGGTGCTGCACACCGCCTTCTACCGGTGGGGGTTCCTGCTGCTCGTCGCCGCGCTGCTGCTGGCGCCGCTGTGGCTGGGCAACCGCATCTTCCTGCTCACGACCATCGGCATCTTCGCCATCGGGGCCACGGGGCTGGCGCTGCTCACGGGCTTCACCGGGCAGATCTCGCTGGGGCATGCCGCCTTCATGGCCATCGGCGCGTACAGCACCGCCGCGCTGACCGGCGCGCTCCGGGTGCCGTTCCTCCTGGCCGTCCCGCTGGCCGGCCTGGTGGCGTTCGCGCTGGGGGCGCTGGTGGCCCTGCCCTCGCTGCGCATCAAGGGGCTCTACCTGGCCATCGCCACCCTCGCCTTCCAGTTCCTGACCGACTACGCCATCATCCACGCCGTCGGCGAAGGCCTGGGAGCCATCTCCGTCCGCGCGCCCCGCATCGGCCCGTGGATCCTGCGCACCGAGACGGCCATGTACTACCTCGTCCTGGCCGTCTGGCTCGCCGCCGGGGCCTTCGCCGCCAACCTCGTCCGGACGCGGATCGGGCTGGCCCTCATGGCGGTCCGGGACCGGGACTACGCCGCCCAGGTGCTGGGGATCAACCTGCTGGCTTACAAAGCGCTGGCGTTCGGCCTGGCCGCGTTCTACGCGGGGATCGCCGGGGGGCTGTGGGCCTCATACAACCGGCTGGTGACCCCGGAGCACTTCACCATCATCCAGTCCATCGACTACGTGGCGATGGTCGTGATGGGGGGGCTGACCAGCGTGTGGGGCCCGCACCTGGGCGCCGCGTTCGTCACCGCGCTGTCGCAGGGGCTGAAGGTCCTCACCCCGATGCTGATCGCCATCGCCCCGTCCTTCGGGCAGATCGCCACGCCGCTGCGCGAGATCGTCTTCGGCGCCATCCTCATCGCCCTGCTCATCTGGGAGCCGGGCGGACTGGCCATGCTCCTGCGCAAGCTCAAGCGCCTCCTCGACCTCTGGCCGTTCAGCTACTGAGGGGGAGCGCCCGCGCGGCGTTCGACTCAGGCTCCCCCTTCCGCAAGCGTCACGTCTCTCTTTTCGGCCGGGCGGGCCGCGGCTCTAGGCCAGCCACCGCTTGCGCCGCTTGTAGCTCTTCACGTCGGTGAACCGCCGCCGCTCGGCCCCGCGGATGCCGAGGTAGAACTCCTCGACGTCGGCGTCCTCCCGGAGCTTGGCGGTCGGCCCGTCGAGGACGATCTTGCCGTTCTCCATGATGTAGCCGTAGGAGGCCAGCTCCAACGCCATCTTCGCGTTCTGCTCGACGAGCAGCACGGTGATGCCTGCCTGGGCGTTCAGCCGGTGAATGAGCTCGAAGATCTCGCGGGCCACCAGCGGCGCAAGTCCCAGGGACGGTTCGTCGAGCAGCAGCACCTTCGGTAAAGCCATCATGGCGCAGCCGATGGCCAGCATCTGCTGCTCGCCCCCGGAGAGATAGCCCGCGCGGACGCGGCGCCGCTCCTTGAGCCGGGGGAAGTACTCGTACACGCCGTCGAGGGTCCCGAGCCCCCGGCCGCGCCACGGGTCCGCCGGGGGCGTCCCGGCCGGCCCGCGCCGCGCCTCCCGGCGGCGCCGGAGGCCGAGCGCCGCCCCGACGAGGAGATTCTCCTCCGCGGTCAACTCCTCGAAGAGGCGGCGCCCTTCACGCACCATGACGAGCCCCAACCGGGAGGTGTCCTCCGGCGCGCGGTTCTCGATGCGCGCACCGAGGAACTCGATGCTGCCCCGCGTCACCTCGCCCCGCTCCAGACGCACCAGCCCCGTAATCGCCTTCAGCGTCGTGGTCTTCCCCGCCCCGTTGGCGCCCACCAGCGCCGTAATCGCGCCCTCAGGGACAGTGAGCGAGACGCCCTTGAGCACCAGGATCGTGCCCCAGTAGACGACCTCGATGTTGTTTACGGTCAGCACGCGGAGGGGGTCAGGGGGACGCCGCGCGTGCGTCCCCCCGGGCCGCTGCGCTCAAAATCCAAGCCAGTCCTTCCGCCGCTCCACGGAGACCTGCCTGGCCAGCGTAATCCGCCCGTCCTTGATCAGCATGACGCGCGTGATCGTTGACGGCCGGTGGTCGGTCCGCGTCAGCGTGATGGCCGGGGCCAGTCCCTCGGGGTCCCAGTCCTTGAGCGTCTCCAGGGCCGACCGCACCGACGGGCCGCTGAACCCCCCGAGCCGCGAGTACGTGGCCCAGTTGTCCACGATCACCTCCAGGCCTTTCTTCAGAAGGAATACGTTCAGCCAGCCCCGGACGTAGGAGGCGATGACCGGCGTCTGGGTGGTGCCCCACTGGAACTGCGGGACGCGCCCCCGGAAGCGGCCGTAGGCATCGGTCATCCTGCGCAGCCCCGCGGCCGGCTCGCCGAAGTACGTGTGCGGCGTGCTGCCGTAGACGCCCTCGGCGTCCTTGCCGATGAGTTTGATCATGCTCTCGTCGAAGCCCCAGACGTTGACGAAGAACTTCGTGGTCAGGCCCGCCGCCTTCGCGTCCCGGACGATCACCGACGCCGAGTTCGTCGTCCCGCCGATCCAGGCGAAGTCCGCGCCGAACGATTTCACGGCCGCGACCTGGGAGCGCGCCTCGAGCGCGGCCAGGGCCACGATCTGGTCGGGGCCGACCTCGAACCCCAGCTCCTGCGCGTAGGCCTTGCCCGCGGGGATCGGGGCCCGGCCGTAGGGATGGTCCGGGTAGAGGAAGACGAACTTGGGCCGCGCGATGCGCTGGGCCGCGGCCAGCTCCTTGGCGAACTTCAGCACGCCGCGGAGCTGGTCGGAGTAGCTGGAAACCGGATAGAAGTTGTACGGGGTCTTGGCCGGGTCGTCCAGATGGGAGGAGTAGCTCGCGGAGATGTAGGGGATCTGGTCCTCGCTGATCGTGTCCTTGAGGGCCTCGGTGTCGCCGGTCCCCCAGCCGACGATGGCATTCACCCGGTCCACGTCGCGGTACTTGCGGTACAGCGACAGGGCGTCGGGGATGCGGTAGCCGTAGTCCGACCAGACGAGATCGATCCTCACCCGGCCGCGGATACCGCCTTCCACCTCGTTGATGTAGCGGACGTGGTCGAGGACGCCTTTGGAGTAGTCCACCCCCACGTCGGACGTCGGCCCCGTCGTGTCGAACAGGGCGCCGACCTTGATGGTGGCGGGAATCGCCGGCTGGGCCCGGACCGGCAGATACCCCGCGGCCAGCACGAGGGCCAGGAACACCGTGGCGATGCGGGTCACGACCCGCCAGCGGACGCTGCGTTTCATGCTCTCCCCTCCCGGTGGCCTGCACGCACACGCCGCCCGGCAAGCGGACACAGGCGGCAGAGGCGTTGGTGTTGTCCTAGGGATTCGGGAGGCTCCGGGCGGTCCCCTCGTACGCGGAGGGGGGATGGGGGGACGCCGCGCGTCCGTCCCCCCTCGGCCAGCATGGACCGCGCTATCCTACCGAGACGCCGACTTCCTGACCGTCACGCTCCTGATGGTCAAATCCTCGCTCCGGTTCCCCACGGCGTTCACGGCGAAGTCCCAGCCCCAGCTGTTGGCAAACGCGGCGTCGGGCAGCCGGAAGGTGTACGTCACCCACCCGTCTTGCGCCTCCACCCACTGCCACTCCGTGAACCGGTAATCCGTCATGGAATCGTAGAACAGATTGAATCCCAGCTGCCGGGGCGCGGATGCGCCGCGCACCTCGACGATCACCTCCACCGGATGGCGGCGGTTGACGAAGAACATGAAGCTGTCGTCCACGTCGAAGTAGGCGTAGACGATGTCGCGGCCCGCACTGGTGCGGACGGCCTCGCTGCCGTCCACTTCCACCGGCTCCAGCGCCCCGTTGCGCCGGCTCCGGAACCGCGCGTTGTAGAGCCCGTCCTCCACGTTCGTCCGCCCCAGCCGCGCAGTCACCTCCGTGGCGGCACTGTAGTCCTTGGCCCCGGGCGGCCAGACCCCGGAGTCTTTCAGCGGGCGCGCCACGGCCACGACCGAGGCGTCCAGTCCCGTGAGGATCACCGGGTCAGGCCGCAGCACCACCGCGGCCTGCCCGTCCCGCGTCTGGGCCTCTCCTGTGGCCGTGATGACCGTGAGGCCGGTGCCGGCGACCGGCAGCTCCCCTCCGCCCTCCGCGCTCCAGGCCACGGCCGCGCTGTTCGCCTGGCCGAAGACCAGCGCCAGCGCCCGCGGCGAGACCAGGTGGCCGGCCGGCGCCTTGGCGCCGATGTGGGAGACGAACAGCTGCAGCGCCGACGCGGCCAGGGCAGGATCCACGACCCAGTCGACGCGGTCCACGTCCAGGGCGCGCGCGATCGCCGCCACCTTGAGGATCTCGCCCGACCAGCCGCCGCGGTCTGCGTCCGAGCGCGGGTCCCACTCGAGCCAGACCTGCACGCGGCGACCGCCCAGCACCTGCTCTCGCAGCACGCGCAGCGGGCGCAGCAGTGCTTCCGGCTCCAGGCCGCGCGGGGCCAGGGAGACCGCGTCAAAGGTTCCCGGGGCCTCGCGCATCATCCGGTGCACCCACACCAGGTCCAGCCCGTACGGCGTAGCGAGCACCACGCGGCTCCGCGGGTCGCCCGCCGTCGCCGCCTTGCGTGTCGCGGTGAGGTAGCGGACATAGTCCTTCGGGGTCCCCCGCCACAGCGGCAGCGAGAGCACCGTCCACACCTGCCAGTGCTTCACGCGGGAGCGGTAGCGCGTCACAGCCTTGCGGACGAACGTCTCCCAATCCTCGAAACGCCGCACGGGCTGCCGGCTATAAATCGCGCGGTCCCGCAGCTCCAGCCCCGTGCCGATCGCGGCCCAGCGCGGGGTGTAGGCCAACACGACGATGACCTCCAGCCCGGCCGCACCGGCCGCGCGAATCGCGGCGTCCAGCTCAGTCCAGCGGAAGCGGCCCCGCTCGGACTCGATCGCCGACCAATCCGCCGTGATCTTCACCGCCGACCCGCCGGCGCGCCGGATCGCGGAGAACTCGGAGGCACCGGGCGGAACGAATCCGAAGACCGCCGCGGCCGCGGGCTGCCCGGAGGCCGGCCGCAGCTCAACGGTGGGCGCGGCAAAGGCCAGGACGGCGACGAGCGCCACGAGGACGCGCCGGAACGGTCGAGCGGTCACGGGACGCATACTCTCATTCTGCCCATCTCCACCTGTTCTTACCGTCAACGGCCGTCCCCGCCCTCCCTGTTCCACGGGCAGGACCGATTCCTGGCGGATGGAATAGGGTGATGGCATGTGGGAGCGACCCAGGGCGATCTCGATCGTGTCCGGCAGCGGCGAGGGACGCACCGAGCTCACCGCGTTCGACCACGCGTTGATGGACGCCGGGATCGCCAACCTCAACTTCCTCCGCGTGACCAGCATCCTGCCGGCCGGCGTGGAGGTCGTCCCCGTGCCGCCCGTCGTCCCCGGCACGCTCACGCCGTGCGTCTATGCCCGCATCACGAGCCACACGCCGGGCGAGCGCATCGCGGCTGCGGTCGGGGCCGGGATCTCGCCCGACCAGTACGGCGTGATCATGGAGTTCAGCCACCGCGGCACGGGAGAGAACGCGGAGGCCATCGTGCGCGGGATGGTGGAAGAAGCCATGGGCACCCGCGGGCTGCCCGTCCGCGACCTCCTCGTCGCCGTCAAGGAGCACGTCGTGCAGCGCGTCGGCTGCGCCGTCGCCGCGGTCGTGTTCTGGAAGGACGTCTGAATGGCGCAGTGGATCGGCGACCTCGTCGGGGGCGGCCTGGGTCAGGCCCTGCAGGTCGACGACGTGCTGTACGACGCCGTCTCTCCCTACCAGCGCATCCAGGTCGCCGTCTCCCCGCTGTTCGGCCGGATGCTCATCCTCGACGACGCCGTGCAGACGACCGAGCGCGACGAGTACGTCTACCACGAGATGCTGGTCCATCTCCCGCTGGTCACGCATCCGGACCCCACCCGCGTCCTCATCATCGGCGGAGGCGACGGGGGAACGCTGGAGGAGGTCCTCAAACACCCCGTGGCGCAGGCCACGCTGGTGGAGATCGATCGCGCCGTCATAGACGTCAGCCGCGCGTACCTCCCGGGCATCGCCAACGGCGCCTTCGACGATCCCCGCGCGCGGGTGCTGATCGCCGACGGCATCGCGTTCGTGCGGGAAACCGGCGAACGCTTCGACGTGGTCCTGGTGGACTCCACGGACCCGAAGGGCGCGGCCGAGGCGCTGTTCGGCGAGGCATTCTTCGCGCTGTGCGCGCGGGTGCTCACCGCCGACGGCATCCTCTGTCTGCAGAGCGGATCGCTCCTCTACCAGCGCCCGCTCGCCGCCGGCATGCGGACCGCCCTCGAGCGGATCTTCCCCCTGGTCCTCCCCTACTGGGCGGCCGTCCCCGCCTACCCCGGCACGCTATGGACGTTCACCGTGGCCACGCGCGGCCCCGATCCGCGGACGGTCGCGCGGGACGCCGCCGCCCGCCGGACTGCCGCGTTCGGCCTCCGGTACTACGGCCCCGAGACCCATCACGCGGCGCTGGCCCTGCCGGCCGTGCCGTGAGCTTCCTGGGGGCTGCGGCCCACGCGCAGCCCGCGGCGGTCATCCTCGGCGTCCCCTATGACGCCACGTCCACCTTCCGGCGGGGGAGCGCTCTGGCGCCGCAGGCCATCCGGTGGGCGTCCCAGAGCATCGAGACCTACAGCCCGGTTCTGCGGCGGGACCTGGAGTCCGTGCGCTACGACGATGGAGGCGACCTCGACGTGGACGGCGCCACGCCGGAGATTGTGGCCGACGCGGTCCGGGACGCGGTCGCCGGGACGGCCCCGGGTGCGCTGCCGGTCCTGCTCGGCGGGGAGCACACGCTGACGCTGGGCGCGGTGCAGGCCCTGGCGGCGCGCCATCCGGACCTCGCCGTGGTTCAGCTGGACGCGCACACCGACCTGCGGGACGAGTATGAAGGGCGGAAGGTCTCTCATGCCACCGTGATGCGGCGGATCATGGAGGCCGTCCCGCCCGAGCGGATCGTGGCCCTGGGCATCCGCGCGGGCACCGGCGAGGAGTTCGCCTTGGCCGGACGGTACCGGGCGTGCTCGCCCCGGCTGTCTGTACGCTCTGAGATCTGGCGGTGGCTGCAGGACCGGCCGGTCTACGTCACGATCGACATCGACGCCGTCGATCCGTCGGATGCGCCGGGGACGGGGAATCCGGAACCGGAAGGGATCGCCGCGGGCGACCTGCTGGCCTTCCTGCGCCGGCTGGCGGACCTGCCGGTGGCGGGGGTGGATCTCGTGGAGGTCTCGCCCCCCTACGATCCCTCCGGGCGGACGGCCGTGCTTGCCGCGGTCATCATCAGGGAAGTGGTGCTCGCGCTGCGCGGCGGCTGATCGCCGCTCATCGCCCCCAGACGGTACGGAATACGCGCAGCGCATTCCCGCCGAGGATCTTCCGGATGTCTTCCGGGCTGTAGCCGCGCGCGGCGAGCCCGGCCGTCAGCGCCGGCAGCCGGCTCACGTCTTCGAGCCCGGTGACGGTGGCGGTGAAGCCGTCGAAGTCCGAGCCCAGGGCGACGTGGTCCGCGCCCGCGACTGTGACCAGGTAGTCCACGTGCGCCAGGACGTGGCCGATCGTCTCACCGCCGGTGAACGCCGGATAGAAGTTTACCCCGACCACGCCGCCGCGGGCGGCCAGTGCCCGCAGCTGCCGGTCCGACAGATTGCGCGGGTGAGGTGTCAGGCCCGCGGCGTTGCTGTGCGTCGCCAGCAGCGGCCCGGTGGTGGCCCCCAGCACATTCCAGAACGCCTTCTCGGACAGGTGCGAGACGTCCACGATCATCCGCAGCTCCCGCATCCGGGCCAGCACCTGCCGGCCGAGCGGCGACAGCCCGCCGTGGACCTCCTCGAGGGCACCGTCGGCCAGATCGTTGCTCCGGTTCCACGTCAGGCTGAGGATGCGCACGCCGCGGGCATGGAGCCGGTCCAGGTTCGCCAGGTCTCCGTCGAGCGCGCTGCCGTTCTCCACGGATAGGACCGCGGCCACGCCTCCGGCGCCGGCCGCCCGCTCGATGGCCTCCACCGTGGTGGCCGGCGCGAGCTCGCGGTGCGCCCGGACCAGCGCGTCGAACGCGTCCAGCAGCTCCGTCGCCCGGCGGAACCCGCGGCCCGCCTCACGCGGGTGGATGAACAGCGCAAAGACCTGCGCATCTACCCCACCCTCCCGGAGGCGTGGAAGGTCGATGTGGCCCGTCGTGCCGCGCACGGCCACGTCCCGTTTGCCCGCGGCCACCTCGAGTATCGTGTCGCTGTGCAGATCCACGACGACCGCGTCGCGGTGCAGGGCGCTCGGAGCGGGGGCGGCGGCGGAGCTCATCGCGGCCAGGGCCGGGAGGATCAGCGCGGCGGCTCTGGGCACGCGCACGGGATCCGGCCACACTTCGGGCACCCGGCGGCGTAGCGGGAGGCCGCCGCCTCGGCGTCCACGCCCATCAGCGTCGCCACGCTCAGTGTCCAGGCGAGCACGTCGGAGACCTCCTCGCGCAGCGCCTGGGGGTCGCCGCCGCGCAGGGCGCGGGCCAGCTCGCCGACCTCCTCCGCCAGCCAGCGGAAGGTCGCGTCCACGCCGCGGCGGCGATCACGTTCACCGTAGAGGGCGTCGATCTGCTCCTGGAAAACCCGCAGGTGCATCGTCAGGTACGTCTTCGCACCGGGCCGGGGACACCCTGCCGGGCCGGTGCGGTGCGGTCGATCCTTCGCTACCGGAACCGCGCCGCGCCGAGCTCTGCTGCCGCCTGCAAGAGGATCGTGCCGGGCAGCGTACCGAGGACCGCGAAGTTGACGCCCTCCCGCTGCCACAGCACCACGCGGAAGTACCCGAGATCGAGAAACCGCGCCGACCCCTTCCCGAACGCGATCGGCACGCCGACCTCGGGGAACGCCATACGCGAGGAGGGAGTCTGGAACACGGTGAGGACGCCGATCCCGTCGGAGTAGGTAGACACCACGGCGGAGAACGCGCCGTGATGGGCGATCCGTCCGTCGCGGAACCGGTACTGTCCCAGCAGGAGCGTCGGCACGGCGATGGGGGACCGGGCGAGATCGAGCAGCTCGCGCGAGGAGGCTACCGGACGGCCCGAGAGATGGAAGGACACGACGCGGGCGCCCGCCGGCCGCCGGAACTGGAACAGGGCGGCCGGGAGATTGAGGCTGTAACTGATCCGGCTGAAGTAGCTCACGAAGACGATCTCCCCGCGCGCGTCGCGCTCTTCCGTGCGGAGCGGCACACCGGTCGCCTCATCCACCCACAGCCGCCTCTGACTCCCGCTCCGCCCCGCGGCCAGGCTCACCACCACGGTATCGCGCCCGATGACCTCCTCCCGCCCCAGGACGCGGACGTCGTACCCCCGGGCGATGGCGGCCGCGCGCTCGGGCCGGCCGGCGCCGGAGATGAATGAGGGACCCTCCACGACGAGGTGCATCGCGGGCTCGTACTGCCAGCTCGTCCTCCCGTCGTCGACCATCAGCCGGCCACTGACCGACTCCGGGGAAAGAAACTCGAGCCGCAGCCTGCCCAGCCGCTTGTAGGACTCGAGCATCGTGACCGTCTCGGCCGTGCGGCCGCGCACCGTGCTGATAACCTTCGTTCCTTCGTAGTCGGTCGCCGCGGGCGCCCGGAGCATCGTGCGCAGGATGGCCTCTACGTCGGGGACGATCCTGCCCTGCGGCCCCAGGCGCAGGCCCGCGGACCCCGGCTGCGCGGACGCGGCCATGAGCACCGCAGCCAGGCACACGCCGAGAGGCTTCCGGATCACGGCCGCTCCTCGGGCGTCCGCCGCTGCCCCACCAGGGCTACGTTGGCGTCGCCGATGAGCAGGCCGAGATACGCCGGGTCGGCGAAGGGGTCGGTCCCCGACAGCACCGCGTGCTCCCGGACGTAGACCTCCACGCCGACGTTCGCCGCCTGCAGCCGGTCCACGCGGCCTTTGGCCAGCGGCAGCGCAATGAGCAGGAGAGCCATCAGCGCGGCGGCCGCCGCCACCGCGGGACGGCGGACGGCGCCGCGCAGCCACTCCAGGAGCGCTCCGCCGCCGACGGGCGCCGATGCGACGCGGCGGAGGTCGGCCAGCAGCCCCGGCGCGGGCTCCACCTCGGGGAGCGCCCCGAGCCACGTCTTCACGCGCCGGAGCTCGGCAAGGTCCCGCCGGCAGATCGCGCATCGGCGCAGGTGCGCCTCCACCGCCTGCCGCTCGCCGGCGGCCAGCTCGCCGTCGAGGTACGCGGACAGCTGCTGGGACGCGGCGACGTGCGTCACGACGCGCCGCGCTCCGGCATCAGGTGGGCCAGGCGTGACTGCAGCACGCGCCGCGCGCGGTGCAGCCGCGACTTCACCGTCCCCACCGGGATGCGCACCATCTCCGCAATCTCCTCATACGACCGTCCTTCGATGTCGCTCAAGACCACCACCATCCGCAGATCCGGGCTCAGCGCGAGCAGCGCCCGCCGGATGTCCCCGTCGAGCTGGGCGCCGAGGACGACCTCTTCCGGATCAGGACCGGGCCCCTCGATCTCCCGGGCGACCTCGTCGCCCTTCGCCGTGACCAGCGGGGCGTCCAGCGACTCGACGCGGGCCTTCGGCCGCCGGCGCAGCAGGTCGATGTAGAGGTTCGTGACGATCCGGTACAGCCAGCTCTCCAGGTTCGCCCGGGGATCGATCCGCCGCAATGCACGATAGACGCGGATGAACGCCTCCTGCGTAAGATCGTTGGCGTCCGCCTCATTGCCCGCCATACGGTAGGCCAGGCCGTAGATCCGCCGGCCGTACCGCTCGACGAGGGCCTCGAAGGCCTCGATCTCGTGCGGCTGGTATCGCAGCACACCCGGTCCATGAGCGCCCGTCCCTCTCACTCCCTACGGGGATGCCGGGCGAGGATGTTCCGCCAGAAGCACCGTCATCGTATCACAACACGCGCGCGCAGCCCCTCGAGCAGCCGCGGACCGACCCCCTTCACCTGCAGGAGGTCGTCGAGCCGGCGGAATGCGCCGCGCCGCGTGCGGTGCTCGACGATGCGCTGCGCCAGCACCGGGCCGATGCCGGGCAGCGCCTCCAGTTCGGCGGCGGTCGCCGTGTTGAGATCGAGGAGGCGTCCGTGCTCCGCCGCGCCGTGCGGGCGGGCCCCTGCACCCTCCTCGGGGCGGCGCGCCGGCAGGCTGATGCGCTCGCCGTCGCGCACGGGATGCGCGCGGTTCACGGCGGCGAGGTCGCCGTCCGGCAGCGGCCCGCCCGCGGCAGCCAGCGCGTCGGCCACGCGCGAGCCCGGGGCGAGGCGGTAGACGCCCGGACGGGCGACGGCGCCGTCCACCTGCACGACGAGCGCGGCGCTGCGGGGAACCTCGATGACGCGGATGGGAGGGGCCGGCCGGCGGGCAACGAGCAGGACGCCGGAGGCGGCGAGCATGAGCGCCGCGCCGGCGGTGACCGCAACCTCGTGAGACCGGGTCCAGGACACGCCGCGTCCTCCGCCCTCCAGGGTGTCGCGTGTACCGTGCCCCGGATCGGTCGCGGCGGCCATCCCCCTGGCGGGGGAGTTGGCCGCGCGGCGGCGGCAAGGGCGGCACCAGCGCACGCCGGGGACCGTCCACGGCGGACGATCCCCGGCGGCACATCTGGTTCCCGGCGCGTCAGGCCGTCCGGCGGGCGGTCAGCGCCTTCCAGATCCAGAGAAAGATCACGGCGCCCAGCGTGGCGACGATGATGGAGTAGAGATTCACGCCGCTGGCGCCGGCCCGGCCGAACGCGTTGAACAGCCATCCGCCGACGACGGCGCCGACGATGCCGATAAGGAGCGTGGCCAGCAGTCCTCCCCGCTCCGCCCCTGGAGAAATGACCTTGGCAAGCCACCCCGCAATGAGGCCGACGATGATCCAGGCCAGGATGCTCATCTATCCCCTCCCCTGTGAATGAACATGCATGATGGGCCGGGCGTCTCCCCGGCCCATCACGGCCATCCCTGCGCTGTGGTCAATCCGCGCGGACCTCGGTTCCCCCGCCGCGTGACACCGCCACGATGGCGAGGATGACGACGAGCACGAGCACGACCCCCACGACGATGGCGGTCGTCTGGTCCATGCCGAAGATCGTGGGTCCTGGTGCTCCGGGTGCGCCGGGAACGCCGGGCGGTCCGGGAGGTCCAGGGGGGCCGACCGGTCCGGGGGCCCCTGGAGGCCCAGGCTCCGGAGGGGCCGGCGGAGTGGGAGGCACCGGCTCTTGCGCGATGGCCAGCCCGGTTGCCGCGAACAGCACGGCCAGGAAGCCGAGCATCACCATGGCGGCGCATCTCTTCATCTTCATGGGATCCGTGACCTCCTTTCTCGATGCGGTTCGTTCCGCCCGACTGTTTTCCCGCATCGGCCGGGGCTCAAACGGCCGTTCCTCGGGGCGCGTG
>Ga0073934_10001280_pt1 | contig 61630 bp, 55 predicted proteins | sample LarsenN4metaG_FD_76834 | JGI IMG/M metagenome (GOLD analysis project Ga0073934, IMG submission 76834) | Hot spring sediment bacterial and archeal communities from British Columbia, Canada, to study Microbial Dark Matter (Phase II) - Larsen... ... | reverse complement strand
CCTGCTGGATGACTACCGGCACGGGCACCTGCATCACTTGCGGGACAATCACCACGGTCGTGCTGGCCACGCCTCCGAACGGGAAGAACAGCGGCGCCAGCACGGGCTGCACGGCGAATCGCTGCCGGCGAACCTGGCTGAAGTGATGCGCGTCAAAGCCGAGGCCAAAGACGGGGAAGCCGCTGCTGAACCCGAAGGAGAAGCCGAATCCTTGGTGAAAGTCTCGTGTCTTGATGCCGCCTCCGGAGAAGGTGTGGGTGGGGAAGGACGGCCGGCCACTGGCAAAGGTTCCCTGAACCCGTGCTCCGCTGCTGGTCCCGCGAGCGCGCTGCGCCTCCGCAGGAACAACTGCGAGGAGTAATCCCAGGGTCACCAGGGCGGCTTTGGTCATCATGGGTTCCTCTTGCTTGGATGAGGATAACGCAACTGGCGTTGTCATGCACGCGTTTCCGTCGAGGCGTTTCTGGCGGCAGCCTGTGAGGCCAGCCGTCAGAGCCTAGTTGACGGTGAGGGTGAATGACTTTTGCGAGAAGTTGGCCGGGGTGGAGGATTCCGTGACGCGCACGGTGAAGTTGAATGTTCCGGGTGTGGACGGGATGCCGGTGATTTCCCCGCTGGAGGGAACCAGGAACAGGCCGGGGGGCAGACTGCCGGAAACGACGCTCCAGGTGAGCGGCAGCGTGCCGCCGTCCGCGGCCAGAAAGACGGAGTAGAGAACAGTAGCGGTGGCGTCGGGGAGGGGTGAGGAGGTTGTGATGAGCGGAACCAGCGCCGCGGCGGTGGGGTAGCGGAGGATGTGAATCACCGAGTCCTTGATGCGGGTGGCGGTGGCATTGTTCGACCAGAAGCGGTTCTCATAGGTCTGACTGAGGTCGGTAGTCAGGCCGTTGATGGCCGCTGAGGCGAACTGGTAGTCGGCGCCCTGGTTGATGACGTGATCTTGAGAGAGGAAGACGGTCGAGCCGCGGCGAAAGTCAGCCAGAGTTTGGTGGCTGTTACTCCCGTCGAAGTCATAGATGTGGGCGCTCTGCAGGGTCAAGTAATCGCGAGCCGCGGGGGGAACGAGAGTGGCCAGGGAGTTACGGACGACGGGCGTGGTGGAGGCGGTGGTGGCAACAGTCAGGGATTCGTTAGTTTCGGCGGCCTCCCAGGCATCTGCACGGAAGGCCAGGATGCGACGTCCTTGAACCTGACTGGCTTGAGTGCCGGTGCCGGAAGATTGGAACTGCAAGGAGAACGTCTGCGGCACAGCCGCCAGGGTAACGCGCCGAGCGACGAAGAAGGTATCGAAGGGAGCGCGGCCATTGCGGGAGAATCCAGTGTCGGCAGTCGGCCAAAATGCGGCCGTGGGGTCAGCCAGGCGCAGATCGGACGTGCCGCCAGAGGGGTTTTCGTGGTGCTGGGCGGCGGCTAGGATGTAGTAGTCCCCGGGCGCAGAGGGCGTAAAGGTCAGGTCGAGGACGCTGGCAAAAGTTTGCGTGAGGGTAGCGGTGGCGTCGTTGACGGCGAACTGGAAGTCTGCTCCCGCGGGCAGTCGAGCGGCCACGATGCGAAGATCTTTGATTTCTGTGGTAGCCCCGCCATTGATACCGGCAATTTGCACTTCCAGCGTTTGGGGCGCAGTCGTTCCCGTAATCCGCCCGAGGTAGACCTGGCCGCGGTAGCGGTTGGCCTGGTTGTTTTGCATCGCGCTTGTGACGTCAGGGACGCCATTCAGGAACAGGCGCATCATGATATTGGCGCTGTTGGTGGTGACGGAGGAGCGGATGGCCGCCGTCACGAAGTAGAGCCAGACGTCGGTGGCCGCATCGGGCGTGAAGGTCAAGGTGGCAACGGTTCGGAAGGTGGTCCCGGTCTGGGTCTGCGGGAGAAGCGCCTCGATCTTGAAGAAGTTGCGTTGGGAAATGTCGATGGTGAAGGCCTGCGAAGCTGTCTGCACAGGGACACTGGAGTCGGTTACGGTCACGGTGAAACCGAAGCTGCCGAGACTCGTAGGTGTCCCCGTAATGTCGCCGGTGGAACCATTCAGCAGCAAGCCGGGGGGCAGGCTGCCGGCGCTGAGCGAAAAGGTTAGAGGAGGCGTGCCACCGCTGGTCAGGACGGTGTCGGTGTAGCTCTGGTTGATGATGCCGCCGGTCAAGGAGGTGTTCGTGATGACTAGGGCATCGGCGACGACGATGCTGAGAGCCTGCGTGTCGGTCTGGGCAGGCGCGCTGGAATCGGTGACCTGGGCGGTGAAGTTGAAGGTGCCGGTGCTGGTAGGAGTGCCGGCGATTTCGCCCGTCGCGCTGTTCAACGCCAGCCCGGGCGGGAGGCCACCGGCGCTGATCGTCCAGGTCAGGCCGGCGGGCGCTGTACCTCCGGCCGCAGTCAGAAACTGGCTGTAGGCACTGCCCAGGGTAGCGCCCGGCAAGGTTGCGACAGTAATCGTGAGCGTATCGAAGATGCCAACAGTGTAGGCCTGCGTGTCTGAGAGGGCGGGGACACTCGCATCGGTGACCTGCAAGGTAAAGGCAAAGCTGCCGAGGGCGGAGGGGGTGCCGGAAATCACCCCGGTGCCGGGATCCAGGCTCAAGCCGGGCGGCAGGCTGCCCGCAAAAACCGACCAGGTGTAAGGCGTGGTGCCGCCTGCGGCTGTCACCGTGGTGCTGTAGGCCGCACCGAGCACCCCATCGGGCAGTACCGGAGTGGTAATGTTCACCGGGTTGACAACGTTCAGGGAGTAGCCCTGGGATGCTGTCAGCCCAGGCGAAGACGAGTCTGTAACCTGTATCACGAAGGCGGAGGGCCCGGAAGCCGTGGGGGTACCGGAGATTTCGCCGGTGGCGGCGTTGAGCGCGAATCCCGGCGGGAGGCTGCCGGCGGTGAGGCTCCAAGTGTAGGGCGTGGTGCCGCCCGTCACGCCTACAAACTGGCTGTAGGCAGTGCCGACCACGCCGTCAGCGAGCGGCGTCGGAGTGGTGAAGGTCAACGGGTCAACGATGATGATGCTGAGCGCCTGCGTGTCGGTATTGACGGGGCTGCCGGAGTCCTGGACCTGCGCGGTGAAGGCAAACGTGCCGGTGGCGGTGGGTGTGCCGGAAATTACCCCGCTGGCCGGGTCCAGAGCCAGGCCGGGGGGCAGGGAGCCGGCGACAACAGACCAGGTATAGGGTGTCGTCCCACCCGCTGCCTGCAAGGTTTGGCTGTAGGCCTGACCGTTAACGCCGCCCGGCAGGCTAGTCGTCAGGATGGTCAGGGTATTGGTGACGGTGATCGTGAAGCCCGCGCTATTGGTTTGGGTGGGAGTGGAGGAGTCGGTAGCCTGCACCGTGAAGCCAAATGAGCCGATGGCAGTGGGGGTGCCGGCGATTTCCCCGGTGCCTGCATTCAGACTCAGGCCGGGAGGCAGCGACCCACCGGTCAGCGCCCAACTCACAGGCGGCGTACCTCCGCTGGTGGTGAGAAAAACGCTGTAGGGCGCTCCGGTGATGCCGTCAGGCAAGACCGCGGGATTGACGACGAGCGGGTCGGTGACGGTCAGGCTCAGGGTGGCCGAATCCGAAAGCGTGGGCGTCGTGGAATCGGTGACGCTCGCCGTAAATGCAGCCGTGCCGGCAGCGGTGGGAGTTCCCGCAATCTCGCCGGTGGCACCGTTCAAGCTCAGTCCTGGGGGCAAGCTGCCGACGGAAATCGCCCACGTGTAGGGTGTGGTTCCGCCGCTGGCCTGCAAAAAGAAGCTGTAAGCTTGGCCCACTAGCGCGGTGGGCAGGGAAGTGGTGAGGAGGGTCAGCGGATCTACCACCGCAACCAAGATGAAAGAGGCACTGGCGGTCTGTGAGGGGGAGGAAGAATCGGTCACCTGAACCGTGAAGTTGAATATCCCCTGGATGGTCGGCGTGCCGGAGATTACCCCGGTGGCGGGGTCGAGCGCCAGCCCGGGTGGCAGGCTGCCGGAAACCAAGCTCCAGCTCACCGGCGCCAGGCCGCCGCTGCTGGTAAGTGTCGCGCTGTAGGGCGTTCCCACTACAGGGTTCGCCAGCGTGGTGGTGGTGACCAGCAATTGCTGCACGACGGTGAGCGAGAAGTCGGCCGTACCGCTGCGCACCGGGCTGGAGGAGTCGGTGACCTGCACGGTGAAGAGAAAGATGCCGGTGGTGGTGGGGGTCCCGGAGATGACGCCCGTGCTGGGGTCGAGACTCAGACCCGGCGGCAGCGAACCGCCCGAGACCCCCCACGTGAACGGCGCCGTCCCGCCGGAAACGCCGAGCGTAACGGAATAAGCCTGACCCACAATGCCAGTGGGGAGCGGGGACTGAACAATGGCAGGACTGCCGGAAGGCGGCGGAGAACCCCCGCCCCCAGGCGGAGGATTGATAACGCCGCCCGGCCCGCCGCCCGCGCCGCTGCCGCTATAACTGCCTCCACCGCAGGCGAGCAAGAGGAAACTGAGCAGCAATAGGAGGGCCGGAAGCGCGGCGGATGCTAGGTAACCTGGTCTGCGTCCCAAGCTGTTCCTCGCAGCTCCTATTCGAGCACCACCTTGGCATATTGTCGACGGAAGCTCAGGTTGGCACTGGCAACGGAGTGCTGAATGGTTATGACAATGTCCCGGTCAACCGTTGTGTCTTCCGCTGCGGTACCGAAAAGCGGGGTATTGGCCTGAATTTCATCGGTGCCAAAATTACCGATTCCAGTGGTGGCGCCGCCCGCGATTCCCATTTGCACAAGGCCACTCAATACCTGCGTATTGGCCGCGTTTTGATTCGCTAAGGTGATGTTCAGCGTGAACGGGCGCCGGCTTCCGCTGGTAGGAATCGTCGCCGAGGCGTCGGCATAGATCGTCGTGGCCCCAAACCGTATGCGCAGGGTAAGAGTTGGGGTCGCGCCAGTGTTATTGAGGAAATCGCCGCGCAGTTCCACCCGGACGGACTTGGTTGTAGCGAGGGCATTGGCGGGCACGGTGCAGGTAAAAACTGTCTGCTCGGTCGCGGTGTTGACAACGTCGAACTGGGTAGCCGCACGGCAAAGAATAATGGCTACATCCTGCAAGTAGGCAGAGATGTTGTTGGGGACCGCAGCGTCCCTCTGCCACCTGACATTGGCGGCACCCGCTGGGACCGCAGGCGTGGTGTCATCAAAGTCGGCGTCGGCAACAGCGGTGCCATTGACCGAGATGTTGTCTCCGGTGTCGGTGTCGATATCACCGGCGCAGCCCCAGGCTGCGCCATTCCACTTCAGCAGTTGGCCAGCGGCGCAGGAGGTCAGCAAACCCAAGCTGACGTCGCCGGAGGCCGCGCCGCCGGTCAGGCCGCTGGCTGCCGCTGTATTGACCGCCGTGATGTCGCCGCCCGCTCCGGGGAAGGTCTGGCCAGGGGCGAAGTTGATCGTTCCGTCGGCATTGAGCCAGAAGCCGGTGGCGGTCGGCGCGGCGCCACCCTGGCCGAAAAGCAAGCTCAGGCGGCCGGAAGGAGTCGGGCTGTTGTTGCCGACCGGTTCGGCCTGCCAGCGGAAGGTTTGTGCGACGGCTCCGGGGAGGTCGCTGTCAAAGGCAGAGCCAGTCAAGTCCGTGGGGTTGGAGTTGAAGCCACTGGCAACGGTGGCGACATCGACTGCGCCCAGCACCTGGGGGATGACCGTGCCCAGCGGGGAGGACTGGTAGGTGTTGCTGAGATTGAGCCGACCGAAGGCGCTGGGGGCGAGGCCGCCGAGCAAGCTGGCGTTGAGGTTGGGAACCTGAGTGGTGGAGGTGACAACCAGGGGGGCGGTGCCGTCGGCGACAGTGGAGACCAACTGCGAGGCAGAAACGTTGCCGGTAAAGCTGCCGGTGCTGGCCACGGTACTCCCGCCCGAGACGACTCCGACCGCGGTCACGTTCCCCGTGGCGGCCACGTTGCCCGCCCCGTCCACGCTGAAGACTTCAGTGCCGGCAAACGGCCCGCTTATGGCGCTCAAGAGTTTCCCTCCGGCGCTGTTCTGAAACACACCGGGGGTACCACTGGCGCTTTCCACCGATCCATACACGCCCCGGGTGCTGCCCGAAGTGGCCAGCGCCAACCCAAAGACCCCCGTGCCGCTCGTGCTGACCGTCTGCCCGCGGACACCTTCGACGGGACCTGTTGTGGCCCGTGCGAAACCAAAGACCGCGATACTGTTGGCGCCCGGGCTGAACGTCTCGCCCCGCAGGCCGAAGATGTTGCTGCCCGAGGTGGCAAGCGCCAACCCGAGCACGCCCGTCCCGCCCGTGCTGTTGGTCTGCCCCCGCACGCCGTAGTTGGCTCCCGTGGTCGCCGGCGCCAGCCCGAATATTCCAATCCCGGTCGCACTGTCCGCCTGCCCCCGCACCCCCTGCGTCGTCCCCGTCAGCGAGCGTGCGTAGCCCAGCACGCCGATGTTGGCCGCCCCCGAGGTGTCCCCGTAGAGCGCCACGTTGTTCTGCGCCACCGCCCGCAGCCCAAAGCCCGTCCCGTTCTGGGTCACCAAGACAACCTCGGTCGCGTTGCTATCGGTGAAGGTCGAAGCCCCATCCACAATCGCCGGCGCCGGCCCCCCGCCTGAACTCAGCGTTTTCGCCTCCAGGCCTGCCTGCGCCGACAGGCTCTGCACCTGTTGCTCTACCTGCGCCTGCACTTCTTCTCGCAGCCGCTCCGCGAGCACAAACTCGCTCGCGGTGCGACCCGCCAGCCGCTCGGCCTCCTCGGCTTTCAATGCATACGGCACGCTCACGAGCAGTATCCGCGGCTGCTCCGCTTCGCCCTGCACCTGAATCCCCAGCCAACGGGCCTCACCGGAAGCGAACAGCTCCAGCGGCAGACCTTCGCTCTGGGTTGCCCCCAACAGCACGCTGTAGCGCCCCTGCTCGTCCAGGGTCACGTTCTGCGTCTCCAGCCACAGCGGGGCCCCGCCGTCCTGTTCCTCATAGAGGGCGAACAGGATGCCGACCACGCCCGTGCGCGGCTCACCCAGACTGTTCCGCAAGACCCCGCTGAACTTCACCAGCCGCGGAATAGCGCGTGGAGACAGTTCTCGTGTGGGGGCAGCTTTGGGCGCGCGTCTCGCCGGGAGTTCAGGCTCGGCCTGTGCGAGCTTCACTCCGCCTGGGCGAGGCTCCTGTGAATGAGCCCGGGGGCTGAGGGAAAACATGCAGGCAACTGCAGTGAGGACAAAGCAGAAGGAGACTGCGGGGCAGGGTTTTCTCATCCTTGTTCCTTTCGGAACCCTCCAGAGTGCTACGCATGTTCAAGTCCTTGCTGTATGGCGTACAAAGACAACTTTGTTCGGTTGGTGGTTCCCGTTTTGCGCAAGAGGTTGGAGACATGGAGTTTTACCGCCTGCTCCGAGAGTCCGAGCGCCTGGGCAATCTCCCGATTGGTTTCTCCGCGCACCAGGTGGTGCAGGACTTCCTCCTGGCGTCGGGTCAGGCGGCGTTGGCCAGCGGTGGTGAAGCCGGGCAAGGCACGAAGAATCTTGCGGAACAACGTCCGGTCACACCAGGTGCCGCCAGCGGCCGCACTAAGCAGCGCGTGGTGGAGCTCTTTCGGGGTAGCGGTCTGGTTAATGCACCCGGCGGCGCCGGCCTTGAGGCCGACCAGGACCGGCTCCAGCCGGTCTTCGCGGCCCAGCAGGACGACGGGGTTTAGGCGGCTAAGCTTCTTGACCAGGGCGGCGATTTCTTCATTCCTGCCCGGAAAAGTGACGGTGTCCAAGAGGACAACCCCGCGTGCCCTCTCTCCATAGTTGGATGCTTCACGGGAAGTCGCCGTTGTAACTCCGCAGCCGATGCGGCGGAGGACGGCTTCCAACGCGTAGCGAAACAGCAGCGAGTCCTCAATCAAGAGGACAGAAACGGGCTTCATCGCCTTCCCCCAGGCCAACAAAGTTACTCATAATGCTACGCGGCTTGGTCAAAGGGGTCAATACTTTTGTACTAGACTTTCGTCTAGGGTGCGTTTGGGCGTGGTTCGAGCAGAGAGGCAGAGGGGAGCTGGGGGCGGGTTCCATTTTGAAACTGCACCCGGGGATTCTTCTCTCGCTTCGGAATTCTGGGCGGCCCCGGTGCGTCTTCGCCTGTCCGTATTCCGTGTTGGGAAAGAGGGTTAGGGGACGTTTGGTGCGGGTTCATCTGGCCACGGAAGTGCTGGAGCAGGGAGCGGGGAGAGTTCGGCGTCAGGGTGCCCACGCAGACCGATGCGGCTCAACAGCCAGCAGAAAATCTTTACGGCGGAAGAAGTCTGTGCGTTGCTTGGCATCAGCTGGGAGGACTTGCAACTCCTGGCGCAATCGCGGCATATTGGTCACCGGGTGGTGGACGTGGCCGATGAAGACGCGCGCTGGTTCGACCGCAGTGACCTGGCGGTGCTGGCCATTTTCGCTGCCCAGATGAGCCGCCGAGGTCTCTGAGTTGGCTCCACGCCCTCGCCGCCGCAGAACCCCGTCGCCCACCGCCGAACAGCGCCGCGAACGACGCAGCAAAGCCCGCCGCAAGATCGTTCTGCACGGACTGGCGGCGCCGGGGCAGCGCTTCGATCAGTTGACGAGCGCGCAGGATTTCAGTCTGCGGGGAATGTCGCTCATCCTGCCGATGCCCCTGCCGCTGGACAGCCCGGTGCTGGCGGAAAACCCGGAGACCGGCGTGCGGACGCTTTACCGCGTCGTGCACCTGGAGGCCCTGGAGGAAGGGAGCTACCGCGTCGGGCTGGAAGCGCCGGAGCCGCATCCACGCTTCTGGCCCCAGGCGCAGAAGAGGCGGAAGAAGTAGGGGCGGGGACTAGATCGCGTCCAACGCTCCGCGCAAGTCCTCGATGAGGTCGTGCCAGTCTTCCAGCCCGATGGAGAGGCGAATCCCGCCTGGCTCGATGCCGAGAGCTTTCTTATCCTCTTCGGGCAGGTTGAAGTGGGTCATCGAGTAGGGGTTCTCGATGAGTGTCTTGACCTGCCCCAGGCTGACGGCCAGTGTAATCGTGTAGGAGTGCTCGGCGATGTAGTCCACTAGGCGGTCGGCCGCGCGGTGAGAATCTTTGTCATCTCCGGCCGCAAAGTAGAGCAAGCTTCCGGGAGCAAACTTGCCGTCGTAGCTCACCATCTGCCGGTGAGCCAGCTCGCGCTGGGGAAATGAGTCGAGGCCGGGGTAGCGGACTTTGCGGACGCGGGGGTGGGATTCCAGGAATTGCGCCACCTTGAGCGCGGTTTTCTGTTGGTTGGCCATTCGCGCACCGAGCGTGGGGAGACCGTAGACGAGGATGGACCAGGCGCTCTTGGGCGAGAGGACACCGCCGAAGTCCTTCCGGTAAGCCATCAGCAGGTTGTAGAAGTCGCGCGGGCCGATAACGGCGCCGCCCATCTCGGTGCCGAAGCCGCCGATGTCTTTCGTCAGGCTGTGAACGACGAGGCCGGCGCCCAGGGTCAGGGGTCGCTGGCAGAAGGGCGTGGCGAAGGTGTTGTCCACGATGATGCGGATGCGGTCGCTCGGCTTTCGTTTGGCGTTCAATTCATCCACCACGCGACGCACCGCGGCGATGTCAATCAGATCGAGGGTGGGGTTGGTGGGAGTCTCGAAGTAGACGACGCGCGTCGCCCCCGTAACCACTTTGGGCAGGGATTCCGGCTTGCGCAGATCGCACCAGCGAGTCTGAATCCGGTAGCGGGGCAGCCAGCCTGTCAGGAGACTGTAGGTGCTGCCGTAGAGAGTTTCGTGGGCGACGATTTCCTGGCCGCTTTCGAGGGTCACGCCCAGGGCTGCCGCAATCGCCGCCATGCCGGTGGCAAAGCTGACGCAAACCTCGCCCTCTTCGGCCAGTGCCAGGTTTTCTTCCAGCATGCCGCGAGTGGGCTCGTCCAGCCGGTCGTAGATATAGATGGGGACTTTGCGCTCCAGGGGAACGTCTTCCGAGCCGAAATCAACGAAGCCTTCGACGCCGCGTTGAACCGAACTCAAGCGGAAGGTGGTCGAGGAGCTGATGGGCGGGATGACGTGGTGGTCGTAGTCCCAGCGCTTGGTCTGGGCAGTGCCGTGGATGAGGCGGGTACGCATGCGGTATTCATGGGGGTGGCGGCCTCGCGGGGTTTTCATGAGACACCTCCTGAGCGGCCGGTGGAGACATTATGCCACGGGTTGGCGACTGCAGACGTGACGCCGGTCACAGCGGCGCCGTGCTGCCGAAGAGTGCTCGGACCCCCCTACGGACGGCGCGGCTTGCGCGCCGGGCGCGCGGGCGGGAGAGCAGCCGGGCGGGGATTGATTTTCACCACCCCGGCCTTCTCCAGCCCTTCGATGACAGTCTTCACGGCTGCCAACTCGACTTTTCCGTAGTACCACTCGCCGGCGGAGAGGGCGGCTGCGCGCGTCATCCGGTAGATATCAAGCACGCTGCGTTTCCCGTCGATCAGGTTGCGGACCTCGAAGGCGTAGAACGGGTGCAGGTCTTGGGCGCCACCCCCCATCTGGCCGCGGAGTTTTTCCAGCGACTCGGCCAGCGTGGCTGTCCATTCGGGGATCTGCTCGTTGGCTGCCTTTTCCTCATCGGACAAGACCAGAGGCGGCTGGACGCCCGTGAGATCGCGTTGGGTATCGTCGAGGTCGGTCGCGAGGATCGCGGCGAGTCTCTCCACACGCTGGCGTGCCGCGGCGAGCAGCTTCTCGCCCGCACCGCCTGCGAGGGCGAACACCCGGGCAGAATCCATGGCACCCAGTTCCCGCCGGGCGGCTTCTTCGATGAGCAGTACCGCATCCGCGTAGCGGGCGGTGGAGCTTCCGGCTGATTCATCTCCGAGGCGCAAGAGGGCCGTGGCAGCGTCGCGCGCCAGTCGCTTCTGCGCACCCCCCAAAAGGAGCCCGGCCAGTTGCGGCACTTCCGACTCACCGGCCGAGGCGATGAAATATGCGGAAGTGGCAATGATGAAGGCGTTGCGCTTGAGCTGAGTGGCGTCCATCTGCCAGAGGTCGTCGTCGGTGGAGTGGATGTAGGGGTCGGGCCAGTTGGTGAGGGAGATGCCGGGGATGCCGACGCGGCCGTCGTTGAAGACGAGGTGGTCGGTGTTGTCGTAGTAGGGGACGGCTTCGGCGCGGTAGGGCTGGCGCGTGCCCAGGGTGGAGAAGATCGGGCGGGAGAAGCCTCCCTCAAGACCGCCGCGTAGCGGCCAGCCCGTATTGCCCAGGCGCACGGCTTCCACAACACTTTCAACCACATCATTCAAGAAACTCGCGCGGGAGAAAGGGGTGCGGCTCATGAACTGGACACGGTCGCCGTAGCCCTGCCGGGCCCCCACCATATCCTGGTTGAGGTTGACCAGGATTTGCTTCCGTTCATCGGGATAGTCGGCGAAGTACTGGTAGGGCGCGCCGATTTCGTTGACCCACCAGAAACGGATGTCGCGCCGCGGACGCGCCAGTTTGCCGTCATGGATGAGGCGGACGAGCGTGCGGGCGATTTCCAGCAGGTTGGCGCAGCCGGAGCGGTCGTCGTTGGCGGAGGTCTTTTCTTCCTGCAGGTGGGCGGTGAGGACAATGTCCTGGTCGTGGATTTCCGTGCCGCGGATGACACCTTCCAGCAATCCTTGCGTCATTTCACCAAACTCGGCGTCAATCTTGACGCGCACACGCACGGGCTTGGCCGCCTCGCCGGGCTTGGGGGCACGGGCGGCCAGGAACTGCTTGAGCCGCTGTCCTTCGCGGGGGGTCAGAATCCAGGCAAAGGTGCTCTCCTGCTTCCCGTCCTGCGACTGCGCCGCCATCCCCATCCAGGCCAACTGGTCGGGGAAAGCCTCGCGGCCCGCGTAGCTGATGATGCCGAGCGCGCCACGCTTCCAGACGGCCTGCGACTGCACGCCGCCGGGCCCGCCCGAAGCCAGGACAATCTTTCCCTTGACGTCTTTGCCTTCGTAATCGGGGTCGCGCGTGCCTGCGCCGACGTCGATGAGTTCAGCGGTGGTGTCGGTGGTGCGGCTGTTGGTGGCCACACGCAGAGGCGTCTCGCGGACATCGCCAAGCTTGAGTTCCTCGGGTTCGATGACCCAGGCTTCACCGCCACGGATGGTCCAGCCGCGGGTGGAGGACTTGAGCCAGAGCACACGCACGTCGTCCAGCCCGACCTCGCGGGCTTTGGCTTCCACCCAGGCAATCTCCTGGCGGAAGCCTTCCGAGCCACCGTTGGGCGAGTGGTAGAGGGTGAGGTAGCGGAGCAGGTCAAAGGCGATGTCGCCGGAAAGCTCGTTCTCAAGCGCCTTCCAAACTTTTTCTGGAACGACGGGAGTGGATTGCGCGACAACTTGCAGCGGCAGTGCACAGAACAATCCCGCTAGAAGAATCCGCAGACAGAGTTTCACAGCCTACCTCCCTGGCACCCGGATGGGTGCGTTGGAATGACACGCGGAATGAGAAAAACGCCGGGGATTATAGCGCAAACAAAAACAAGGAAGGGAAACACAGTCAGGGTCGGGTAGCGGTGGGATCGAGAGCGAGCTGGCGCCCGATGCGAAGAGCGTCGCTGGCTTCGGTTCGCCGGTTGGCAGCTAGGTTTGCGAGGGCTGCTTGCCAGGCTTCACTGGGGAGGATATGCGACATTTCGAGCCAGGCAGCGAGGGCGGCGAGAGCGGCGCGGTTGGGTGAGGCGGTGCGACGCAAAGGCAAGCGGAGGATGCGGCCGGGGACAGGCTGAGGTTCAAGCTCATCGTCCAGCAGGAGCAACGCTTCGGCGCGGCAGCGGGCGAAGGTGCCGTTGGATTGGAGCTCCTTCCAGCCGTCGGCGCTGGTGACGATGACGACGTCGAGGCTTTCCATTCCGGTGTATTCAATGGGGCGAGGGCTGAGGCAGATTTCGGCCAGCGAGAAGCCGGTGCCCTGGGTGACGGGGTTGTCGTTCTTCTGCGTGGCGTAGAGTCCAGCGTGGAGGGCGGCACGGCAGAACAGGGCAGCCGACGACTGCACACGCTCGCCCGCGCTCCCGGCGACCACCACGCGGACTTGGTCGGTGAGTGCCGCGGCTAGGGTAGGCTCGATGGTCTCGGGCGTAGCAGTTGGCCTGGATTGCGCTGCGATGATCTCGCGATAGTGTTCGTGGAACGGCGGGCGAGCGGACTGGGGCTCGAGCGGCCCCAGGGCGTAGCCTTCCTGCGCGACGATCTCTTTGAGCCGGGCGCCGGTCAGTTCGTTCCAGCGCGTGCCGTAGGCGGTGCAGAGTTCGAGGATTTCGACCACTGCGAAGCCGGGGTAGGCGATGGCCCGGGCGATGCAGTCCGCCAGTTTGGCGTCGGTCGCGAAGTGGCGGGCGAGGAAGCCGGCGTGGGCGGCGCGGAGCAAAGCGAGCAGGTCGAGTGGAGGTGTCACGTTGCCTTCGGGCGTAGTAGCGGTGACAAAACCGAGCGGAGTGAGCGCCGAGTGCTGGCCGCCGGTCATCCCGAAGAGGAAGTTGTTGTGGACGAGCACGGTGACATCCACGTTGAGCTGGGCGGCATGGACCAGATGCAGCAGGCCGATCATCGCTCCGCCGTCGCCGATCATGACGACCGGCTTGAGGCCCGCGGGGCTGACGGCTTCGGCCAGGGCCATTCCGGTGGCAAAGGCGGTGGAGCGACCGTGAGTGGTGTGGACGGTGTGGAGGTAGGGGAAGAGAGAGTCGGCTAGGCCGACGCAACCGATGTCAGTGGTGAGCGCAACCGAGCGCGGCGGGAGTTGCAACTGTGCGAGCGCGTGGCTCAGGTGGCGTACGACCAGCGCGTGCCCACAGCCCCGGCAGTAGGGAAGCTGAGCGTCCGGCGCGAGATAGACGTTCTCACCCATCAAGCCTCCACAGCGCGCACCGTGCGGACGATTTCAGTCGGGGTGATGAGGCTGCCGACTTTGTTGATGCCTAGGACGCGCTTGCCGGCCAGGTAAGGCGCGAGGACGGCGCGGTACTGGCCGGTGAGGTTTTCTTCGGCCACAAACACGGTGTGGACGCCGGCGAGCGCCCAGTCGAGTTCGCGCCGGGGGACGGGAAACAACGTCTGGATTTGCAGGAGCGAACTGCGGGTGCCGTTTTGACGGAGCTGGGCGACGGCCTGGCGGGCGGCGCGGGCGGTGGTGCCGTAGCTGAGGAGCAGGTAGGGGGCGCCGGGGTCGAGGTCGGGACGGACGAGGGCCATTTCATCGGCGTGGGCAGCAATCTTGCGCTCGAGATGTTCGAGCACGGCGACGACCTCGGGGGCGTTCTTGCGCAGGCGGCCGTGCAGGTCGTGGGCCGAGCCGGTGACGCTGACTTTGACGTCGCCGCCTACGGGCGCGAACCGCGGGACATCTTCAGGATAGTCGATGCCGTAGGTGAGGAAGGGGCGCCCGCCGGCGAACGGCTGGCGCTGGGCGAGAGGGGGCGAGTTGAGCGCGGCTTGCTCGACCACCTCGGTGGTCATGCCGACTTCCTTGTCGGAGAGCAGGACGACGGGTGTGCGCAGGCGCTCGGCCCAGTTGAAGGCGTGGATGGCAAGCTCGTAGCATTCAGCCGCCGTGCTGGGGGAAAAGACAGGGACGGTGTAGCCGCCGGAGGTGGCGAAGGCGGCCAGCCCGATGTCGCCCTGGGCACCCTGGGTGGCCCCGCCGGTGCTCGGCCCCAGGCGCTGCACGAGGGCGATGACCACCGGGGTTTCGGTCATCAGCGCGTATTGCAGGGTTTCGATCATGAGCGCCCACCCGGGGCCGGAAGTGGCGGTCATAGCTTTCAGCCCGCGGAGACTGGCGCCGACGCAGTAGCAAAGCGAAGAGATTTCATCTGGGGCGGAAAGTGCCACGCCGCCGCAGGCGGGCAGCTCGCGCATCATCACTTCGTAGATTTCCGAGGCGGGCGTGATGGGGTAGCCGGCGAAGAAACGGCAGCCGGCGGCCAGTGCACCTTCGGCGACCATCTGGTTTCCCGAGGCGAGCCGCCGGGGCATTCTCACACCTTTCCCCAAACAGGAGAGCAAGGCGTCGGCCAAAGGGAAGCCGGCGCGCGTCGGCGGCCGCGCCTCCCGGAAGTTCCTGGAAACAACGCAGGTTAACTGCGGGCACCGCGCGGTGATCGAGCACGTTTTCTTGGCCGAAATCACGCAACTTGGGGCAGAAAGCGCATCAGGGGATGTGTGGAAGTTCTCATCGGCTGGCGCAATTTCTTCTGGCGCAATCGATTAGGGGAGGGGTGGCAAGGCGCTTTGGGCACGCCGCGTGCATCGAACAAGGTGGAAGGCGTCGCTGGCGATACCCGGAGGCGCGGCATGCCTGGGAACTGGCCAACGGTGATGGTAGTGGGACCGGGGCCAGCGTTGCGCTGGACGATGGAGCAATTGCAGCGCTACTACGGCTACCGACTCTATTTCGCCGCCAGTCCCTACGAGGCGGCCACGCGCCTTGAGAACATGTCGGTGGACGCGGTGGTATGCGAGGCGGCGCCGGTCTATAGCGCCGAATGCCGCCTGGTGCGGGAAATCTGCGAGCGCTCACGGCACCTGCCCATCATCCTCTACGTCGAGCCGGACAGCGAGGAGTATCTGCTCGACCAGTTGGGGCGCTGGACATTCCGCGTCGTCCGACCGGGGACGCGCTTGGAAGAATTCCACCGCATTCTGCTCGAAGCCATCAGCCACCGCCCGCGCGTGCAAGCCGCCTGACGCGCGTCTCTGGGAGTGAGTTCGTCCGGCACGACTCCCGCCGATTTTTTTCTTGCATCCCCCGATTTGAATGGGCAGGCTTTGGCGGGCGCCGGGGATCCTCCGCGCTTTCTCCAGGAGAAGCGGCCGAGTGAGGGAGAAGGTTCGGGTTTATTTCGAGTTGGACGCACACGGGACGACGCTGCGGCGGGAGGTGACGGCCGGGGTCACCACCTTTGTGACGATGGCCTACATCATCGTCGTCAATCCGGCGGTGCTGGCGGTGGCGGGCATACCGGCGGGCCCGGCAATGGTGGCGACCATTCTGACGGCGCTGTTCGGGACGCTGGTGATGGGACTCTACGCGCGTCGCCCGTTTGCGGTTGCGCCCTACATGGGGGAAAACGCGTTCATCGCCGTCACAGTTGTTCAGATCCTGGGCTACAGCTGGCAGCAAGCGCTGGCGGCGGTGTTCCTGGCGGGGGTGCTGTTTGTGCTGCTAACGATGGCGCGAGTGCGGCAATGGCTGGTGGAGGCGGTGCCGTCCTGCCTGCGCTACAGCTTTGCCGTAGGCATTGGGCTGTTTCTTACTTTTGTGGGCTTGAACCATGCCGGCATCGTGGTGCTGGGGGTCGAGGGGGCACCGGTGCGAATCGGGCGGCTGAGTTCAACGCCGGCGCTGGTGGCGGTGTTCGGCTTTGTGGTGATTCTGGCCTTGATGATTCTGCGGGTACGCGCGGCGATTCTGCTGGGAGTGCTGGGGAGCAGCGTGGTTGGATACCTGACGGGGGCGGCCACTCCGCCGGACCGCTGGGTCAGTTTGCCACCCAGTCTGGCGCCGATTTTCTGGCAGCTTGATTTTTCGGCGCTAGCGAGCGCAGGGTTTTTGGCGATTGTGCTGATCATTTTCATTATGGCGTTTGTGGACACGATGGGGACGCTGATCGGGGTATCGGCACGCGCCGGGCTGCTGGACGCGGAAGGGAACTTGCCGCAGATGGAGCGACCCATGCTGGCGGACGCGCTGGCCACGACGCTTGCCGCCGCGGTGGGAACGACGACGGCGGGCGCCTATATCGAGTCGGCGACGGGCGTGGAAGCGGGCGGGCGGACGGGCTTGACGGCGGTGGTAGCGGGTTTGCTATTTGCGCTGGCGCTCTTCTTTTCGCCGTTTGTGGCGGCCATCCAGCCGCAGGCCTATGGCCCGGCGTTGGTGGTGGTGGGGGTGCTGATGGTGCGGCCGATTACGCGCATCAACTTCGAGGACTTCACCGAGGTCGTGCCAGCCTTTGCCACGGTGGCGCTCATGGCGTTTACCTTCAACGTGGGCGTGGGGATGACGGCCGGATTTTTGCTCTATCCCTTTTGCAAGCTGGTGGCGGGGCGTGGGCAGGAAATCCGCTCAGGGTTGTGGGTGCTGGCGGCGTTGTCGCTCCTCTTTTTTATCTTCTACCCCTACCAGTAGCGCCGCGGGGGCGCGACGAGGCCAAGACTCACTTCGCATTCGGTTCTCTGCTTGTCTTGACACCACCGGGGCTGGGGAGTACCCTGCCACGCATCCAAAAGCTTCTCGGGCGAACCCGCGTAGCAGTGTAGCCGAGGGGGTCGGAATCCGTGCCGGCAGTCGCCTGCAAGGACGCAGAGGTGGCAGACTGAATGGACGAAGAAAGAGGGGCGAAGGAAACGCGGAAAGTTCCTCGTCGGCACCCGCGGGTACGGCTGGTGACGCAGGTCGAGGCAACCAGCCTGGGGCGCACGGAGAACATCAGCGAGAGTGGGATGCTCGTCGTTACGCGTGACACGTTTGAGCCGGGGACGGAAGTCAAGTTTCGCTTCAGCCTGCCCGGCGGACGATCAATTGAAGGCTTCGGAAAAGTGGTCCACTCGAAATCCAAAGCCCAGATGGGGATCGAGTTTGCGGACCTGGCGGAGAGCGACCGCCACGCGATCGCCGAGTTCGTGCGGCAAGCCTGCGAAGAAGAGGCTTCCGGGCACGAGACGTCCCAGGAGCCCAACCCAGCCTAGCCCCCTCAGCAGGAGCCTCCGGGCCTCGAGAGATGACCAAGCGTGGTGCCGGGGGCGCGGCGTGGACGGCTGCGCCTGTTATCCCGGTGCTGGCCGAAATCCGCCTTGCCGCCTAACTGCTCCCAGGATTACTACGAGGCCAACGCGTGCCATTTTCGAACACGACTCGTAGCCTGCACGGTGGTACCTAGAACGCCCGCCGGTTCTCGTGAGGCAGTGTGGGCCTGCTACTTCCTCGCCAGAAAAGCATGCGCCTTTTTGATCGCCGGTCGGTCGCCGTCACCGGCGGCCGCGAGTTCAGCTAGCTTGCCGTAGTACTCTCGGGCTTTGCCCTCATCACCGGCGCGCTCAGCCGCTCGTGCGACGCCATAGAAGGCATTGAAGCGGTTCGGCGCGCTGCGCAGCACGGCTTCAAACTCCGCCAGTGCCTCTTGGGGCCGGTCAACTTCAAGCAGCATTTCACCCAGGAGTTCGCGCGCCGGCGCGATGGCGCCGGGCGTGACTGGGTGCTTTCCGAGCTCATCTTCACGGTCGGCGGCGGCGCGCATGAACTCCACGGCTTCCCGCTGGTTGCCTTCGGCCAGCGCCAGCCAAGCGGCCACGGTCAGCCGCTGGACGTCGACTTGTTCGACCCAGTAGTCTTCCTTCGCCTGTCGGAGGGTCTCACGGGCCGCTTTCAGCAATGTCACTATCTCTCGCGCCGTCTCGGTGTTGCCGGTGCGCACAGCCCCCAGCCCTCGCGCGAAGTGAAGGGTGGCTTCCGTCCAGGCGTATCGCCCGCCCGGGAAAAGACCAACAGGGATCTTGAGTTTGGCCGCTGCCGGCCAATCGCGGCGTTCAAGCACATAACGCGCGGGCATCGCCGCCCGGCCGAAGATCCCCGCCAAGTAAGTGGCAGTTCCGGGCTTGGTTTCCGGCAGTTGGTCTAGAAGCTTCCCGGCTTCCTGATCCCGGCCGAGTTGCAGGTAGGCGTACATGAGATAGTCGAGGGCATGCAGCTCGTCGCCGGTATCCGCGTGGCGGCGGGCAGCGGCGGCGGAGTTCAAGTTCGAATCAATGGATTCTTCCCACAAGCCCAGCCGAGTGAAGATGTGCGACGGCATGTGTTGGGCATGGGGAGAGTCAGGCGAGATCTTGGCGTAACGCCGGGCCGCCTCCAGCCCGAGCGCGGCCAGCGGCGGGTAGTCGTAACTGTGAATGATGTAGTGCGCCAGACCAGGATGGTTCGGCTGCTCCGGGAAGAGTTTCGCCAGAATTTTGCCCGCCTGCTTCTGCTTGGCGAAGCCCGGGTCGGGCGCCGCCGCCGTTGCAGTCCCCAGAAGCGACAAGGCATAGAAGATCGCGGCCTCTTTGTCTTCGGGATAGTTCTGGTGCAAGCGTTGCATGGCTTCTTCATAGTCGCGCACGCGGGTCAGGTGGTCCACCTTGTCGAAGTCTCGGTAGAAGCTTGCCAGCGCCGCGACATAATCCTGTTCGCGCTGCGTCCGGGCGCCGATTGCCTGCCCTTTTTCGATAGCTTGCTTGCCGGCCTGCAGGCTTTCTTTGCCAGGTGTCTCCCACAGTGGATGGTAATGGCTCATGGCGATGCCCCAGTACGCCATTGCGCAACTCGGATCCTGTTGGGTGATTTCAGTGAAGCGGGCCGCGACCATCTCGTACCAGAAGGAGTGGAGCATGGCTACCGCACGGTTGAACTTCTTCTGCACTGCTTCATGACAGGAATTAGGAAAATGCACTTCGCCTAGTTGCTGCGGGTCACCGGCTGGGTGCTGGTGTTGCTCTTGCGCCGCCGCCCCCGCCGTCAGCAGTACACCAAAAATAAATGAGACAAGCACTCCTGCAACTCTCACGGCAACCTCCATCTGTTGGGGTATGACTAGATTGTACCCCTCGGCGCCGCCGGGTCAATTGGTAATCTTCTTTCGGAGAATCGGCAAAGGCTAGCCAAAGCGTCAGGTGCCGGGGGACGGAATCGAACCGCCGACGCCGGCCTTTTCAGGGCCGCGCTCTACCTCTGAGCTACCCCGGCACGCAGGAGAGGATTTTACTACAGGTTTATCGGTTCATTGGTTGATTGGTTTATTGGGGAGGAGCCAGGGACTGATCAGCCGATCAGCCGATAAACCGGTAAACCGTTTCTGCTAGACGTGGGAGAAGTCGCGTTTCTTGATGACTTCGCGGGGCTTGGAGCCGTCGGGCGGGCCGACCAAGCCTTCGGCTTCCATCATATCGATGAGACGGGCGGCGCGGCCGTAGCCGACGCGCAGGCGGCGTTGCAGGGTTGAGGTCGAGGCCTTGCCCTGCTCCATCACCACGCGCACAGCCTGCTCGTAGAGCTCGTCATCCACTTCCAGAGTATCGTCCTCTTCCGGTGCGTCCTTCTTCATATCCTTGGGGAAGCGGAGGAATTCTTCGTGGTAGGTGGGCTTGGCCTGGGAGCGCCAGAAGTCACAGACGTGGACGATTTCGCTTTCGGTGACGAGCGGCCCGTGGAGGCGGTGGAGGCGCGCCGAGCCGGCCGGGAGATAGAGCATATCGCCCTTGCCGAGCAGGGCTTCGGCGCCGTTGGCGTCGAGGATGGTGCGCGAGTCCACTTTGGTGGCCACGCGGAAGGAGATGCGGGCGGGGAAATTGGCTTTGATGAGCCCGGTAATGACGTCCACCGAAGGCCGCTGGGTGGAAAGAATCAGGTGGATGCCGACCGCGCGCGCCAATTGCGCCAGCCGCGTGACGGATTCCTCGACGTTGGGCGTGTCCACCATCATCAGGTCGGCCAGCTCATCAATCACGATAACGATATAGGGCAACGAACGCGGAGCTTCTTCGCCGTCGGTGATGAGGCTGGGGACGTCGTCGTCGGCGTAGAGCCGGTTGTACTGCTCGACGTTGCGGACGCCGCTGGCGGCGAGGAGTTTCAAGCGCTTTTCCATCTCGCGGGTGGCATTGCGCAGCGCGTTGGCGGCGAGTTTGGGATCGGTGACGATGGGAGTGAAGAGGTGCGGGATGCCTTCATAGAGTCCGAGCTCGAGGCGCTTGGGGTCAATGAGGATGAAGTTCACCTCTTCGGGCGCGGCTTTGTAGAGCATGGAGATGATCATGGCGTTGATGGCGACGCTCTTGCCGGAGCCGGTGGAGCCGGCGATGAGCAGGTGCGGCATCTGACCGAGGTCAGTGACGCGCATGGCGCCGTGGAGGTCTTTGCCGAGGGCGACCGTGAGTTTGTGGGTGGAGGAGGCAAATTCCGGGGATTCGATGATTTCGCGCAGGACGATGGTTTCGCGGTGGAGGTTGGGGACTTCGATGCCGACGGTGGACTTGCCCGGGATGCGCTCGATGAGGATGGATTCGGCTTTCAGTGCCAGGCAGAGGTCGTCGGCGAGCGCGGTGACGCGGCTGAGCTTGATGCCGGCTTCGGGGCGAAACTCGAAGGTGGTGACGACGGGGCCGGGGTTGATCTGTACCACCTGGCCCTTGACGTCGAACTCCTCGAATTTCTGCGTCAGCAAGGCGGCGCGTTCTTGCAGTTCGCGTTCGTTCGGACCACCCAGATGTTCGGGAGCGCGCAGCAGGGAGGCCAGAGGCAGGCGGTAGCGCGGGCGCATGACCGGCGGCGCGGTCTTCGGACGCGGTCCGCTCCGAGGCGCTTCCGGCTCGGAGGGGGGAGAAATTGGAATCACCTTGGACCTGGCGCCGGGAGCTGGCGCTCTTGCGTCGGCGGGAGCGGAGAGTTCCGGCGGCGCGCTGATGTCCACTGCACGGGACGCGCGCTGGAGGCGCCCGGAGACGACGAGCGCGGCCTGCTTCTGCTTCCACGGCCAGGAGAATGCGATGCCTTGCTCCCAGCGCGCGCGCACCGCCTGCACGAACCCAGTTTTCTGGTTCAGCCAGGAATAGGTGGCGGCGAGGGAGAAGGTGGTAGCGAGGTAGGTGCCGACAATCAGGCCGGTGAGGCTGAAGATGAAAGCACCAGGGACGTTGACGACTGCTACCAGGCCAGAGGCAAGCAGGATGCCCAGAAGCCCGCTGGCCGGGATGAGGCCGTGAATGCGTGGCAAAGCCGGCAGCAGGCCGAGCAGCGCGCTGAAGGAGAAACCTAGCAGCAGCGCGGCGATGAGTTTGGCTTTCGGGGATTCGACCGGGCGGCTGCGGAACCATTTCCAGGCCAGCAGGAAGGCGGTCAGGGGCAGCAGCAGGGCGGCATAGCCTAATGCCTGCCAGAGCAGGTCGGCCGTGTAGGCGCCGACCAGACCAACCCAATTCTGCGCGCCCGAATCGGGCGCGAAGGAATCGTCAGCGAGCGCCGGGGCAGCGGTGTTGAGCGAAGGGTCGAGCGGGTCGTAGCTGGCCAGTACCAGCACCAGCAGCAGGGCGGCAACAAACCAGAGGAAGCCGAATAATTCATTGAGCCGCTTGTTGGCGCCCGGCGTCAGCAGGTTCATTCGATGCCCTCTATGCGATGCCCAGCCAAACACAAAGGGGTGCAGTTTGAACACCCGCCGGCGGCGGGCACTGCACCCCGAACTTCAACGCTGCGGTCTACGAAGCCTGGAGGAGCTCGTAAACAAGGATGATTATGCCCAAAACCACGCGATAGGCAACAAATATTTTCAGCGTGCGGTGCTGCAAGTAGCGCAGCAGGAACCAGATGGCGGCAAAGCCAGTGAGAGCGGAGACGGCGAAGCCCACGGCCATTTCGTGCGTTGAGACACCGGCCGGCAAGCCGAGGACCGACATTTCCGCCATTTCTTTCATGGCGGCGCCGGCGATGATGGGCGTGGCGAGCAGAAAGGAGAAGCGGGCGGCGGTTTCGCGCTCGAGGCCGCGAAACATTCCGGCGGCAATGGTGATGCCAGCGCGGGAGACGCCGGGGATGACGGCAAGGGCCTGGGCGAGGCCGACCGAAACAGTGTCGCCGAGGTCAACCTGGTTGAGTTTGCGAGCGAGCGAGGGGAGCTGGTCGGCCATCCACATCACCAGGGCCACGATGATGAGGGCGAAGGCGACCAGGCGGGGCGAACGAAAAACCGTTTCGGCGTAAGGCTCCAGAAAATATCCCCCGAGCGCGCCCGGGATGGTGCCCAGGACGAGCAGACCGAGCAGGCGGCGGGGATTTTCGACGCCGTCGAGCACGGCGAGCTCCTGCGCCTTCCCGGTGAAGAGGCCGATGAGGAGCGACCACCAGGTGGTAGCGAAATAAACGAGCAGGGCCACGAGCGTCCCCGCGTGCAGGGCGACATCGAAGGTGAGGCCGGGGTCCTGCCAGCCGAAAATCCAGGGCACCAGCACCAGGTGGGCGGTGGAGCTGATGGGGAGGAACTCGGTGGCGCCCTGGACGATGGCGAGCACGATAGCCTGAAGCAGAGTCATCGCGCGGGTGCCGTCAGGTCCTTTTCCATTTCGTAGGCGTCGAGGCGGCCGAGGTAGTAGCCGCGCCGGACGCGGCGGAGACGATACCCGGCTTTCTGCCAGAAGGCAACGGCGGGGTGATTGTCGGTGGCGGTCTCGAGCCGCACGCGCGCGACGCCCTGGGCAGCCAGCCAACGTTCGGCTGCGGCCAGCAGCGCCGTGCCGAGGCCGCGGCGGCGATGCGCTTCCTCGACGTCGAGCGTGATGATGTGGCCGCGCCCGGCGCTCATCTGCCGCACGAGGACGAATCCCACCAGCGCACTTTCTTCCTCGGCGACGAAGGCCTGTGCGCCGCGCTCACTCAGGAACGCGTGCAGGGCAAAGCGGGAGTAGGCGATGCCGGGCGGGTAGCAGCGCTGGTCGAGGCGGTAGAGGGCTTCGAAGTCCTGCTCCTGGTAGGGGCGAATCTGCATTGTGGGTAGGTGCTAGCTCGTACGTTCCACCTCGTACCTTGTACCTTGTGCTTCGTGCCTTGTACAGAGAGTGCAACGGGGGCTATGGGATGCGCGGGTACAGGGGCGAATACTGCAAGCCGGGATGGCGCTTGCCATAGCGGGCGGGCACATCCTGGGTCCAGTCGCTGGGAATGATCAGGGGAAAGAGCAGCAGGACGGCGAAAACCACTCGTTGGGCCCAGAGTCTCGCTCGGTGCGGGGGCGTGCCGGCGGGGGCGGTCGGCAGCAAAGGCTCTTCGGGCGAGACAGTCGCCGGTTTTTTCGCCAGCCAGACGAACAGGCCGAGCCCCAGCAGCGACATAGAAATGTTGAAGCTCTGTCCGGTGGCGATGCCCAGCAGGGTAGTGGGGTATTCGCGGAAGATGTCCACGAAGATGCGCAGGAAGCCGTACCAGAAAATGAAATGGGCGATGACGCGGCCGGGCACCCGGCAGCGCGCCCGCACCCAGAGCAGGAGCGGGACGAGCAGGAAGTTCTTGAGGCTGTCGTAGAGCACGACGGGATGACGGAAGCCTTCGGCAGCGGGGAACTGTACGGCCCACCAGACATCGGTCATGCGACCCACGATCTGTCCGTCAATGAAGTTCCCGATGCGGCCCAGCCCCATGAAGACCGCACCGGGAATCGCCAGCGCATCGAGAATCGTGAGGAAAGATTTCTTATAGAGCCGGCAGAAGGTGAATGTCCCGGCGATGGCGCCGGCCAGCACGCCGTGGGTGGACATTCCGCCCAGCCAGAAGAAGAGGATGTGGGCGGGATGGGCGAGGTAATAAGCGCGCTCGTAGAAGATGACTTCGACCGCGCGGCCGCCCAGCAGCACGCCGAGAGCGAAGAGGATGCAGAGGCTGTACACCTCGGGGAGGGTCAAGCCGAGCCGCTGCCGGGCGCGGCTCAGCCAGAAGTAAATCCCCAGGAAGCCGACGGTGTAGGCCAGGCCGTACCACCACAGATAGAGACCCGCGAACTCCCCCAGAATGGGGTTAATCTGATGGACAAACCTTCCCGTAGCCATTTCAAAGCAACCGACCTTGGCGGACTGCGAACGCCACGGCTTCGTCCGGGCACGACTTCAGTCGGCCGAATCAAGCCCACAAAGAACCACGGGGCTTTAGCCCCTGAGGGAATCCTATTGCTTTGCGCTCGCCTCGTAGTCAGCCTTGCTCATCGGGACGTGGCCGACGGCCTGGGCAACGGTCATCTTGCCGGTCGGCATCATCGGCGAGGCCGTTTCCGTATAGAAATGATAAATCGTGCCGTCGGTGGTCTTGGCCAGTTCAGCGACCTTGGCGGCTTCCTCGGGCGGCAGGTCGTGCACCTTCACGCGGCCGCTGTTGATTTCGATCAGGTGGTCGTGCCAGTTCTTGTTCCAGGCCTCAAGCGAGATGTTCGGCCGGGTGAGCTTCTTGGCGATCATCCACTCGATCTGGACCAGCGGGGCGTTGGGGTCGGTGGTTTCGTAAATCAGGCAGACCATCTGCGGGTCGGGTGTCATCACCTTGCAGTAGTGGTGGTAGGGGCCCATGACGTGGCCGTCCACCACGTGCGGGGCCGAGACGTGCACGTTGTAGCCCTCCGCGGGACTCGCGAGCGCCCCGAAGGTTCGGGGTGGCTGGGCAACCTGACCGGCGAAAAAGCCGACAACGAGCAAGCACAAACCGAGTACGCTGAGCGCAATCGTTTTGCTACACATGGCGCCTCCTCGCCCTGAACCATAGCGGTTCAGGGCTCGCAATCTCGACAAACCTGTATGGTTCTTCCCGGGCCCTTTGGGGGCGAACTCTAGATGATTCGAGATTGGCGTGTCAAGAATTCCGGAACGGGCTGTTTCTCGGTGCAACGAAGCAAGCAGATTCCTCGTCCCGAATGCCTTCGGGCCTCGGAATGACAGGAATGGGAGTTTCGCCACGCTAGCGGGGCCACAGCCAGCCGAACACACCTGCGGTCAGGAGCGCGTAGATGAGCCCGTCGAACATGTGCTTGACCGTGGTGCTCCAGGGCTGCCCCTTCCAGATCGAGTCAACGGCATTACCGGCCGAGTAGCCCAGAAACGCGACGGTGCCCGCTACACGGAAGACCGCCAGGTAGGCGGTCCCTGCGCTCAAGGTTCGTCCGGCAAGGTAGGCAACGAAGACGCTGATGACCACGCAAAAGGCGAACCACAGCAGCAGACCCTTCCGCATCGCTGGCGGGCCGCTGCGAATCACGGTGAGGATACCCACCGGTCCCTTTCTGTGCTTCTCAATCATTTCGGGGGATTTCATGTCCTTGGGACTGGCGCAATGAGGGAACTGGTAGGTGCCCGGCGCCAGGCGCTCGCTGCGCAGGGCGTCCAGCAGTTTTTCCTCGTTGGGCAGCTTCTGGTAGTCGCTGCGGTGATAGGTGAGCACCATGTGCATGACCGAGCTGGCGACGAAAACGACCACGGCCGAAAGCAGGATGGGAAGCCATAGCGTTGTCAGATAGACCATCTCGCCCTCCTCCTCAAGAAAAAGTCGCGAAGGCCATATGTCTGGGAAACTGGGGCGATAGTGAATACCAGAACTGCCCCGCAGAGCAAGCAGATTTTCTCCTTGACAACACGGGATCTTACGGACTAGGGTTCGCGAACTTTCCATTTCGTGGGGATAAGAATTAGGAGGGCAAAATGCGCAGGAAACTAGGATTCTTTGTAGCCTTGTGTTTAGGCGCGGGTCTGGGGACCGCTATGGCCCAGAAAGCCAAGGATGCCACCGCCGTATCGCCAGATACTCACCGTGTGGTCTTGGACAATGCCAACGTCCGGGTTGTGGAGGTTCGTGTCGGTTCTGGTCAGAAGATTCCTATGCATTCCCACCCGGCCCATGTGCTTGCCGTTGTCAGTCCGGCACGCGTAAAATTCACCTATCCAGACGGAAGAACAGAGCTGGTGGATTTGCGCCCAGGTGACGCGCTTTGGTCCGACGGCGTTGAGCATGCGGGCGAGGTGCTGGTGGGCACCGTGCACCTACTCGCGATCGAGGTAAAGGGGGCCAAACCCGGAGGCACGCGCTAGTAAACACCGGCGATCTCGAACCGGAACCCTTCGCCCCATCCGACGCGACTATACCAGCGCCCCGCTCTCCCTCTTTCCTCCTACGCCCTTCTCGGCCGAAGGCCAAGGATTCTTGGCATGGGGCCTCTGGTTTGGGCAACCAGAGCCCGCGGTTCTCTCAGCCCGTCAGGCTCCGGTAGAGGGCGAGCAGGGCAGGGACGGGGAGTTCTTCGGCGCGGGTCTTGAGGGAGTGGCCGCGCTCCGCGACAACTTCGCGCAGCCGATCGGCTGCGAATTCACCGCGGAGGTTGTTGAAGAGGGTCTTGCGTTTGTGGCGGAAGCAGAGGCCGAGGAAGCGGAGGAAGGCCTCGGCTTCGCTGGCGGGAATGCCGGCCCCTACACCGGGCGGGGCGAGTCGCACCAGAGCGGAGTGGACGCGGGGCGGGGGACGGAAGGCGCCGGGCGGGATGCGGAGGAGGATTTCGGGCTGGGTGTAGAACTGGGCGAGAGCGGAGAGGTAGCCGTAGTCGCGTCGCTTCGGGGAAGCGACGAGGCGCTCGGCGACTTCGCGCTGGACGACGACGAAGATGTCTGCAATCGGGTCAAGGGCGGCGAAGAGGCGCTGGAGGATGGGCGATGTGATGTAGTAAGGGAGGTTGCCGTAGACCCGAATGCGGGCGCTGCCCGAGAGGAGGGCACTGCGCGCAACCTCGGCCAGCGAGAGCTTCAGGATGTCGGCGTGGAGGAGGCGGACGTTGGGGGAGTCCGCAAAGCGCGTTTGCAATTGGCGGACGAGGGCGGGGTCGGTTTCGACCGCGAGGATCTGTGCACCTGTCTGCGCCAGCAAGTCGGTCATCTCGCCGTGGCCGGCGCCGATTTCGAGCCAGGTGTCGCGCGGGCTGACGCCGAGTAGGTCGAGAATGCGCTGGCGGATGCCGGCGTGCGCAAGAAAATGCTGTCCCAGCTTCGGCCGCGGGCGCTTCACGGGGCCATTCTAGTCGCCGGCACTGTTTCCTGCCTTTGTTTTCCTATGCCACTTCTCCTTGACATCCCCCGACCCGACCAGTAGGTTACCGCTTCGGTCCGCTCCGGTACGACGGGATGAGACTCCTTTTTGTGGCCTCCGAATGTGTCCCCTTCGCAAAGACGGGTGGGTTGGCGGACGTGTTGGGGGCGCTGCCGAAGGTGCTGGCGCAACGCGGGCACGAAGTCGCGGTCGTCATCCCCCGCTACAAAAAGATTGAAACCGGGACGACGCTGCTGCCCGCGGTGCGCGTCACGCTGGGTCGCGACGTTCACTCGGCCTCGATCCAGGACGGCCGCACGCTCGACGGTGTGCGGTTCTATTTTGTGGACTACCCGCCGTTCTTTGACCGCGACCAGCTTTACACCGTGCAGGGACAGGACTATCCCGACAACGCCGAGCGCTTCGCCCTGTTTGCCCGCGCGGTCATCGAGTTGGCCCGACGCGTCTTCACGCCCGACGTCATCCATTGCCACGATTGGCAGAGCGCGCTCGTGCCGCTGTTCCTGCGCCACGAGTTCGCCGCCGACGCGGGCGTTGGTCGCATCCCGGTTGTGCTGACGATTCACAACCTCGGCTACCAAGGCGTCTTTCCGGCCGACGCGCTCGACCGCGCCGCACTGCCGCGCGAGCTCTTCCACATGGAGGCGCTGGAGTTTTACGGTCAGGTGAATTATCTGAAGGGCGGAATCGTTTTCGCCGATTATCTGACCACTGTCAGCCGCAGATACGCGCAGGAGATTCAGACGCCGGAGTACGGGCACGGGCTGGACGGCATCCTCCGTAGGCGGGGCGAACGCTTGAGCGGAATCCTGAACGGTGTGGACTACGAGGAATGGAGCCCGGAAACCGACAAGTTCCTCGCCGCCAATTATTCCGCCGCGAACCTGGCCGGGAAACTCGAATGCAAGAAAGACCTGCTGGGGCAGTTCCAGTTGCCGACGAACGATTTGAAGAAGCCGGTGGTGGGGATCGTGTCGCGCTTCGCGGCACAGAAGGGCTTTGACCTGATCGCCGAGGTCGCCGATGCGTTCCTCCGGCAGAATCTCTTCCTGGTAGCGCTCGGCACCGGCGAGCCGCCCTACGAGGAGCTATTCCGCGAACTCGCGCAGCGCTTCCCGAAGAAGGTGGGGGTCCGCATCGCCTACGACAATCCGCTCGCCCACAAGATCGAGGGCGGCTCGGAAATGTTCCTGATGCCGTCGCGCTACGAGCCCTGTGGCTTGAACCAGATTTACAGCCTGAAGTACGGCACCGTGCCGGTCGTGCGCGCCACCGGCGGACTCGATGACACCATCGAGCCCTTCGACCCCCGCAGCGGGCAGGGGACGGGCTTCAAGTTCTCCGCCTATTCCGGGCCCGCCCTGCTCGAATGTCTCGAGCAGGCTCTGCGCGTCTATTCCAAAGACGCTCGCGCCTGGCAGCGGCTGGTACGCAACGGCATGCAGCGCGATTTTTCTTGGAACCACTCGGCGGGCGAGTACGAACAGCTCTTCCAGCGGACACTCCGCCGGCGAAAAGCTGCATCGTCGCCGCCCCCGATTTCATCTAGAATACGTGCGAACTGATACTGGGATTCGAGGAGCCCCGATGGCGGAAAACCTTCTGACCGTGACCGATGCCAATTTTGAGCAGGAAGTCCTGCAATCCTCCACACCCGTGCTGGTAGATTTCTGGGCGGAGTGGTGCGCGCCCTGCCGCGTGCTGGCGCCCCGCGTGGAGGAAGTCGCCCGCACCTATGCTGGCAAGGTCAAAGTGGCCAAGCTGAACGTGGACGAAAACAACGCCACCGCCTTCCGCTACAACATCCGCGGCATTCCCACGCTCCTGCTCTTCCGCGACGGTGCGGTCAAGGGCCAGATTGTCGGCGCCGTCCCGCGCGAAGATATCGAGAAACTGCTGAACGGCGCCCTCACCTAATCCCTGCGCCACCCGCGCCTTTCCTACGTGAGACTCTTCATGGCGAGACACGGCCCCCAGTGTCAGCAGCGAGTTCGCGCTAATCCGGTTGTATTCCATCATTTCACCCCCGTTACTTCAGCCGGAGATCACAGGCTGAACTACGTATCCACACAGGGTTACATACACACTCGGGTTAAGCACCGATCTAGTCGTCCACTGTACCGGCGCCGACTATTAGAGTCACAAAGACGCCCAAACCAACGAGCCAAATGATCATGGCATTCCGCCCGGCCCTGCTCGGTTGTTTCTGCACAGATCCCACCTCTGCAAGCGGAATCTCATGAGCGCCCGCCCGGGTTTGTAACTGGATCTTTTCCGCCGTCAACTGAAGAAGCTTGCCGCGCTCCTGCCGACCGTCGTGGTAGTAAACCACCACCTTCTTCCCCACAAGGTTCGGGTCCACCTGCGCGAGCGGCAGGATTTCCGGCTTCTTCTGTTGCCCCTGCTGGTAGGCTTCCAGGGCGGCCTGCAGCAAGGCTGGACTCACATCTTGGGCGGTCAGGGGTGAGGCCAAGGAAAGCGCGAGCACGAGGCTCAGAGGCCGACCAAACACTTTCTCAATCCAGAAGGGGGAACCCATCAGAACTCTCCCCTAGCAAGGCAGAATGAAACACAGGGGTACGCAGGGGGGCACCAGCCGCCGGGGTCGCAAATGCCGCACCCGTACTGCTCGCAGTTGGCCTCCATAGCACCGTTCGTTGAATGGCGGCTTTGCAGGAGGTGACGCATTTCCTCAAGGCTTAGCCCGATATACCACCGACTCGGGGGAACGTGCTGCGGCCGCACCGACAGCGGCACCGCTTCCGGCACCAATTCCACCGGTGCCGAGAGAGATAAGGAGTACACCTACACCAGTGAAATCCTCCTCGCGAGCGGTGGCAGCAATGCCGACGACCATCCCAGCGGCCAAACCAATACCCAAACCTATCCACGCTGCCCGCCTGCGGTTCGGTGCGCCCAATTGCGAAACTTGTCGGACTTCTCGCTGCAAGTAAGTCACTTGGCGTTTGCCTTCTTGCAGGGTGATCGCCTCCTCAGAGTACGCAACGAACTCTCCGAGATGCGTAACCTTGTCTTTGGTCTTGACCGCAACGCGTACGCCTGCTGGCAATTGACTCAGGTTCTTCCAATCGCTTTCGTCTGGAGCTGGACTTTCGGTTTTGGTTAGGTCGTGGAGAGCATCGGACCGGTTTTTCGGCTGTTGCTGGTAGGCCTCCTGGGCAGCCTTCAATAGCGCTGGGCCGACCTCTTGGGCTACTGCCAGCGACGGGAAGGTAAGAACAAGCGTCAGACAGACGGCTCGAACCAGCCTTTTTCGAATGCGGCGACGACAATCCATCCTAAACCCCCTAGCAAGGAGGGATAAAACAGATGGGGACGCAGGGTGGGCACCAACCGCCCGGGTCGCAGATCCCGCACTGGTATTGGTCGCAGTCGCCGTAGGGTGCCGATGTGAATAACTCAGCCCGAATGGCAATGGCCATCTGGCCGTAGACGAGGGGCGGCCAAACAGGAAAGTCGTAGCCAATCGGATCGGCCCACGGGGAAGCGGCGAGCACAAGCAATGCGAGAACGCTAGTCACAAGAATCAACGGACAGAGTGGATTAGTGCCTTCCACCCTGCTTGCCATTTGACAAACCTCCTCGCCTGAAAAGAAGACCAGCGCTGGCTACCGTTCGCTAGTCTTGTAGCGCGACGCCTACGACGTAAATGATGGCGATCGTCGCCACCACAGCAAGCACAGTGAGAGCAGGCTTTGAGCTGGCGGGTTGGCGCTCGACCCATGCGATGTTGTTCAGGGGAAGTTCTTCGATGCGATCTTCACTTGGAATGCGCAGCCGCATCGAGTCAGAGCCTAGTTGAACAAGTTTTCCTTTCAAGACTTTGCCGTCGCGGGTGTACACGATAACTTTCTTGCCCACAAGCTTCGGATCGACTTTCACGCGCGCGAGGATTTGCGGTTGTTCTCGCTGCTGTTGTTGATAGGCCTCTTGGGCTGCCTTCAACAAGGCTGGGCTCACCTGTTGTGCCGCTGACTGGATGACAAGGCCGACGGCAAGAATGACGATCAGGAAATAAGTAGGAGCTTGGTGGCGGGCCATGTTTAAACCTAGCTAACAGAGTCCGATAAAACACCGCGGGATGCAGGGGGGGCACCAGCCGGTCGTGGCGTTGCAGGGGCCACAGAGCCATTGATCACAGTCCCCATAAGGCGCAGAGGTTAACAATTCCGCCCCCACTGAAATTCCCATCTGAGCATACACGAGGGGCGGCCAGACCGGGCTGTCGTAGGAAATCGGATCCGCAAAAGGGGATGCAGTGGATTGACAGCTCCAAACGTTGCACACTCCGGAGAAGTTTACACTCCGATCCGGGAAGTATAGCGACTGGATCAGTTCGTCGTTGTCCCAGGGGTCAAGTTCGTAAAGGGTGGCGTAATTCTGACTGAGCGTGAAAACCGTGTTGCTACTAAGCCCGTAACTGGTTATCAGGTCTTCGCAGCCGCGACGCCATGAGCCGTCAGAATAGAAACGCGGGCAGCTCACGGAATACAGGGTTACGGCTCCCCCGTAGCTTTTGATGCCGTGTATAGTGACCTGCTGCGTGTAAAAACCCGTCGCTGGATCAACATTGTAGTTGTAGTACTCGCAGGGAGGCTCACCCGACAGAGGAGGACAGTCATAAAGTGCGCCCGGAGGGTTGTTGCTTGTACAACTATTCCAATGACCTCCGTCCTGTACCCACGGGGGCCCCCAACCAGGAAACTGCATGCCCTCTCTCCTTTCTCCGACGTTTGAGCTAACACCCCAATTGCCGAAAGGGTAGGTGTGGATCGAGCCAGGACATTCGGCATTGATGTGTACGCCTTCGTTAGGGGCCAAGACTATCCGATTCTGGGTGTCTGCCCAAACCGTCACGATACAGGTGGCGGTTTGGCCGCGGGCGGGCGTGCTTGCGGCGAGAATTACCAGACAAACAAGGAAGCAACCAAGAAAAAATCTCGGGGCGCTCATGCCAAAACCTCCCCGGTGGCGGCTCTCTGCAGTGGCTATTACCTACTCCCCCCCGCGGATTTGTCAAGGGGGAAAGATCGGAGCAGAGAAGGGAAAGGAACCAGGCCGGTTTCCTTGCCTCCGTGCCTCTTGCCTCCTATCATTAGGCCTGCCTGCCGCAGGCAGGCGGAACCTCCCATGAAAACACTCGTGGTCGTGGGCGCCCAGTGGGGCGACGAAGGCAAGGGCAAGGTGGTGGACGCGCTGGCGGCGGCCTTTGATGTTGTCGCCCGCTACCAGGGTGGCCACAACGCCGGCCACACCGTGGTCATTGATGGCAAGAAAGTCATCCTGCAACTCATCCCCTGCGGCATCCTGCGACCCGGCAAGTGGGCCGTCATCGGCAACGGCGTCGTCCTCGACCCGGCCGCGCTGCTCAAGGAACTGGAGACACTCTCGGAACTCGGCATTAAGCCCGTCGGACGCCTCTTCCTCAGCAACCGCGCCCACCTCATCTTCCCCTTTCATCGCGAGCTCGAAACAGCCGCCGAGTCCGCCCGCGGCGAGCAGAAAATCGGCACCACCTCGCGCGGCATCGGACCTTCCTACGAGGACAAGATGGGACGCCACGGCCTGCGCCTGGCCGACCTGCTCGATGCGGAGAGCTTTGAAAAGAAGCTCTGCGGGTTACTTGAGGGAAAGCAACAGCTCGCCCAGCGCCTCTTTGGGCAGGCGCTGGCCGACAGCAACCGCCTGCTCGAGCACTACCGCGCCTACGCCGAGCGGCTCGCACCCTTCGCCACCGACGTCGCCGCGCTGCTGGCGCGCGCCCGTCGGGCGGGAAAACGCATTCTGTGCGAGGGCGCGCAGGGTACGATGCTCGACGTCGACCACGGCACCTACCCCTTCGTCACCTCCTCCAGCGCCACGGCGGGCGGCGCCTGTACCGGATTGGGGCTACCCCCCACCGCCATTGACGCCGTGCTCGGCGTCACCAAGGCTTACACCACGCGCGTGGGCAGCGGCCCCTTTGCCACCGAGGTGCGCGGACCCGACGCCGACCTGCTGCGCGAGCGCGGCGGCGAGTACGGCGCCGTCACCGGCCGGCCCCGCCGCTGCGGCTGGCTCGACTTGATGGTGTTACGTTACAGCGCCGAACTGAATGGCCTCAACTCGCTGGTCGTCACCAAGCTCGACGTCCTCGACCACTTGCCTGAGATCCCGGTCTGCATCGGCTACCGCCATCGTGGCAGCCCGCTCACCGAAATGCCCGCGCAGGCGGAACGTCTGGCCGCCGTCGAGCCAGTCTACAAGATCCTCCCCGGCTGGCAGCACTCCACCCGCGGGCTTACCGATTACGAGCAGTTGCCGCGCCAGGCGCGGGACTACTTGCGCTTTGTCAGCGACGAGGTCGGCGTCGAGATTGGAATGATTTCCACTGGCCCCGAGCGCCGGGAAACCATCCTCATCCCTGATTCCTGCGTGGCCGCATGGCTCGCGTCCTAGAATCCGCGATGGTTACCTGCGACGAGGCTCGCGCCAAAGTCATCGAGCTCGTCAGCCAGCAGCGCCAGCCTCCGCCCATCGAAACTGTGCCGCTGGAACAGAGCCTGGGGAGGGTGCTGGCAGAAAGTGTCTCTGCGGACAGAGACTATCCTCCCTTCCATCGCGCCACCCGCGACGGCTTCGCTGTCCGCGCCGCCGACCTGGCTTCCGTCCCGGCTGTCCTGAAGCGCATCGGCGAAATCCGCGCGGGCCAATCGTTTGCCGGTACGATGGGCGGGGGCGAATGCCTGCAGATTATGACCGGTGCACCCCTGCCGGCCGGCGCCGATGCGGTTCTGATGCTCGAGTATGCTGGGGTGCGCGACGATCAGGTGGCCGCCCGCCGCGCCGTCGTCCCGGGCGAGAATGTTGTCCCCCGCGGGAGCGAAGCCCGCCGGGGAACAACTCTGCTTGAGCCGGGACGCCGCATCAGCTCCGTCGAGGTTGCGCTTCTCGGGCAGGTGGGCTGCGCCGAGCTCAGGGTCTTTCGCCGACCGCGCGTGGCGATTCTCTCCTCCGGGGACGAAGTGGTTGATATCCGCGACACACCCGGGCCGGTTCAGATTCGCAACAGCAACAGCTACAGCCTGGCCGCTCAGGTCGCGTGGCACGGCGGCGAGCCCGTTCGGCTCGGCAATGTCCCCGACGACGTCCCGGCGCTCCGGGAGCAGATGGAGGCAGGCCTGCGGGAAGACTTGCTCGTACTGAGCGGTGGCGTCTCGATGGGCAAGTACGACCTGGTGGGCGTCGTTCTGCGCCAGCTTGGAACCGAGTTCTACTTCGACCACGTCGCCATCCAGCCAGGCCGCCCGACCGTCTTCGGGCGCTGCCGGCAGAAGTTCGTCTTCGGATTGCCCGGAAACCCGGTTTCGACTCTGGTGACGTTTGAGCTGTTCGTGGCGCCGGCCCTCGCCCTGCTGGCGGGCTCCACGCCGCCACCGCTGCGCTTTCTGCGCGCACGCCTGGCGGAAACGTTCCGGACGAAAACCGGCTTGAAGAGGTTTCTGCCGGCGCGCTTGGAAGGCGAAGGCTCTGACCTCAGCGTGCGGGCGTTGCCGTGGCAAGGTTCCGGTGACCTGGTGGCCCTGGCGGCAAGCGACTGCTTCCTGGTGGTGCCTGAAGACCGCGCCGAGCTTCCGGCCGGTGAACTCGTAGACGTCCTCTTGCGCACGCCTCCCTAGGCATCCATGAGCTCGCAGAAGAAGCCGTTGGGACAACTCAGCCACTACGACCCGCGCGGTCGTGTCCGGATGGTGGATGTGGGACCAAAACCCGCGACCGAGCGTTTCGCCCGAGCGCATGCATTTGTGCGGATGAAGCCTTCAGTGACCCGGTCCGTGCGACGCCTGCGGACGCCGAAAGGCAATCCCCTGGAAGTGGCCCGCATCGCTGGCATCGCCGCGGCCAAGCGCACCGCCGAGCTCATCCCGCTCTGCCATCCGCTCCTGCTCACCCATATTGATGTGAATGCACAGTTGTGCCACAATGGGGTTCGCCTGACTTCGCAGGTGCGCTCCACCGGCCCGACGGGCGTGGAGATGGAAGCACTGACTGCGGTCGCGGTGGCTGCGCTCACCGTCTACGACATGTGCAAGGCGCTCGACCGCGGCATCGAAATCAGCCAGATCTATCTCGTGGAGAAAGCGGGCGGGAAGAGCGGTCTCTACCGCCGCCCCCTGACATAAGTGGCTGGAAAGGCTCGCATCTTGATCGTCGAAGACAACCCTGCGGTGCTGGAACTGCTCCGCAAGGGAATGGAGTCGTGTGGCGAAGTGATTGCGGCCGCCGATGGCGCCGACGCACTCCTGAAAGCGATTGAAGAGCAACCCGACCTCATCATCTCCGACTACCAGATGCCCGGGCTCGACGGCCGCCAGCTCTACGAAAAGCTCCGCGCGCGCGACCAGACCAGGAAAATCCCCATCATCTTCATGGCCGGCCGGGCCGACATCGAAGAGCGCCTGCGCCAGTTGGGTGACGGTGTCGAGGATTACATCGTCAAGCCCTTCTTCGTGCGCGACGTTGTTGCCCGCGCCAAGAAGACCGTGGACCGGTTGCACCTCGAGAAGCTCCAAACGACCGCCCGCCGCCCCGGTGTCATCGAAGGCCGGCTGGAAGAGATGACGGTGATTGACTTGCTCCAGTCTATCGAGATGGGCCAGAAGACCTGCCGCTTGACACTCAACAATGGCAACGAGAAGTGCGAGATTTTCCTGGAAGGTGGTCAGGTGTGTGACGCCGCCTCGGGCAAGACCAGCGGCGATGAGGCGGTGTACAAAGTGGTCGAATGGAATCAGGGCACGTTCGAGATTGACTTCAACGCCAAGTCCAGCCAGCGTCGCACCACCCGCTCGACGCAAGGATTGCTGATGGAAGCCCTGCGGTTGCTCGATGAGGCGCGGCGCGACCGGGGGGAGGGCTGATGGCGGGTTCCTATCGGGCTGTCATTCTCACCATCAGTGATTCCGTCTCGCAAGGTGCGCGCGAAGATCTGTCCGGGCCCGCCGTGAGAGCCAAGCTGCAAGCGGCCGGGTGGGACGTGCGCAGCGTGGAAGCCCTGCCCGACGACTTCAACCTGATTCGCGAACGGCTCTCGGCGCTGGCGGCGGAGGGCGACATTGATGCTGTGTTCACCACCGGCGGCACAGGCCTGGGACCACGCGACCGCACCCCCGAAGCCACCACCGCCGTCATGGAGCGCTCGTTGCCCGGCCTGGCGGAATTGATGCGCCGCGAGGGGCTTGCCCACACTCCCCTGGCTGTGCTCTCGCGCGCCGTGGCGGGCGTGCGCGGCAAGACGTTGTTGATCAATCTGCCGGGCAGCCCCGCCGGAGCGGCGGATTCGCTCGCAGCCATGCTCGACGTCCTGCCGCATGCCGTGGATGTCCTGCGCGGCGAGGCAGTGCATGCCCCCGCGGCGCCTCCTGCTTCCGAGTCAGCGGAGACTCACCCAGCGCCCCCGGCGCCGGAGTCCCCCGCCGAATCCGGCGAAGGGCAGGAGCCGCTTGGCAACTCGGAATCAGTTTGATAGCGTGGGACGCCCGGGTTGGAGTTCATAGCAGACGTCGGCGTGCCGACGGGAGTCAACTGTGCCTGACAGCTACGTTCCCATCATAATCCTGGCGGCCTTGGCCGCGCTTTTTCCTGTCGTCACCCTCTGGATTTTCAAGTTCCTGCGACCGGCGGCACCGCCGGCGGGAGCGAAGCTCAAGCCCTACGAATGCGGCGTGCCCCCGGAGATGGGTTCCCGGGGTCGCTACGCCGTCCGCTTCTACGTCATTGCCATTCTGTTCGTCATCTTTGACGTTGAGGTGATCTTTCTGTTCCCCTGGGCTGTCCAGTACAACGTGCTCGGCCTCTTTGGCCTGGTCGAAATGCTGGTGTTCCTCGGCATTCTGCTTGTCGGCTACGTCTGGCTCTACAAGTCCGGGGCTCTCGAGTGGGTCTGATTCCGGCATGAGCGAAGAGCAAAAACCCCAGCCGCAAGAGCCGGCGGCCAAAGCTCCCCCCGCAAAAGCCAAACCGCCCGGGCCGGAGCCGCTCGACAACGAGCTCGTCCGGCGCTTGCGGGCGCGCTTTGCCCATGCCGTGGGAGACGCCCTCGAAGACCGCGGCCAGGCGATCGTCTTTGTCAGCCGCGAGCGCCTGCTCGATGTGTGTGACTACCTGAAGCGGGAAGAAAAGTTCAACCTCCTCACCGACCTCACCGCGGTGGACCGCTACAGCAGTGATCCCCGCTTTGAGGTCGTCTACAACCTCTATTCCTTCGCGCACAACCAGCGCCTGCGGCTCAAGGTGCGGCTGGCCGACGCCGAAACCGTCCCCAGCGTCACCCCGGTCTGGGGCGCCGCCAACTGGCTCGAGCGCGAAGCCTACGACATGTTCGGAATCCGCTTTGACGGCCACCCGAACCTGAAGCGCATCCTGATGCCCGACGAGTGGCGCGGCCACCCCTTGCGCAAGGATTACGACATCATCCAGCAGGACACCGCCTGGGTGCGCGAGAACCTGGGGATCAAGAGCGGACAGTAAATGGGCGACTTTGGCGTCACACAGACTGTCCTGGGTGCAGACGAAATCGTCCTCAACATGGGACCCCAGCATCCCTCCACCCACGGCGTTCTGCGCGTCAAGCTCAAGCTCGACGGCGAAAAGGTGATGGGCTCGGAATGCATCATCGGCTACCTCCATCGCGGCGTCGAGAAAATCGGCGAGAACCGCCCCTATACCCAGTTTGCCCCCTACGTGGATCGCACCGACTACGTCGCCGCCGTCTCTAACGGACTGGGCTATTGCGAGGCGGTGGAGAAGCTGCTCGGCGTCGAAGCCCCGCCGCGTGCCCGCTGGGTCCGCACCATCCTGACCGAACTCCAGCGCATTGCCAGCCACCTGCTCTGGCTGGGAACCCACGCACTCGATATCGGCGCCCTCACCCCGGTCTTCTACACCTTCCGCGAGCGGGAGGAGGTCCTGAAGATTTTTGAGCGCTACTGCGGCGCGCGCCTGACCACGCACGCCTTCCGCATCGGCGGCCTGCAGTACGAAACCTACGACGGTTTCGAAGAGGATGTGAAGAAATTCGCGCGCGATTTTCCCAAGCGCATCGATGAATACGAAGAGCTACTCACCGGCAACCGCATCTGGCTGCAGCGCACGAAAAACGTCGGCATCCTGACCGCCGACCAGGCGATTGACCTCGGCGTCACCGGCCCCGTGCTGCGCGCCTCCGGCGTCAAGTGGGACATCCGCAAGGCCTTCCCCTACGCCGCCTACGATCAGTTCCAGTTTGAGATTCCCACCGGTGCCAACGGCGATACCTTCGACCGCTACCTGGTGCGGATGCAGGAGATGCGGCAGTCGCTTCGCATCATCGAGCAGGCCGTGGATTCGATCCCGGCGGGGCCGATCATGGCCCGCGTCGGCAAGGTCATCAAGCCGCCGCCCGGTGAGGTCTACCATTCGATCGAGGCCCCCAAAGGCGAGCTCGGCTACTTCGTCGTCAGCGACGGCACCATCCAGCCGTCGCGCCTGCGCATCCGTCCTCCCTCCTTTATCAACCTGCAGGCCTTCGACACGATGGTGCGTGGCCACCTGGTGGCTGACGTGGTCGCCATCATCGGCACCATTGACATCGTACTGGGGGAGGTGGACCGCTGACCATGCGACCCGCTCCCGCCGCGCTCTTTTCGAGGCTATGGCAGAACTAATCGACGCCCTGCAGCCCTACCTGATTCCGACCCTGCGCGTTGTCATTGCCTTCTTGGTGCTGTCACTGATTGCCGCGGCGATGATTTGGATCGAGCGCAAGGTGCTCGCGCATCTGCAGGTGCGCCTGGGGCCGATGCGCGTGGGCCCCCACGGCTTGTTGCAGCCGATCGCCGATACGCTGAAGCTCTTGCTGAAGGAAGACATCGTCCCGGCGGAGGCCGACCGGTTCATCTTCCTCTACGCTCCCGTCATCAGTGTCATCGCGGCCCTCACCCCGTTCGCCTTCATTCCTTTTGCCGCCAACGACCGCGCTCCCGACGTCAACGTGGCCCTGCTCTTCATCGTCGGCGTTTCCTCGCTCGGGATTTTCGGCACCATCCTGGGCGGATGGGCCTCGAACAGCCACTATCCGCTGATGGGCGCGCTGCGCTCCACCGCCCAACTGGTCAGCTACGAAGTGGCGCTCGGATTTGCACTGGTCAGCGCGTTGCTGCTGGGAGGAACGCTGAGCATGCGGGGCATCGTCGAAAAACAGGCCGAATTCGGCGTCTGGTTCGTCTTCCTGCAGCCCGTGGCGTTCTTTATCCTGTTCGTGGCCGCCCTGGCCGAAACCAACCGCAACCCCTTCGACCTGCCGGAAGCGGAATCAGAACTGGTGGCCGGGTTCCACACTGAGTACAGCGGCTTCCGCTTCGCGCTTTTCTTCATGGCTGAGTACAGCGCCATGGTGTTGGTGAGCGCAATTGCCACCACGTTGTTTCTGGGCGGCTGGCTGCGTCCCTTCGCCAATACGGAAGTCGTCATTCAAGGGTTTGACGTGCTCAGCCTGCTCGATTGGATGCCGGTGGCGGTGTTTGGCGTCATCACCCTCTGGCTTCTGAAGGAAATTCCCGGAGCCGATTCCAACACCCATCGCCTCGCTCTGCTCGTCTTTGCCGTTGTGTTCGGCGGCGTCACGGCCGCGCTCCTGCTCCCGGGTGTGCTGCCGGCCGTGCAGGGTGTCTTCTGGTTCCTGTTCAAAGTCTTCATCTTTCTTTTCTGCTTCATCTGGTTCCGGGGAACCTTCCCCCGCTACCGCTTCGACCAGCTCATGCGGCTCGGCTGGCACTTCATGATCCCCGTCGCCATCGTCAACGTCATTTTCTGCGGCATCGGACTCCTTCTCTGGCAGCAATGGGACTGGAATCTGGCCGGGGCTCTCTGGGTAGGGAACCTTGCCACCCTGCTGGTGGCCTTGTTACTCGCAGGTCGTACCCCAGCGGGGCAGGCGGCGTAGCCATGATGTTTTACCAGGTCACGTTCTATGTCTTGGCAGCCATAGCCGTTGTCTCGGCTCTGCTCGTCATTACCCGCCGCAACCCCGTGCACAGTGCCATCTTCTTGATCGTCACGCTGCTTTCGGTCGCTGGCCTCTACCTGCAGTTGCAGGCTGAGTTCCTGGCCGCCGTGCAAATCATTCTCTACATCGGCGGCGTCATGGTGCTGTTCCTGTTTGTCATCCTGCTGGTGAATCTGGAAGTAACTGTCCGTCAAGAGCCGTTCAATCGGATGTGGTGGATTGCCGGCGTGGCGGCCCTGGTGCTGCTCGCTGAGCTTGCCATCACCTACTACCTGGGACGCCAAGCCTTTGCGACGCCGGTGGTGTCCGCCGCCGCCCTGCAACCCAACACCGAGCTCATCGGCCGGACCCTGTATCAGACCTATATGCTTCCATTCGAAATGGCTTCCCTGTTGCTGCTGGTGGCGATGGTAGGCGCCGTCATCATGGCGAGGCGGAGATAGCGATGGTTCCCACCAGCCACTATCTGTTTCTTTCGGCGGCGCTGCTGACCATCGGCGTCATCGGCGTGCTGACGCGGCGGAACCTGATCGTGGTCCTGATGTCGATCGAACTGATTCTGAACGCCGTCAACATCAACTTGATTGCCTTTGCCCGCCAGCTGGCCTCCGTGGAAGGGCACGTCTTCGCGATCTTTGTGATCACGGTGGCCGCTGCCGAGGCGGCGGTGGGACTGGGGATTCTGATCGCATTCTTCCGCAATCGTGAAACCGTCAATACGGACGAGATTGATTTGCTGAAGTGGTGAGCCGCTAGCGATGCCGCAGAACTTTCTCGAATGGGTCTGGCTGGTTCCGCTGCTGCCGCTGCTGAGCGCGCTGGTGATGCTGCTGGTGGGACGCAGCCTGCCGCGGGCGGTGGTGAGCTGGCTCTGCTGCGGCACGGTTGGACTCTCCTTTCTGGTCTCGCTCGGTATCTTCCGCACGCTCGCCAGCCTGCCGGCAGCGGCGCGCGTGTACGAAAAAGTCCTCTTCACCTGGCTTCCGGCGGGGATGTTCCAGACCGCGGCCGGTCTGGCGGAGTTCCGGATCGAATGGGGCTATCTCGTTGACCCGCTCTCGGCAGTGATGATCCTGGTTGTCTCCGGCGTCGGCTTCCTGATTCACGTTTATTCGGTCGGCTACATGGCGCACGAAGGCGGCTACTACCGCTACTTCGGCTACCTGAACCTGTTCATGTTCATGATGCTCACGCTGGTGCTGGCCAACAATCTCCTGGTGATGTTCGTCGGCTGGGAGGGGGTCGGCCTCTGTTCCTACTTCTTGATCGGCTTCTGGTTCCTGAAGAAGAGCGCGGCCGATGCGGGGAAAAAGGCCTTTGTGGTCAACCGCGTGGGCGACGCCGGCTTCCTGCTCGGCATCTTCCTCATCAGCACGACTTTCGGAACCCTCAGCTTCACCCAGATCAATGCCGCCGTCGCCGCCGGCCAGCTCAGTCTCGGCAGCGGTGTCATCACGGCCATCACCCTGCTGCTGTTCATGGGCGCCACCGGGAAGTCGGCTCAGATTCCGCTCTATGTCTGGCTGCCGGATGCGATGGAAGGTCCCACGCCGGTCAGCGCGCTCATCCACGCCGCCACCATGGTGACGGCCGGCGTCTACATGGTCGCCCGCACCAACGCCCTCTACCAGCTGGCGCCCCTCACGCTTGAAATCGTTGCCGTCATCGGTGCGCTCACCGCCATCTATGCCGCTTCCATGGGCCTGGTGCAGAACGACATCAAGCGCGTGCTGGCCTACTCCACCATCAGCCAGCTTGGCTATATGTTCCTCGCCTGCGGCATGGGAGCCTTTGCCACCGGCATCTTTCACCTTTCCACCCATGCCTACTTCAAGGCCTTGCTGTTCCTGGCCGCGGGCAGCGTGATGCACGCGCTTTCGAACGAAACCGACATCCGCAAGATGGGTGGTCTGTGGAACCGCATCCCCCTTACCGCCCGCACTTTCTTGATCGGGGGCTTGGCCATCGCCGGCATCTTCCCGCTCGCGGGATTCTTCAGCAAGGACGAGATTCTCTGGCGGACGTTCTCGAACACGGACTATCCGGTCGGCTTCCGACAAGTTCTCTGGGGAATCGGGCTGCTGACCGCCGTGATGACTGCCTTCTACATCTTCCGGCTGGTTTTTTTCAGCTTCTTCGGACAGTCGCGCGTGCCCCGCGAGGTCGAGCACCACATCCACGAATCGCCGCCGGTGATGACGATTCCGCTCGTGATTCTGGCAGCACTCTCCATCGTCGGGGGCTGGGTGGGTATTCCGGCGGCGCTGGGCGGCTCCAATCCCTTTGAAGATTTTCTCGCTCCGGTTTTCCAATCCCACGCCGCCGCGGCGTCGGTGGAAGCGACTGCACAGGGCCATGGGTTGGAGCTCGGGCTGATGGGAGTCTCGCTCGTGGCAGCGGCCATCGGCATTGGCATCGCCTACCTCTTTTATCTCCGGCAGCCGGAATTGCCTGACCAATGGGCCTTTCGCTTTTCCCGGCTCTACAAGCTTCTCTTCAACAAGTACTATGTGGACGAGCTCTACAGCGCGGTCTTCGTGGAGGGCCCGCTGCTGGGCAAGACGATGGGGAACAGCTTCGCCCGCTTCGACCTGAAAGTCATTGACGGCATCGGCGTGGATGGCACGGGCTGGTTCACACGCTTCAGCTCGCGGCTCTCCATCTGGTGGGACACCTGGATCATAGACGGCAGCGTACGCGCCCTGGGCTTTACCGTCCGCCTGCTCAGTTGGCCCGTGCGCGTCATTCAGACCGGCTTCGTGCAGGCCTATCTGTTCCTGATGGCCACCGGCGTGGTCGTCTTTTTCTTCTATTACGTGATTCGCTATCGAGACGAGATCCGTCAGTTGCTACAACTGCGCTAGAGGAGTGAGGCTCGAATGGAATTCTCGCCCGCCACCATCCTGAACTGGATTCTCTGGGTTCCGATCGCCGGTGCGATCGTAGCCCTCTTCATCCCGCGCGAAGCCAAGCAGGCGCACCGCATCTGGGGGAACATTGTCCTGTTCGTTGGCTTTCTCGTCTCCCTGCCGCTGGTGTGGTGGTACGACAAGAGCCAGGCTGGGTTTCAGTTCGTTTACAAGCGCCCCTGGATTCCGACCTTCAACATCGAGTACCACCTCGGCATTGACGGCATCAGCTACCTGCTCATCATGCTGACCACCGTCCTCGGCTTCATCGCCGTGCTTTCCTCCTGGCGGCTTATCCAGGAGCGGGTCAAAGAGTATTACATCATGTTCATGATCCTGCAGACCGGCATGCTCGGCGTTTTCATGTCGCTGGATTTCATCCTCTTTTATGTCTTTTGGGAAGTCATGCTGGTGCCGATGTATTTCATCATCGGCGTCTGGGGACACGAGCGGAAGCTCTACGCCGCCATCAAGTTCTTTCTCTTCACCCTGCTCGGCTCCGTGCTGCTCCTGCTCGGCATCCTGGCGCTCTGGTATTACAACCAGGGCGTCCTCGGCAATCCCCAGACCTTCGACGTCACCAAGCTGATGGAGCTCGGCGTCCCCGTCGAGTGGCAGCGGTGGATTTTCTGGGCGTTCTTTGTGGCCTTTGCCATCAAGGTGCCGATGGTGCCGTTCCATACCTGGCTACCGGACGCGCACGTCGAAGCGCCCACCGCCGGCTCGGTTATCCTGGCGGGTGTCCTGCTGAAGATGGGCACCTACGGTTTCATGCGCTTCTCCCTGCCGCTGCTGCCGGATGCCAGCCGCGAATACGCTTGGATTATGGCCGTGCTCTCCATCATCGCCATTGTCTACGGCGCGCTCGTCTGCATGATGCAGAAGGACATGAAGAAACTCATCGCCTATTCTTCGGTTTCCCACCTCGGCTTCTGCACCCTGGGAATCTTTGTCTTGAACCAGCAAGGACTGGCGGGCAGCCTGCTCCAGCAGGTGAACCACGGCATCTCCACCGGTGCGTTGTTCTTGATTGTCGGCCTGCTCTACGAGCGGCGACACACACGCGAGATTGTGGCCTTCGGCGGATTGTCCACGCCCATGCCGCGCTTTGCCACCATCTATATGATTATTAGCCTTGCCTCGCTCGGCATGCCGCTGCTTAACGGCTTCATCGGGGAGTTCACCATCCTGCTCGGCACCTGGCAGGTGAGCATAGCCTGGACGGCGCTGGCCGTGCTCGGCATCGTGCTCGGCGCTGCCTACCTCCTCTGGCTCTATCAGCGGGTGATGTTCGGCGAAGTGACGCACGTCGAAAACAAGAGTCTGGCCGATGTCAATCTGCGCGAGATGGTGACGCTCGTTCCGCTCGTGCTATGGTGCTTCTGGATTGGCGTCTATCCCAAGCCCTACTTCGAGATTCTGGAGAAACCCATTGCCCAACTGGTTCAGCGCGTGCAGCCGCGCCCGGCCGAAGAGGCCCGGCAGGCACTGCCCGTTGTCTTGCCCGCGCCGCAAGCTGAACCGGCCTCGGTGCCAGGAGAGCAGCGCTGATGTGGACGCAGTTCTTCCAGCCCATTGACTTCTACGTCATCGTCCCGCAGCTCGAGCTGACTCTCTTTGCCTGCGGAATCTTGCTGATGGACTTCCTCCTCGACCGCGAACACAAGTACCTGAACGCTGTTGCCGCTCTGCTCGGCATTGTCTTCAGTGGCGTCCGGCTGTGGCAGATGCGCAACCTCGACTTCGTGGCCTTCAATGGCTTGCTCCGGGTGGATCCCTTCTTCGTCACCTTCGGCTTCATCTTTCTTGCAGCTACCGCGATCGTCATCCTGATGTCGGTGCGCTACATGGAGGTGGAAGGGGAGCACGACGGTACCTACTACGCTCTTATCCTGTTCGCCACCGTCGGGATGATGTTCATTGCCGGCGGCACCGACCTCATCACCCTCTTCATCGGCCTGGAGTTGATGTCGCTCTCCTTCTATCTGCTGGCGGGCTACCTGCGCGCCGACCGGCGGTCAAACGAAGCCGCCGTGAAGTATTTCCTGCTCGGAGCGTTTTCTTCCGGCATCCTGGTGTACGGATTCTCTCTGCTCTACGGCGTCAGCGGCTCCACCCGCATCAATGAAATTGCCTTCGCGGTCGGCCAGCGCGGCGTGACCGACCCGATTGTCTTCCTCGCCACCATCGCCATTGCCGCCGGAATGTTTTTCAAGGTGGCGGCCGTGCCCTTCCACCAGTGGGCCCCCGACGTTTACGAAGGCGCACCCACCACCATCACCGCCTATGTTTCGGTGGCATCGAAATCGGCCGCCTTCGCCATGTTGCTGCGGCTCTTTCTGATTCCGATGTGGCCGGTGCGCGCCAACTGGGAAGACATCCTGATGGTGGTGGCGGTCTTGACGATGACGATTGGCAACTTCGCCGCCATCACGCAGGAGAACATCAAGCGCCTGCTGGCCTATTCCTCCATCGGCCACATGGGCTACATCCTGCTCGGCATCGTGGCGGGGAATGAGACGGGCTTGATGGCGGCCATGGTCTACATCATCGCCTATGCCTTCATGACGCTGGGCGCGTTTGCGGTGGTGGTCGGCATGCGCCGCCGCGACCTCGTGGGCGACCAAATCACTGACATGGCGGGGCTCTTCTTCAAGAATCCGGCGCCGGCGCTGCTGATGATCATCTTCCTGCTTTCGCTCGCCGGCATCCCGCCGACCGTGGGTTTTTGGGGGAAGTACTTGATATTCGCCTCCTTGATTGAAAGCCAGCGCTACGTCCTGGCGGTCATCGCCGTGCTCTACGTGGCCGTGGCGCTCTACTATTACTTCCGCATTGTGGTCTCGATGTTCATGGCCGACCCGCGCGAGCCGGGCAAGATGAGCCTGGCCCCGGGGCTGGTGGCTGCACTCGTGGTCACCTGCTTGCTCACCATCGTTCCAGGAGTCTGGCCCGAACCGCTCTTCCGTCTGGCCCAAGCCAGCATCCTCCGGTCCATCCCTTGATCGTTGGCGGCTTTCGTGCCTGTGGGTCCCTGCTTTCCAGAGCACCTGCATTGCCGTATGCTAGCAACGGGAACAGGCGCACCATGTCCGAACCTCAAGGGCCTTCCCGACAGCCTTGGCGCCAGCTCAGTTTTGTCCTGACGGTGGCGTTTGTGTTTCCGGCGGCAGTGGTCATCGGCTATGCCATCGGCTGGTGGCTCGATAGCAAGCTGGGAACAAGCCCGCTGCTGTCTTTGCTCTTTCTGGGCATCGGTTTCGCCGCGGCTCTCCTGGAGTTGTTCCGTGAGTTAAAGCGACTCGACCGCCAATGACCGAACTGCCGGCCACGGAAAGGGAACTGCTCGGTGGCGCAGACCGGCGCGTTCGCCGACTCATTTTGCTACTGGCCATGGCCGGGACGGGCATTTCTGCGTGGCGGTGGGGAAGGGAAGTGGCGGTCAGCTTCGCGGTGGGGGGCGGCCTGGCGTATGTCAACTATCGCTGGATTGTGGCGGTCGTGGAGGCGCTGGTGCAGTCCCAGCAGGTGCGGCCGACGCGACGCACGTATCTCAAGCTCTTCGCGCCGCTCGTCTTGCTCGCTGTCGCCCTCTATGTTATTTTCACGGCTCGCTTGCTATCGCCGGTGGGAGTTCTCGGTGGCCTTTCTGTGCTGGTGGCGGCAATTCTGATGGAGTCAGTGTATCAGCTTTTCTTAACTGGACGCGGATAGCGGATGGAGCAGCATCCCACCTGGATCGGCGACCTGGTCAACCAGTGGCTGGGCGCACTGGTCTTACCGCTGTTGGAAGCTATTGGGGTTCACCCGCACGACCCCGCCCGGCCTATTCCCGACCACATCGCCACGGAATGGTTCATTGCCGTGCTGGCGGTAATTTTCTTTCTGTGGTTTCGTTCGCGCCTGTCGGCAGACAACCCTGGCGGACTTCAGCTCTGCGCCGAACAGTTGCTCTCGAACAGCTTCCGGGTAGGTCTCTACGATCTGTTGGACGAAATCGTCGGCCCCCACGGCCGCCAGCACCTCGCTCTGGTGGGTTCCGTCGGCTTGTTCGTCCTCTTCTGCAATTCCATCAGTTTGATTCCCGGATTCGTTTCGCCCACGGCTCATCACACCGTGCCGCTCGGCTCTGCCCTGGCTGTTTTTGTGTACTACAACTATGCCGGTCTGCGCGCGCATGGTGCTTTTGGGTATGGGAAGCACTTCCTGGGGCCCGTCCCTGCGCTGGCGGTTCTGATGCTGCCGATCGAACTCATCAGCCACGCCGCCCGCCTGCTTTCGCTCACCGTTCGTCTTTGGGTCAACATGGTGGTGAGTGAATTGCTCTACTTGACCTTTCTTGGCCTGGGGCTGTTTGCGATGACGACCGCCTGGGAAGTCAACAAACTCCTGCGCAGCGTGACCGCGATGATCCCCTCAGTCATCCCGTCCTTCTTTGACGGAATCCACGTTGTTCTGGGCAGCGTGTCACCGTTGGCCCCGTTGGTTATTCCGTTGTTCTTTGTCGGCTTGCACATCTTTGTCGCTTTCTTGCAGGCGTTTGTGTTCACGCTGCTGCCGGTTGTCTATGTCGCCGGAGCCGTTGCCGAGGAGCATTGATAACGGAATCTTGTCCGGTAGCGTGAGCTCCGGCCGTTCGAGGGTGGCCGGAGAACCACCCACTGCGGATAATTCATGACGGAGGGAGAAGACGATGAAAAAAGCTGTTCTGCTGGCCGGCCTGACGCTTGTGCTCTTTACGTTCGCCTTGCCTGCGGCCGCGCAGGCGCCGGAGGCCAAACCCCCCGATCAGGTGGCGATGTGGATTGCCATCACCTCAGGCTTCGCTATGGCGATCGCCTCGGCCTTCTGCGGCATTGCCCAGGCCAAGGCTTGTTCCGCCGCCTGCGAAGGCCTGGCGCGCAACCCGGGGGCGGCGCCTGCGATTCGATTCTCGCTCATTCTTGCTCTCGTGCTGATCGAGTCGCTGGCGCTGTACGTCTTCGCCATCGTGTTCCTGAAGGTTACCTACTAGGGCGGCGCACAGCAGAGAGCTTTGAGGGAAGTCGTCCTCGCTGGAGCGGGGCGTTTCCCTCTTTCTCTCAGCGCAGGGCCTGTGCCGCTGCCGTGGCCCGGATCAATACCGGTGAGGCTAAGCCCAGATAGATCGTTCCGAGCGCAGTCAGGGTCAGAACAAAGGCCACCGAAGGGGGAACAGCCGCGACCGGCATCTCTGCCGAGGGTTCGCGGAAGTACATGGCGATCACCACGCGCAGGTAGTAGTAGATGGAAATCGCCGTGTTGATGGCCCCCAGAATGACCAGCCACAGCAGCCAGCGGGAACCTTCGGCGATGGCTGCCTGAAAGATGTAGAACTTTCCCAGGAAGCCTCCGGTCAGCGGCACGCCGATCAGAGAAAACAGGAAGACCGCAAAGCAACCCGCCACCAGCGGCTGGCGTGTCGCCAACCCCGCGTAGTCCCGAATGTTCAAGCGCTCCTCCCCCGGCCCGGAAACATGCGCGACCACGGTAAAGGCGCCCAGCTTCATCAGGGCATAGACCACCAAGTAGAAAAGCACCGCCGCGACGCCGTATTGGGTCCCCGCTGCAAAGGCGATCAGAATGTAGCCCGCGTGCGCAATGGAGGAGTAGGCCAGCATGCGTTTGATGTTGGTCTGTACCAAAGCCGCTAGGTTCCCCACAAACATCGTCAGTACGGCCGACACCCAGATCAGCCAGAACCATTTCGCGGCGGCGGGTGCCAGCGCAGTCAAGAAAATGCGCAGGAAGGCGGCCATGGCAGCCGCCTTCGGCCCCACCGACAAGAACGCCGTGACCGGTGCGGGCGCCCCCTCGTAGACGTCCGGTGTCCACACCTGGAACGGTGCCGTCGCCACTTTGAACGCCAGCCCCACAAACAGGAAAGCGATTCCCATCCACGTCAAGGCAGCATTGGCCTGCGCGTTGGCCAGCGCCGAACGAATTTCCGTCAGGATGGTGGTTCCCGTGGCGCCGAACAGCAAGGCGATCCCGAACAGAAAAAACGCCGTGGCAAACGACCCCAGGAGAAAATACTTCAGCGCGGCCTCGTTCGACCGCAGCGCGGTGCGGCGGAATCCGGCTAGGATGTAGGTGGAAATGGAAGAAATCTCCAGTCCCAAGAAAATGAGCACCAACTCACCCGACCCCACCATCAGGCCCATGCCCACGGTTCCGAACAGCAGCAGCGCGTAGTATTCGCCGCGGTGGATTTCCTCGCGGTCGAGGTAGCGGAAGGAGGCCAGAATGGCCAGGGCTGTCACTAGCGTGACCAGGAAGTGCAGAAACAGGCTGAAGGAATCCATCAGGACCGTGCCACCGAATGCCTCCATCGGCGCTCCCCGTCGCACGAGCTCAAACTGAAAGACGATCGCCGCTAGGGTGGCGACTATCCCGGCCAGCGCCAGGACGCCGAGCCGCTGTTTTCGCGTCGGGCCCACGAACGGCTCCGCTACCATCACGGCCACGCCGAACAAAGACAGAACGATTTCAGGCAGGACGAGCCAAAGCGAACTGAGGCTGAAGCTCATCGGCTGGCCCGGGGAGGCTCAGGCGCTTGCGTGGCCAGTTCCACCGCGGGTGGATTCATCTGGTTGAGAATGTGCTGTGCGGTAGCCTCCACCCGCCGCGTAAACAGCGGCGAGGCAATCCCCAGCCAGAGAATCGCCACCGCCACTGCGAGCAGGATCGCCCGCTCCCGGTGGCTGGCATCCGGTAAAGTCCGGTTTTTCTCGTCTGTAATTTGTCCGAACACAACGCGCTGAACCATCCAAAGCAGATACCAGGCACAGAGCACGATGCCCAGCGCCGCGATTGCTGCCTGCCACGGATTGACCCGGAAAACGCCCACCAAAACCAGGAATTCACCCACAAAGTTGTTCAGGAGCGGCAGGCCGAGCGAAGACAGCACCACGAACAGGAAGAAACTCGAGAGAACAGGCAGGGGAGTGGCCAGGCCGCCAAACTCGCGGATCAGGTGTGTATGCCGTCGGTCGTAGAGCATCCCGACGAGGAGAAACAGGCCGCCGGTGGATACGCCGTGATTGACCATCTGCAGGATGGCACCCTCCATCCCCACCACGTTCAGCGCCAAGATCCCCAGCACAACGAACCCCATATGGCTCACCGAGGAATAGGCCACCAGCTTCTTGGCGTCCGGCTGCACCAGGGAAACCAACGCCCCGTAGATGATGCTGATCAGCGCTAGGGCCACGATCCAAGGGGTAAACTCACGCGTTGCGTTCGGAAACAGTGGCAGACAGAAGCGCAGCAAACCGTACGCTCCCATCTTCAGCAGGACACCCGCCAGGATGACGGAGCCCGCCGTGGGCGCCTCGACGTGCGCGTCGGGCAGCCAGGTGTGAAAGGGAAACAGCGGAATCTTGATGGCAAAGGCAAGGAAGAAAGCGAGGAAGAGCCACATCTCCTGGCTCGAGCTGAACCGCAGCAACCCGGCTTCGAGTTGCCGGGAAATGTCGAGCAATTCGAACGTGCCGGCCAGCTGCCGCAGCCAGAGTATCGCCACCAGCATGAGCGCGGAGCCGGCCATGGTGTAGATGATGAACTTGATCGCCGCGTACACCCGTCGCTCGTGGCCCCAAATACCGATGATGAAATACATCGGTACCAGCATCACTTCCCAGAAAACGAAGAACAGGAACAGGTCCAGCGCCATGAAAACGCCGAGCAGGCCTGTTTCCAGCACCAGCAGAGTGATAAAGAACCACCTCACCCGATGGGTGATGGGCCAGGAGCTGAGCACGGCCAGGGGTGTCAGAAATGTCGTCAGCAAGGTGAGGAAGAGGCTGAGGCCGTCGAGTCCCACGTGATAGTTGGCGACGAAGCCCGGCACCGCAATCCAGCGCGCGGTTGCTTCGAACTGCATTCCGGGACTCGCGAGGTCAAACCAAAAAGGCAGCGGCAGGCTGAGCGCAAATGTCAGCAGGCTCGCCCCCAGCGCCACTCGGCGCAGGCGTTCGTGCGGCTCCTCCGGAAGAAGGAGGAGAAGGGGAACCCCGGCGAGCGGGGCGAGCAAGATCAGAGAAAGCCAGTATGGTTGCAACACTCCCGTCATCTAACGCATCACCCAGACCAGAACGGTAACGAGCAGCAAAGCCCCGAGCACAACCCAGGCGGCATAACTCCGGGTGTTGCCCGACTGCCAGCGCCGCAGCCAGTCGCCCGCGGCCCGGGCCTGAAAGCCCAGGCCATTGACCGCGCCGTCAATCACTTCCACGTCCACGGCCTGCCACAGAATGCGATCCGCCAGCCAGTCCAGCGGGCGCACGATGTATTTCTGATAGAGCTCGTCCACGTAGTACTTGTTCAGCAGGAGCTGATAGGGGCCGTGGAAGGTTTGCGCCAGTTCGTTTGCCAGGGTGGGCCGGCGGAGATACATCCAGTAAGCAGCCCCAAAACCCGCCAGAGCCAGTCCCACCGCCAGTGCCATCAACTCCAGCTCTTCTGTGGGCGTGTGGGGCACCCCGGCCGTCCCCATCCGCATGCGGGAAGTGGCAAAGACCGGTGCCAGAAAGTGCTCCAAGTAATTCTTCCCGCCGAGAGCCGCCGGAATGCCAATCCAGCCACCAGCCAACGAGAGGAGGGCCAGAGCCATCAACGGTCGGGTCATCACTCGAGGCGATTCGTGAACCCGCTCCGCGACGACCGGCGTGTAGCGCGAGTCGCCATGAAAAGTCAAAAGAAGCAACCGGAACATGTAGAAAGACGTCAATCCCCCTGCAAAGACACCGATGAACCAGAGAACTTTGCTTCCGTAGGGGCTGACAAATGTCTGCCAGAGGATTTCGTCTTTGCTGAAAAACCCCGAGAAACCGGGGAAGCCGACAATGGCCAGCGTGCCAAACAGGAATGTCCAATACGTAGCGGGGATCTTCTTGCGCAGGCCGCCCATGGTGCGGATGTCCTGGGCACCGTGCAAAGCGTGAATGACGCTGCCGGCAGCAAGAAAAAGCAGGGCCTTGAAAAAAGCGTGAGTCACCAAATGAAAAATACCTGCTGCAAAGGCGCCGACGCCCAGCCCCAGGAACATGTAACCCAGCTGGCTGACCGTTGAGTAGGCCAACACTCGCTTGATGTCCGTTTGGACGAGTCCGATGGTGGCAGCGTAGAAAGCCGTAATGCAGCCGATGGTCGCGACCACCGCCAGTGCCACCGGAGCCGCTGAAAACAATACGTGGAAGCGCGCGACCATATAGACCCCGGCCGCCACCATGGTGGCCGCGTGAATCAGCGCGCTTACCGGTGTCGGCCCTTCCATGGCATCCGGCAGCCAGACATAGAGCGGCACTTGGGCAGACTTGCCCACCGCGCCGCACAGAAGCAACAAGCTGATCCCCGTGAGGACTCCTACTTGGTTGAACGTCTCCGTGGGCCTGTCCCCCACGCCTTGGAAGATTTGGGCAAAGTCCAATGTGCCGAAGGTGGCAAAGAGCAGCAGCAGTGCCAGTGTGAACCCGAAGTCGCCGATGCGGTTCACCAGGAAAGCTTTCTTCCCCGCTGCGGATGCCGAATCCCGCAGGAAATAGAACCCGATCAACAGATAAGAGCACAGTCCAACCCCTTCCCAGCCGACGAACAACACCAGATAGTTTCCCGCCAGCACCAGCAGGAGCATGAAGAACATGAACAGGTTCAGATAGGTGAAGAAGCGGTAGTAGCCGCCCTCCTGCGCCATATAGCCAATGGAGTAGAGATGAATGAGGAAGCCGACACCGGTGACAACGAGCACCATCAAGATGGATAGCTGGTCAACGTAGAACGTGAGCGGAACAGCGAAATCTCCGGCAGCAATCCAGTGGAAGTAGCGCTGTACGCGGGGAAAGCTGCCGGGGTCCTGCTGGAAAAACTCATAGGCCACGCCGAGGGCGGCAGCAAACGTCAGCCCTACCGAGCCGACTCCCAGCGCGCTGACCACACGCTGGCGCCACTGGCGGCCGAAGAGACCGAGAGCAATAGCCCCAGCGAGTGGCAGCAGTGGGATGAGCCAGACGCTCTCCAGCATGGTCACAGCTTCATCAGGTTGATGCGCTCAATGTTCAGGGACGCGCGGTTGCGAAACACAAGGATGATGATGGCGAGTCCTACCGCCGCTTCGGCAGCGGCCACCACAATCACAAAGAAGACAAATATCTGCCCGCTCAGTTTTTCGTGCAGATAGGAGAAGGCGACAAACGCTAGGTTGACCGCATTCAACATCAACTCAATAGACATGAAGATGGTGATGATGCTGCGCCTGAGAAGGAACCCGACCACGCCCAACCCGAACAGAACGCCGCTCAGGACCAGGTAGTAGGAAATCGGAACCATTCGGTACTCGCTACGGCTCTCGTTTGGCCAGCACAATCGCTCCCATCAGCGCCACCAGGATCAGGATGGACGTGACCTCGAAGGGAAGAAGGAAATCTGTGAACAGCAACTCTCCCACACGCCGCGTCGTTCCAACAAACCGGTTCGGGTCAACCCGGATGGCCATCGGCACCGCCCGGTACAGCAGGTAGCCGGTTTGCACCACCAGCAGCACCGCCACCGGGAGGCCGAGGTAGGTTGCCACGCGGCTCCATTGAGTTCGTTCTTCTTCGCCGACATTGAGCAGCATGATGACGAAGACAAAAAGCACCATAATCGCGCCGGCGTACACAATGACCTGAACCGCCGCGATGAACTCCGCCCCCAGCAGCAGATAGAGCACGGCCAGTGAGCCCATCACGAGGATCAGCGACAGCGCACTGTGGATGGGATGGCGTTGCCAGATGAGATTGAAGGCGCCCAGAACGGCCAGCCCCGCAAAAATGAAAAACAGCCAATAGGACGCGCTCATCGTCAGTCCAGCCCTGCAGCTAGGAAAAAGCTTGTCACAATTACGTTGGCCACAGCCAGCGGGACCAGGAATTTCCAACCGAACGCCATCAACTGATCGTAGCGAAAGCGGGGAAGGGTTCCCCGCACCCAGACGTAGATGAAGAGGAATGTCCCCACCTTGACGAGAAACCAGAAGAGCCCCTGGATGGCGGCGAGCAGGGGAGGCTGGGCGACGAGCCAGGCGAGAGCTGCCAGTCCGACTCCCAGCACAAGCATCAAGAACCGATGCAGACCCCGAGACAATCGAAACACCTCCAGAAGGCAGAGCAGCGTCAGGGCACCCAGGAGCAGGACGGGGAAATATTCCGTGAAGGCGAACTCCGCCGTTGCCGGGAACGGCGAGTGCCACCCGCCGAAATAGAGAATCGTGAGCAGGCAGGAAGCCGTGATCATATGGGCGTATTCCGCAAGAAAGAACATGGCGAACTTGAAACTGCTGTATTCTGTGTGGTAGCCGGCCACGAGTTCTGATTCCGCCTCGGGAAGGTCAAACGGCAGGCGATTCGATTCGGCAATCGCACTCAGGAAGAAGCAAATGAAGCCGATGATCTGCGGGAACACAAACCAGCGGGGTAAACTCCAGGCGGCGCCTTGTGCGTCCACGATTTCGCGCAAAGAGAGCGTGCCGGCATGAAGGAGCACCCCGACGACAGAGAACGTAAGGGCCAATTCGTAGCTCACCATCTGCGCCGAGCTGCGCAGGCTGCCCAGCAGCGGATACTTGCTGTTGGAAGCCCAGCCGGCCAGCGCAATGCCGTAGACACCCAGCGAGGTCACCGCCAGGATGAACAGCAAGCCGATATTGAGGTCGGCGATTTGCGGTCGGATCGTCACCCCCCAGAGCTCCACATCCGGCCCGAAGGGAATGACGGCAATTGCCAGCATCGCCAGTGTCAGCGAGAGAAAAGGCGCCAGGACATACACGAACGGGCTCGTCACGTTGGGCTGGCTCACGTCCTCTTTGAACAGGAACTTGAGCCCATCGGCCAAGGGCTGCAGAAGACCGTGGGGGCCCACGCGATAGGGTCCCCAGCGCGTCTGAATGTGGGCAACCACCTTGCGCTCAAACCACACCAGATAGGCGATCCCGGTTAGAAGAATGAGGACCAGAACGAGCACCTTGATCAGTGCCAAGACGAGCGCAGCGTTGGCTTCGAGCCAGGTGTTCATAGTCGGTCGCGAGGCAAGTTCCGCTCGTGGACTGAGTTCAGGACTTCGCTGTAGCGGCCCAGTGTTCCGGAAGTGAAAAGCGAGTCATCGCTGGAAAACACAAGCCCGCTTTCTGAGTCGACACCTGCACCTGCCGCCGGGAGAGAAGTAGGCACTGCTTGGCCTGCCAGCAGGGGTGCGGTGGACACGTCATAACCGGCCACGTGCTGCCGAATCTCTTCCAGCACGGTCTCGGGTGCACGGAACGGGAGAGGGTGTCCGAGCAGATACGAGAGCAACCGAAAAATTTCGAAGTCGCTGCGGACACCCGCCGGTGGATCGACCGCACGATTGAGCTGGTGCAGCTCTCCGCAAGTGTTTGTCAGCGTGCCTTCCTTTTCGTAGGTGCAAGCAGCCGGCAGTACGATGTCGGCAAGTTCCGCCGTCTCGGTCAGAAACAGATCCTGCACGACCAGCAGCTCGAGTCCACCCAGCGTCTTCTCGGGCGAAGGCACCGCAAAGGTCTTGGCCGGGTTCGCGCCCACGACATAGAGGGCCAGCATTCTTCCGCTAACGATGGCGTTAATCATCTGCCGCACGTTGGAGCCAGGGCGCGGTGGAAGTGGGTGATGGTAGAGCTCCTCGAAGTGGCGGCGAGCCACGTCGTCCTCGACACGCGCGTACCCGGGTAACCGGTCGGGCAGCAGCCCCATATCGGCCGCGCCCCGGGAATTGGCGTAGTCTCCGAGGGCAATGTAGCGGGTAAGGCCGGGAAGCTGATTGCCCCATTCCATCAGCCGTGCAATTGCTCGGCCCGTTAGTTCAGCGCCGAAAAGAACGATGAGGTCTTTTTCCTTCCCCAACGTTTGTTGCAGGGCTCTCAGCGCGGACAGGGTGTCGGGGGGGAGGGAGGGTGAGTGCCCTCCCAACGCTTCTGTTGCCGCGGCTTCTCCCCCTTCCGGAACGCGGATAACCTGGCGTACCTGTCGTTCGAGCTTGATCCAACGATGGTTGATGATGTAGAGGCGCGCGCCGCGATGCCGCACGGCGTCGCGGATGTGGTAGGCGAGCAGCGGATGATTGTGCGTAGGGTCGTTGCCGATGAGCAGGATGGCATTCGCCTGCAGCAAATCGCGCGAGCGTGCGAGCCGTCCCGTTTCTCCCTTCAGGGCAGCGGCAAAGCCGGCAAAGTCGGCGGTGCGGTGGTGGTCAATGTTGTTCGTCCCGAGGGCGACACGGGCCAATCGCTGGAGGAGGTAGTTCTCTTCGTTCGTGGTGTGATTCGATCCAATGAAGCCAACCGCGTCGCCCCCGACCCGCTCGACGATTTCCTTCAGCCGCGTGGCAACGGTGCGCAGGGCTTCTTCCCACGTGGCGGGTTGGAGTTGACCGTTCTGCCGGAGCAGGGGCTGTCGGAGTCGTTCAGGATGAGTCACAAAGTCAAACGCGTAGCGGCCCTTGAGGCAGAGGAAATCCCCGTTGATTCCTGACTTGTCCCGGTTGTTTCCGCGAATGATCTCATGCTGGCGCACGCTCAGCGTGGTTTTGCAGCCGTCGCCGCAGTGCGTGCAGGTGGTGCCCACGTACTTCACCTCCCAGGGGCGTGTCTTGTAGCGGTAGGCCTGGGGAAGAAGGGCCCCGACCGGGCAGATGTCAATGCACATGCCACACTCTTCGCACGCCAGCGTCCCGTCGGGCTGGTTGGGGATGATGGTTGAATTGACACCGCGCTGCCCCACCCCGAGCGCCTTGACGTCCATCGCCTCGTCGCACACCCGGACGCAGCGGAAGCAGAGAATGCAGCGGGGGTAGTCGAAATACACGACCGGCGAGAAGCGCTGCTCCGGTTGGTGCTCCTTGATTTCAACAAAGCGGCTCTCGGCGGCGCCGTAGCGGAACGTCATGTCCTGCAGCTCGCATTCCCCCCCCTTGTCGCAGACGGGACAATCGAGCGGATGGTTCGTCAGCAGGAATTCCAGCATCGCCTTCCGCGCCGCGTGGACCTGCGGGGTGTTGGTTCGCGCCACCATCCCCGGCTGCACGACGACCGTGCAGGCAGTTTGCAGTTTGGGTGTTTTCTCAATCTCAACCAGGCACATCCGACACGCGGCCTGCAGCGAAAGCCCCGGGTAGTAGCAAAACGATGGGACTTCAATCCCGACCGACTTGCAGGCTTCGATCAGCAGCGTGCCGGCAGGCACAGTGATCTGTTTTTCATCAACGGACAGGCTGATGGTGGAGTTTGGGGTCATCGCTCCTCGGCTACGCCCACCTCGCTCCGGGCGAAGGGGCAGGCGCCCGTGCGAAGATGCTCTTCGAACTCATCCCTGAATTTTTCGACGATGCTGATGGTAGGCATCGCCGCAGCATCGCCAAACGGGCAGAAAGTCTTGCCCAGCATGTTGCGCGAGAGCTGAGCCAGGAGCGGGATATCCAGGTCGCGTCCACCGCCCGCATGGAAGCGGTCCAGAAGCTTTCGTAACCAGGCGGTGCCTTCCCGGCACGGGATACACCAGCCGCAGGACTCATGGGCGTAGAAGTGCATAATCCGACGTGCAACGTCCACCATGCAGGTGTCTTCGTCCATCACGACCACGCCGCCGGAGCCGAGCATTGAACCGGCCTTGGCGAGAGAATCGAAATCCATGGCTACATCCGCTTCCGCGGCTGTGAGTACCGGTGTGGAGGATCCGCCCGGAATCACAGCCTTCAGCTTCTTCCCTTTCCACACGCCCCCCGCGACTTCTTCGATCATCCGACGCAGCGGAAAACCCATCGGGAGCTCGTATACACCGGGACGATTGACATGGCCGGAAATGCAAAAGAGGCGCGTGCCCCCATTCCGCGGTGTGCCCAGCTGGGCGTACCAGTCGCCACCTTTCAGAATGATGGAGGGAACGGCGGAGAGCGTCTCCACGTTGTTGATGACTGTCGGACAGCCATACAAGCCCACCACGGCGGGGAAGGGCGGCCGGATCCGGGGATAGCCGCGCTTCCCCTCGAGCGATTCCATCAGGGCACTCTCCTCGCCGCACTCGTAAGCGCCCGCCCCCGTGTGCGTGCAGAGTTCGAAGTCGAAGCCCGATCCGAGGATGTCCGTGCCCAGCAAACCCGCCGCATAGGCCTCCACGATCGCACGGTCCAGAATCTCCAGGACGTAGCGGTATTCGCCGCGAACATAGATGTAGCCCTGGTGGGCATCCACGGCATAGGCGGCGATGAGCATTCCCTCGATCAATTGGTGGGGATCGAATTCCATCAGGGGCCGGTCCTTGCATGTGCCAGGCTCGCTTTCGTCGGCATTGGCGATGACGTATTTGGGTTTGGGCGAGTCCTTGGGCACAAATCCCCACTTCATTCCTGCGGAGAAGCCCGCGCCGCCGCGCCCGCGGAGATGGGATGCCTTGACCTCTTCGATAACTTGATCGGGCGTCATCTCCTTCAATGCCCGGATGAACGCCTTGTATCCATCCCGTTGGCGGTAACTTTCAAGGTCGGGGGTCGGCGTGGGCATGAACCGCTGAGAAAGTATGCGAACTTCTGCGGGATGCGGCTGATCGGGATAGACGCCGGTTGTGTAGGGAACTGGTTTGGGTTCGTTGCCGGCGGCGAGGTCAGAGAGGAGGCGATCAAATGACTCCACGGTCAATCCCTCGTGGTACTTGTAATTGACCTGCACGGCAGGCGCTCCCGTGCAAGCGCCAATGCACTCGACCTCTTCGAAGGAGAACAGCCCGTCGGCTGTGGGTTCTCTGGGAGGTACGTTGAATCTTTTTTCAGCGTGTGCAAGCAGGTCGTAGCCCCCGCGGAGCATGCAAGCGATATTCGTGCAAATCTGCACATGGTGCCGGCCACAGGGTTTGCGGTGGAGCATGGAGTAGTAGGAAATGGTTTCTTCCACCTCAACGCGCCGCAGACCCAGCTCGTCAGCGAGAAACTCGACGAGCTCTTCCGACACATGACCGAATTCATCCTGAGCAAACAGCAACAGGGGAACGAGCGGCGAGCGCGGGGAAGGGTAGCGGCGCTTCAACTCGTCAAACTTCTGCCGCAGCGCAGAAGACAGTTGCAATGCCATCAGCGGTCTACCTCGCCCAGCACGAAATCTACACTGGCCAGAATGGCGACGGCATCCGCCAGCAGATGGCCTGGCAGAAGCTTGGAGAGGACTTGCACGTTCAAGAGTGAAGGGGGGCGGTGCCGGCACCGCCAGGGGCGCGGGCTGCCATCGCTGACGAGGTAGTAGCCAAGCTCACCCTTCGGGCCTTCAATGGGGACGTAGGCCTCACCCACCGGAGGGGCAAAACCGTCGGTTACGATCTTGAAGTGGTAGATCAGCGCTTCCATCTCGCTCTTCATTTTTTCACGGTCGGGAAGAACTACGCCGGGTGCGTGGGCGCGCACAGGGCCATCCGGCAAGCCGTCGAGCGCCTGGCGGGTTATGCGCGTACTCTGCCGCATTTCCGCCAGCCGGACACGATAGCGTGCATAGCAATCTCCCGCGGTCTCCACCGGGATGTCGAAATCAAATCTCTCATAGCTCGAGTACGGCTGGGCCTTTCGCAAGTCCCAGTCCACCCCGGAGGCACGCAGGTTGGGGCCCGAGATCGAGTAGTCAAGCGCATCCTTCTTGCTCAACACACCGATGCCCCGGGTGCGCGCCTGCCAAATGCGGTTTTCCGTAAGCAAGCCTTCGTATTCGTCGATACGTCCGGGAAACATCTTCAGAAAGCCGTCAACGCACGCATAGAAGTCCAGTGGCGGCTCCAGGGCCAGCCCTCCGATGCGGAAGTAGCTTGTCATCATGCGCTGGCCGGAAACTCGCTCGAAGATGCGGAGGATTTCTTCCCGCTCGCGAAAGCAATAGAGCAAGACCGTCATCGCACCCAGCTCCAGCGCTGTCGTCCCCAGCCAGATGAGGTGATTGTTGATGCGAGTGAGCTCGGTCAGGAGCACGCGCAACCACTGGGCGCGTGCGGGAGCTTCGATCCCGAGAATCTTTTCCACCGAGAGGCAGTAGGCAAGGTTGTTCGCCAGTGGGGCCAGATAATCGATGCGATCAGTGAGCGTGATGACTTGAGAGTAGAAAAGCTTCTCGGCGTTCTTTTCGATGCCGGTGTGGAGGTAGCCGATGTCCGGTGTAGCGCGAACAATGGTTTCCCCGTCCAACTCCAACACCAGCCGAAGAACTCCGTGGGTGGAGGGATGCTGCGGCCCCATATTCAGGACCATGGTGCGGGCCGAAGGAACAACCGGGATGGCAGCCTTGCCCATCAGCGGTAGCCTTCCACGGGATAATCTTTTCGCAACGGATGGCCTTCCCAATCCTCCGGCAGGAGGAGGCGGCGCAGCTTCGGGTGGCCGTTGAAGTGGATTCCGAAGAGGTCAAAGACCTCCCGCTCAAGCCAGTTGGCAGCAGACCAGAGGCTGCTGACCGAATCAATGCGCGGGTTGTCGCGGGGGATGCGTGCCTTCAAGCACAGGCGCTGATTCGCCGGGAGCGAGAGCAGCTGATAGACCACTTCGAACCGCGGTTCCAGTGGATACCGATCCACAGCCGTGAGATCGGCGAGAAACTCGAAGGGGAAGTCGGGATGAGACCGCAAACACTCGCAGACCGTGCGGAGAAGGGAAGCGGGCACTTCGATGATCAACTGCTGCCGGAAGACGGTGGCCGCAGCCACGGCGTGGGGATGCATCCCCTGAAGAGCGCGAACCAGAGCGTGTTCGCTTAGCTCGGGCGGCAGGCTCATCGGTAAGGGACTAACTCCAGTCCAACGCCCCTTTCTTCCAGGCGTAGAGGTACCCGGCCCCAATCACCACCAGGAACACAAACATCTCCCAGAAGCCGAACAGGCGCAGGTCGCGAAACACAACCGCCCAGGGGAAAAGGAAGATTGCCTCCACATCCAACAGGATGAAGATCATCGCCACCAGATAGAAGCGCACCGAGAAGGGCTCGCGGGCATCCCCGACAGGAACTATTCCGCACTCGTAGGGCATGCACTTGCTGAGGGTTGTCTTCTTCTGGCCAATCCGCTCGGACAGCAGGACGAGGAGGGCAGCCAGTAAGGCTACCACCACGAGGTGAATCAGAATGGGTGCGTAGCTCGCGAGGTAGCTCTGGTTCATTCCCTT
>Ga0073934_10001279_pt1 | contig 61671 bp, 55 predicted proteins | sample LarsenN4metaG_FD_76834 | JGI IMG/M metagenome (GOLD analysis project Ga0073934, IMG submission 76834) | Hot spring sediment bacterial and archeal communities from British Columbia, Canada, to study Microbial Dark Matter (Phase II) - Larsen... ... | reverse complement strand
TGTCGTCGTCCATCTGCTCGAACGCGCCGCCCCCCTTCTTCTGCTGCTGCGGGGGCTTGTTGTTGCCGCCGGCGTTCGCCGTGGCGGGCTCGCGCGTCATCGGCTCCGCGCCGCCGCCGCGGCCACCCAGGAGCTGCATGCGGTCGGCCACGATCTCGGTGGAATAGCGCTCCTGGCCCTCCTTGTCCTGCCACTTGCGGGTGCGGATGCGGCCCTCGACGTACACGGGGGAGCCCTTCTTCAGATACTCGCCCGCGATCTCCGCGAGCTTGCCGAAGAACGCGATGCGGTGCCATTCGGTGTGCTCCTGCTGCTCGCCGCCTTTGTCCCGCCACTTCTCGGTGGTGGCGATGCGGATGTTGGTCACCGCGTCCCCGCTCGGCAGGTAGCGCGTCTCCGGATCGGCGCCGAGGTTGCCGATCAGGATCACCTTGTTGACTGAGGCCATGTGAGAGCTCCCTAGAAGCGAGTGATTGAGTGACTGAGTAATTGAGTGATTAAGTGATTGAGTAATCGAGTAATCAGGAAGAGCGCGGAGCGCTGACCGGATGCTTCTTTGCTGAGTTACCTGATCACTTGATCACTTAGCCGCTTGATCACAGGTGCTCATTGCTTCGCAATGAGCCGTAGCACATTTTGTTCGTCAAAGCCCGCGCTGTCCACTTCGAGGTACGCGCGGCGCTCGCCGCTCGCCACCCGCGCCTCGCGCACCCCGGGCAGCGACCTCAATCCGGCCGCGAGCCGTTCGGCCCGGGCGGGGTCGAGCGCGGGCAGCGCGTAGGCGCGCGTCGAAAGCGGGTGCGGCACCCGTAGCCCGAGCGCGGCGATGAGCCATATAACGAGCAGGGCGGCGTCGAAGACGACAACGCCCGTCGCGCCCCACCGGCCGTAGAGGAAGCCCCCGGCGGCGGCGCCGGAAAAAGTCCCGAAAAACTGGAGGCTGGTGAAGACACCGATCGCCAGCCCCTTCCCCGGGGGCGCGGCAACCCGGGTAACCAGCGAGGGTAGCGCCGCCTCCAGCACGTTGAACGCCGTGAAGAACACGAGCAGATGCGCCAGGATCGACCACAGCCCGTGCGCGAACCACGGCATCGCGAGGTGCAGCGCCAGCAGCACGGCAACCGCCCCGATGAAGACGCGTCTCGTGCGCTCCGGCCCGCCCGAGCCGAGTACCGCGGGCAGCATCAGCACGAAGGAGCCCAGCATGACCGGCAGGTAGACCTTCCAGTGCGCCTCCACGGCCAGGCCGGCGTCCCGCAACTCGAGCGGCACCGCGATGAACAGCGCCATGAGGATCGCGTGCAGCGCGAACACGCCGTAGTTCAGCCGCGCGAGTTGCGGGTCGCGCAGCACGCGCCCGAACTGCTCCATGCCGCGCGCGGCCGGACGGTGCGGGTGCTCGGGCACATCGGGGACGATCGCATGGACCACCCACATCGCGATCAACACCAGGACGCCGGTCGTGACAAAGATGCCCGGCACGCCGATCACGCGGTTCAACCACGGGGAGAGCACCAGCGAAGCCGCGAAGGTCGCGCCGATGGTGGAGCCGATCATCGCCATCGCCTTGGTACGATGCGCCTCGCGCGTGAGGTCCGCTGTCATCGCCATCACGGGCGCCGCGATGGCGCCTGCGCCCTGCAGCAGGCGCCCCGCGATCACGACATAGATGTGGGTGCCGAGCGCGGCGACGAAGCTGCCCGCCGCGAACACGCCAAGCCCGATGTGAATCACCCGCTTGCGGCCGTACTGGTCGGACCACCAGCCGAAGGGGATCTGAAGGCACGCTTGCGTGAGCCCGTAGGCGCCGATCGCGACGCCGACCAGGGTCAGGTTCTCGCCGCCGGGCAGGCCTTCGGCGTAGATCGCGAACACCGGCAGGATCACGAACATGCCCAGCATGCGCAGCGCAAAGATGCCGGACAGGCTCACCGCGGCCCGCATTTCCCGCGGGCTCATGCGATCGCCGGACGTCATGGAGGGAATCAGCTTGGGAGAGGGGGAAAAACTCCTGTATATTAACAGGTTTACCTCGCCCAGCGCAGCGCCATCGTGTCCTCAAACCGACCGACCGTCGTACCGCTCCGGACTTCGGGACCCGAACCCGCGAAGAGCGCGGATTTCATCCGCGTGCGCGGCGCGCGCACCCACAACCTCAAGAACATCAACCTCGATCTCCCGAGGAACCGCCTGATCGTGGTGACGGGGCTTTCGGGCTCGGGCAAGTCCTCGCTCGCGTTCGATACGCTCTACGCCGAGGGGCAGCGCCGCTACGTCGAGTCGCTGTCGACCTACGCGCGCCAGTTCCTGCAGCTCATGGAAAAGCCCGATGTGGACCTGATCGAGGGACTCTCGCCCGCGATCTCGATCGAGCAGAAAGCGGCGAGCCACAACCCGCGCTCGACGGTGGGCACGGTCACCGAGATCCACGATTACCTGCGGCTCCTTTTCGCACGCATCGGGGATCCGCACTGCCCGGAGCACAACATCCTGCTCTCGGCCCAGAGCGTCTCGCAGATGGTGGACCACGTCCTCGAGCTGCCGGAGGACACGCGGCTCATGATCCTCGCGCCGCTCATCGTCGGGCGCAAGGGCGAGCAGGCGGATCTGTTCGAAGAGCTGCGCGCGCAGGGCTTCGTGCGGCTGAGGGTGGACGGCAAGGTCTTCGAGATCGATGAGCTGCCCCGGCTCAAGAAGAACGTGAAGCACACCGTGGAAGTGGTGGTGGACCGCCTGAAAGTGAGGCGCGACGTCCAGCAGCGGCTCGCGGAATCCTTCGAGACCGCGTTGAGGCACGCGGACGGGCGCGCGCTCGCCGTCGAGATCGACACCGGCGCCGAGCATCTGTTCTCGGCCAAATTCGCGTGCCCGGTGTGCAGCTATTCGCTGCCGGAGCTGGAGCCGCGGCTCTTCTCCTTCAACAACCCGATGGGCGCGTGCCCGCGCTGCGACGGGCTCGGCACGGTTACGTTCTTCGATCCCAGGCGCGTCGCCGCCTTCCCCGAGCTCTCCCTCGCCTCGGGCGCGATCAAGGGCTGGGACCGGCGCAACCAGTTCTATTTCCAGATGCTGCAGTCGCTCGCGGGCCACTACGGCTTCGACATCGAGACGCCGTTCGCCGGGCTGCCCGAGAAGGTCCGGGACGCCGTCCTGCACGGCTCGGGCGCGGAGAGAATCAAGTTCGTCTATGTCGGCGAGCGCGGCAACAAGTTCGTGCGCGAGCACCCCTTCGAGGGCGTGATCCCCAATCTCGAGCGCCGCTACCGCGAGACCGACTCCCTCGTGGTGCGCGAGGAGCTCGCCAAGTACCTCGCCGCCCGCGCCTGCCCCGAGTGCGGCGGCACGCGGCTGCGGCGCGAGGCGCGCCACGTGACCGTCGCGGGCCGGACGATCTACGACGTGAGCGCCATGACGCTCGCGCAGGCGAGTCGGTTCTTCGAGACGATCGCGCTCGCGGGCGTGAAGCAGGCGATCGCGGAGAAGATCGTGAAGGAGATCGTGACCCGCATCACCTTCCTCAACAACGTCGGGCTCGACTACCTCTCGCTCGACCGCTCCGCCGACACGCTCTCGGGGGGCGAAGCGCAGCGCATCCGGCTCGCGAGCCAGATCGGCTCCGGGTTGACCGGCGTCATGTACGTGCTCGACGAGCCCTCGATCGGGCTGCACCAGCGCGACAACGCGCGGCTGCTCGCGACCCTGAAACGCCTGCGCGACACCGGCAACACCGTGATCGTGGTCGAGCACGACCAGGAAGCGATCCAGAACGCCGATCACGTCGTCGACATGGGGCTCGGCGCCGGCGAGCATGGCGGCGAAGTGGTGGCGCAGGGAACGCCGCGGGAGATCATGGCGCATCCCGAATCGCTCACCGGCCAGTATCTCTCGGGCCGGCGGCGGATCGAGGTCCCGGCGCTGCGCCACCGCGCGAACCCCGGGCGCCAGCTCGTCATCACCGGCGCCGCCGGCAACAACCTGAAGAACATCACGCTCGCCCTGCCGGTGGGCCTGTTCGTGTGCGTGACCGGCGTTTCCGGCTCGGGCAAGTCCACGCTCGTCAACGATACGCTCTATGCGGCGGTGGCGCGCCAGATTTACGGAGCCGCGCTCGAGCCCGCGCCCTTCGAGGCGATCGCCGGCGTGGAGCTGTTCGACAAGGTGGTGAGCGTGGACCAGAGCCCGATCGGGCGCACGCCGCGCTCCAACCCCGCGACCTACACCGGGCTCTTCACGCCCATGCGCGAGCTCTTCGCCGGCGTGCCCGAGGCGCGCGCGCGCGGCTACGGCGCGGGGCGCTTTTCCTTCAACGTCAAGGGCGGGCGCTGCGAGGCGTGCCAGGGCGACGGGGTGCTGAAGGTGGAGATGCACTTCCTGCCCGACATCTACGTCACGTGCGACGTCTGCCACGGCCAGCGCTACAACCGCGAGACGCTCGACGTGCGCTACAAGGGCAGGAACATCCACGAAGTGCTGCAGATGACCGTGGAGCAGGCCGCGGAATTCTTCGGCGCCGTGCCGGCGATCGCGCGAAAGCTCCAGACGCTCCTCGACGTGGGGCTGGGCTACGTCAAGCTCGGCCAGAGCGCGACCACGCTCTCGGGCGGCGAGGCGCAGCGCGTGAAGCTGGCGCTCGAGCTTTCCAAGCGCGACACCGGGCGCACGCTCTACATCCTCGATGAGCCCACCACCGGGCTCCATTTCCACGACATCGACCTGCTGCTGCGCGTGCTGCGCCGCCTGCGCGACCACGGCAACACGGTGGTGGTGATCGAGCACAACCTCGACGTCATCAAGACCGCCGACTGGGTGATCGACCTCGGCCCCGAGGGCGGCGACGGCGGCGGGCGCGTGATCGCAGAAGGCGCGCCCGAGGAGATCGTCAAGAACAAGGCAAGCTACACCGGACACTACCTCAAGGCCGTGTTATCCTGAGTCCCGCGCCGCGCAAGGCGCGCGAGCGGCCTCGGAGGGGGGCGGGACATGCTTTTGGCATTTACCAGGAGTTTGTCGGACAATATCCGGCAAACTCCTGGCCGGTGCTACACTGCGTCGCAGCACCGTCTTGACGGCCCGAGCGGCCTCCCCCATGGATCAGTCGGCATCCGAGCAACCTCAGGCGCCCGCGCTCCAGTCCGCCGCGGCTCCCGGCGAGGCCGCGGCAGAGAGGCCGCCGTTCCGGCTGCTGCGGTATTTCTCGGCTGCGAGTCTCCTCGCCATGGCGGTCGCGACAGTGGTGCTCACCCTCCTGCACGAGCGCCTCGCCGAACGCGACCTGATCGAGGCCCGGCAGCAGCATCACGTCACGCTGACCCGCATGGCCGCCAATACCCTGTGGCCGCATTTCTCGGCATTCGTCCGTTCCTCCGCTGCGCTGGACCACAAAGCGCTCCAGTCCCACCCCGAGGTCGCGCGCCTGCGCGAGGCCGTGATGCGGGAGCTCGCCGGCACCGACGTGCTCAAGATCAAGATCTACGATCTCGCCGGCCGCACCGTGTTTTCCACGGAAGCCAGGCAGATCGGCGAGGACCAATCGCAGAACGCCGGGTTTGTTTCAGCCCGCGGCGGGAAGCCGGCGAGCGAGCTCACCCATCGCAATCAGTTCAGCGCCTTCGAGCAAGTGGTCGTAGATATCGATGTCGTGTCGTCGTACGTTCCGATCCGCCGCGCCGGCTCGGACGCGGTCGAGGCCGTGTTCGAGATCTACAGCGACGTCTCGCCCCTGGCGAGCCGGATTCGCGACACCCGCAACACGGTGACCGCCTCGGTCAGCACGATCCTGCTGGCGCTGTATGCCGTGCTGTTTTTCGTCGTCCGGCACGCGGACCGCGTGATGCGCCGCCAGGAGCTCCAGCGCAGCCGCGACGAGGTGAGCCTGCGCGAGGCGCGGCGCGAGATCGCCCGCAGCGAGGAATTCCATCGCGCCCTGATCGAGCACTCGTCGGACGCCGTGGTGATCCTCGACGCGGATGGGACGGTGCGCTACGCCACCCCGAACGTTTTGCGGATCGTCGGGGAGCCCGAGGCGAACGTCATCGGCTCGGCGCTCGCCGCGCACGTCTGCGAGCCGGACCGCAAGGCCGTCGCAGAGTGGCTCGAGGCATCGGTCTCGCGCCGGGAGCCGGTGGGGCCGATCGGGTTCGAGTGCGAGCACTCCGGAACGGGCCGCCGGTATCTGGAAGCCGCCGCCACGAACCTGCTGTCGCACCCCGCGGTGCGGGGCATGGTGGTCAACATGCGCGACGTCACCGAGCGCAGGCAGGCCGAGATGGAGGTGCGCCGCCTCGCCCTCTACGACAGCCTGACGGGCCTCGCCAAGCGCGACCTCTACGCCGAGCAGACGCGAAAGGCGATAGCTCAGGCGAAGCGGTATGGCGAGCAGCTCGGCGTCCTGTTTCTCGACCTCGACGGGTTCAAGAGCATCAACGACACGCTCGGCCACGACGCCGGCGACCTGGTGCTGCAGGGGGTGGCGGCGAGGCTGCGCGAGGTCCTGCGCGAAGGCGACACCCTCGGGCGGCTCGTCCTCCACAAGCCGGAGGACCAGATCGCGCGGCTCGGGGGCGACGAATTCACGATCCTGCTCAGCCGGCTGAAACGGGCCGAGGATGCGGGCGCGGTGGCGCGCCGCTTGCTGGAGGCGGTCGCCCGGCCCTACGTGGTCAACGGGCAGCCGGTCACCGTCACGGTCAGCATCGGCCTTGCCGTCTTTCCCCAGGACGGCAGCGACATGGAGGAACTCCTCAGGCGCGCCGACGACGCCATGTACCAGGCCAAGCAGCAGGGCAAGAACACCTACCGCTTCTATACCGAAGCGCCGCGCTGACGGTTCCATGAGCCCGCGCGACCTGCTGCTGGCGAGCTTCCAGGCGGCGCTCGCCGCGGCCGATCCGCTGAGAATCGTCCCGCAGCACCTGCCCAAGCCGCCGCGCGGCAGGACGCTCGTCGTCGGCGCCGGCAAGGCCGCCGCTTCGATGGCGCTCGCGGTGGAGCAGAGCTGGCCGGCGCACGCGCCGCTCGACGGGCTCGTCGTCACGCGCTACCGGCACGGGCTCCTCACCAACCGCATCGCGGTGATCGAGGCGGGGCACCCGGTGCCCGATGAGAGCGGGGAGCGGGCCGCGAGCGAAATCCTGCGCAGGGCGAAGGGCCTCGCGCCGGCTGATCTCCTGCTCGTCCTCGTTTCCGGCGGCGGCTCCGCCCTGCTCTCGGCTCCCGCCGAGGGCATCGGCATGGCCGACCTCAGGGCCACCACGCGCGAGCTGCTGAAGTGCGGCGCGCCGATCCAGGAGATGAACGCGGTGAGGAAGCACCTCTCGGCGATCCTGGGCGGGAGACTCGCCGGCTCGTGCCGCGCGCCGGTCGTGGCGCTCATCATCTCGGACGTCACGGGCGACGATCCCACCCACATCGCCTCCGGTCCGTGCGCGCCGGATCCCACGACCTACCAGGACGCGCTCGACGTCCTCAAGCGCTACGCAGTGAAAGCGCCGAAAGCGGTCGTGGATCATCTCGCGCGCGGCGCGAAGGGCGAGATCGCCGAAACCCCCAAACCCGGGAGCAGGATCTTCAAGCGCGTCGAGAACCGCGTCATCGCGACCGCGCAGCAATCGCTGCAGGCGGCGGCGAGCTTCTTCATCGGCCACGACATCCACCCCGCCATCCTCGGCGACTCGGTGACCGGCGAGGCGCGCGAGGTGGCGAAAGTCTACGGCGCGCTCGCGCGGCAGGTGAAGCGCCGCGGCCAGCCGTGGCAGCCGCCGGTCGCGCTGATCTCCGGGGGCGAGGCGACCGTCACCGTGCGCGGGCGCGGGCGCGGCGGGCGCTGCAGCGAGTTCCTGCTCGCGCTCGCGCTGGACCTCGATGGCGCGGAAGACATCCACGCGCTCGCGTGCGACACCGACGGCATAGACGGCTCGGAAGACAACGCGGGAGCGGTCCTCGCGCCGGATTCGCTGAAGCGCGCCGAAAAGAAAAAGCTCGACGCGGCGAAGCTCCTGCAGGAGAACGACGGCTACGGCTTCTTCAGCGCGCTGGGCGACCTCGTCGTGACCGGCCCGACGCGCACCAACGTGAACGACTACCGGGTGATCCTGGTTCTGTAACAAGCTTCACCGCGAAGGACGCAAAGGATTCCATAACAAGATCGGGAACAAGGCCACGAAGGCAGCGCCAAGGGTGCCGTACAGGAAGCGCCCCGGGTCATGCGACGGAAGCATCCTTGAATGCCCGGAGCACCCCCGGCGGCCACCCAGACTCCTCCACCCGTTGCCACCCCAAATTCCCGCACCTGAGCACATGTAACCGCAGCTGAACCGCGGCGCCCCGGTGACGAGACGGTTGCCCGGTCAACCGCATCGAGGAGCTGCTGCCCTGGAACGTCGCCGATGCCCTGCGCGGCGAGGAGCCGCTCGAACTCGCCGCCTGAATCGGAATCACCCGTCCGGCGTCAAGAGGGTGCTCGCCGGACGCTTACCCTTTGTTTGCTGAACTACGATCTTGACAACCGCATTTCAGCAGAGGTGCGCCGCCTCCTCAACTCAGCGCCATACACCAGTTTCGATCATAGCTCGCCTTCGGGTTCCTGCCGCTCGAGGATGACGCGGCCGATGTCCGGGTAGAGCAGGACCATCGCCGAGTTGGCGGCGCCACCGGGAACGACGCCGCGTCCGGTTGACATACCCAAGCTCGTTCAGGTTGGCGGCGATGGCGGCATCCAGCTTCGCGGCCTCGGCTTGCTGCTGGCGCCACCCTGCCGTGCGTCTGTGGCCCCTCATGCCCCCGCCTCCTCCGGCTCTTCGAACAGCTTCAGATACGGATCGAAGCGGAAGCGCCGGTTGCGGGCGTAGCCGGTGATTTCGCGCAACAGGCCAATCTCGGCGAGACGCCCCACGATTTGGTTGGCGCCGGCTGGCGTGATGCCGAGCCAGTCGCGCACGGTGGCCACCGAGACGATGGGCTGGTCGAACAGGCGCTCCATGACGCGGCTTCCGTTGGCGGCGGCGCGGCCCAAGTGTTCGGTGATGCGGGCGCGGTAGTCTTCGCGCATGCGGAGGATGGCGGCTGCGGTCTCGGTAGCCTCGCGGCTCACCTCAGTGACGCCATCGAGGAAAAAGGCAATCCAGCCTTCCCACTCGCCTGCGTCACGCACGGCTTGGAGGCGTTCGTAATACTCGGTGCGGCGGCGCTTGAAGTAATGCGAGAGGTAGAGCACGGGCTTGGACAGCAGCCTTTTTTCGGTGAGCAGAAAGGTGATGAGCAGCCGCCCGATGCGCCCGTTGCCGTCCAGAAACGGGTGGATGGTCTCGAACTGGGCGTGGGCGAGGCCGATCTGCACCAGCAGCGGCAATCCGGTTTCTTCGTGCAGGAACCGCTCGAGGTCGGAGAGCGCCTGCGGCACCTCATGCGGCGGCGGCGGAACGAAGCTCGCCGTAGCCGGTGTGCAGCCGGCCGGGCCGATCCAGTTTTGGCTCACGCGGAGTTCGCCCGGGGTGAGCCGACCGCCACGCACGCCGCGCATCAGTTCGGCATGAATCTCGCGAATGAGCCGCACAGAAACCGGCAGTTCGGCCAGGCGCTTGAGGCCGTGGTTCATTGCGCGCACGTAGTTGGCGACTTCCGTCACGTCCTTGGGCGCATCGGGATCGAACAGTTCGGCTTCGGCAGCGAGCAGGTTTTGCAGCGAGCTTTGCGTACCTTCGATCTGGCTGGAAAGCACCGCCTCCTTGCGCACGTACATGAAAACGAAGAGGTCGGGATTGGGCAGGGTGAGCACCGCGCCGTCGAGGCGTCCAAGGGCGTAGTCGGCTTGGGACAGTTTTTCGCGCAGCACCCCGTTCTGGTCCAGCGGCGGGTCGGGCGGCAGGGGCGCGGGGATGAAAGCGCGATAACCAGAGGGCTGTTGAGCGTAACGGCCGGCACGAGCGCGTCTCTTTTCATTTGCGTTGATCATGGGGGCTCTCGAGTCCCATAGTAAACATATCGTTTATTATAGGCCGTGGGCGCCCACTTACTCAACGCAAGCCACTCACCCGCCGTGCAATTAATGGGGGTCGGGTTCACATTTCGCCCATTTCGCCGCAAAAAAAGTGGACCTGACCTTCTTTTCGTCACTTCTTCCCGTCACTCGTCACCGGTCACTGGTCACGGATCTTCGCGCGCGGTGGCGCAGGTACTCGAAGACGCCGGGGGAGATCGAGAGGAGCACGATGAGGACGATCACGAGGCTCAGGTTCTGCTTCACCGCCGGCACGGTGCCGAAGTAGTAGCCGGCGTAGGTGAGCGAGCCCACCCAGGCGATGCTCCCCGAGAAGCTGTAGAAGAGGAAGCGGCCGTAGCGCATGCGCCCGATGCCGGCGACGAACGGCGCGAAGGTGCGGACGATTGGCACGAAGCGCGCCATGAACACCGTCTTCGCGCCGTATTTCTCGTAGAAGCGCTGCGTGCGGGCGAGATGCTCGGGGTGGAAGAAAGCCGATTTCTGCCGCGTGAACACGCGCGGGCCGATGTAGCGCCCGATCCAGTAGTTGGTGTTGTCGCCCGCAAAGGAGGCCGTCGCGAGCACCGCGAAGAGACCGTGCACGTACATGTCCCCCGCCGCGGCGAGCGTGCCCGCGACGAATAGCAGCGAGTCGCCCGGCAGGAACGGCGTCACCACCAGCCCCGTCTCGCAGAACACGATCAGGAACAGGATGGCGTAGATCCATACGCCGTAGTTCGCGGCGAGCCACTGCAGATGGCGGTCGAGGTGGAGGACGATGTCGGCGGCGGCGGCGAGGAGCTCCACGAGCGCCTCGCGCTAGGAACAGCCGGAAAAAAACGAATGAAACCGCCGGTGAACGCCGATAACAGGATGCGGGATACGGGATGCGAGATACGAGGCAGCACCTTGATCAGGGACGGCGCTCCGCCATCGTGCATCGCCCATCCTGCATCGCGCATCCCGCATCACGAATCGCGCCCTTGTCCGTGTTGATCCGCGTTTATCTGCGGCTGGTTCCCGCTCCTGGCCTTGACGCGCCCTAAACCACCGCCCCGGTCTCGCCCGCCTTCTTCTCGGTCTCAGGCCTGACCAGGTCCTCGCGCGAGACCCCGAGATACATCACGATCGGGCTCGCCACCAGCACCGAGGAGTAGATGCCGAAGAGGATGCCGATGGTCAGCGCGAGCGCGAAGTAGAACAGCGTCTCGCCCCCGAAGATCAGCATCGCGCACACCATGATCTGGGTCGAGCCGTGGGTGATCATGGTGCGCGACATGGTGGCCGTGATCGCGTGGTCAATGACCTGCGGCACGGACAGGTGGCGCATCTTCCGGTTGCGGAAGACCTCGCGCACCCGGTCGAACACCACCACCGACTCGTTCACCGAGTAGCCGAGGATGGCGAGCACCGCCGCCAGCACGGGCAGCGAGAACTCCCACTGGAAGATCGAGAAGAAGCCGACGATGATCACCGTGTCATGCAGGTTGGCGATGATCGCGGCGACCCCGAATTTCCACTCGAAGCGCAGCCACAGGTAGAGCACGATGCCGATGGAGACGAACAGCAGGGCGAGCGCGCCGTTCTCGAGGAGCTCCTTCCCCACCTGCGGTCCCACGAACTCGACGCGACGCATCTCGACCGTCGGATCGTCCTTCCTCAACTCCTGCATCACCTGCTCGGAGAGCTTGGCGCTGGTGACGCCCTGCTTCAACGGCAGCCGGATCAGGACGTCGCGCGAGGTGCCGAAGTTCTGCACCGAGGCCTCGCTGAAGCCGAGCCGCGCCATCGACTCGCGGATCCTGCCGAGGTCGGCCGCCTGGGCATACGCGATCTCCATCACGGTGCCGCCGGTGAAATCCACCCCGAGGTTCAGCCCGCGCGTCGCGAGCGATCCCACCGCGGCGAGGAACGTGACGAGCGAGATCACGTTGAAGATCAGCGCATGGCGCATGAACGGGATGTCGCGCCTGATCCGGAACCACTCCATGTCTAGAGCCGTGAATGGTGAATGGTGAATGGTGAATGGTCCAAAGCCGCCCTCGATTTACGATTCACGGCTTGCCCTGGGTCGCGGGCTTCCAGACCTGGCCGATCGAGACGCGGTCGAGCCGGCGGCGGCCGCCGTAGTAGAGGTTCACCATCGCGCGCGACACCACCACCGCGCTGTAGATCGAGGTGAGGATGCCCAGGCACAGCACTACCGCGAAACCCTTGACCGGACCGGAACCCAGCAGGAACAGGAAAATCCCGGCGATGAGGGTGGTGATGTTGGAGTCGAGGATCGTGCCCCACGCGCGGTCGTAGCCGGCATGGATCGCCGCCTGCGGCGTGATGCCGGCCCGCAGCTCCTCGCGGACGCGCTCGTTGATGAGCACGTTGGCGTCGATCGCCATGCCGATCGTGAGCGCGATGCCCGCCATGCCGGGCAGCGTGAGGGTGGCCTGCAGCATCGAGAGCAGCGCGACCAGGAACAGCACGTTGGAAGCGAGCGCGACGATCGAGAACACCCCGAACAGCAGGTAGTAGGAGATCATGAACACGGCGATCGTGGCGAAGCCGTACCAGGTGGACTGGAAGCCGATGCGGATGTTCTCCGCGCCGAGCGATGGCCCCACCGTGCGCTCCTCGATGATTTCCATCGGCGCGGCGAGCGCGCCCGCGCGCAGCAGCAGCGCGACATCCTGCGCCTCCTGGGTGGTCATGCGCCCGCTGATCTGGACCCGGCCGCCGCCGATCTCGGTGCGGATCACCGGGGCGGTCACCACTTCGCCCTTGCCCTTCTCGAAGAGGAGGATCGCCATGCGCTTGCCCACGTTCTCGCGCGTGACCTGCTGGAAGATGCGCGCGCCGGCGCCGTCGAGGTTGATGTGCACCGCCGGCTCGCCGGTCTGCGAGTCGAAGCCCGGCTGCGCGTCGTTGATGCGGTCGCCCGTGAGCACCACCTGCTTGCGCACGAGAATCGGCGCGCCGCCGCGCTCTATGTAAAGCTCGTCGCCGAACGGCACCTGCCCGGCCGCCGCCGCCTGCAGCGTCGCGGCGTCCATGTGCTCCTCGGCCACCATGCGCACTTCGAGCGTCGCGGTGCGGCCGAGGATGTCCTTCGCCTTGGCGGTGTCCTGCACGCCGGGGAGCTGCACCACGACGCGGTCGGCGCCCGCCTGCTGGATGATGGGCTCGGCGACGCCCAACTCGTTCACGCGGTTCCTCAGCGTCGTGATGTTCTGCTGCAGCGCGAAGTCCCGGCTGCGCCGCTGCGCTTCGGGCTTGAGCGTGGCGATGATGCGGAACTCGGCTGCGTCGTCCTGCGTCGTCAACGCGACATCGGGCATGGTGCGCGCGATCTCGGCGAGCCCCTTGTCGCGCGCGGCGGCGTCGCGGAATCTCACCGTGACCGTCTGCCCGTCGCGCGCAACGCCGCCGTACTGGATGCGCTTCTCGCGCAGGTTGCCCCGGATGTCGTTGGCAAGCGCCTCCATCTTCTTCGCGATCGCCGCCTTCAGGTCCACCTGCAGCAGGAAATGCACGCCGCCGCGGAGATCCAGGCCGAGGTACATCGGCAGCGCGCCGATCGCGGTGAGCCAGCCCGGGTTGTTCGAGAGCAGGTTCAGCGCCACGATGTAGTCCTCGCCAAGTTCGCCCTGCAGCAGGTCCTTGGCCTTGATCTGGGTGTCGGTGTCGGCGAAGCGCGTCTTGACGCCGGTCGCGTCGAGGGATATCCCGCCGGGGGTGAAGCCGCCCTTCTTAAGGATGTCCTCCACGCGGCCCATGAGCGCGGCGTCGGCCTTGAGCGTCGCCCGCAGCGGGGAGACCTGCACCGCGGGCACCTCGCCGAAGAAGTTGGGCAGCGTGTAGAGGATGCCCAGCACCAGCGTGGCCGCGATGAGGATGTATTTCCAGAGGGGGTAACGGTTCATTGAAGGCCGTGAATGGTGAATCGTGAATCGTGAGCCGTAGAACCGCCCCTTCCAACCGCCGCAACCATCGGGTCACGAATCACGATTTGCGATTCACGAATCACTCGAGAGTCTTCAGCGTTCCCTTCGGCAGCACCAGCTGGATCGCCGGGCGCTGGACATGGATCTCGACGTTCTCGGCCACCTCGAGGGTGACGTAGCTCTCGCCCAGCTTGCTGATGCGGCCGAGCACGCCGCCGGAGGTGATCACCTCGTCGCCCTTCTGCAGCGCTTCGGTCATCTGCTTGTGCTCCTTGGCGCGCTTCATCTGCGGGCGGATCATCAGGAAGTAGAGCACCACGAACATCAGCACGATGAGCAGCAGGCTCTCCATGCCGCCGCCGGGTGCGCCGCTCGGGGCCTGGGCCCAGGCCGGATTGATCAACATAGCGTCTCCGAAAGTTCACCGGGCGCGAGCGCGCCCGGAAAAGCGTTGAATTTTAACATTATCCGGCCTGCTCCGGCACAAAAACCGATTTACCAAAGACCAATTTCACAGGATCAATCCGGCCTGTCCGGGTCTCGATCGCGCCTGCGTTCACCGGTGTTCATCGGCGGTTTCATCTGGCTCTTCAGCTCAGCGGCGAAATCGGCGAGCCGGCCGCGCTCGATCGCCTCGCGCAGCCCGCGCATCAGCTCCAGGTAATAGTAGAGGTTGTGCAGGGTGTTCAGCCGCGCCCCCAGGATCTCGTTCACGCGCTGCAAGTGGTGCAGATACGCGCGCGTGAAGTTGCGGCACGTGTAGCAGCCGCATTCCTCGTCGAGCGGTTCGACCTCGTCCCGGTGGCGCGCGTTCCTCAGCTTCACCACGCCGCGGCGCGTATAGACCCAGCCGTTGCGGGCGTTGCGCGTGGGCAGCACGCAGTCGAAGAGGTCGATGCCCGCCGCCACCGCCGCCACGATGTCCTGCGGCGTGCCCACGCCCATGAGATAGCGCGGGCGGTCCGCGGGCAGCCGCGGGGCGCTGTGCCTGAGGACGCGCATCATCTCGCGCTTCGTTTCCCCCACCGACAGCCCGCCGATGGCGTAGCCGTCGAAACCGATCGCCTCGAGCCCCGCGAGCGACTCGTCACGCAGCTCCTCGTGCATGCCCCCCTGCACGATGCCGAAGAGCGCGTTTGGGTTGCCTTCGTGCGCGCGCTTCGAGCGCTCGGCCCAGCGCAGCGACAGCCGCATCGAATCTCGCGCCTGCGCGACTTCGGCCGGGTACGGCGTGCACTCGTCGAACACCATGACGATGTCGGCGGCGAGCACGCGCTGGATGCGCATCGATTCCTCCGGCGTGAGGAAGCACGGAGCGCCGTTCACCGGCGACTGGAACCGGACGCCCTCCTCCGTGATCTTGCGCAGCGGGCCCAGGCTATAGACCTGGTAGCCGCCGGAGTCGGTGAGGATGGGGCCGTCCCAGCCCATGAAGCGGTGCAGGCCCCCGTGCGCGGCGATCACTTCCAGCCCCGGCCTCAGCCACAGGTGGAAAGTATTGCCGAGCACGATCTGCGCGCCGATCTCGACGAGCTCCCGAGGGCTCATCGCCTTCACCGTTCCATAAGTGCCGACCGGCATGAAGGCGGGCGTGTCCACCACGCCGTGCGGCAGCGTCAACCGCCCGCGGCGCGCGGCGCCGTCAGTCGCTGTAACCCTGAATTCCATGACCTCTCACCGCCGAGGACGCGGAGGAAAACCAGAAATGCTCACCGATCCTGCTCTTCCGGACGCTCAATGAGCATCGCGTCGCCGTAGCTGTAGAAACGATACCGCTCCTCGATCGCGTGGCGATACGCGCGGCGGATATTATCCATGCCGCCGAAGGCGGAAACCAGCATGAGCAGCGTGGATCGCGGCAGGTGGAAATTGGTGAGCAGGCGCTCGACCACCCGGAAGCGGTAGCCCGGCAGTATGAAAAGACTTGTCTCGGCGCAGCCGCTCTTCAACTCCCCATCGGCGCCCGCGCTTTCGAGCGCGCGCAGCGTCGTGGTTCCCACCGCGAGCACCCGCCCGCCCTTCCCGCGCGCGGCGTTGATCGCGTCCACGGTCGCCGGGGGCACCTGGTACCACTCGCTGTGCATGCGGTGCTGCGAGAGGTCCTGCACGCGCACCGGCTGGAAGGTGCCGGCCCCGACGTGCAGCGTGACGTAGGCGAGCGCCACCCCGCGCTCCCCGAGCGCGGAAAGCAGTCCCCGGTCGAAATGCAGACCCGCGGTCGGGGCCGCGACCGCGCCCGGCTCGCGCGCGTACACCGTCTGGTAGCGCTCGGCGTCACCCGGGCCGGCCTCGCGCGTGATGTACATTGGCAGCGGCACGGCGCCGTGCCGCTCGAGCAGCGCGAGCACGTCCTCGCACCCCTCGAACCGCAGGTGGAAGAACTCCCGCTCGCGCCGGAGCACCGTCGCTTCGATCGCGCCGGCAAGCACGAGCCTCGCGCCCGGCCGCGGCGGCCGGTTGGCGCCCACCTGCGCGAGCACCTCATCGCGCCCGAGCACGCGCTCGATCATCACCTCGACCCAGCCGCCGGTTTTCTTGCGCCCGCGGATCCGCGCCTTGATCACGCGCGTGTCGTTGAACACCATGACATCGCCGGGCGCTGCGAGCTCGACGATGTCGCGGAACCGCCGGTCGGCGATTGCTCCCGTCCTGCCGTCGAGATGCAGCAGCCGGCTCGTGCCGCGTTCGCCGGCGGGATGCTGCGCGATCAGCTCCTGCGGCAGCTGGTAATCGAAATCATCGAGGCGCATCGCCCCATTATAAGAGGCGTGAATCGTGATTCGTGATTCGGGTAGCGGTTTGCCCCGCCGGTTCATTGTTCGTCATTCAGGAATCCGGGATAATCCGGATTCCTGCCGGGATGGCGGAATTGGTAGACGCACGGGACTCAAAATCCCGCGCCCCTCAAAGGCGTGCGAGTTCGACTCTCGCTCCCGGCACCATCAAGACGGTTGAAGGTTCAACGTTGGACGTACCCCGGATTCGAAGTTCCGAACCCGGAACTTTGAACTTTGAACCTGGAACGCGGCAGTGAATCTGCCGCTAGCGTGGCAGATTCACTTCCACGTTGTCGATGAGGCGCGCGCGCCCGAGCCACGCGGCGGCGACCACGACCAGCTCGCGGTCGCGTTCCGTGGGCTGCCGCAGGTCGGCCTGCCGGCGCACCGCGACGTAATCGGGCCGCCACCCGTGACGCGAAAGCTCCGACATCGCCTGTTGATCGAGCCGCTGGAAATCGCGCGCTCCCCCCTCGATCTCCGCCCGGACCTCTTTCAGCACCCGGTAGAGCCGCGGCGCCTCCTTGCGCTCCTCCGCGGAGAGATAGGCGTTGCGCGAAGACAACGCGAGGCCGTCCGCCGCACGCACCGTCTCCGCGGGAATGACCTCGATGGGGAGCGCGAACTGCCGCACCATGTCGCGCAGCACGAGGTACTGCTGGTAGTCCTTCTTGCCGAAGATCGCCGAGCGCGGCATCACCAGGCTGAACAGCTTGAGCACGACCGTCGCGACGCCGCGGAAATGCCCCGGGCGATGCGCGCCTTCGAGTATGTACTGCAGGTCCGAAGGCTCCACGACGAAGGTCTGCGGCTCGGGGTAAATCTCCTTCTCCTCAGGCGCAAAGACCACGTCCACACCGGCCTCCTCCAGTCTGGCGCAGTCCGCCTCGAGCGTGCGCGGGTAGCGCTCGAAATCCTCCTCGGGCCCGAACTGCAGCCGGTTCACGAAGATGCTCACCACCGTGCACGCCGCGCGCGGCTTGGCGATGCCGATCAACTGGATGTGCCCGTCGTGCAGGTTGCCCATGGTGGGCACGAACACGTTGTTCGGCTCGCGCCGCAGGCGCTCGCGCAGGGCGGCGGCGGAGTGGATCAGGTCCATAGGCGACGGAGTTCAGGGTTCAAGGTTGAAAGAGCGCTGCTCCTGAAGTTCTGAACTTTGGACCTGGAACTTTGAACGTTCAACCTGGAACCTCGAGCACGGTTTCCTAGAAACTGTGCTCGGGCCCGGGGAAGGTCCGCGCCTTCACTTCCCTCACGTAGAGCTCGACCGCGCCCTGGATCGAGCCGGCGGCGCGCATGTAGTTCTTGACGAACTTCGCCTTCTTGCCGGGGAAGACGTCGAGCATGTCGTGCAGCACCAGCACCTGGCCGTGGCAGTCGACGCCGGCCCCGATGCCGATCGTGGGGACGCCCGCCGCCGCCGTGATCTCGCGCGCGAGCGCCGCCGGAATCGCTTCGAGCACGATCATGCCGGCGCCGGCCCGCTCGAGCAGCTTCGCTTCCTCGAGCAGCCGCTGCCCCGCGTCCTCGCCGCGTCCCTGGACGCGGTAGCCGCCGAACTGGTGCACGGACTGCGGCGTCAACCCGAGGTGCCCGCACACCGGCACCCCGCGCGTCACGAGAAACTCGACCGTTTCGAGCATCGGCGTGCCGCCCTCGATCTTCACCATGTGCGCGCCGGCGGCCATGATCTCGGCGGCATTGCGAAAGGTTTCCTGCGGGCTCACCTGGAAGGTGCCGAACGGCATGTCGCCGATGATGAAGGCGCGCTTGGAGCCGCGCGCGACGCATTCGGTATGGTAGACCATGTCCCGCAGCGTGACCGGAAGGGTGGTTTCGTGCCCCTGGAGCACGTTGCCGAGCGAGTCGCCGACGAGCAGCGAGTCGACGCCCGCGGCTTCGAGCACCGCGGCGAAGCTCGCGTCGTAGCAGGTCAGCATGGCGATCCGGTTGCCGTCCTGCGCGATCTTGTGCAGCGTGCTCAACGTGATTCGCATCTCGGAGCCCCTTGGTCACACCCATCATAGCGCCTGAAAATTCCGATACGGGATACGGGGTTCGAGACACGGGATAAAACCCGGATCGCGCATCCCGTATCCCGCATCGCGTATGCCGCATCCCGGATCGCGCATCAAGCTCCCAGGGAAAAGAACTCGCGCGGGCCGCGCATGGCGTTGACGCGTTCCAACAATAAATCAAAATCGCCGGGCTGATCAACAAAATTGAGATTCTCCGAGTTGACGGTGAGCACCGGCGCCGCGTCGTAGCGGTAGAAGAAGCGCGCGTAGGTTTCAGCGAGCCGCACCAGGTACTCGTCGGCGATGTCGCGCTCGTAGGCGACGTTGCGGCGGCGCACGCGCTCGATCAGCGTCGCGGGCGAGGCCTGCAGGTAGATCACGAGATCGGGCGCCGGCGCCTGCGGCTTGAGGCTCGCGTAGACCTGCTCGTAGAGCGCGAGCTCGTCGTCGGTCAGGGTGAGGCGCGCGAACAGGGGGTCCTTCTCGAGCATGAAGTCGGCGATCGTCACGCGCGTGAAGAGGTCCGGTTGCGCGAGCGCGCGCACCTGTCTTGCGCGCTGGAACAGGAAATAGAGCTGCGCGGGCAGCGCGTAGCGCGCCCGGTCCTGGTAGAAGCCGGGAAGGAAGGGGTTGGCGTCCGGCTCTTCCAGCAGCACGCTGCTCGCCACGCGCTCGCCCATCAGCCGCGCGAGGCTCGTCTTGCCGGCGCCGATTGGCCCCTCGACCACGATGTAGCGGTACTTGTCGGGCAGCTTCGCAACCATCTGGTGGACCGGAACCTTAGCCGCCAGGACCCCAAGACGCCAACGGAAGTCGGTTCCCCCTCGTACGGGATGCGCAAGACTTCACTCGAGAGCAGAAAGGCCGTACCGCGCGATACCGAAACCGCAAGCCTGCAGAATTCAGCACGATCCCAGTCATGGGTTTTGCCTTTCTTGGCGAGCTTGGCGCCTTGGCGGTTCAACTGCTGTTCTTGATCTTCCTCCGCGTCCTGCGCGGCGAGAGGCTCAGGTTTCGGCGCCCGCGCCGGCGAGCTTCACCAGGCCCGTCGCATCCACGTGGCGCACGAGGTCGGCGACGCGCCCCTTGGCGGGTACCACCGCCTCGGGCGCGACCTCCGCGAGCGGCACCATCACGAAGGCGCGCTCGAGCATGCGCGGATGCGGTATCGTGAGCCCGGGCTCGTGCACCGCGAGCGCGCCGTAGAGCACGATGTCGAGATCGAGCGTGCGCGGCGCGTCCGGAAAATCGCGCACCCGCCCGTGGGCGCGCTCGATGGCGAGGAGCCGCTCGAGCAGCGCGCGCGGCGGCAGGGACGTCTCGATGCGCGCGACGGCGTTCACGAAATCGGGCTGGTCGCGGTAACCCGCCGGCGGGTTGAGATAGAGCGAGGACACCCCCGTCACGCGCGTCTGCGGCAGCGCCGCGAGCGCGCGCAGCCCCGAGCGCACCTGCGCGGCGGGATCGGCGAGGTTGCTGCCCAGAGCCACGAAAGCAGTGACTGGCGGCTCGTGACCGGTGACTCGTTCGTTGTTCAAGGTTCCAGGTTCAAAATTCAGGGTTCAGGGTTCCGACCTCGAACGAGGAGGTCAGGACTTGGGACTTGGAAATCAAAAGTTCGACATTGGAGCTCGCAACTTGGAACTTTGAACCTTGAACGTTGAACCGGCGGTCCTCGTCCCTCATCCCTCATCGTTCATCGCTCGTCGCTCGTCCCTCTTCCCTCTTCCCGCTTCTCGTATCGCGCATCCTTCCGCCTTCAGGCGGCCGGCGCAGGCGCTCCCGGCGCACCGCCGCCCCCGCGTCGCCGCCGGCGACGGCGGCGCCTGCGCCCGGGCTCTTCGCCGCGCACGAGCATCCCGGCCCGCTCGGCCTCGCCGGCGCGCTGGAAGCGTTCCCACCAGTCGCCGATCGCGCGGTCCACCTCGCCGCTCTCGCAGCGCAGCCGCAGAAAATCGTAGGCGGCGCGCAGCCGCGGGTGCTCGAGCAGCCGGTAGGGGCGCTTGCCGGAGCGCTGCAGGAAGCGCGGCTGCATCGCCCAGATCTCCTTCATGTCCGCGCTGACGCGGTGGGGGATCGGGAGCTTCTCCGCCTGCATCCGCAGCACGTGCTCCATGGCCCGGTAGAGCGCGGGAATCGGCGGCTCGCCCTTCTCCTCGAAGCCCTTCCACGCCGCAACCGTTGCGTGCCACAGCATGGCGGCAAAGAGGAACGCCGGCGAGACCGGCTTGCCGGCGAGAATGCGCTCATCGGCGCTCCTCAACGCAGCCGCGACCATGCGCTCCCCGGCCGGGTCACCGATCGCCGCCTCCAGTAGCGGCAGCACGCCGCGGTCGAGGCCCTCCCGGCGCAGTTGCGCCACCCCCTGCGCGGCATGGCCCGAGAGGAGGAGCTTCAGCAGCTCATCGAGCAGGCGCGAGGACGGCACGTTGGCGAGCAGTCCCGCGAGGTGGTGTATCGGCTTGCGCGTGCGGGGGTCGATCTCGAGCCCGCGGCTCGCCGCAAGCCGCACCGCGCGGAGCATCCTTACCGGGTCCTCGCGGTAGCGGCTCTCGGGATCCCCGATCATGCGCAGCCGCCGCCGCTTCAGGTCGTCCACCCCGTCGTGGTAATCCCAGATCTCCTGCGTGGCCGGGTCGTAGAACAGCGCGTTCACGCTGAAGTCGCGGCGCGTCGCGTCCTGCTCCTGCGTGCCGAAGACGTTGTCGCGCAGGATGCGCCCGTGCTCGTCCGCGACCCGCTCGCCGCTCTCTTCCACCGGGTTGACGCCGCGGAACGTGGACACCTCCACCATCTCGGGACCGCACATGACGTGCACGATGCGAAAGCGCCGCCCGATGACGCGCGAGCGCCGGAAAAGCGCGCGCACCTGCTCCGGCGTGGCATCGGTCGCGACGTCGAAGTCCTTGGGGCGCCGCCCGAGCAGGAGATCGCGCACCGCGCCGCCCACGACGAAGGCGGAGAACTCGTGCCGCTGCAGCGTCTGGGTCACGCGCAGCGCGCACGGGCTCAACGCGTCGCGGGCGATGCCGTGGGCGCTGAAGGGGATGATCTTCGGCTGCGGCGGCCGGAACAGCTGGCCGGAGAAGACCCTGCCCAGGAAGCGTGTGATCATGCGGAAGAGATCGCCTCACGGCGGAGAGCAAGTTGAGCCGACGCGGCGCTCGCGCCGCGTCGGCTCGAACGCGCGCAAGCAAAATGGGGCGGCGCGCCGTGATAGCAAACCGGAGAGATTATATAACGGGCACGAAGAACCGCTCCTCGCCGCTGCCGGCTTCCTGCAGGCGGCAGCCATAGAGCCGCTCCAGGCGCTCGCGCGAGAGCATCTCCGCCGCCGCGCCGGATTCCACGCGCCCGGCCTCGTGCAGCAGAAGCGCGTGGCTGCAGAAGCGCGCCGGCCACAGCGCGTCATGCAGCACCATCACCACCGCCTTGCCGCGGCTTGCCGCGAGCGCGCCGAAGAGCCGCAGCACCGCGATCTGGTGCCGCAGGTCGAGATGCTGGAGCGGCTCGTCGAGCAGGAATACCCGGGGGTCCTGGGCGAGGAGCTGCGCGATGCGCGCGCGCTGGCGCTCGCCGCCGGAGAGCGTGCGGTATCCGCGCGGCGCGAGATGGGCAAGGCCGACCGCCGCGAGCGCCGCGCGCGCCGCCTCCTCGTCCTCCCGGCCCCAGCCGAACCAGGTGCGTGCCCGCGGGAAACGGCCGAGCAGGACGTAGTCGAGCGCGCTGCCCCAGAACTCGGCGTCCTCCTGCTGCAGGAGGACGCCGACGAGGCCCGCCCGCTCCCGCACCGCCTGCGCTCGGAGCGGGGCGCCGTCGAGCGCGACCGTGCCCACCGGCGCCGGCGCGAGGCCCCCCAGCGCGTGGACGAGCGTTGTCTTGCCGCTGCCGTTCGCGCCGAGCACGGCCCAGATCTCTCCCGGCCTCGCCTCGAAGCCGACATCGCGCGCGAGCACGCGCCCGGGCACCGCGAGAGTGAGGTGGCTACAGCTGAGCACGTCTTCTCCCCAGCAGCACCAGCATCACCGGCACGCCGATGATCGCGGTCAGCACGCCCACCGGCAGCTGCTGCGGCGCGGCCAGCGTGCGCGCCGCGGTGTCGGCCAGCGTCAGAAACGCGCCCCCGGCGAGCACCGACAGCGGCAGCAGCCAGCGGTAGGCTGCAACCCCCAGCAGCCGCACCGCGTGCGGCACCATCAGCCCGACGAATCCGACGGCCCCCGCAAGCATCACCGCGGCCACGGTCGCAATCGCGGCCGAGAGAAAGACGGCGACCTGCAGCGGCTTGACCGCGAGCCCGAGCGAGCGCGCCTTCGCCTCCCCCAGGCCGAGCACATCGAGACCGGTTGCGCCCGCGACGGCGACGGGGAGGATCACGGCGAGCACGATCCAGGCGGCGAGCGGGCTTCCCGCGTAAGCGAGGTCGCCCATCAGCCAGAACAGCATGCCCTTCACCTGGGCGTGCGGCGCCGTCACCAGGACAAGGCTCACCAGCGCGGAAAAGCCCGCCGCAGCCACGACGCCGGTGAGCAGCAGCCGGTACACGTCCCATTCCCCCCTGCGGAAGCTCAAGCCGAAGACGAGCGCGATCGCGGCGACCGCGCCGGCGAGCGCCGCGGCGTTCGTGAGCAACGTTCCGGCTCCCGCGGCGAGCGCGAGCAGCGCGCCGAGCGCGGCGCCGCTCGAGACGCCGAGCACGTAGGGATCGGCGAGCGCGTTGCGGAGCAGCGCCTGCAGCAGCGCGCCGGCGAGCGCGAGCAGGCCGCCGCAGGCGAAGGCGGCAGCCGCGCGCGGCGCCCGCAGCTGCCAGATCACGTCGTAGACCAGGCCCGCCGCCGGGTACGCGAGGCTGTCGAAGACGTCCAGCACCGAGATCGGGAACGGGCCGGAGAGCAGCGCCAGAAAGAGGCTCGCGAATGAAGCCGCAAGCAGTGCGGCGGCGAGAGCGGTCGGGCGGGACATGGCGACGTGACGAGCCGTCAAGGCAGAAGGCAGAAGGCAGAAGGCAGAAGTATCAGCGCCACGCCGGTTTTCCCTTCATCCTTCATCCTTCTGCCTTCATCCTTCCAGGCTGATAATCGGCCAGCCGCGCCGCTCGGCGTGCGCGCGCAGGATCTCGTCCGGGTCCACCGCTACCGGGTGCGTCACGCGCTCGAGCAGCGGCAGGTCGTTCAACGAATCGCTGTAGAACCACGACTGCGCGAACGAGCCGAGCGATTTTCCCTGCGACGCGAGCCAGGACTCGAGCCGGGCGAGCTTGCCTTCCCGGAAGCACGGCACGCCCGCCACGGCTCCCGTGAACTCGCCGGCGCGCTCTTCGGGCTCGGTCGCGATCAGGTTCTCGACGCCAAACTCGCGCGCGATCGGGGCGGTCACGAAGCTGTTGGTGGCGGTGATCACGACGCGCACGTCGCCGCGGTGCCGCTCGACCAGGGTGCGCGCCCTGCCGCGCATGAGCGGCCGGATCTTGCGGCTCATGAACTCGCGGTGCCAGGCCTCGAGCACCGCGCGCGGGTGCCGCGAGAGCGGCTTCAACTGGAAATCGAGGAAGGCGCGGATGTCGAGCGTGCCCGCCCGGTACTGGTCATAGAACTCCTGGTTGCGCGCCTCGTAGAGCTCGCGATCGAGCACGCCGCGCTCGATCAGGAACTGCGCCCACTCGAAATCGCTGTCTCCCGCGAGCAGGGTGTTGTCCAAATCGAACAAGACGAGCCGTTGGCTCAATCCGCGACCCCCGAATCCCGAATCCGGAACCCCGGATCCCGCATCTCGAGCAGCTCGCGCGCGAGCGGCACGGTGACCGGGCGCCGGTTCTCGAGCGAGTGGCGGTCGAGCGCGTCGATCATCGTGATGAGCGAGGCGAGATCGCGCGGCACGCGCGCGAGCAGGTACTCGCACACTTCGGGCGGCAGGCGGAAGCCGCGCGCCGCCGCGTAGTCGGTGAGCGCGCGCGTCTTTTCCTCGTCGCTCAAGGCGTGCACCTGGTAGACGAGCCCCCAGCCGAGCCGCGTGACGAGGTCCTCGCGCAGCTTCAGCTGCACCGGCGGCGCGGCGCCGGCCGCGATCAGCGCGCGGTTGCGCTCCCGCAGCGCGTTGTAGAGATGGAACACCGCCACCTGCCCCGCTTCGTCGAGGCGGTCCACGTCATCGAGCGCGACGCAATCCATGCGGTCGAGCCCCTCACCGGGCCGGGTGTCGGGCGCGCAGGCGACATAGGCCGCGGCTGCGCCGGCGCGATGGAGCCCGGCCACTGCGCCCTTGAGCAGATGGCTGCGGCCGCTGCCCGCGCCGCCCCAGAGATAGAGGAAGCGCTCCTCGCCACCGCGCGCGGCGATGCGCTTCAGGTTGGCGAGCAGCTCGCCGTTCCTGCCGGTGACGAAGTTGTCGAGCGTGGGCAGGGACGGGCGGGCGAAATCGAGCGCGAGCTGTCTCATCTACGGTAAAATTTGCACTGCCACAGGGCTCTTTGCCACTGAGGGCACGGAGAACACAGGGAGAGCGGCGCCGGTGCTTTTCGAGAGCATTCCCAGCACGCGGCAGGCGCTATCTTATCGCAGATTTCCCGCTTGGTTCGCGTATTTCGGTTTTCGCGCACGCCGTGAAGAAAGCCGGTAAAACCGGGTCCCGGTCGCTCACCTACCGCGCCGCGGGCGTGGACATCGACGCCGGCGAGCGCCTGGTCGAGAACATCAAGCCGTTCGCGAAAAGGACGATGCGCGCGGGCGTGCTCGCCGGCATCGGCGGCTTCGGCGCGCTGTTCGAGATCGCGCGCGGCCGCTACCGCGAGCCGGTCCTGGTGGCCGGGACCGACGGGGTCGGCACCAAGCTCAAGCTCGCCTTCGAGTTGAACCGCCACGCCACCATCGGCATCGATCTCGTGGCGATGAGCGTGAACGACATCCTCACGCAAGGGGCCGAGCCGCTGTTCTTCCTCGACTACTACGCGTGCGGGAAACTCGACGTGCCGACCGCGACCGAGGTCGTGAAGGGCATCGCCGCCGGCTGCGAGCAGGCCGGCTGCGCGCTGATCGGGGGCGAGACCGCCGAGATGCCCGGCATGTACCCGACCGGCGAATACGATCTCGCCGGCTTCGCGGTGGGCATCGTGGAGAAGAGCCGCATCATCGACGGCTCGGGCATCGCCGAGGGCGACGTCGCGCTGGGGCTCGCCTCGAGCGGCGCGCACGCGAACGGCTACTCCCTCATCCGCAAGATCATCGCGGTGAAGGGCATCGACCTGTCGGCGAAATTGCATGGCCGGACGTTAAGCGAGGTGATACTCGAGCCGACCCGCATCTACGTGAAGCCGGTGCTGAAGCTGATGGCCGCGGTGAAGGTGAAGGGCCTCGCCCACATCACCGGCGGGGGCCTGCTCGAAAACGTGCCGCGGATCCTTCCCGGCCGCCTCGCGGCGCGCCTCGAGCGCGCGGCGTGGCCCATGCCGCCGCTTTTCGCATGGTTGAGGGATCAGGGCAACGTGGCGGACCCGGAGCTCTACCGCGTCTTCAACTGCGGCATCGGCATGGTCGCGGTCGTGAGCGCGGGCGACGCCCGCGCGGCGATGCGGACGCTCAAGGCCGCCGGCGAAACCGTCTGGCGCATCGGCCACATCGTCAAACGGACCCGGAACGGGCCGCAAGTCGTGCTGGTCTGACTGCGATGTCTGACAAGCGCATCGTCATTCTGATATCGGGCCGCGGCAGCAACATGGAAGCGATCCTCGACGCGGGGCTGCCGGCGCGGGTCGCCGCCGTGATCAGCAACGAGCCGCAGGCGAAGGGGCTCGCGGCCGCGCGACACCGCGGTATCGCCACGGCGCTCGTCGATCACCGCCGGTTCCCCGACCGCGTCGCGTTCGAGGCGGCGCTCGCCGCCGAGATCGACCGGCACGCGCCTGACCTCATCGTGCTCGCGGGGTTCATGCGCATCCTCACCGAAGGCTTCATCACGCGCTACCGCGGCCGGATCATGAACATCCACCCGTCGCTGCTGCCCTCGTTCCCCGGCCTCCACACGCACCGGCGGGCGCTCGAGGCGGGCGTGCGCATCCACGGCTGCACGGTGCACTTCGTGACGCCGGAAGTCGATCATGGCCCGGTCATCGTCCAAGCCGCGGTGCCGGTCGCGCCCGGCGACACCGAGGAGACGCTCGCCGCGCGGGTGCTGCGCGAAGAGCACCGCATCTACCCGCAGGCGATCCGCTGGTTCTGCGATGGCCGCTTGAGGCTCGGGGCGGACGGCAAGGTCGCCATCGAATCGGCGCGCACGCCGGGCAGCGCGCTCGCCTCTCCCGCTCTCGAACCGTGAACAGACGCGCCGCCACCCGCCGTTTCGCGTTCGCGTTCTTCGCGTCGCTCCTCGCTCACGCGCTCGTCATCTCGGGCACGCGCTTCGACATGGCAGCGCCGCCCGAGCCCGGTCCGCCGCTCGAAGCGCGCCTCGCGCCCGCGCCCGTGGCTCAACCGGCGGTGAAACCGAGACCACGGCGCACCGCAGCGGCCACCGCTGCGCGCACGAGGGTGGCGCGAAGCCCGCTGACGCTGCCGCCCGAACCGGAGCCGGAAGCCGCGCCGGCCGCGGAGCCCGCGCCCGTCGCGCAGGAGCCGCCGCCTCCCCCCGAGAAGCTCGCCCTCGCCCCGGAATCCACCACGACCATACCACCGGCGAACCTCCCGCGGAGGGGCCAGATCACGTACACGCTGCTCTATGGCGAGGGCCGGGGGCCGGTCGGAAGAGCGGTGCAGTCATGGGAGGTCGAGGGCAATACCTACAGGCTCGCGAGCGACGCCGAGACCACCGGCATCGTCGAACTCTTCCGGCCGCAGCGCCTGCGCTATCTCAGCCAGGGCAATATCACGGCGCAGGGCTTGCGTCCCGAATCCTTCCTGTTCAGCCGCACGCGGCGCGGCCAGACCGAGGCCGCCCGCGCGCGCTTCGACTGGAGCGCGGGGAGCCTGGTTTACGGGGAAGCGCGCGAGCAGAAGAGCGCCGTGCTGCCCGCGGGGGCCCAGGATCTCATCAGCTTCATCTACCAGTTCGCGCTGGTGCCGCCCGAGCCCGGGCGCCTGCGGCTGCCGATCACGAACGGCTCGCGCTTCGAGACCTACGAGATCGAGGTCTTGGAGGAGGAGCGCATGGAGACGCCGCTCGGCATCCTGCGGGTGCTGCCCGTGAAGCAGCTACCGCGCCCCGGATCGGAAAGCGTGGAGATCTGGCTCGCCGCCGAGTACCGCTATCTCCCGGTGAAGGTGCGCTTCTTCGATCGCGACGGGCAGCTGAGCGGCGAGCAGGTCGTGAGCGGGATCCGCGTCAGCGAAGACTGACGTCCAGGTTCAAGGTTCAAGGTTCAAGGTTCAAGGTTCAAGATTAGACGACTGTCGCAATTGGAGTTTCATACGCCGAACCTGGACCTTTGAACGTTGAACGCGGAACAATTCTCCGCCGTCATCCCTCATCCTCCCTCCCTCATCCCTCATCCCTCGTTCGGATGCCCATCACCCGCTTCCAGCTCGAGGCGGCGGCCGAGGCGCTGCGGCTCGCGCTGAAGTTTGACCGTCCCGCCGATTCGGTGCTGCACGAGTTCTTCCGCGCGCGCCGCGACCTGGGCTCTCACGACCGGGCGTTCGTCGCGGATGCGGTCTACGGGGTGCTGCGCCGCAAGCGCACCGTGGACCACCTCGCGCCGGGCGCGACGCCGCGCGGCATGCTGCTCGCGTGGCTCACGCGCATCGCGGGCGTGAGCGTGCGCGAGCTCGCGGCGCTGTTGACGGCGGACGAATCCGCCTGGCTTGCGCGCGTCAAGGCCGCGCCGCTCGACGCCCTGCCGCTCGCGGTGCGGGCGGAGCTGCCGGACTGGGTCGTTGACCGGCTTCGGGCGGTGCTGCCCGAGGCGGAAATCCTCGCGCTTGCGCGCGGGCTGAACGAGCCCGCGCCCCTCGATCTGCGGGTCAACACGCTGCGCGCGCAGCGGCAAGACGTGCTGAAGGAGCTTGCGGCAGGCGGGATCGGGGCCGAGCCGACTCCCTACTCGCCAGTGGGCGTGCGCGTCAAAGGCAGGCCCGCCATCAACCGCCATGCGCTCTTCACGGGCGGCGCGGTCGAGGTCCAGGACGAGGCGAGCCAGTTGCTGGGATATCTCGTCGCACCGCGCCGCAGCGATCTCGTCGTGGATTTCTGCGCCGGCGCGGGCGGCAAGAGCCTCGCGCTCGGGGCGCTCATGCACTCGCACGGACGCATCTATGCATTCGACGTCTCCAGCGCCCGTCTGGCGCGCTTGAAACCGCGGCTCAAGCGTTCCGGCCTCTCGAACCTCTACGCGCACGCGATAAGGAACGAGAACGACGAGCGCGTCAAGCGCCTCGCGGGCAAGATCGACCGCGTGCTGGTCGACGCGCCGTGCAGCGGGCTCGGGACTTTGCGCCGCAATCCCGACTTGAAGTGGCGCCAGACGCCGGCCTCGGTCGAGGAGCTGAAGCTCAGGCAGGCCGCGATACTAGAGGCGGCCGCGCGGCTCGTGAAAGCGGGGGGACGTCTCGTCTACGCGACCTGCAGCATCCTCCCGGAGGAAAACGAGGACATCGTCACGCGCTGGCTCCAGGAGCACCGCGATTTCCGCCTCCTCCCGTGCAAGGAAGTGCTCGCGCAGAGCCGCATCGCGCTCGACACGGGAGCGTATCTCCAACTCCGGCCGCACTTGCACGGCACGGACGGCTTCTTTGCCGCCGTACTGGAACGAAAACGCGAGGAAGCCGCGCTCCAGTGAAAAGGCGGGGTCAGGTCTTGCATCGATGCATGGTGCGCTATTGCAAGACCTGACCCCGATCTTGCGATCTCGAACCGGAGTCACGAACCGGGACCAGGTCCTGTATTAACGTACGCTAATAGAAGGCTTGACTCCGGTGTTACAGCTCCTCACGCCAGACAACCGGGCGAAACAGGCCTTCGCGCAGGTACTCCTCACGGCCACTCGAGCGTTGATCCGGCTATGTCCCGGCCACTGCGCATCCAGTACGCCGGCGCGATCTACCACCTGACTTCGCGCGGCAACGCGCACGCGGACATCTTCCTCGACGACACCGACCGCGAGATCTTTCTCGCGGCGCTCGCCGTGGTGGTCGAGCGCTTCAGCTGGCGCGTATATGCCTACTGCCTGATGGGTAACCACTACCACCTGCTGGCCGAGACACCGCAGCCCAATCTCTCGCGCGGCATGCGGTGGCTGAACGGTGTCTATACGCAACGATTCAACCGCCGCCATGAGCGCGCCGGCCACATCTTCCAGGGCCGTTTCAAGGCGATCCTCGTCGAGCGCGACAGCTACCCGCTCGAGCTTGCGCGCTACATCGTGCTCAACCCGGTGCGGGCGGGTGCGACGAGGGCACCGGACGCATGGCGGTGGTCGTCTTACCGCGCCACCGCTGGCGAGGCGGCGGTACCCACTTGGCTCAACGTGGGTTGGATACTCGATCAATTCGGGGATGGGCGGGCGGCTGCGTGGCGCCGCTACCGGGAATTCGTCGCCGCGGGGCTGGACCGGCCCCCGCCCTGGCGCAATCTGCGAGGCCAAGTGTTTCTGGGAACCGAGGCTTTCGTCCAAGCGCTCGCACCGAGGCTCGCCCAATCGCAGGACGCGACGGAGACGCCCCGATCGCAGCGGCTCGTGCATCGGCCTGCGTTGGCGAGCCTGTTGCCACGTTCGAGTGGGAATGACCGGTTCGAGCGCAACGCGGCGATACGCGACGCGCACCTGCGCCACGCGTACACGCTCGCGGAAATCGCCCGCGAAGCAGGACTTAGCTACGCGACCGTGAGCCGCATCGCCAACCAGGCGACGCGCGAAAGCACCAGCTAATCACGGCGTTGCAATTGCGCCATGCCTCTCAACTGCGCGGTCACAACCGCCGGGTCAACTGCGGGGTCAGGTCTTGCAATAGCGCACCATGCATCAATGCAAGACCTGACCCCGGTGTTAAGTGTTTGTTGTAGCCGCGGCGCTCCAATGAAAACGCGAGAACGTCGCAAGAGCGGAGCCCCGGCTTTGCGGGCGGACCCTCGCCCGTCCGCAAAGTTATCCCGGCTCGGAGACCGTTTCTTGATTTGAGTCAAAATCTTGCGTCCGCCTCCATGATAATTTTTTGCAAAATGTCACGCCAAAAGGAAGCGGTATATGCAACCCACGCAATGGTATGAGCTGCGGGTGCGGGGCAGCATCGGCACACATGAGGGCGCGGCCAGGGGTGCCACGGAAGGCGTCGCCATAGGCGAGGACGGGTACGTTTGCGCAGTCGCCTCGGGGCACGCGATGCACTTCGAGTCGCAGCAGGCCGCGATCGACTACCTCGCCAGGTCGCGGATCCCGGGCAAGTCCCAGTTCGAGATCGTCCCGTGCCACTGCCGGGCAGTCGCCGCCTGATGATCATCGCTCCGCGATAACGCCGGACCCGGGCCTTCGCTCGATTTCCGGGGGTCGCGTTACGCGTTGTGGGAATGCTGTCATCTTCGCCGGACAGGACCGCGCGATCCTGAGGACAAACCATGTCCGGCCCGCAATGGTATGAGCTGCGTGTAGCAGGCAGCGCCGGCACCAGTGCCGGTTCCGCGATTGGAATGAAAGAAGAAAAGGGTCCTGGATCAAGAAAAGGGTCCTGACCCCTTTTCGCTCGAATATTCGCATCGGGCACGGGCTCGCCTCGAACAGCCGCCGCTGGAGCCTGTCGAAGACCGGACGGGCCGGGGCGCGCCGCCGCGCGCCGCCCTTGCGCTCCGCCTGCAGCCTGCGCAGGCGGCGAACGAGCTGGGCGCGCATCAGCCTGGTGTGATCGGCCATGCCGGCGCCTCCGGGTAGCGGCATTTCATTTCACACCGCTCCCGGACGGCGCTTCATCACGGCAAGATCCGCGCCGGCCGCGTGCGGGATGCGTGCTAGAATTTTCGCCGCGAGCCGCCGGCCCTCGTTCCCGATGCCAAAGTCATCCGAGCTCTACGTCCTGCTCATCAACCTGTGGGACGATCTGCACGACGTCAAGGTGCTGTGGCAGGTGGCGGTGCTCGCGGTGAGCCTCGCCGCGGGGTGGTACCTGCAGCGGCTTTGCCAGCGGCAGATCACGCCCCCGCCGGACCTGTCCGGCACGCACAAGATCGGCGTGGGCAGCGTGCAGCGGCTGGTGTTCCCGATCTCCGCGCTGATCCTCGTCCTCATCGGCCGGGCGATCCTGCGCTACTGGCAGCCGGTCGGCCTGCTCAACGTGGCCGTGCCGCTGCTGTTCTCGCTCGCGCTCATCCGCATCTCGGTCTACGTACTGCGCCACGTGTTCGCCCCGAGCGGCTGGCTGCGCGCCTCCGAGCGCTACATCGCGTGGGCCGTGTGGCTCGGCGTCGCGCTCTACATCACCGGGCTGTGGACCGAGGTCCGCGACCTCCTCGAGGGCATCGGCGTCCGCGTCGGCCGGCAGCGCATCTCGGCTCTGCTCATCCTGCAGGGCCTGCTCTCGGTGGGCGTGACGCTGCTGCTCGCGCTGTGGGGCGGGCGCCTGCTCGAAGCCCGCGTCATGCGCGCGACGACCCTCGACATGAACCTGCGCGTCATGTTCGCGAAGCTCTCCCAGGCGGCCCTCGTGCTGCTGGCGGTGCTGATCGCGCTGCCCGCGGTCGGCGTGGATCTCACGGTGCTGTCCGTATTCGGCGGCGCGCTCGGCGTGGGCATCGGCTTCGGGCTGCAGAAAATCGCGGCCAACTACGTGAGCGGCTTCATCATCCTCATGGACCGTTCGGTCGGCATCGGTGACCAGGTGACGATCGAGCGCCACACGGGGCAGCTCACCAAGATGACCGCGCGCTACGTGGTGGTCCGAAGCCTCGACGGCACCGAAGCCATCATTCCCAACGAAACGGTGATCTCCGCGCCCGTCATCAACCATTCCTACACCGACCGGCGGGTGCGCGTGGCGCTGCCCCTGCAGGTCGCCTACCGCACCGACCTCGACCGCGCCGCGCGCGTGGTGGAGGAAGCCGCCCGGCGCCACCCGCGCGTGCTGCGCGATCCCGCGCCCGTGATGCTCGTCAAGGAGCTCGGCGAGAGCGGCATCGACCTCGAGCTGGGCGTGTGGATCGAGGATCCGCAGGAAGGGGTGGCCGGTCTGCGCTCGGACCTCTACCGCGAGATTCTCCGCGAGTTCCAGGCGCTCGGCATCGAGATCCCCTATCCCCAGCGCGAGGTGCGGATGCTGGGCGAGGCCCGTCCCGCTTCCGGCCGCCTGTAGCAACGGGCTTGATTTCGCCTTGTAATCAGATCGCTAGCGTGCGTTCGCCGGGTGAAGCGCGGGCCCGCCCCAGCGCACAAAAAGCTATGCCCGCGGGGGGAAATTCGGTAGACTGCGCCCCAATTAGATAACTTCCGCCAAGGGAGGCCGATGTTTACAGGGGTTTGGGATTTACCGTGGTGGGGCCTCATCGTCTATACGATCGCGGTCACCCACGTCACGATCGCCGCGGTGACCATCTTTCTTCACCGCTGCCAGGCGCACCGGGCGCTCGACCTGCATCCCGCCGTGAGCCACTTCTTCCGGTTCTGGCTGTGGCTCACGACCGGGCAGGTCACCAAGGCATGGGCCGCGATCCATCGCAAGCACCACGCCAAGTGCGAAACGCCGGATGACCCGCACAGCCCGCAGATCTTCGGCATCAGCAAGGTCCTGTGGGAAGGCGCCGAGCTCTACCGCAAGGAAGCGCGTAACGAAGAAACCCTGGAGCGCTACGGGCGCGGCACGCCCGATGACTGGCTCGAGCGCAATCTCTACTCCAGGCACAGCGTTCTCGGTCTTGCGCTGATGCTCGTTATCGACTTCGCCCTGTTCGGCCTCATCGGCCTCACCATCTGGGCGGTGCAAATGGCGTGGATCCCGTTCTTCGCCGCGGGCGTGATCAACGGGATCGGCCATTACTGGGGCTACCGCAATTTCCAGACGGGCGACGCGAGCACCAACATCGTGCCGTGGGCCATCCTCATCGGCGGCGAGGAGCTGCACAACAACCATCATGCATACCCGAGCTCCGCCCGGCTTTCCAGTCGCTGGTACGAGTTCGATCTCGGCTGGCTCTACATCCGCCTGTTGCAGGCGGCCGGCCTCGCGCAGGTGAAGAAGGTCCCGCCGAAGCTGAAGCTCGACATGGGCAAGACGCGCTGCGACCTCGCCACGGTGCAGGCGGTGATCACGCACCGCTACGATGTGCTCGCCAGGTACGCCAAGTCCTTGCGCCACACTTGCGCCGAAGAGATCCGCGGCCTGCGCGCGCGCGCCGTGCGCATCGACCGCTCGGCGATCAAGCGCATGCTGCACGCGGACGCAGCCGCGCTGCCGGCGACCGAGCGCGCGGTCGTGAACGAAGCGATCGGCAACAGCAACGTGCTCGCCACCGTCTATACCATGCGCCAGGAGCTTGCGGCGCTGTGGGGGCGCTCGAACGCGTCGAAGGAGCAGCTCGTGCGCCAGCTCGAGGACTGGTGCTCGCGCGCGGAGGCGAGCGGGATCGCCGCGCTGCAGGAGTTCAGCCGCCGGCTGCGCTGCTACGCCTGACAGCGGTTCAAGGTTCCAGGTTCAAAGTTCAAGGTTCAACGAGCCTCTTTCCAGCGCCGCCGTCCGAGCGCGTAAAAAAAGCCCGCCTCTCGGCGGGCTTTTTTAACCCGGAAATCCTTTCTTGCAGTCAACAAGTCAGCGGATCTCCCGCCGATTTATTTTCCTTTCGACCGTTCAAAAATAAAATAGCCGCGTAGCGCGCTATTTTATTTTTGCTTCTTTGTAGATCACGTGCTTGCGCGCGACCGGGTCGTACTTCTTCATCTCCAGCTTGTCCGGCGTCGTGCGCCGGTTCTTGGTGGTCGTGTAGAAGTGGCCGGTGCCGGCCGTGGACTCGAGCTTGATCTTCTCGCGCATGGTTCAACTCCTTAAACGTTCTCGCCGCGGGCGCGCATCTCCGCGAGCACGGCATCGATGCCCTTGCGGTCGATCGTGCGCAGCCCCGCCTGGGACACTCTCAGGTTGACCCAGCGGTTTTCGGATTCGACCCAGAAGCGGCGGTATTGCAGATTGGGCAGGAAACGCCGCCGCGTCTTGTTGTTGGCGTGGGACACGTGGTTGCCCAAAATCGGCTTCTTGCCGGTGACTTGGCAGACGCGTGACATGGCAGGGCTCCGGAATCTGGAAAGGTGCGGATTTTACAGGCTTTTCGCCTCGGCAACAAGCAGCCGAAACCCGAATGGAACCGCCGCTGAACGCCGATTAACGCCAGTCAGATTCGACTTCGAACCAAGGATTGCCATATGCGAGCAACGCGGCCTCAATAGTTCGAAACGATCCGCCTGATCTCCGCACGAGGTCTCCCGAACGGAAGATCATCGTAGAAAACTCTTACGGCATGCTGCTGCTCCAGGTGCAGCCCCGCGCGCTGCAACTCGATCACCATGGCATTTTCGATCGGCGGTTCCCTACAGCAAACCGCGCTCGGCGAAGGACATCGCCGCCCCCGCCCCGATCACGAAGTGGTCGAGCACCTTCACGTCCACCAGGGCGAGCGCCTGCCGGAGCGCGCCTGTCAACGCCTCGTCCGAGCGGCTCGGCTCGGCGATGCCCGAAGGATGGTTGTGAGCGAAGATCAGCGCCGCCGCGTTGTGGGCCAGCGCGCGCTTCACCACCTCGCGCGGATAGACGCTGGTCTGGGTGAGCGTGCCGCGAAAAAGCTCCTCCACGGCGAGCACCCGGTTCTGCGCGTCGAGGAAGACCGCCACGAAAACCTCGTGCGGGCGGTCCTGGAGCGCCAGGCGCAGGTAGTCGCGCACCGCCTGCGGCGAGCTCAGGGCGGAGCCCCGGTCGAGCTTTTCGCGCAGCGCGCGCCGCGCCATCTCCAGCACCGCCTGCAACTGGACGTACTTCGCGGCGCCCAGCCCGGAAACCGCGGTCACTGCGGAAGCCTCGGCTGCGAACAAGCCCGAGAGCGAGCCGAACCTCGCAAGCGCCGCGCGCGCGAGATCCACGGCGCTTTTCCCCCTCACGCCCGTGCGCAGGAAGATCGCCACCAGCTCGGCGTCGGACAGCGCACCCGCGCCCTTGCGGAGCAGCTTCTCGCGCGGCCGGTCGTCAAGCGGCCAGTCGGTAATTGCCATAACTGCGTGAATCGTGACCAGTGACTCGTGGCTGGTGACTACATTAACGCCACGGTGGCGCTCGCCGTTTACCGGCGGGTTTTTTTCCATTCGCCATTCACCATTTCCCATCGACTGCCTTTGCGGTTACACTCTTGCGGCTTATCCTTCTCAAAACAACGACGTGGCTGACATCGTCCGCAAACAGGTCGTGCTCGGCGTGACCGGCGGCATCGCCGCCTACAAGGCCGCCGAGCTCACGCGCGAGCTGCAGCGCAAGGGCATCGAGGTCCAGGTGGTGATGACCGAGGCCGCCCGCGCTCTGGTCACGCCCGCCACCTTCCAGGCGCTCTCCGGCAGGCCGGTGTTCAGCGACATGTGGGATGCCCGCATCGCCGACAGCATGGGGCACATCGAGCTCTCGCGCGGCAAGGACGCGATCGTGGTGGCGCCCGCGACCGCCCACTTCATTGCCAAGCTCGCGAGCGGTCTCGCCGACGATCTCCTCTCGACGCTGTGCCTGGCGCGCGAATGCCCCCTGATCGTGGCGCCCGCGATGAACCGGCAGATGTGGGACAACGCGGCCACGCGCCGCAACATCGAGCAGCTCACGCGCGACGGCGTGACGATTCTCGGGCCCGCGAGCGGCGACCAGGCGTGCGGCGAGGTCGGCATGGGCCGCATGCTCGAAGCGGGCGAGATCGCGGAAGCGGTGGTCGGCTTGCTCGCGCCCAAGCTCCTGCGCGGCGCCCGGGTGCTCGTCACCGCCGGGCCCACCTTCGAGCCGATCGACCCGGTGCGCGGGATCACCAACCGCAGCTCGGGCAAGATGGGCTACGCCGTCGCGCGCGCCGCGCTCGATGCCGGCGCCAAGGTGACGCTGGTGTCCGGGCCGGTCAGCCTGCCGGCACCGGCGGGCGCCGAAACGACGCGCGTCGAGACGGCGGCCGAAATGTTCGAGGCCGTCAAGCGCAACGTGCCGCGCGCCGACATCTACATCGGGGTCGCCGCCGTCGCCGACTACCGGGTGGACAAGCCGCGCGCGCACAAGATCAAGAAGTCCGACGAGAGCGAGCTCCAGCTCCGCCTCGTGCCCAACCCGGACATCCTCGGCTGGGTAGCGAGCCGTCCCAAGCCGCCGTTCTGCGTGGGCTTCGCCGCCGAGACCGGCAACCTCGATGCCAATGCCGACGAGAAGCGGCGCCGGAAGAAGGTGGCGCTGATGGTGGCGAACCTCGCCCAGGAAGCGATCGGCGCCGACGACAACGAGGTGGTGCTGCTCGACGACACGGGCCGGCACCATTTCCCGCGCGCGCCGAAGGAAATCATCGCGCGCCAGTTGATCGCCCACATCGCCCGGCTTTACGGCGCCCGCAAGAAGCAAAAGGCCTAGCCGCGAAGACGCCAAGGGAAGAAACGAAAACAAAAGGCAACAGCCCGAGAGCTTATTCGCGAGTCTCTATCATCGAGCCCCCGGCTGCCGCAATGCGAACCTCTGCCCTGGATCCCTGGCCTATTCGCTGATTTTCTTGGCGAGCCTGGCGCCTTGGCGGCTAATTTCTGCTTGAAACAGTGATGAGACATATCGACGTCAGGATCCTCGATGAGCGCCTGCGCGGCCAGTTGCCGCGTTACGCCACGCCCGGATCGGCGGGGCTCGATCTCCGCGCGTGCATCCACGCCCCGCTCACGCTCGTCCCCGGCCAGAGCGAGCTCATTCCCTCTGGCATCGCCATCCATCTCGCCGACCCCGGGCTCGCCGCGCTGATCCTGCCGCGCTCGGGACTCGGCCACAAGCACGGGATCGTGCTCGGAAACCTCGTCGGTCTCATCGACTCCGACTATCAGGGGCAGGTGTTCGTCTCGACCTGGAACCGGGGCGAGGCGCCGTTCACCGTCAACCCCATGGAGCGCCTCGCGCAGCTGATCGTGGTGCCCGTCGTGCAGGTGGCCTTCAACGTGGTCGAGGACTTCGACGCGAGCCACCGCGGCGCGGCCGGGTTTGGCAGCACCGGAAAAAGATAGCGATGAATGCAGAGTGCAGAATGATGAACGGGAAGAGCGATGCGCCGACCAGCGGCGCCTTTCACTCATCACTCATCACTCATCACTCATCACTGCGCGCGCGGGCATCCCGCCTGACCGCCTAGCACGAGCGCGACATGGCCAAGCCGACCTCACGCGCTGCCCGCGCCGCGCTGGTCCTGTTCGCGCACGGCGCGCGCGATCCGGGATGGGCGGAGCCGTTTCGCGCGATCCAGAGCGCCGTCGCCGCGCGGCGCGCCGACCTCGTCGTCGAGCTCGCGTTCCTCGACCTGATGCCGCCGACGCTTTCCGATTGTGTCGCGCGGCTCGCGGCGGACGGTTGCGGGCGCGTCACCGTCGCACCATTGTTTCTCGCTCAGGGCGGGCACCTCAAGCAGGACCTCCCGCGCCTCATCGAGGACGTGCGCGCCCGTCATCCCGCGCTCGAGATCCGGATGCTGCCGCCGATGGGCGAGGTGCCGGCGGTGCTCGATGCCGTCGCCGCCTGGCTCGTCAACGGCACGCCGCGCTGAAAGGCGGTGACCGGTGAGCAGTGGGGAGTGGGCAGTGAACGGTAAACCCTCGGAATCCTTTCCAATGTCCCGCGTCAAACGCCTCTTCGCCGGGCTCGCGCTTGCGCTGTGGGCGCTCGCTGCTTCCGCCCAGCTCCCGGAGCTCACATTGGCTGTCAACGGCCACAAGCTGACCGTGGAAGTGGCGCACACCGAGGCGACGCGCGCGCAAGGCCTGATGTACCGCCGCATCCTCGCCGAGAACCGCGGCATGCTGTTCGTCTTTTCCGACGTGTCGCCGCGGGCCTTCTGGATGAAGAATACCCACATTCCGCTCAGCATCGCCTATCTCGACGAGAACGGCGCCATCATAAATATCACTGATATGAAACCGCTAACCACCGACACCCACCCTTCGGCGAGGCCCGCCAAGTACGCCCTGGAAATGAACCAAGGCTGGTTCAAGAAGCGCGGTATCGGGCCCGGCGCGAAGGTTGAGGGCCTCGAGCGCGCGCCGCCCGCGCGCTGAAGCAGAACGGTGTGACTGGTGAGCGGTGAGCGGTGAGCCGTCCGGATCAAAAAAAACGCCCGGGAATCCGGGCGTTTTTTTGGGAGCGGCAAGCGGGTCAGCCGAAAACCGCCGTCCTGAACACGCCCCCGCTCGCCGTCATGAAGAAGATCATCGGGATCGAGAGCATGGTGTTGGTGCGCGAGGCGAGGAACGCGACGCGGCGCGCTCTCGCCTTTTCCTCGTCGGTCGCCTGCTTCAGCCCCAGGATCTTCTGCTGGTTGGGCCAGATGAGCACCCACACGTTGAAGATCATGATCGTGCCGAGCCACGCGCCGACGCCGATCGGATAGTAGGCGGGCTTGAGGAAGAGGAACGCGTCGAGGAAATGGCTGCCGAGGATCATCGCCCCGAGCAGCCAGGTCGCGACCGCGGCCCACCGGAACCAGAACAGCGCGCGGGGCGCGACGTGTTTGGTGATGCCCGCGCCGGTGCCGTCCTTGGCCGCATCGGCCAGCGCCGGCACCTGGACGAAGTTGAAGTAATAGAGCAGGCCGATCCACATCACGCCGGACAAAACATGCAGCCAGCGCCCCAGTCCAAGTTGTATGAATTCCATCATGGCCATCCCTCCCTTTGTTTACTGCATCGCGAAACGAACGATGTTGTACAGGATCAGCAGGAGGATGAGGCCTGAGATGACGGTCCCCCACAGCGAGTCGAGCGGATTTTTCATTCTGATTCCTCCACCTGGATGCGTGCCTGGATGTGCGGCACGCGGCTATTCTAGAGCCTTTCCCCCGCCCCAGCAACGCGAGAGCGCGGGTCGATTCGCTCACCCATTTTTTTCCCGGGGTCTTTTCGCGCGCGGATGCGCGCGACAACGGCGGCTCAGGCTGCGGCAAGACTGCCGGTCTCGACCGCGACGATCGCCTTGGCCTGGTTCATGTCGTCGACATAACCGGAGCCGAACATACAGCACGCAAGCTGGTTGACGAGCGGCAGCGGCAACGGCAATTCTCCGGCGAGGACCCGCCGTATCCACGCCGCAGTGGACGGCGCGTCGATCGCGCCGGGAAGCGCCGCTCCCGCCCTCAATGCCGCCGTTTCCGCGTCGAAGAGCACGCTCGACCCGCCCGCCGCGACGTACTCCATCCGCGGCCGGCGCCGCGGGTTCGCGAAGGGCTCGCCTTCCGTGGCCTCCAGCAGCAGCGCTCTCGCCGCCTTGAGTGAAGCGAACTCGTGCAGCAGCGCGCGCTCCCCGTCATCCTCCGCCGCGAGGACGTGCAAGGCATCGCCGTCGAACGGGGCGAGGACCTTGGCGAGCGCGACGGCGAACCCGGAAAGCCCGATCCGTCCCTTGAGCGCGAGCAGCTGGGCGAGCCCCGGCGCGAGCACCGCGGTCGGCACGAAGACGGGCTTCCCCGCGTCGAGTTGCGCCTGCGCCCGGGCGAGGCTGCCGCAAGGCATGATCCCCAGCTCGCGAAAGATGTAGGCCGCGGCGACGCCACCCGCTCCATCGAGCATTCCGTGCACCAGCACCGGCACGCCGAGACGATTGAGCACGAGCACGAGCAGCGGCAGCAGGTTGGGCTCGGTGCGCGCGCCGCGGTAGCTCGCGAAGACGACCGGCAGCGCCGCTCCCCCCGGAAGCCTCAGGCGAAACGAGCGTTGCGCAAGCGCGGTCGCGGAGCCGAGCAGCTCCGACGGCGTGAGGCGCCTTCTCTCGAGCAAAGCGAGGAGCGCGCCCAGCTCGAGCTCCGAGATGCCGCCGTCGAGCATCGCCGCGACGAGGGCGCGCGCTTCGCCCTCCGCGAGCTCGCGGCGCTCGCCCTCCTGACCGGCCAGCGCTTTCACCGCCCCGGTAATAGTCATCTGGACACCTTCCTATGCTCGCACCAAAAGCCGCGCCGCCGTTCCGTGCCGATCTCCTTCATAGCAACCCCTGTGCCAGAACTTTTGCTTGTGATTTCAGCGACCTGCGTGAGGAGGATCGCGGCGATGCCTGTAACTGGTGCATGCGTCGGACACCATGCCTAGATGTGGTGCGGCCGGACTGGCTCTGCTGCGGGCCCGTAGAACGGCCGAACCTCGCAGAATTGGTAAACTATGCATGGGAAGCGTGCGCTCCTCCACTTGCCGCGGGCGTTGCTGTAACTGATACTAGGATTTGCGATGCGGCTTGAAGGCAAATTCATGCTCTTTGCCACGGCGCTTGCTGCAGCAGCGGCAAGCGGCGCGGCAGCCGCTGCGCAGGGATTGTGGAGCGAGCGCGCGGGACTCGGGCTCAAGCCTTCGCGCGACGCGGCGGTGATCTGGATGATCGGTGACGGATTGCGGTGGGAGGGCTGGCGCTCCTCGTTCGAGACAGCCGTGGCGCAGGAATCCTCGATTGCGCCGCGCCGCTACTCGCTCTCGGGGCGGGTCGATGCTCCGCTGTCAGCGGGCCGCGGCCTGAGCGTGGGCTTGCAGTACCGCATGTACGAGCCGGGGGGCGCGCTGCCGCTCGCGCTGGCCGGCGATCCCGGTTGGACGGCGGGCATCCAGCCGTACGGCTTGGGACGCGTGCCCGGCGCCGGACTCGGGCCGAGCTATCAACTGCAGTTGAGCTACCAGTACAGCGCCGCGAGCACGTTCGGCCTCGCTCTGGGCCGGGAGCTGGAAACCTTCACGCCGGGATTCGACGTCCCGGGCAACGGCACCCGGCAGCTCACGTTCACCGGCCAGCACTGGCTCACGCCGAGCTGGGCGTTGAGCTACGACGTGCTGTCGAGCGACCCCGCCAATCCGTTCCGGTTGCAGGGCCTCGGGCTGCGCCTCGGCGTGCGCTACCGTTTCTGATCCGGCGCATTGCACGTGACAAGTTGACTCGTCGGGGCCTTCGCCGGACCCCGCGAGTAGGACAGACATGACCGCTTTTGTGATCCGACGCATTGTCGCCGGCGCGTTTATCGTCGCCGCGACCGCGCCCGTTCCCCACGCCGTCCACGCACAGGCCTACCCCGCCAAGCCGGTGCGCGTGATCGTGCCGTTTGCTCCGGGCGGGGGCAGCGACATCACGGCGCGGCAGATTTCGCAGAAGCTCTCCGAGAACCTGCGCCAGCAGTTCGTCGTGGACAACCGCGGCGGCGCCGCCGGACTGATCGGCATGGAGCTCACCGTCAAATCCCCGCCGGACGGCTACACCATCATGGTCATGTCGGGCAGCTTCTCCGCGAGCTCGGCGACGCATAGGCCCGCCTTCGACCCGATCAATAACATCGTTCCGGTCGTCGAAGTGGGCTTCACACCGTTCGTGCTGTCGGTGCATCCGTCGCTGCCGTCGAAAAACGCGAAGGAGCTGATCGCGCTCGCAAGATCGAGGCCCGGGCAGCTTGTCTACGCTTCGAGCGGGGTGGGCGGCCTCACCCACCTCGCCACCGAGCTCATGCTCGACATGGCCAAGCTGCAGATGATCCATGTGCCGTACAAGAGCACCGGCGCGGCGATGGCCGATCTGCTTTCCGGCCAGGCTCAGCTCATCGTTGGGAGCCTGCTTCCGACCCTGCCGCATTTCAAGACCGGCAAACTGCGTCCGTTGGCGGTAACCACGGTCAAGCGCTGGTACTCGCTGCCGGACGTGCCGACGCTGGCGGAGACGCTTCCGGGCTACGAAGTCGAGCTCTGGTTCGGAGTGATGGCGCCCAAGGCGACGCCCGCCGCCGTCATCGATAAGCTCAATGCCACGGTAAACAAGTTCCTGCAGGACGCCGACATGAAGAAGAACCTGGAGGCGCAGGGCATGGTCCCTTCGGGCGGCGCGCCGGACCAGTTCGGGAAGCGCATCCGCGGCGATTACGAGCGCTGGATCAAGATCGTCAAGGAACGCAAGATCAAGCCCGAATAGCGCGCCGGAGCGGGGAGCAGGTGCCCGGCTTGCCGGGTGCGACCGTGGAGGTGTGCGGGGCAGCCGACACTCCAGAGTCAAGATCTTGCCGATTGCGGATCGGAAGCTGCGCGCAGGCGGCCAACGCGATATCGCTGAGAAGTTGCCAATGGAGGATCGGAGGCCGCGAGCGGCGGCATCAGCCGTCCGCTTTTATTTCAGGGCATCAGTCACGAGTCACCGGTCACGCTTTTCCGGCTACTGCTGTTTTCCCGCCTTGTCGATGAGCGGCACGAAGCGCACCCCGAGCACCTCGCGGCGCGTGATCCGGCCGTCCGCCTGTTTCTCGACCACGAGCAGCGACTGCGACCCGAGTTGGGCGCCGACCGGCACGACCAATTTCCCCCCGCGCTTCAGCTGATCGACGAGAGGCTGCGGCACTTCGCGCGGGGCCGCCGTCACCATGATGGCGTCGAACGGCGCATGCTCGGCCCATCCCTGGTAGCCGTCGCCCGTCTTCACCACCACGTTGCGGTAGCCGAGCCGGGCGAGCCGCTCCGCCGCTTCGCGCGCGAGGACCTCCACGATCTCGATGGTGTAGACCGTGCCCGCAAGCTCGGCGAGCACCGCCGCCTGGTAGCCCGAGCCGGTGCCGACCTCGAGCACCTTGTCGCCGGCCTTCACGTCCATCAGGTCGGTCATCAACGCCACGATGAACGGCTGCGAGATGGTCTGGCCCGCCCCGATGGGCAGCGGCCGGTTGGCGTACGCATTGCGTCTCTGGCCGGCGGGCACGAATTCGTGGCGCGGCACCTTCGCCATCGCCGCCATCACGCCCCCGGAGAGTGCCGCGCGCCCGGTCTCGTGCCGGGTCTCGCGCGCGAGCGCCGCGATCTCCTCCACCATGCGGGCGCGCTCGCGTGCAAAGGCGTCCGGCGCCTGCGCTCCCACGCTCTGCCCCATGGCGAGCAGGAGCGCCCCGAGCGCGGCCCAACTGCGACGGCGCGCCATTTTGAAGAGCATAGCGGCTATACTAACCGAAGCGCGAACGGGAGACATCCGATGAGCGATTCGAAGCCGCATCCGTACAAGGTGCGCCGCATCCACGTCGTGGCCAAAGGCGCCGACGTGCTGGTACGCGAGTACACGCTCGACCCAGGCGAGCACATTCCCTGGCACCGGCACAGCGAGGTGTCCGACTACTACTACGGGCTCGAGGGCACCGTGGTGATCGAGACGCGCGAGCCGGCCGCGCGCCACGCTTTGGGCAGCGGGCAGGCGGCTGCCGTGAGCCCGCCGACCGTGCACCAAGTCTCCAACCCGGGAACCACGCCTTGCCGCTTCCTGCTGGTGCAGGGCGTCGGCCGCTACGATTTCGTGCCGGCGGACTGAGCCGGGGTCTTGCGCGCAGGTTTGAAAAAGGGTTCGTGACCCCTTGGCGACTGATTCTTGTTTTTGCTTTTCTCCGCGTCCTCGGCGTCCTCCCCGTTAGAGGCCGCGCCTCTCACGGGGTCCTTTGCGGTGAGAGGTTCTCCTAGCCCTTCACGAACTCGGCGAGTACCGCGCACCACGCCGCGGCGAGGTTGCCGCGGTGGTAGCCACCGCCGCCGAAGCCCATGATGCGTCCGCCCGCCAGCTCGTTCGCGAGCGCGACGAGCGACCGCGCCGCGTGAGTATGCGCCGCCGGCGTGTATTGCAGCATCGCGAGCGGGTCGCCGGCGAGGCTGTCGGCGCCGCACTGGAACAGGATGAACTCCGGTTTGAATTTCCGCAGGTGCGCGACGACGTGCTCCCAGACCTTGAAGAATTCCGCGTCGCCCATGCCGGGAAGCAAGGGAATGTTGAGCTTCGTGCCCTTCGCCGCGCCCTTGCCCGTCTCGTGCGCGTGGCCGGTGCCGGGATAGAGCGTGCGCCCGTCCTGATGGATATCGGCGTAGATGAGATCGGGGTCTTCCTCGAAGGGATAGTAGAGCCCGTCGCCGTGGTGGACATCGATGTCCACGTAGGCGATGCGCCTTACGCCGTATTGGCTCCGCAGCGCGCCGATCACGACGCCGATATCGTTGAACACGCAGAAACCCGCCGCCGAGCCGGGACGCGCGTGGTGCAGGCCCCCGATCGGCTGGAAGGTGCGCAGCGTGCCGCCGCTCATGATGGTGTCGAGCCCGTGCAGCGCCGAGCCCGCCACCGTCGCCGCCGCCTCATACACGCCCGGATAAGCCGGCGTGTCCCCGTAGTCGATCACGCCGTGGCCCTCCTCGGATTTCTCCTTCACCCACGCAACGTGCTCGGGCGTGTGGAAACGGGCGAGCTCCTCGTGCGCCGCCATGCGCGGGTCGGTCACCGCCGCGCGTTTGTGCAGGCCCTGTTTCACCGCCTCCTTCCAGAACGCCTCCTGGCGGTCGGGCCCGAAGGGGTGCCCGTTGGGGAATCCGTACCTGCCCAACGACTCGCCCACGTACAAGGCCACTTCTTTCTTCATGGAGGGAGGCCCACGCTCACCGATCCGTCGTCACCTGTTGCTTGACCCATGCGAGCAGGCCGGGCACCGCCGCCCAAGTCTCGCGCATTTCCTCGCGGTAGTGCCAGGCCTCGTCGTCGCCGCCATAAGTCACGTAGTCTCCATACAGCTTGGGCTTGCGCACGCGGCTCCGGACGAGGTAATCGGCGACTTTCGGGCTCATTCTGCTGGCAGTCTTCGACGCGGCTGCTGCGTCGGCATGGCGGCCCAGCCGATACAAGGCAAGCACCCGGCCGTACGCCACCTCGACCATGGTATCGCCGGGATAGCGCTCGGCGAGCGCGAGGGCTTCCTCGTCGCGGCCAGTGGCGAGCAATCGGTTGACCATGCTTGCTCGAACGCCGTGGTTGTCGTCCGGATTGAGGCGGAGCACGCGCTTCTCTTGCTCGAATGCTTCGGCCTCGCGACCGGTGCTGAACAGCGCCATGCCGAGCCTCGACTCCATCCGCAGCGCTGGCCGGTTCTGAGGCATGCTCCACGGCAAGTAGCTATCGGCCGGCGCGTCAGCCAAGGCCCTGTCGAGAATGCCGGAGCAGCGGCGGCCAAGCACCTCGACCTGCACGTCAGTGGACCAGAAAAGTCCCTTCTCGTGCAGCAGATTGAGAGCACCGGCCAGATCGTCGAGCACGTCCACGCTGTCGAACGCGGCCGGGTTCCGCTCCAGAAACTCCAGCCACGATTGCGCCACCTTCGGCACCCAGGGATCGCGGTCGGAGCGGGGCACGTGTTCCGTCAGAACTGGTTTCGGCAGCGGAAAGACCTTGTGCCACTGCGCTTCGAGCGGGCGCAATTCATCCGGCGTCGCCAGCGTGAGCGCTGCATCGGGCTCCCCCAACGGCTCGGCCTCGGGTTGCGGCGGGAATAATTCGGGCTGCCGCGCGCGCTCCTCCTGCTCGTGCTCGATCTGCTTCACCATGAGCCGGGTTTCGCGCTCGACGCTCGCGGAATCGAGCCCCATCCCGCGCAGTTGCTCTGCGATGGCCGAGCGCAAACCGTCGGTATCCCCCGGTTTGACCGGCTCCTGCGCCACCGCGCGGTACAGCGGGAGCGCTCGCCCGGCCTGCGCCTCGATCCACTGCTTCAGGCGCGTGAACTCGAGGCTGGCACCGATCGTCGCTTCGGCCTCGCCCATGGCGCCGAGGGGATCGCGCGCGAAGCGCTCGAGCTGACTGATGGCCTCCGGATACTCGGCTCCTTGGCGCCGCAGGCGCGCGGCCCAGAACCGGGCGCGGCCGCGTGCCTCCTCCCGCCGCCCCTGCGCCATGAGCAGGGTGACTTCCAGCAATCCAAGCGATGGATGGTTCGGGTCGTGCCGCTGCGCTTCCTGGAAGGCGGTCCAGGCCTTGTCGGATTCGCCGGCGTCGAGCCACGCGGTGGCGAGCCGCTGCAGGGCCGCGGACTTCAGTTCGCCGCGCCCCTCGTGTCCGATGCGTTCCAGCAACGCGATCTTCTTGCGGTCGTGCCCGAGTTCCATATAGACGTCGCACAGGGCATCGAGCGCCGGCTCGTAGCGATCGTCGAGCCTGTCCGCCGGCACCGCGAACAGCGGCTCGAGCAGCGCCAGCGCCCGTTTGGGCTCGTCATCGTCCAGGTACCGCATGGCGCGCTGCGCGAGCGCCGCGGGCGGCACCCGGTTGCGCGCGATCGCCTGCGCCAACTGCGCCTCGCTGAAATGCTCGACCGCGATTAGCCAGACCTCGTCCGGCTCGGGCTTCGGCAAGTCCTCGACGGCAGAGCAGCAGCGCTTATACTTCTGGCCCGAGCCGCAGGGGCAAGGATCGTTGCGCCCCGGCTGCGGCAACACCCGCGGCAGATAGTCATTGTCAGGCAGCGGCGTCGCGTTCCAGATGCCGCGCCCGAGTACGGTCGCGATCGCCCGCTGCGCCCGCTCCTCCGGGGTTTCGTCGAGCGCCCCGAGGTAGCCAGGCGCGTGTTCGAGCATCCAGGCGAAAAAACGCCGCTCGTCCTGGTGGCGCAGGATCTCCTCGGTGGCATCGCGCACCAGCTCGATCATGCCGGCGAGGCTGCGTTCGGCGAATTCTTCGGGGGTCACGGAGGTCAATCCAGCTTGGCCCCGGATTCCTTCACGATCTTCGCCCGCCTGGCGACATCGGCGTGCAGGAATTTCCGGAACTCCTCGGGCGAGCTGCCGACGGGCTCGGAGCCGTCCGCCGTGATGCGCGCGCGCACGTCGGGCTGCCCGATGATCCTGGTGATTTCCCCGTGCAGGCGGGTGAGCACGGGCCTCGGCACGCGCTTGGGACTGGTGTTCACTGTTCTCATTATAGTGGACGCAGTGGCGCAGCAATGCTCGCGGCAAGGACGGGAGTGCGGATCGCTTTCTCGAACCGCTACCCCGGCATCGCGCCGGGCGCCGCAATCCGCCCGCCATACGGCTGGGCGCCCCGCAGGATATCATAGGCGGACAATGAGCATGCTGACCGACCACGACATCCATCTCTTCCGGGAGGGCAGCCACACGCGCCTTTATCAGAAACTGGGCTGCCACCTGGGCCGGCGCGGCGGCGTCGAGGGCGCACATTTTGCGGTGTGGGCGCCCAACGCGCGGGCCGTGTCGGTCATCGGGGATTTCAACGGCTGGAACCCGGGCGCGCATTCGCTCGCGCCGAGGAAGGATGAATCGGGAATCTGGGAGGGCTTCGTGCCGCAGGTCGCGCAAGGCGCCGGCTACAAGTACCACATCGTCTCGCGGTATCACGATCGCCGCGCGGACAAGGGCGATCCGTTCGCGTTTTACTGGGAGGCGCCGCCGAAGACCGCTTCGCGCGCCTGGTCGCTCGACTACGAGTGGCGCGACGGGGACTGGATGCGCGCGCGCCGCGCCCGCAATGCGCTCGACGCGCCCATCTCGATCTACGAGGTGCACCTCGGATCGTGGCGGCGCGTGCCCGAGGAGGGCTCGCGCTCGCTCAACTACCGCGAGATCGCCCGCCCGCTCGCCGAGCACGCGAAGGAGATGGGCTTCACTCACGTCGAGCTGCTGCCGGTGACCGAGCACCCGTTCTTCGGCTCGTGGGGCTACCAGACGACGGGCTATTTCGCGCCCACCGCGCGCTTCGGCACGCCGCAGGACTTCATGCACCTGGTGGACACGCTGCACCAGCATGGCGTGGGCGTGATCCTCGACTGGGTGCCCTCCCATTTCCCGAACGACGCGCACGGCCTGCACTATTTCGACGGCACTTATCTCTACGAGCACGCCGACCCCAAGCGCGGCTACCACCCGGAGTGGGCGAGCTACATCTTCAACTACGGGCGGCACGAGGTGCGCGCGTTTCTGCTGTCGAGCGCGCTCTTCTGGCTCGACAGGTATCACCTGGACGGGCTGCGCGTGGATGCGGTCGCCTCGATGCTGTACCTCGACTACGCGCGCGCAGAGGGCGAGTGGATCCCCAACGCGCACGGCGGCAACGAGGACCTGGAGGCAATTCACTTCCTGCGCATGCTCAACCAGGCGGTCTATCGCGATCATCCCGACGTGCAGATGGTCGCCGAGGAATCCACCGCGTGGCCGATGGTCTCGCGCCCGACCCACGTCGGCGGCCTCGGTTTCGGCATGAAGTGGAACATGGGCTGGATGCACGACACGCTCGACTACTTCTCGCGGGACCCGGTCTACCGCAAGTACCATCACGACCAGCTCACCTTCAGCATGTGGTACGCCTTCCACGAGAACTTCGTGCTGCCGCTGTCGCACGACGAGGTGGTGCACGGCAAGGGCGCGTTGATCGGCAAGATGCCCGGGGACACGTGGCAGCAGTTCGCGAACCTGCGCCTGCTCTACGGCTACATGTGGGCGCATCCCGGCAAGAAGCTGCTGTTCATGGGGGGCGAGTTCGGCCAGCGCCGCGAATGGCAGCACGACGAAGCCCTCGAGTGGCACGTGCTGCAATATCCCGAGCACGCCGGCCTCAAGCGCTGGGTCGCCGATCTCAACCGCTTCTACGTCCAGGAGCCGGCGCTCTACGAGGTCGACTTCGAAGAGCGCGGATTCGAGTGGGTCGACTGCCACGACGCCGAGGCGAGCGTGCTCTCCTTCATCCGCAAGTCGCGCAACGAGGCGAGCGCGGTGCTCGTCGTGTGCAACTTCACCCCGGTGCCGCGCGAGAATTACGTGGTCGGGGTGCCGCGCGGGGGCTACTGGCGCGAAGCGCTGAATTCCGACGCGCCGATCTACGGCGGGAGCGGCATGGGCAACCTCGGCGGAACGCCAGCGCGCGAGGCGCCGGCGCACGGGCGGCCGTTCTCGCTCGCGCTCACGCTCCCGCCGCTCGCGGCGCTGTACTTCCGGCACGAGGAATCATGAGCGGCCCGGTGAGCACGGTCTGGCCGGGGAAGCCGCACCCGCCCGGCGCGACATGGGACGGCGAAGGCGTCAATTTCGCGCTCTTCTCCGAGCACGCGCAGAAGGTGGAGCTCTGCGTCTTCGATGACCACGGGCGGCGCGAACTCCAGCGCGTCGAGCTGAGGGAGCAGACCGACCAGGTCTGGCACTGCTATCTCCCCGAGGCGCGGCCCGGCATGCTCTACGGCTACCGCGTGCACGGACCGTACGAGCCGGAACGCGGCCACCGCTTCAATCCCCACAAGCTGCTGCTCGACCCCTATGCGAAGTCGATCATCGGCGCGATCGCCTGGAGCGACGCGCACTACGGCTACCAGGTCGGCCACGAGCGCGGCGATCTCTCGTTCGACCGGCGCGATTCCGCCCCGGGAATGCCGAAATGCCGGGTGATCGATCCCGCGTTCACCTGGGGCGATGACCGGCGTCCCGCCGTCCCGTGGCACGAGACCGTGATCTACGAGCTGCACGTCAAGGGCTTCACGGCACGGCACCCGCATGTCGCGCCGCAGCTGCGCGGGAAATATGCGGGGCTCGCCGCCGCGCCGGTGATCGAGTATCTGAAGCGGCTCGGCGTGACGGCGGTGGAGCTCATGCCCGTGCACAGCTTCGTCGACGAGCGGCGCCTGGTGCAGAAGGGGCTGCGCAACTACTGGGGCTACAACTCGATCGGCTACTTCGCGCCGGACAACCGCTACTGCGCGAGCGGCAGCATCTCCGAGTTCAAGACCATGGTGAAGGCGCTCCATTCGGCGGGCATCGAGGTGATCCTCGACGTGGTCTACAACCACACCGGCGAGGGCGACCACCTCGGGCCCACGCTCTGCTTCCGCGGCATCGACAACGCATCCTACTACCGGCTGAAGCCGGGCGAGCCCCGTTACTACGCGGACTACACCGGCTGCGGCAACACGCTCAACATGGTGCATCCGCGGGCGCTGCAGCTCATCATGGACTCGCTTCGCTACTGGGTGACGGAGACGCACGTGGACGGCTTCCGCTTCGATCTCGCCTCGGCGCTCGCGCGCGAGCTGCACGAGGTGGACCGCCTGGGCGCGTTCTTCGACATCATCCGCCAGGACCCGGTGCTCGCGGAGGTCAAGCTGATCGCCGAGCCCTGGGACCTCGGCGAAGGCGGCTACCAGGTGGGGAACTTTCCCCCGGGCTGGACCGAGTGGAACGACAAGTACCGCGACACCATGCGCGCCTACTGGAAAGGCGACGGCGGGCTGATCGGCGAGTTCGCGCGGCGCTTGACCGGCTCGAGCGACCTCTATGAGAGAAGCGGCCGCCGGCCCCACGCGAGCATCAATTTCATCACCGCCCACGACGGCTTCACGCTGCACGATCTCGTGAGCTACAACCAGAAGCACAATGAGGCGAACCTCGAGGACGGCCGCGACGGCCACAACCAGAACCTTTCGTGGAACTCCGGCGTGGAGGGCGAGACCGCCGACGAGGCCGTGCGCGCGCTGCGCGCGCAGCGCAAGCGCAATTTCCTCGCCACGCTGCTGCTGTCGCAGGGCGTACCGATGCTCACCGCCGGCGACGAGATCGGGCGCACCCAGCGCGGCAACAACAACGCCTACTGTCAGGACAACGAGATCTCGTGGGTGGACTGGGACTTGACGCCCGAAAGCGAGCGGCTTCTGGAGTTCGTGCAGCGCCTGATCCGCCTGCGCTGCGAGCACCCGGTGTTCCGCCGCCGCCACTTCTTCCAGGGCCGGCCGATCCACGGCTCCGGCATCAAGGACATCGTGTGGCTCAAGCCCGAGGGCGGCGAGATGACCGACGCCGAGTGGAGGCGGGAGTTCGCGCGCTCGCTGGGCGTCATCCTGAGCGGGGAGGGCCTCGCCGAGATCGACGCGCACGGGCGGCCGGTCACGGACGGCAACTTTCTCATGCTCTTCAACGCGCACCACGAGGACATCGCGTTCGCGCTGCCCAACCACGCGCCCGGCGTGCGCTGGCTGCTGGTGTTCGACACGACCCGCGGCGAGGGCCTCGCCCGGGGCGGCGCCTACGACGGCGGCAGCCTCTATCCGTTAAAGGCGCGTTCTCTCGCCCTGCTCCAGCAGCAGAAAGCCGCGGCATGAAGCGCGAGCGCCGCGCGCCGGCTGCCGGCGTTCGATGCGGCCCGCCGCCCCGCGGCGGCAGGCGTGTGGCATGAGCGAGCCGGCGCTCGAGCGGCTCGCCCGGCTGATCGGCATCGCCCCCGACTACTGGGACATCTGGGGCGGGCTCCATCACACCTCCGATGCGACGCGCGTGGCGCTGCTCAAGGCGATGCGGGTGATCGCGGAGGAATCGGATGCGCCCGCGGCGCTCAAGGAGCGCGAAGAGCGTCCGTGGCGGCGCGGGCTGCCTGCCGTGGCGGTCCTGCGCGAGGAGGCGGTGCCGTACCGCTGGGAGGTGAGCGTCGCGGAGCGCCACGCCGACTGGCCGCACCGGTGGATGCTGGCGCTCGAAACGGGCGAAGCGCGCGCCGGGGAGTTCCGGCCCGCGCAGCTCGCGGCGGTCGGCCGGCGCGAGATCGACGGCACCCGTTACCTCAGGGCGGCGTTCGAATGGCGCGAGCGCCTGCCCCTCGGCTACCACCGTTTCACGCTCGAGCCGGCGCAGGCCGCGGCCCCTGTCTCGATGACGCTCATCATCTCGCCCGGGCGCTGCCACGTTCCGCCCGCCATCGCGGCCGGCGCCCGGCAGTGGGGAGCGGCGCTCCAGCTCTACGCCGTGAAGAGCGCCCGCAACTGGGGCATCGGCGATTTCACCGATCTCCGGAACGGGCTCGACATCACGGGCAGCGCCGGCGCCGGCACCGCGGGGCTCAATCCGCTGCACGCGCTCTACCCTCACAACCCGGAGCACTGCAGCCCCTACAGCCCGTCGAGCCGGCTGTTCCTGAACCCGCTCTACCTCGACGTCGAGGCGGTGCCCGAGTTCGCCGAGTGCGAGGCCGCGCGCAACGCAGTGGCCGATGCGCGGTTCCAGGCGCGCCTCGCCGCGCTGCGCGGCGCCGGGCTGGTGGACTACCCCGGTGTCGCCGAGGCGAAGCTGGCGGTGCTCGCCGCCCTCCACAGCCATTTCCGCGAGCACCATCTGGCGAAGCGCACCCCGCGCGGCAACGCCTTTCTCTCGTTCCAGCGTTCCGGCGGCGCGCCGCTCACGCGCTTCGCGCTGTTCCATGCGCTGCAGGCGGACTTCCACGCGAAAGACGCGAGCATCGAAGGCTGGCCGGCGTGGCCCGAGCCGTACCGCGATCCCGCCGCGCCCCAGGTGCGCGAGTACCTCGCGATGAACAGCGAGCGCGTGGAGTTCCACGCCTGGCTGCAGTGGCTCGCCGACGAGCAGCTCGCCGCTTGCGCCCGGCGTTCTCGGGAGCTCGGCCTCGCCGTCGGCCTCTACCGCGATCTCGCGGTCTCGGTGGACCGCGCCGGGGCCGACGCGTGGACGTGGCAGGAGCTCCTGGCCGGGCGAGCGAGCATCGGCGCGCCCCCGGACGACTTCAACCTGCACGGGCAGGACTGGGGGCTGCCGCCGTTCATTCCCGAGCGGCTCACCGCATCCGCCTACGCGCCGTTCGTGTGGACCCTGCGCGCCAACATGAGGCACGCCGGGGCGCTGCGCGTCGACCACGTCATGGGCCTCATGCGCCTCTACTGGGTGCCGCCGGGCGCGAAGCCCGCGGACGGCTGCTACGTCCACTATCCTTTCCACGATCTCCTCGGCATCCTCGCGCTCGAGAGCCAGAGGAACCGCTGCCTCGTGATCGGCGAGGACCTCGGCACGGTGCCCGACGCCGTGCGCGAGGCGCTCGCGCCGCTCGGCGTGCTCTCGTGCCGGCTGCTCCTGTTCGAAAAGGAGCGCGGCGGCGGCTTCAAGCCGCCCGCGGCCTATCCGGCGCAGGCGCTCGTCGCCGTCACCACGCACGACCTCCCGACGCTGAAGGGCTACTGGCTCGGCCACGACCTCGATCTCCGCGCGCGCCTCGGTCTCTTCCCGTCGGAGGAGATGCAGGCGCGGTTCACGGCGGCGCGCGCCGCGGACCGGCCGCAGTTGCTGGCGGCGCTCGAGCGCGAAGGGCTGCTGCCGCCGGGGGTGACCGTGGAGCCGGCATCCGCTCCCGGGATGACCGCGGAGCTCGCGCTCGCGGTCCACGCCTACCTCGCGCGCACCCCGGCGAGCCTCATGACGGTGCAGATGGAGGACGTCTTCGGCGAGCTCGAGCAGACGAACGTGCCCGGCACGACGACGCAGCATCCGAACTGGCGGCGCAAGCTCGCGCTCGAGCTCGAACAGTGGGCCGCCGACCCGCGCTTCGCCGCGTTTGCCGCCATGCTCCGGCGCGAGCGCGCCGCGGGAGAAGAGAAGCCGACCGCGGATGAACGGCGATGAACGCCGCTGAACACCGTGAATTAGCCGCAGGACCGAGAGAGAGTCGAAAAGCAGGTCGCCCGTGAGTTTTGTATTCTCTGTGTGCTCCGTGATCTCTGTGGCCGAAAGGGACGCTCAAAAAAGGGAAAGCTGGCCGCCTGCCGCCGGGGCGCGAAAGCGCGTCGTGTCGAGCGCGCCGTGGCGGGGATCGGCGTTGAAGCCGAGCCGCCGGCAGGCCTTCCTGAAGCGCTGCGCGAGGAGCTGCGCGAGCTCGCCTTCGCCCCTCATGCGGCTGCCGAAATTCGGATCGTTATCGCGGCCGCCCCGCATCGCGTGCACCCGGCTCATCACGTGCTTCGCCTTCAACGGGTAATGGCGCTCGAGCCACTCCCTGAAGAGATCCTTCACCTCCCACGGCAGGCGCATGAGGATGTAGCCCGCCCGGCGCGCGCCGTGTTCCCATGCCGCCTCCAGCACCGGCTCGATCTGGTGGTCGGTGAGAAAAGGGATGACCGGCGCGACCACGACGCCGACGGGGACGCCCGCATCGCTCAATGTCTTCATCGCCTTGAGCCTGCGCGCGGGCGCCGCGCAGCGGGGCTCGAGCCTCCGCGCGAGATCGTGGTCGAGGTTGTTGAGCGAGATGAACACGTTGACGAGGTTCTTTTTCGCCATCGGCGCGAGGATGTCGAGATCGCGCTCGACCAGCGCGTTCTTGGTGACGATGCCGAACGGGTGGTCGCACTCCGCGAGCACTTCCAGGATGCCGCGCGTCACCTTCCACTCGCGCTCGATCGGCTGGTAGGGATCGGTGCTGGCGCCGAGCGAGATCGCCTCGCAGCGATAGCCCGGGCGCGCCAGCTCCTCGCGCAGCTTTTCCGCGGCGTTCACCTTGGCGAACAGCCGCGTCTCCCAATCAATGCCCGGCGAGAGATTGCGGTAGGCGTGGGTCGGACGGGCATAGCAGTACACGCACCCTGCCTCGCAGCCCTGGTAAGGATTTATGGATTGCGTGAACGGAACGTCGGGCGAATCGTTGCGGCTGATGATCGACGACACGCGCTCCGCGGTGACATGGGTCCTCAACGGCGACAGGTCGTCGTCCGGCGGCGTGTTCCATCCGTCGTCGAACGCTTCGCGCGTGACCGACTCGAAGCGGCCCTCGGGATTGATGCCCGCGCCGCGCCCCTTGCGCGGGTCGGCGTGCTTGCCGGTGACGGTCTTCAAAGGCATGGAACTGAGAGCCTGCCTCAAAAAGCGTTAAAGCCCACCACCCACAGCGATCACAGAAAACGAGAATTCAGGATTTCGGATCCGGGATGCGTGATCCGTGATTCGTTGCACGCTCATGTTCTTTTGCATCCTTGGCGGCCTTGGCGGTTCCATTGCGGTTTGCTTTTCCTGCGCGGTGAGAGGTTGAGTTTTCCTCTCTGTGAACTCTGTGCCCTCTGTGGCCAATTCTACCTGGCGGAAAGTGCAGCGCGCAGCTCCGCAGCGCGCGCGGGATCGAGCCGCCCGTCGGCCTCGGCGAGCGCGACCGCAACGAGCCCCAGCCCGCGATAGAGCCCGCCCGCGGCGGCATCCCACGCCTCCACCGCGGCGAGCTGGCGCTCGATGGTGAGCACGTCGCCGCGCGAGATCGGCCCGGTCAGCGCGCGCGCCGGCCCCCTCTCGAAGATCGCGTCCACGGTCTCGCGCACCATGGGCTCGAGCGCTTTCAAGGAGGCATCGCGCGGAATGCCCGCCTTTTCGTGCGCGCGCAGCGCCTGCTCGATCAACGCGACCAGGTAATTACACGAGAATACGCCACCGGCGTGATAGATGGGCTTGAGCTCCGGGACGATGTCGAATACCCTTGCGCCGATCTTCTCGAACGCCGGCTTGAGCACTCGCAGCGCTTCGGGATCGCCCTCGGCGCTGCAGTAGGTTCCCGGAAACGTCTGCACCGCCTGCTCCGGGTCCGTGAAAGTCTTGATCGGGTGCACGCTCGCGATGAGCGCCCCGCGCTCCTTCACGGGCTTCAAGTCGCTGGAAGGGGTCGCCCCGCTCACGTGGAACACGATGTCGTCCGGCGTGATCTTGCCCGACTCGGCAAGCGTCGTTGCGCTCGGCACGATGGCATCGTCGCGCGTGGCGATCATCCACATGTCCGCGCCGCGCATCTCGGCGAGCGATGCGACGGCGTGGCCCGCGCCGATGAATCGCACCGCCTCGGCGGCGCTTTCGCGCGAGCGCGTAAGCACGTCCCGGATCTCGAATACACGCGCGCGCGCCCACATCCGGCCGCAGGCGCGGCCCACGCGTCCCGAGCCGATGATGTTGAGAGTTTTCACCCGCCACCCGAGTCGGGAAGAAGCTGAACCGCAAAGGCGCAAAGACGCCACGTTTCCGCAAAGGAACAAGTGAATCAAGTTTACTAATCCCTACTTCGCGTTTCCTTCGCGCCTTCGCGTCCTTGCGGTTGGAGTTTCATCGAGCAACGACTGCACCAGCGACTCCCACTCGCGCTCCAGCGTGCCGCGTGGCCGCTCTTCGCCGGCACGCGCATACCAGTAATCCGCGTTTTCGGAGTCGCCTTCCTTGCGGTGCAGGTAGGCGTGCACGCGCGCGGCGGCCGTGCCGCTCTCGCCCTGCACGATGCGGTGCGCGCGCTCCCAATCGCCCTTCGCCTCGTGCCACAGCGCGCGCAGCGGCGCGGCGAGCCCGCGCGGCGGGCGAGCCGCCTTCAGCGATTGCGTGAATTCCGCCAGGTCCATGGTCGGCGCCCCATTCTAGCCCTTTCCGCGAAGGAGTTTGTCGGCCCCGAGGCCGACAAACTCCCTGGCTGTCAGCGCCAGGACGCCACCGGGCGTTATAGTGTCCGGCATGGCGATTTCGCGCCGCACGTTCCTCATCAGCTCCGCCGGCCTGGCTGCCGCCGCGCTGGGCCTGCCGCGCCTGCTCGCGCAGCCGAGGTTCGCGAAGGATCCGTTCACGCTCGGCGTCGCCTCGGGCTATCCCACGACGGAGGGCGTGGTGCTCTGGACACGGCTCGCGCCCGATCCCCTCGCGGGCGGGGGCATGCCGCAGGCCGCCGTGGAAGTCGCATGGGAGGTCGCCGCCGACAGGGCGTTCCGCGACATCGTGCGGCGCGGAACCGAAATCGCGAGCCCGGAATGGGCGCACTCGGTGCACGCGGAGGTCGCGGGGCTCGAGCCGGCACGAGCGTATTTCTACCGCTTCCACGCGGGCGGGGCGACGAGCCCCACCGGCCGCACGCGCACGGCGCCGCGGCAGGCCGAGCGCATGCGCTTCGCGTTCGCCTCGTGCCAGCAGTACGAGCAAGGCTACTACGCTGCCTACCGCCACATGGCCGAGGACGACCTCGATCTCGTCATCCACCTCGGCGACTACATCTATGAATCGTCCTGGGGCCGGGACCACGTGCGCAAGCACGAGGCGGGCGAGCCGGTCGCGCTCGCGGATTACCGCAACCGTTACGGGCTCTACAAGAGCGACGAGGACCTGAGGGCGGCGCACGCGGCGCATCCGTGGCTCGTCACCTGGGACGACCACGAGGTGCAGAACGACTACGCCAACGACCGCTCGCAGGATCTCGAGCCGCCGCAGCGGTTCCTCCTGCGGCGCGCGGCCGCCTACCGCGCCTATTACGAGCACATGCCGCTGCCGCAATGGGCGCGGCCGCGCGGCCCGCACATGCAGCTCTATTGCCGCTGGGCGTTCGGCGGCCTGGCGCAGATTCACGTGCTCGACGACCGCCAGTACCGCTCGCCGCAGCCCTGCCCGCGGCCGGGGCGCGGGGGGAGCAACGAAGTGGGCGAGGAGTGTCACGAGCGCCGCGATCCAGGCCGCAGCCTGCTCGGCGCCGTCCAGGAAAACTGGCTGCACGAAGGCCTCGCCTCATCCGCGGCCCGCTGGAACGTGATCGCCCAGCAGACGCTGATGGCGCAGGTCGACCGCACCCCCGGCGAGGGACAGACGTTCTGGACCGACGGCTGGGACGGCTATCCGGCTGCGCGGGAGCGGTTGCTGCGCTTCGTCGGGGAGAAGCGCGTCCGGAACCCGGTGGTGATCGGCGGCGACGTGCACATGTCGGTGGTCGCCGACTTGAAGGCCGATTTCAACGACCCGCGCGCGCCGGTGGTGGCGACGGAATTCGTGGGCACCTCGATCTCCTCGCAGGGCCAGCCCCGCCGGCGCGTCGAGGGCTGGCTCGTTGACAGCCCGCACATCCGGTATGCGAACCCGTCGCGCCGCGGCTACACCGTGGCCGAGCTCTCGCCGCGCCGCTGCACCATGCGCCTGCGCACGCTCGACGACGTGAGGGACCCGCGCTCGGCGATCCGGACGTTGAGGGCGTTCGCGGTCGAGGACGGGAAGCCCGGCGCGCAGCCCGCTTAGCGCAAACCGCCACAAGCAATGCTGGATGGCTTCTGAATCGGGTCAGGAGTTTGCCGGACTCAGGTCCGGCAGGCTCCCAGGGCTTCGTGAATCGCCTGCGCGGCGCGCTTGCCGGCGCCCGCCGCCAGGATCACCGTCGCCGCGCCGGTGACCGCATCGCCCCCCGCGAAGACAAGCGGCCTGGAGGTGAGGCCCGTCTGCTCGTCCGCGATGAGGCAGCCCTTCGGGTTCGTGAGGAGGCCCGATGTGGTCCGGGTGAGCAGCGGGTTGGGAGTCGTCCCGATGGCGAGGATCACGTTGTCCGCCGGGATCACGAACTCGGACCCCGGAACCGGAATCGGCCGCGCCCGCCCCGATGCATCGGGCTCGCCGAGCTTCATCTTCTGGCACTTCAGGCCGCCGACCCAGCCGGCGCCCTCGTCCAGGATCTCGAGGGGGTTGGTGAGCCAGCGGAACTGCACCCCCTCCTCGACCGCGTGGTGGTATTCCTCGACGCGGGCGCCCATCTCCTTCTCGCTGCGCCGGTAGACGATCATCGCCTCCTCGGCGCCCATGCGCAGCGACGTGCGCACGGCGTCCATCGCCGTGTTCCCCGCCCCGATCACCGCCACCCGCTTGCCGACGCGCACCGGCGTGTCGGCCTCGGGGAACTCATAGGCGTGCATGAGGTTGACGCGGGTCAGGAACTCGTTCGCCGAGTACACGCCGTTGAGATTCTCGCCCGGTATGTTGAGGAACTGCGGCAGCCCCGCGCCGGTCCCGATGAAGACGGCCGCGTAGCCAAAGCGCTCCAAAAGGTCGTCGAGCGCGAGCGTCCTGCCGATGATGACGTTGCAGACGATCTCGACGCCCATCGCCTTGAGGATGTCGATCTCCCAGTCGAGGATCGCTTTCGGCAGCCGGAACTCGGGGATGCCGTAGCGCAGCACGCCGCCCGGCGCGTGCAGCGCTTCGTAGATCGTGACCGGGTATCCGCGCCGGGCGAGCTCGCCGGCGCAGACGAGCCCTGCGGGGCCCGCGCCGATCACGGCGATTTTCTCCCTGCGCGTGATTTTCTTCTCGACGCTGGGCGGCTGCGTGCGCTCCCAGTCCGCCACGTAGCGCTCGAGGTGCCCGATCGCGACCGGGTTGAAGCGCTTGACCATGCTGCATTCCGCCTCGCACTGCGTCTCCTGCGGGCAGACGCGCCCGCAGATCGCGGGCAGCGGGTTCGCGGTGCGCAGGATCGTCGCGGCACCGGCCATGTCGCCCGTCGCGATCGCGTGGATGAACTCGGGGATCGGGATCTTCACGGGGCAGCCGTGCACGCACACCGGGTCCTGGCAGCGCAGGCAGCGCTCGGCCTCGAACACGGCGTGGAGCGCCGAGTAGCCCTCGTTGACCTCGCGGAAATCGCGCGCGCGCGCGAGCGGCTCGCGCACCGGCATCGGGGTCTTCTCTGCGCGCTTGACGGGCATCAGCGCAACTCCCTCGCTTCCAGCAGCCTGCGCGAAGTCAAGAGATCGCGCAGGCTGCTGAACGCAAAACCGGCCAGGAATGCCAATGGAAATCTCGCCGGAGCGCTCGAACATGAATAAGAGCGAGTGCAAATTCGCATGTTCGTCATCCTGTCTCGCCCTCTATCCTGTGGCCGGTTTTGCCTCAGGAGTTTGTCGGGGCTCCCTCCGACAAACTCCTAAAGCCACGCGGTCGAAGGCGAGCTTCTCCTCCCGCACGTAGGCCTTGTTCCGGCGCATCGCCAGGTCGAAATCCACCTCGTGCGCGTCGAAGCACGGGCCGTCCACGCACGCGAACTTTGCCTTCCCGCCGACCGTGACGCGGCAGCCGCCGCACATGCCCGTGCCATCGACCATGAGGGGATCCATCGAGACGAGCGTTTTCAGCCCGGGGCCGCGGGTGGTCTCGGCGACGGCGCGCATCATCGCCATGGGGCCGATCGCGATGACGGAGTCGGGCCGTCCCGGCCCCTCGCCGGCGATGAGCTGTGCGAGGCGTTCCGTGACCAAGCCCTTGAACCCCGCCGAGCCATCGTCCGTGCAGACCTCGACGCTGGTGCACACCTCGCGCAGCTCGTCGGCGAGGATGAGGAGCTCCCTGGTGCGCGCCCCGAGGACGGCGGTCGTCCGGTCCCCGCGAGCGGTCAACTCGCGCATCAGGCACAGCAGCGCCGCCGAGCCGAAGCCGCCGCCTACGCCGCAGACATGGCCGCCGGGCGGGAGCTCGACCGGCCCGCCGAGGGGACCCGCGACGTCGAGGATCTCCCCGCCCGCCTCGAGCGCGCAGACCCGCCGCGTGGTGGCGCCCACCTCCTGCACCACGATCACGAGCGTGCCCGCGGCGCGGTCGAAATCAGCGATGGTGACCGGGATGCGCTCACCGCCTTCGCGCACCCGCAGCATGACGAATTGCCCGGGCTTCGCCGCCGCCGCGATGAGCGGCGCATCGAGCCGGAAGTACTTCGTCACCGGGGTGAGCCTGCGCGTCTCGAGGATGCGCGCCATCCGTGCGTCCTTCTGAAAGCGATCTCAGGAAGCCCCCGCAGACGCCGCGGGACACCGATCAATCCGGTGAATCGCGACTCGTGAATCGCAAGTCGTGGTTCGCCCGTAGCTCGGCGTTCATCGTTTTTCTTGGCGTCTCGGCGGTTCATCGTGTTCGTTCGATCAGCTGGCGTGCGGTTTGTGTTCCAGTTCGTTTCACCACCCTGGACGCTCATGACTCACAATTCACGAACCACGAATCACGATTCACGAATCACGGGCTAGAGTTCGGGGTGCTCGTGCATCGCCTTCAACCGGCGCCACCGGCGGTCCACCTCGTCCTGGATGCCCTTCAGGATCCCGGCGTTCCCGGGAGCGATCAGGTGGCGCGTCTTGCCCATGAGCTTCAACCACTCCGACACGGGCGAGCGGCGACCCGCGGCCTCCGGGTCGTAGGTGAGCGTCGTGTGCCCGTGCTCGACCTCGTAGAGCGGGAAGAAGCACGAATCGATCGCGGCCTGCAGCACGGGCTCGGCTGCGTCGTCCGTCGTGCGCCAGTTGAGCGGGCAGAAGGAAAGGATCTTGCCGTACACGAGGCCCTCGCGCTTCGCGTACCACTGCGCCTTCGCGACCTTGCGCATGAGGTCCTCGGGGTAGCCCTCGGACGCGGTGAACACGTAGGGCAGGTGGCAGGCGGCGAAGATCTGCGCGGAGTCCTTGTGGTGGTAGCGCTTGCCCGCCTCGCGCCGGCCCACCTCGCTCGTGGACGTCCGGTG
>Ga0073934_10001278_pt1 | contig 61696 bp, 48 predicted proteins | sample LarsenN4metaG_FD_76834 | JGI IMG/M metagenome (GOLD analysis project Ga0073934, IMG submission 76834) | Hot spring sediment bacterial and archeal communities from British Columbia, Canada, to study Microbial Dark Matter (Phase II) - Larsen... ... | reverse complement strand
GCTCGCGCTTCGGGCTCGGATGCTCGGGCTGCGGGCTCGGATGCTCGCGCTTCGGGCTCGGATCAGTCGAGCGCTGACCGCGCGGGCTCGGATCGCAATCGACCGACAGCACCAGCATGCCGGAATCGCGCCAAGTCTCGCGCCGCCAACGTGGCGTGCAGCCCAGCTCCGCCAGGCGCCGATGCAGCGGGCCATCGACCGGGTTGCACAGCCGGTGCATGAGCACGTCGAGCGCCGCGTTCTCGAAGTGCCCCAGCCGCGGCGTCAGCCAGGCCACGTCGAGCACCCGCGTGCCACTTGCCCCGCCCTTGGCGGGCGGGGTTCGGACCGGCGCAGCAAGCTCCAATCGCTCCTCCGGCAACGACGGCAACGGCTCGCGGCGCGGCGGGTCGTCGCCGGCCGCGGGGGCGGCGAAACGCGTGCGAACCGCCTCCATCACCTGCAGCGCTGACACGTCGCCGATGATAAACAGCGTCGCGTTGCGCGGCGTGAACCACTGCGCCGCGAAGCGCTCGACCGCCTGCGGCGTGAGGTCACGGAGCGGCGCCGCAACGAATCCCGGCGGCTGGCCATACGGGTGATTGGGGAACATCGCCGCGCGCAGCGTCCGATCCGTCTGTTGTTGCGGGTCGTCGGGCGTGAGGCCGTAGTCGCGGGCCGCGGCGGCGAGCGCGGCTTGCAACGCGTCGGGCTCCACCTTCAGAGGCCGCATCCGCTGCGCCTCGATTGCCAGAGCGTAATCCAGCAGCTCGGCCGGCAGCACCGACACGTAGCAGCACGCATCCTCCAGCGTCCGACTTTCGAACCGTACGCCCGCCGCCCGTGCCCGCAACGCCGCGTCCTCGCGGTGCTCCAGCACGGTGCGCGTCACATGGCACAGTCCGACGCGCTGCGGCGGATCGTCCGCCGACCCGGCGCGATACCAGAGCTGCACGCTGACAAGCGGCAGCGCATGGTCCTCGACGACACAAACGCGCAGGCCGTTGGGGAGCTGCTCGAAGCGGGGCAGAGTCTCAGGCGCTTGGGCCCAAGACAACGCCGCGATCAGGACCGGGAAACACATCCAGGGGGCCTCGTGCCGAAACACAGGCGCGTCGAGCAACTCGCGAACCGCCGTCGGCTTGAGCAAACGCAATGCTGCCATCGGCTTCAGCCGGTGGCTGCTTGGCTGCTACCTGCAACGTCAGCCGGCTTCAGCCGGGCTTCCCGGCTTCCATCAACAAGCCGGCTGAAGCCCGGCTCGATTCCCGAGTCCGGCCTCTTCCACCCCCGCTTGAAGGCGGTGGCACGTCCCAGCCGGCTGAAAGCCGGCCACACAAGACCGCGAGACCAGGATAGAGCGCGCCACACAAGCCGTGGCATCGGTCGGTCAGCGACCTTGTCCCGGATTCAGCGCCGCCGAAGCTCGACGGTCGTCGCCCGCGCGTGCGGAGGGGCCGGGTCCGCCGGGCGACCGCTTCCGATCACGCGAAAAGGCCACGCCACTGCAACCCGCCGCGAGCGCCAGCGTATACAATAAGCGGTGTGAGGTGCGCCTCGGCGCGCTTTCAGCCCGCATCTTCGGTCCGCATCAGAGGTTACGAGAGCGATGAGCGCCCTCGACGCATTGCTGGCCAAGGGCCTGGTCACCGAGCAGCAACTCGCCGAAGCCAGGGCCGCCGCCAAAGACACCGGCGAGCGCATCGACCACGTGCTGGTCCGCACGGGCGTGGTTCGCGAACGCGACCTGCTGGCCATTTACAGCGAGCAGATGGCCATGCCGATAGTCGAGCTCACGCCGGCCGACGTCGACCCCGAGCTGGTCAAGCTCGTCCCGCCGCGCATCGTCCACAAGCACAACCTGCTGCCCATCAGCCGCAACGGCAAGTGCATCCGTGTCGCCACCTGCGACCCGCACAACCTCTACGCGCTCGACGAGATCCGCACCTGCATCAACATGCCGGTCGAGCCCGTGCTGGCCAGCCGCTCCGACATCCACCGGCTGATCAAGACGTTCTACGGCGTGGGCGGAGAAGTGATCAGCGAGATGGTGCACGAGGCCCCTGAGCTGGAGGTGGTGGACGAGCACCGCATCGAATCCAGCGACCTCGACGTGCAGATGGCCCAGGAGGCCAGCGTCGTCAAGCTGGTCAACGAGATCATGCTCGAGGCCATCGACCAGCGCGCCAGCGACATCCACTTCGAGCCTTTCGAGCACGACTTCGTCGTCCGCTACCGCGTGGACGGCGTGCTGCACTACGCCAACGTTCCGGCCGAAATCCGCCGCTTTCGAAACGCCGTCGTCAGCCGCATCAAGATTCTCTCCGGGCTGAACATCGCCGAGAAGCGCCTGCCGCAGGACGGCAGCATCAAGATCAAGGCCCACGGGCGCGAGATCGACCTGCGCGTCAGCGTGATCCCGATGGCCTTCGGCGAGGGGGTGGTGCTGCGGATTCTGGACCGCACCGCCGTCCGGCTGGACCTGAACTCGCTGGGCATGGAGGGCGACACCTACGAGCGGTTCATGCAGTTGATCCAGCGGCCGCACGGCATCCTCCTGGTGACCGGGCCGACCGGCTCCGGCAAGACGACCACGCTGTACGCGGCCCTGAGCACGATCGTCAGCCCGGAGCTGAAGATCCTGACCATCGAGGACCCGATCGAGTACTTCCTGGAGGGCATCAACCAGGTGCAGGTGCTGCCCAAGATCGGGCTGAACTTCGCCCGCGCCATGCGCTCCTTCCTGCGGCACGACCCGGACGTGATCCTGGTCGGCGAGGTCCGCGACCTGGAGACCGCCGAAACCGCCATCAACGCCTCCCTCACCGGCCACCTGGTCTTCAGCACGCTGCACACCAACGACGCCGTATCGGCCACGACGCGCCTGCTCGACATGGGCGTCGAGCCGTTCCTGATCGCCAGCTCGATCGAGGGCGTGTTGGCCCAGCGCCTGGTCCGCACCATCTGCAAGAAGTGCAGGGAAGAGTACGTACCCGAGAATCCGTCCGCGCTGCCGGCCGACTTCGGCTACCAGCCGGGCGCGAAGCTCTTCCGCGGCCGCGGCTGCCGCGAGTGCCTCAACAGCGGTTATTCCGGCCGGCAGGGCATCTTCGAGTTGATGGTCATGACCGACGAGCTGCGCGAGATGATCGTCGCCCGCAAGAGTGCCGCCCAGATGGTGCCGGTGGCCAAGCAGGGCGGCCTGCGCCTGCTGCGCGAGGACGGCTGGCGTCTGGTCCGCAAGGGCGTCACCACGCCGGAAGAAGTCCTGCGGGCCACAAAGGTGTAGCGGAACCGCTGAGGGCTTGCCTGCACAGCGTTTTCAACCACTTGGGTCCTGGGTTCCATTGCGTCCAGCTCCGCCCTCAGCCAGGCGCGGGCAAACCGCCACTCGCGCTCCACGGTCGCGGTGCTGACGCCCAGGGCCTCCGCCGTCTCCTCGATCGAGCAGCCGGCGAAGTAGCGCAGCTCAACCACCTGCGCCTTCTGCGGATCCAGCGCGCCGAGCCGCATGAGCGCCTCGTTCAGCGCCAGCAGGTCGATGCGGTCGGCGTCCGACTTCCGGGCCGACGGCGGCTCGGCGTCGCCCATCGCGATGCTGGAGCGCCCGCCGCCACGCTTCTGGGCACGCTTCTTCCCCGCGTGGTGCAGCAGGATGCGTCGCATGGCCAGTGCGGCGGCACGGAAGAAGTGGGCCCGGTTATCGAACCTGGCCGCGTCGCGGCCCGAGAGCCGCAGCCAGGCTTCGTGCACCAGCGCGGTCGTCTGCAACGTGTGGTTGGGCCGTTCCTTCCGCAGGTAGGCGCTCGCCAGGGCCCGCAGCTCGTCGTAGACGATCTCGAGCAGGTCGGCCGGCGGCTCGCCCACGGCCGCGTCGGCCGGCGCCGGCGGTACACCCTCGCATTCTCCCGCTGCCAATCGCTGCTTCCGAGCGTGTCGACCGACTGAGATTCTGACAGGCCGGAGTCACCGAAACAGCCCGCCGTCTCGGCTGACCCAGCGACGGATCAGCGCCGCGCGCCCAGTATATCATCGTCGCGTACGCGGCGGTAAGCTGGCGAACGCGGCGTGAATCGCCTGGTGGGCCACGTGCCCCGGTGGTGAGATGAAAGACGCGCTGACACAGCGTGTCGCCGAAGCGCGGGCGCGGCTGGACGCGCACACGCGCGAGATCGTGGCCTGGCACTTCGATCCCGCGACCGGCTGCCCGTTCTGGTTGGAGCTGGCCAGGTCGCTCGGCTGGGACCCGCGGCGTGAGGTCCAGCGCTACGCCGACCTCGACAAGTTCCCTCCCTTCGAGGACGAGTGGCTGCGTGGCGGGCCGGTGCGGCGCTGGGTGCCGCGCGGGCTGGCCGGGCGGCCGGTGTATGTGTTCGAGACCGGCGGCAGCACGGGTGTGCCCAAGAGCCGCATCAACGTCGAGGACTTCCGCGTCGACTACGAGCTGTTCAGCCAGACGCTCGACGACGCGTACTTCCCGAAAGGCAGCGACTGGCTGATGCTCGGGCCGACCGGGCCGCGGCGGCTTCGGCTGGCGGTCGAGCACCTGGCGCAGCACCGCGGGGGCATCTGCTTCCATGTCGATCTGGACCCGCGCTGGGTGGTCAAGCTGACGCGCGACGGCCGGCTGCGCGAGATGCACGAGTACAAGGACCACGTCATTAACCAGGCGCTGACGATCCTGCGGGCGCACGAGAACATCCGCTGCCTGTTCGCCACGCCCAAGCTGCTGGAGGCCTTGTGCGAGCGGATTTCGCTGGTGCAGGCGGGCATCACGGGCGTGTTCTGCGGCGGCACGTCGATGACGGCGCAGTTCTACCGTTTCGCCTGCGAGGAGCTGCTGGAAGGCGGCCCCGAGTGGTGGAAGCCTCCGGAGGCGGGTTCAAGGGGTCAAGGGCCCAAGGGGCCAAGGGGGCCCGCAGACGCTCCCTCGGACCCTCGGCCCGTGGGCCTCCCGGCGACCTCCTCTTCCTCGACCCCTTGGCCCCCTGGCCCCCCGGACCTTCCACGAAAGAAGATCGACTTCGTGCCCACGTACGGCAACACGCTGATGGGGCTGGCGTACCACAAGCCGTTCGACCCGGCCGACAACTACATGGTGATCTACCACGCGCCGCTGCCGCGGGCGATGATCGAGGTCGTCGACCCCAACGATCCGACGCGCGTGGTGGACTACGGCCAGGTCGGCCGCGTGCGATTGACCACACTCACGAAAGAGTTCTTCATGCCGCGCTTCCTGGAGCGCGACGAAGGCGTCCGCACGCCGCCGTGCGAGAAGTACCCCTGGGACGGCGTGGGCGACGTGCGGCCGTTTTCCGGCTTTGCGACGCCTATCGTAGAAGGCGTGTACTAAGTGCGCGCGCCGCCCCCACGGGACCGGGTTTTGAATGGGATTCTGAAAGGCGGGTGGCATGCTCTGGCTAGTCAGCGTGAGCATGCCCGTGCGAGAAGCCCGGGGGCAATTGCATGCTCACGCCGGGTACGGCGAGAGCATGCCACCTGCCCCGACATTCTCCATCTACAGTACACGTCGCACGCCACCTGCCGTCTCATTGAATCGGCGCGGTCCGCCGTGCGCGACGGGCGAATGCGCACGCCAGCGCCAGACTTGCCGGCTCGGGGTCGAACGTCAGCCCCTCCATGCCCTCGCTGAGGCCAACCGGCCCGAAGGACGTCAGAACGCCGGTCTGAACGTCGAGGTTGTACGCCCCCCCCCCGTGGCCGACGTAGCCGTCCGTCAGCCTGCGGCCGCCACAGGGGGCGGCCGCCACCCTGCGGCGCGAAACTCTCGCAGCGGAAACGGCACAGCTCAGCGGCACGTCAGCATGATCGGGCCGTTGGAGGTGCGGGCCACGATCCTGGCCGGGCCGCCGCCGTTCAGCAGGCCCGCGAAGTGGTCGTCCGACCACTCCGGCCGGCTGAGCGTCGCGGTGCCGAAGTCGGTCCGCACCCGCCCGTTGCTGGTGCGCAGGCTCAGCTCGCCGCGCAGGCCGGCCGGCAGATCAGCCTGAATCTGCCCGTTGCTGGTCCGCAGGACCACCTCACCGTCCTCAGGCGGATTGACCGCCGCGATGATGTTGCCGTTGCTGGTCGTGGCCCGCAGGCCGCCGTTCACCTCGCGGGCCTCGATCGTGCCGTTAGAAGAGGCCAGCACACACTCCCCGCCGATCAATTGAACGAACACGCGGCCATTGCTGGTGGCGGCCTTCAGCGGGCCGCTGACATTGCTGGCCCGCACGCCGCCGTTGCTCGTGCCGGCCTCAACTCGGCCGGCAACCTCTTCGACGACAATGTCGCCGTTGCTGCTGTTGAGCTGGACCAGGTCGCGCAGCCCGCGGGCCTGAATCCGGCCGTTGCTGGTGTTGACGTCGGCGGCGACGGACTGCGGCAGGCGGATCGTGAAGTCCGCCCCGATGTTGCGGTAGCGCAACCGCTCAGGGTAGTCCAGCTCCACCACGAACGTCTTGGGATCGTCCGCGTCCGCCTCGGCCACGACCTTCAGAAGGTTCAGGTTGTCGTGCGCCTCGTTGAACGTCAGCCCGCCGGCGGTCTTTACGCCGCTGACCTGTATGCCCGGGCTCCCGCCGGAGGCCAGGTCCACGTCGCCGTTGAGCGTGTGCACCACGATGCGCTCGTAGTCGCCCCAGGGCGCTTCGAGAGCGAAGTTCTCCGAGACGCGCACCGGCGAAGCGCAGCCGGCGGCGACGACAACGAGGAGATAAGGCAGCACCGCAGGTACCCTTTGCATGCCGAGACTCCCTGACGCGCCGGCTGGCGCAGCCGGTGCGCGGCCGGCGGCCCCAATTGTATTCGCAGACACGGCCGGAAGATTCGTCTGGGCGCGGCGGACGGAGCCTGGCCGCTACTCCTCCTCGCCGCCTTCGCAGCGCTCGATATCCGCGCCGAGCGAGCGGAGCTTCTCCTCCAGCCGCTCGTAGCCGCGGTCGAGATGATAGACGCGGTTCACGACGGTCAGGCCGCGGGCGGCCAGCCCGGCCAGCACCAGCGCCGCCGAGGCTCGCAGGTCGGACGCCATGACCGGGGCGCCGATCAGTCGCTTGACGCCCTCGACAATGACGGTCGGCCCCTCTTTGCGCAGGCGAGCCCCCATGCGGTTCAGCTCCGCCACGTGCAGGAAGCGGTCGGGGAAGATCTTCTCGGTGATGATGCTGTTGCCGTCCGCCAGGCACAGCAGGGCCATGGTCTGGGCCTGCAGGTCGGTCGGGAAGCCGGGGAACGGCTGCGTGGTCACCTCGGCCGGCTCCAACCGCCGGGCGGAGGACACCACCGCCCCGTTCTCGGCCCTCTCGACCTGTACGCCGATGGCGGCCAGCCGGTCGATGAACGCCATCAGGTGGTCCAGCCGGCAGTTGTCCAGCTTCAGTTCGCTGTTGGTGATGGCGGCGGCGACCATGAACGTGCCGGCCTCGATGCGGTCGGGGATGATGCGGTACTCGCAGCCCTTCAGCTCGCGGACGCCCTCGATGACGATCCGCGGCGTGCCTTGGCCGGTGATGGACGCGCCGCAGGCGTTAAGGAAATTCGCCAGATCGACGACCTCCGGTTCGCAGGCGGCCATCTCGATGACCGTGACGCCTTCGGCGAACACGGCGGCCATCATCGCGTTGGCGGTGCCGAGCACGGTCGAGCCGAACGCGCCGCCCAGGAACATTTCCGCGCCGCGCAGCCGCTTGGCGCGGGCGACCAGGTCGCCGCTGACCAGCTCGACGTCGGCGCCGAGCTTCTTCATGGCGCGGATGTGCAGGTCCACCGGGCGGTCGCCGATGGCGCAGCCGCCGGGCATGGACACCTCGGCCCGGCCGCGTTTGGCCAGCAGCGGCCCGAGCACGCAGATGCTGGCCCGCATCTTGCGCACGATGTCGTACTCGGCCTTGCAGTTCATCTCGTCGCGCACCGTCAGCGACAGCGCCCCGTCCGGCCGCCGCTCCACCTGCAGGCCGAGCTTGGTCAGCAGTTCCGCCAGGGACTTGACGTCCGCGACCTGCGGCAGATCGTGCAGGACGACCTCGCCCTCACACAAAAGCGAAGCGGCCATGATCGGCAGGGCCGCGTTCTTGGCCCCGCTGACGCGTACGCTGCCCTTGAGTCGGTTGCCGCCGACGATCTTGAAATACGGCAGTCCCACGGTTCTCCCCTGACACGTTGTACAGAAGCGGCCGTTGCGCGTGCAGCGGCCGCCACCCATGGAGGCCGCAGGCGTCGTGACGGTCTACGTCGGCCACGGAGGGCCGACGCTACTGCATGTCTCGCGTCCGTGTGCCACTGCTCGGCGAGCAGTGGCCCGCCACGGTCGACACCCCAAGGCTTCGGAGGCCTCTCCGCCGGAACCCACCGCTGACACAGCAGTGGCACGCCCTCACGCCACCTGCGTCTCCGCCGCACGGCGCCGCGCCTGCACCACGCGCTCGTGTCCCAGCCCGTCACGGTGCGTCACGATCTCCTCCCAGCCGCACTCGCGCAGCATCCGGTTGACCGCCGCCGCCTGGTTCCACGCCACTTCCATCAGCAGCCGCCCGCCGGGCGCCAGATGCGCGGCGGACTCGACCACCAAGCGACGGATGACCTCCAGCCCGTCCTCGCCCGCGAGCAGGGCCCTGTGCGGCTCGTGCTCACGGACGTTGGCCGGCAGCGCGGCCGCCTCGCGCCGTGCGATGTACGGCGGGTTGCTCACGATCACGTCGAAGGCGCGTCCGACCCATGGTGCAAACAAGTCCCCGAGCCGGAACTCGATCCGTTCCAGCACGCCGTGCCGCCGCGCGTTCCGCCGCGCCACCTCCAGCGCCGCGGGCGCAATGTCACTGGCGAAGATGGTCACGTCGGGCAGGTTCTTGGCGAGGCTGACGGCGATGCAGCCGCTGCCGGTGCCGACATCCAGGACTGAGCGGATCGGCGAATGCGCCTCGCGCGCCAGGTGAATGACGCGCTCGACCAGCACTTCGGTCTCCGGGCGCGGGATGAGCACGTCCGGCGTGACCTCGAAGCGCAGCGAGAAGAACTCCTTTTCGCCGACCAGGTACGCGATCGGCCGGCCGGCGGCGGCCTGGCGGACCAGCTCGCGGTAGGTCGCGCGGCGCACGTCATCCGGGATCAGGGCGTGGCGCGTGTACAGCTCGATCCGTTCGCAGCCCAGCACGTGTGCGAGCAGGATCTCCGCGCACAGGCGCGGCGAGTCGAGCTTGTGCTCGCTGAAATACGCCTGCGTCCAGCGGAGCAGGCGCGCGACGGTCCAGGTTTCGGAGGCAGTCTGCGGCGAATCCATGCTATACAGAATAGCACACGCGCGGCAGGTGCAGTAGCGTCGGCCCTCCGTGGCAGCCCCCCGTGGCCGAGGTTGGAGGAGACAGGCTTCCATCTTCTACGTCCGCCACGGGGGGCCGGACGCTACCCCTGCGAGGCGGGCCTCACGGGGTGGAACCACCACTACAGCACGAGCTGCGGGTCGTCCTCGTAGGCCGAGTCGATGTGGCAGAGCGTGTTCAGAATCTCGGCGAACAGATCGTACAACGCGTGCAGCCGCTGCAGGTCCTTGATCTCGCCCGTGCACTCGAAGCGGACCTGGTCCACGTCCGGTGGGAACTTCACGCCGGACCAGCCGTCGTCGTCGCGGACGCTGACGTGAATCTCCTTGTGGCGGGCGACCAGCTCGCGGAGGCGCGGGTTGGACAGCAGCCGGCGGACCTTCTCGCGTCGAATCTTCGTCCCGCATTGCGCGCAACGCATCTCGCCACAGGATAACCCGCCGGTACCCCCGTAGGCGACTATCCACCCGGCTGTCTTTTGTAACGCCGGGGCGGGAATGGGTTCGGCCGGGCCGGCTCCTTAGCCTGGACCGCCGAACAGAACCCCGAGCGGAACCGGCGGGGTTCTGATGCGCGCTCTTACTGCAGTGGATCGCCGCGACTGCCGATGACAGAACTGTCATGCCGTTTGTGCAAACCAACGGAAGGAGTACTGCCATGCGGCGGGGAACGCCGTTCGCTGCGCTGACGTCACTGGCCTGGCTCGCGAGCATCGCGCTCGGCCAGGTCGACACCGCTGCCGCCCAGAACAAGCTGCTGAGCAAGCGCGCCGCCGAAGCCGACGCGTACCGCAAGCTGGCCGAGGCCATCAAGGGCTTGCAGATCACGTCGGACACGTATGTCAGGGATTTTGTGTGCGAGAGCGACACGATCCAGGCTGCGATGGACGAGTTCATCCGCGGGGTGCGGCTGGGCGCGCCGCGCTGGTACGACGATGGGTCGTGCGAGGTGCCGGCCGAGGTGACGCTGGCCCGCGTCGTGCAGGCGATCCAGGAGATTCACACGCGGCACTACAAGGGCGACCGGATCACGGGAAAGGACATCGAGCAAATCCAGTCCCATACCGAGAAGAGCGTGATCAAGGTGGTCGGCATGGGCGCGCCGCGGCCCGAGCTGCCGCCCGACCTGCCGGACGGCGTGGCCGATCGTCTGGGCGACGCGCCGGCGGCGACCGCGCCGACCGTGCCCGACCTGTGGCAGCGGATCGGGCCGCAGGCGCGGCTGATGGCGATCCGGGCCGCCGAGGTGGACGCCAAGCGCAAGCTGCTGGAGCGCATCAAGGGGCTGCGGATCACGTCGGACACGCTGGTGCGCGACTTCGTGGCCGAATCCGACCGCATCACCGCGCACGCGATGGGCAAGCTGGTCGGCGCCAGCGTGGTCGGCACCTACCTGCACGACGACGAGCCGATCGCCGAGGTCACGGTCGAGGTGCCGACGGAGGTCGTCGTTTCCATCATCAAGGAGCTGCATACGCGCAGCATCAAGGACGGCGGCGATGACGTGGAGGGCACGGACATCACGCAGGTGCAACGCTCGATCAAGTCGAAGACGTTCCAGGCCACGGGCATGGGCGTCCCGCCGCAGAAGTACCTCGAAGCCTACAACCAGAAGGTCGCTCAGGCGGAAGAGCGGATCCCTGGCTGGGCGTTGGCGTCGCTCGACGCGAAGGGTCACGGCGTGCCGCCGGAGGGCCGGCGCGGCACCGCGCAGGGGCGGCTGCTGGCGGCCCGGGCGGCCGAGCTGGATGCCAAGCGCCGGCTGGGCGAGCAGATCTACGGGCTGACGATCCAATCGCAGACGACCGTGCGCGACTTTGTTACCGAGCACGACGAGGTGCACTCGCACCTGGACGCGGTGCTGACCGACGCCGCTGTTGAGAACACGACGTTCGACGGCGAAGTGGCGGAGGTGACGGTCAGCATTCCGGGGATGCGCGTCTGGCAGATCGTGCACGAACGCATGCGGGTCACGCAGGTGCGCTAGCGCATCCCCATGGCGCGGAAGGAGAGGCGGATGATCCCGCTGGCACGATGGGTCCTGGTGGCGTTGTCGCTCGGGCTGTGCGCCGCGTCGACCGGCTGCAGCAGCCGGACAACGACGGTCCAGACGCAGGAACGCATCGAGGAATCCGAGCCGCAGATGGTCTCGCCGGGTGAAGAGGTCGTGGAGTGAGCGGCGGCGCGGGGCGGGCCGTGCAACGCGGCCGCGGGGGGCCAGCGTGAAAGCCGCCCTGCCGGCAACCATCGTCCTGGGTGTCGCGCTGGGTTCGGGCCTCTGCCTGGCCGGCGAAGAGGCCACCGTGCGCATCCGCCACGTGCTGGAACCCAGCCGGGGAATCCCCGAGGGCATCAAGGCGCTGGCGATCCTCGACGCCGGCGTGTCACACGAGAACGACGCCCTGCGGACGGAAACCGACTGGTCGATTCTCGCCGCCAACTGTGTGCAGCACCTGCTTCAGCAAGCGGTCGCGGCCTATGGCGTGGAACTGCAGATCGTCGACCGCCGGCACACGGCGGCAGTGCTCGAGGAGCACGATCTGGCGGCGGCCGGGCTGATCCCGGACCAGACGGCCGGCGCCGCGGCGCGGCTGCTGGAGGTTCAGGGCCTGATCCTGGCCGAGATCCACGTGAGAATCGGGCAGCGGCGGGAGTCGCGGCCTGCGATCGATCTGGGCGGGCTGCTTGACGAGCTGGGCAGGGACAAGCGCAAGCCGCGCGGCGGCCGCGGGAAGGCGCCCCGATCGGCCGAAGTGTTGAAGGAGCACGTGACCGTCCAGACGGTGTTCCACCTGTTCGACGCCAAGACCTCCCGTAACTGGGTCACGTACGCCAAGCTGCACCGCTACGCGGACAAACCGGGCCTCAAGGATTTCATTGGGGGCCTGCTGCCGGGCGAGGACGACGACCCGCGGGATCAGATCATCGAACAGGCCGTGCAGCGCGGGGCGCGGGAGTTCGTCGGCATGCTGGTGCCGCTGGAGGTCGAGTATGAAGTGACGGTCAAGTCCAGCGGCCACGACGCCTGCGAGGAGGGCGTTCGCGCCCTGCGGGCCGCGATGTACGACCAGGCGATTACGCAGTTCAAACAGGCACTGGCGGACGACGCGGAGGACGACCGGGCGGCGTACGCGGCCGGCGTAGCCGCCGAGGCCGCGGGGCGCTACGAGCCGGCGCTGGGTTTCTATCGTCAGGCTTGTCGGATCGACGACGATGCGCGTTATCTCGAGGCGGCCCGGCGGCTGGAGGAGATTCGCGAGCGCATTCGCAAGTGAGAGGCGAGTCCGAACCCGGAGCGGCGACGGCCTTGAGAAACGGCGGCTCCGCGGCGTCCAAGGCCCCTCGCTGGAAGCGAGGGGCCCGTCGCTCTACGACCTCTCGATCCGTGGCCGGTCGCTCCCGCTCCCGGTTCTGTCAGGCGATCTTCTTCTTATTTATAATCGGGTGACACCGCCGGAGAATCAGAATGATCAACTACCACATGCTCGGCCGCGTGCCGCCCAAGCCGCACACGACCTTCCGCGAGGACGGCAAGCTGCTCATGGAGCAGATGGTCACGCGCGAGGGCTTCAGCGGCCCGTTCTCCATCCTCTATTACCGCGTCCCGCCCACCGACGAGTTCGAGGTCGAGCCGCTCGAGCTGCCCGGCTTCGTCCCGTTCGAGCTGCTCCGCGAACAGCCGCTGCACCGCCGCCACATCAAGACCCAGGACCTCAAGCCCGCCGGCGACTTCCTCACCGGCCGCCGAACGCTGCTGCTCAACAGCAAGCTGCAGATCGGCCTGTGCAAGCCGTGCGAGCCGGCGCGGCACTTCTTCTCCAACGGCGATGGCGACGAGCTGTACTTCGTCAAGCAGGGCCGCGGGCGGGTGGAGAGCGTCTACGGCGTCCTGCCGTTCCGTGAGCACGACTACCTGCTGATCCCCAAGAGCACGGCGTACCGGATTCACCTGGAGGGCGAACGCGGGACGCTCTTGGTGTTCGAGGGCCGGCCGTGGCTGGGCATCCCCGGGCAGTACCGCAACAAATGGGGCCAGCTCACGGATTACGCCCCGTACTCGCACCGCGACTTCCGCGGGCCGACCGAGCTGATGAAGTACGACCCGAAGCGGCACGGCGAGCTGCCGCTGCGGCTGGTGGTCAAGATGGAGGACCGCCTCACCGTGCATCTGTACAAACACTTCCCGCTGGACGTGGTCGGCTGGGACGGCTTCATCTACCCCGTCGCGTTCAGCATCCACGACTACCAGCCCAAAACCGGGCTGGTGCACCTGCCGCCGACGATCCACACGACGTTCGCCGGCGACGGCTTCGTGGTCTGCTCGTTCGTGCCGCGGGCGGTGGACTATTTCGAGCGCGGCGAGAGCAAGGCGATTCCGTGCCCGTACGCGCACTCGAGCGTGGACATGGACGAAATCCTGTACTACGTGGACGGGAACTTCACCTCGCGGCGGGGGATCAGCTCGGAGTCGATCAGCCTGCACCCGCAGGGCGTCACGCACGGCCCGCACCCGGGCACGTACGAGCGCTCGATCGGCGCCAAGCGCACCGACGAGCTGGCGGTCATGTGCGACGCGTACGAACCTTTCCGGCTGACCACCTTGGCGGCCGAGGTGGAGGACAAGGGCTACCACACCTCCTGGGTGCGGCACGAGGAAGAGCCCGGCTGGGTGAGCAAGTAGCCCGCGACAATCAGAGCACGAAGCGCAAGCGAGTGCGGGCTGCAGAATCGCGCGCAGTACCGGTTGCCGGCGCTGCCGCCGGATGGCGAGCCGCCGACCGGCCGGCAGCGCGCCAGCCCCGCCTTGCCGCCGGAGTACCTCCACGTACCGGGGGCGCGCTCGAGCACCGCGCTCGTCCCGCCCAGCGAGAGCGGCGAGCGCAGCATCGGCCCGCCCGAATCGCCGCTCGCCGCCGGCTCGTCCGTCACCATCATCACCGAGTCGTAGATGCGGATGTGGAAGTGCATTCCGTCGCCGTCCGGCAGCGGCGAGCTGTGCCGCACCGTCGCGCCGAACGCGCGACGATAGAACTCGACGGCCGCGCCCGCGTCGCGAACGACCAGGTGCGGCGTGACGAATCAGTCGTTCTTTGGCACCAGCGACGGCGGGCCGAGCGGCGGCGCGAGCTTCGCGAAGTGCGCGAATGGATCCGGCAGCGGCAGCGGGTGCGGCAGCGCGAACAGCTCGCCGTACTCGAACCCGCAACGCAGGCCGTCCGCCGCGTCCAGCCCCCGCAGGCGGTGGATCAGGCGTGCGAGGCGCTCCGGCGGGAACTGGGATTTGTAGCACGAGATGGCGGCGATCTTCTGCTCGATGGTCTCGGTCGTGTCGACCACGAACGTCGCGTGCCAGTGCGGAACCTCCGCCGAGCCGGCCACGGGCCGGTACCACAGCCAGTCGATGCGATGCGGCGGCGTGCCGTCGAAACGCTCGTCCCACTTGGTGAGCTGCGCGTAGAAGCGGGCCGCCTCGACCAGCAGTTGGGCCTGGTAGTGGTCGGGCGAAGCCGCCGGCGTGCGGCCCGCCATGCCGACCACGATCTTCGGCCGGTGGCGGCGGAAGACGGTCGCCAGCGTGTAGCGGTTCTCCGGCGTGTCCATCAGCACGCGGTTGGGCAGCCCGAGCACCTCGACGTGCGCCACGCCCAGCACCTTCGCCGCCTCGGCCATCTCCGCCGTGCGTAGCTCCGGCGTGCCGCGCGGCGTCGGCTCGCCGTCGGTCAGGTGCACCATGCCGACGCGGTAGCCGAGCTTGACGAGCCTCGCGATCGTGCCGCCGCAGGTGATCTCCAGATCATCCGGGTGCGGCATGGCGAAGAGGATGTCAAGCGGCTCAGCAGCCACGTCGCATTCTCCTTCGACGAGCGCGCGGCGGCAGTATAGCGGCTGGTTCTCGTTTCCGGCGCGGGGAGTCGCTCTTGACGGACACTGGGGCCGAACGTCCGGGTGGCAAACGAGCCCTAACCCGTCGCAGTTCGCAACGCTGCGGACTACCGATAGGATTGAGGGGCGGCGAAGGTGCTCGCTGCGGACGGAGCGCATCATGGCCATGCACGACACACTTGGCGCCCGGACGATGTTAAAGACGTCGACGGGCGACGTGACGATCTGGCGGCTCGACGCGCTGGAGAAGGCGGGCTTCAAGAACCTCGCGCGGCTGCCGTACTCGATCCGCATCCTGCTGGAGTCGGTCCTGCGCAACGTGGACGGCTTTGCCGTTACGGACGAGCACGTGAAGGCGCTGGCGGCGTGGAACGCCGCGCGGCCGGCGCACACGGCTGGGACGCAGCCCGGCCGCTACGCCACGGCAGCGCAGGCGGCGCAAACGGCCGGGACAGAGCCCGGCCGCTACGCTAACGCCGCCGCGGAGCGCGAGATTCCGTTCCAGTGCGCCCGCGTACTGTTGCAGGATTTCACCGGTGTGCCGGTGCTGGTGGATTTGGCCGCGATGCGGTCGGCGATGAAGCGGCTGGGCGGCGACCCGAAGAAGATCAACCCGATCATCCCGGTGGACCTGGTGATCGACCACTCGGTGCAGGTGGACTACTACGCGAAGCGCGAGGCGCTGGGGCTCAACGCGAAGCTGGAGTTCGAGCGCAACCGCGAGCGCTACGAGTTCCTCCGCTGGGGGCAGCAGGCCTTCGACAACTGCCGCGTCGTCCCGCCGGCCACCGGCATCGTGCACCAGGTAAATCTCGAGTACCTGGCGAAGGTGGTCACTCGCCGGCAGGTGAACGGCGAGTGGCAGGCCTTCCCGGACACGCTGGTGGGCACGGACAGCCACACGACGATGATCAACGGCCTGGGCGTGCTGGGCTGGGGCGTGGGCGGCATCGAGGCTGAGGCCGCCATGCTCGGCCAGCCCATATACCTGCTGCTGCCGGAAGTGGTTGGCTTCCGCCTGACGGGCGAGCTGCCCGAGGGCGCGACCGCGACCGACCTGGTGCTGCGGGTGACGGAGATGCTGCGGCGGCACGGGGTGGTGGACAAGTTCGTGGAGTTCTTCGGCGAGGGGCTGAGCCACCTGCGAATCGCGGACCGGGCGACGATCGGGAACATGGCGCCGGAATACGGCGCGACGGTGGGTTTCTTCCCGGTCGATGACCAGACGCTGGAGTACCTGCGCTTCACCGGCCGCACGGCGGACGAGGTCGATCTGGTCGAGCGCTACTGCAAAGAGCAGGGGCTGTTCCGCACCGACCGCAGCCCGGACCCGGCGTACACCGAGACGCTGGAGCTGGACCTGAGCACCGTCGAGCCGAGCCTGGCCGGCCCGCGACGCCCGCAGGACCGCATCGCGCTGTCGGCGATGAAGAGGCAGTGGCAGCGGGATCTGAGCACGACCTTCGGCAAGGCCACGCCGGCCCGCAACTCCACCGTCGAGGCTTGGGCGGACGAAGGCGGCCAGGCGCAGACCGCCACCGCCGTCGCCGTCGAAGAGGTGCAGGCCGGCCTGGACAGCGTCGATGTGCGCATGGACGGGGCGCGATTCAAGCTGCGGCACGGTTCGGTGGTCATCGCCGCCATCACGAGCTGCACCAACACCAGCAACCCATCGGTAATGCTCGCGGCGGGCTTGCTGGCGAAGGCCGCGGTCGAGCGCGGGCTGCGGGTGCCGCCCTGGGTCAAGACCAGCCTGGCGCCCGGGTCGCGCGTCGTGACGGACTATCTGGAGCGCGGCGGCCTGACGCCGTACCTGGAACAGCTTGGGTTTCACACCGTCGGCTACGGCTGCACGACGTGCATCGGCAACAGCGGACCGCTGCCGGAGCCGATCGCGGCGGCAGTCCGGACGGGCGACCTGGTGGTGAGCGCCGTGCTCAGCGGCAACCGCAACTTCGAGGCCCGCATCCATCCGCTGGTGCGGGCGAACTACCTGGCTTCGCCGCCGCTGGTGGTCGCGTACGCCCTGGCCGGGACGGTGGACATCGATCTGCAGCAGCAGCCGCTGGGCGTGGGCCGCGATGGACGCGAAGTGTACCTGCGCGACATCTGGCCGACGCAGCAGCAGCTCGGCGAGGCGATCGCGAAGTTCGTCACGCCGGAGATGTTCAAGCGGCAGTACGCCGACGTGTTCACCGGCGATGAGCAGTGGCGCGGCATCCGGGTGACGGGCGGCGAGGTGTATGCGTGGCGCGAGGACAGTACGTACATCCAGGAGCCGCCGTTCTTCGTCGATCTGGCGCCGCAGCCGCCGGCGATCCAGCCGATCCGCGGGGCGCGCTGCCTGGTGCTGGCGGGGGACAGCGTGACGACGGACCACATCAGCCCGGCGGGGAGCATCGATCCGGATTCGCCCGCGGGCCGGTTCTTGCAGGAGCGCGGCGTGAAGCCGGCGGATTTCAACAGCTACGGCTCGCGGCGCGGCAACGACCGGGTGATGACGCGCGGCACGTTCGCGAACGTGCGGTTCAAGAACCTGCTGGCGGGCGGAAAGGAAGGTGGGTGGACGACCTATTGGGGAGGGGCTGGGGGGCCGAGGGGCCGAGGGGCCGAGGGTCGTACGGGCGTTCCGCCCGTGCAGCGCGGCGCCAGCGACCCCGATGCCGGCAAGGTGACGACGATCTATGAGGCGGCGCTGAAGTACAGGGCGGCCGGCGTGCCGCTGATCGTGCTGGCCGGCAAGGACTACGGCATGGGCAGCTCGCGCGACTGGGCCGCCAAGGGCACGTTCCTGCTGGGTGTGCGCGCGGTGATCGCGGTGAGCTTTGAGCGCATCCACCGCACGAACCTGGTGTGCATGGGTGTGCTGCCCTTGCAGTTCAAGCCCGGCCAGGACCGCGCCTCGCTGGGGCTGACTGGCCGCGAGGTCTACGACATCCCCGACCTGGGAGACAGCCTGCGACCCCAGCAGGAACTGACCGTCGTCGCCGCCGACCCGCAGACCGGCAAACAGACGAGCTTCGCCGCCACCTGTCGCGTGGATACGCCGGTGGAGGTCGAGTACTACGGCAACGGCGGCGTCCTGCAAACGGTGCTGCGGAAGATGCTGGCAGACGGCAAGTAGGCAAGATGCCTCTTATCGGCTGCAACCGATTGAAGGGCATCCGTTGCCAAGGCAAGTGGAGCGGCGGAGACGACCCGCCCTTCCCGGTACCAAAGCGGGGCGGGTCGGATAACCTGGTCAACTCGCCTCGGCGCCAGAATGGACCGCAGCCGGGTCGGCCGGGGAGTCGACGCTGCCGTTGTACAGGCGGTCCTTCATGAGCCGGCCGACCTTGAACTTGACCGTACGTTTGGGCGGGACCCGGACCTTTTCCATGGTCTTGGGATTCTGGGCGATGCGCGGGGCCCGGTCGCGGATCTCAAAGACGCCGAAGTCCCGGAACTCGAGCCGATTCCCATTGCCCAGCTCCTGGACGATCTCGTCCAGGAACTGCTGAATGATGCGTTTCACGATGACGCGCTTGTTCCCGCCCTTGTCCGCGATCCGATCCACCAAATCTTTCTTGGTAATCGTTTTCATCGCGTTCCCCATTGCCCTGCGACGAGCGTGGCTTCGCCGGACGCGTCAGCTCGCGACTTGTCGCTGCGATACCCTGCTAGCCTGCTCACCCTCTTGGACTGACCAAGTATGTTACGACAGGCTCGCGACCCGTTCAAGCGGAATTCCAGCCTGCGCAACGAGTTATGACGGGCCGCTCACCCGCGGCCGCCAACGCTCCTCCCCAGGACGCGCCGCCGCCATGTGAACCCGTGAATCCTGCCCGCCCGGCTCCGTGCCGTCAACCCTCGGCCGCGATCCGCTGGTGCGCCGGCTGCCGCCCCGCGGGCTCCGCGGCCGCGCCGCTCGACTTCGCCCGCGCGGCCTTGCTCCCGCCGGCCAGCCTCGACTTCGCGTGCGTACCCGCCTTGCGTTGCGGCACCTCGCACGCCAGGGACGGGACCGCCGCCACCACCACGTCCTCGACCTTCTCGGCAAAGACGAACCTCAGCCCGGTGCGCACGTTCTCCGGCACCTCGTGCAAATCCGGCTCGTTCTTGGCGGGCAGGATGACGGTCTTCAGCCCCGCGCGCTGCGCCGCGAGCAGTTTCTCCTTGATGCCGCCGACCCCCAGCACCTCGCCCCGCAGCGTGATCTCGCCGGTCATGCCCACGCTCGGGTCGGCCACGCTGTTCGTCAGGGCCGTGAACAGCGAGACCAGCATCGCGACGCCGGCCGATGGGCCGTCTTTCGGGATCGCTCCGGCCGGCACATGGATGTGGATGTCCATCTTCGGCAGGCGCTCGACCGCGATCTTCCAGGTGGTGGCCCGCGAGCGGATGACCGACAGGGCCGCTTCGCCCGACTCGCGCATCACGTCGCCGATCTGGCCGGTGATGGCGAACTTGCCGCGCCCGGGCATGACCGTCGTCTCGACGAAGATGATCTCGCCGCCGACCGGCGTGTAGGCCAGCCCGGTGGCCACGCCCGGCATGCCCTCGCGCAGCGCGATCTCGCGCATGAACTTCGGCGGGCCGAGGATCGACTCGACCGCGGCCGCGTCGACCCGCAGCTTCGTCTCCTGCTCGCGGGCCACGCGGGCCGCCAGCGACCGGCACACCGACCCGATCATCCGCTCCAGGTTTCGCACGCCGGCCTCGTGCGTATAGCTCTCGATCAGGCGGCGGATGGCGGCGTCCTCGAACGTGAAGCCGCGCTGATCGAGGCCGCTGCGGGCGAGTTGCCGCGGGATCAGGTAGCGGCTGGCGATCTCGAACTTCTCGTCGTTGGTGTAGCCGGAAAGCTCGATGACCTCCATGCGGTCGCGCAGGGCGGGATGCACGGGGTCGATATAGTTGGCCGTTCCGATGAACATGACCTTGGACAGGTCGAACGGCACGGACAGGTAATGATCCGTGAAGGTGTTGTTCTGCTCGGGGTCGAGCGCCTCCAGCAGGGCCGCGGCCGGGTCGCCGCGGAAGTCCGCCCCGATCTTGTCCAGCTCGTCGAGCATGAAGACCGGGTTGCGTGTGCCGGCCTTGCGGATCTCCTGCACGATCCGGCCGGGAACCGAGCCGATGTACGTGCGGCGATGGCCGCGGATGTCGGCCTCGTCGCGCACGCCGCCCAGGGCGACGCGGATGAACTTGCGCCCCAGGGCGCGGGCGATGCTCTGGCCGAGCGAGGTCTTGCCCACGCCGGGCGGCCCGACGAAGCACAGGATCGAGCCTTTGCCCTGCGGGTTGAGCTTGCGCACCGCCAGGTGCTCGAGGATGCGGCGCTTGATCTTCTCCAGGCCGTAGTGGTCGGCGTGGAGCACGGCTTCGGCCGCGTTCAGGTCCAGGTTGTCCTCGGTTTCCTTGGTCCAGGGCATCTCGATCAGCCAGTCCAGGTAATCCTGGATGACGCCGCTCTCGGGCGAGGCCACCGGAATCCGCTCCAGGCGGGCCAGCTCGCGGCGGGCCTCGTTGAGCACCGGCTCCGGCATGCCGGCCGACTCGATGCGCTGCTTGAGGTCCTGCAGCTCGGCGGTGCGGGCGTCGGTTTCGCCCAGCTCCTTCTGGATGGCCCTCATCTGCTCGTGCAGGAAGTACTCGCGTTGGGCCTTGTCGATCTCCTTGCGGACGTCGGTCTGGATCTTCTTGGCCAGCTCGAGCACCTCGAGCTGGTTCTGCAGCGTGGCGCTTACCTTTCGCAGCCGGTCGGCCACGTCGAACGTCTCGAGCAGCTCCTGCTTCTGCACCAGGCCCAGCGACAGGTTCGCCGCCAGGAAATCCGCCAGGGCGCCGGAATTGTCGATGCTCCGCAGGATTTCCAGGGCCTCCTGCGGCACGTTCGGCGACAGCTCGATCACCTGCTCGGCCACCCGCCGGGCGCCGTAGGCCAGCGCCTCGAGCTGCATGGAGGGTTCGACCTGGTCGGCGTGCGGGTGGGTGATGGCCTTCCAGTACGGCTCGGTCTCGACGAAGCGCTCGATGCCGCAGCGCACGATGCCGTGCACCAGCAGGCTGCTGGTGCCGTCCGGCATGCGCAGCAGCTTGAGCACCTGCGCCACCGTGCCGACGCGGTAGATGTCGTTGATCTCCGGGTCCTCCGCGTCGGCGCGGCGCTGCGTGAAGATCGCCAGCAGGCGGTCGCCGGCGAAGACGGCGTCCAGCAGCCGCTTGGACTTCTCGCGCATAACGCTGAGCGGGACGACCGTGCCGGGGAAGACGACGACGTTGCGCACCGGGAGGATCGGCAGCTCGGCCGGGATGTTCGGCAGGGGCTGCTCGTCGCGCTCCTGCGGCGCGTCCGCGACGTCCAGCGGTTCCGACGCTTCGTCGGGCGGCGCGGTGCGGGCGATCAGTCGCATGGGGCTTTGGGGATCGTGATCCATAGAAAGCCTCTGTGGTAGACGGCTTCGATCTTCTCCACGCAGACCGGCTCGGGCAGCTCGAGCGCCCGCAGGAACGGGCCTTCGTCCACCTCCAGCACGTGCACGCTCAGCGGGGCCTCCACGCCCGCCGGCCGGGGCGGAGAGCGCACGCCCTGAATCGTGAGACGGCCGCGGCCGTCGCTGCGGACGTCGATCTCCTGCTCACTGACGCCGGCCAGCTCGACGCAGACGTGGTAGGCCGCGGGCGTCTCGTAGACGTTGGTGGTCGGCTGCCACGGACCGCGGCCGCGGAAATCCACGAAGTCGCGCCGCGCCATCTCCTCCATCAGCACCTGGATCCGCTGCGACCATTCGACAAAGTCCTCGTTAAGCGGCATGACTTCACCCCTGGGCCGGAGCTCGATGCGCCCGTCACGCCCGTCATTGTACCGGCCGGGCGGCGGCCGGGCGACGAACTCCGCTTGGATTGCCTGCCGCGGGCAGGTATAGTTCCGCGCGCTCTCGACGGCCGCCGCCTGACCGCGCGAGCGGCAAGACCTGCGCTGCCGCTGAGCAGGGAAGTTCGCGGCCCGCGATGGAATCATTGTATTGCTGCGCGCCGGTCGGGCCCGGGCATGCCGGTGCTGCCTACGGCTCGTGCGTGCCCGGAGCGGCTCGAACAGGAGACGAATCGATGCAACGGAGTGCCCCGTTCGTCTTCACCATGTCCCTGCTGATCGTCGGTTGTGCAGACAACGAAGGCCGGATCGTCGCGCGGCTGCCCGAACCCATCTTCAGCACCCGGCCCTGGTCGCCGCACGCCGTGCCTCCGCCGTCGCCCGAGCCGCCGCCCCCGCTCCCGCAGCCGGAGGCGCCCGGCGGCTGGCCGGCGGACATCCGGCCGCGCGGCGGCATCGACCGCGACCGTTGGCGCGTCATCGTGGTGCACCATTCCGAGAAGGCCAACGCCACGCCGGAGGGGATGAATCGTTACCACATCCAGCGCGGCTGGGAGCATGGGCTGGGCTACCACTTCGTGATCGGCAACGGCGTGGGCTACCCCGACGGCCGGATCTTCGTCGGCCCGCGCTGGAGACAGCAGATCACCGGCGCCCATTGCCGCGCCGATAGCGGCGTGTACTTCGGCGTCCGCCGCCCGGACAACTTCTTCAATGAGCACGGCATCGGCATCTGTCTGATCGGCAACTTCGACCAGAGCCGGCCCTCTCCGCGGCAGATCGCCGCCCTGGAGCAACTGATCTCCTACCTGTGTGAGCAGGCGAACATTCCGCCGGCGCAGATTCACGGACACGGGGAGGTCACGCACCGGACGGCCTGTCCGGGGCGTTTCCTGCGCCAGGAGCTGGCCGGCGTGCGCCGTGCCGTGGCCCAGGCGCTGGCGGTGCGCGGGGGGACCGGCCTCCGGCCGGGCTTGAGCAGACGACCGGTCAGAGACCGGTCCCTCAGTGCACCGCTACGGCGGCAGGACGACCTCGCCGCGCCCGCGCAGGCGGATGCGCAAGGCGTCTTTGCGGCTCCGTACGCGCGCCTGGAGCACTTCGATCGTGCCGACCGGCCGGCCTTCGATTTCTTCGATCACGTCGCCCCGCTCAATCGGCAAGTGCGCTGCGGGACTGTCGTGCTGCACGTCAATGACGACGACCCCGCCGCCGGTGGGGTCAGTCCGCTGCGGCTCGCGGGGCTGCGGAGCTAGCTCCGCCAGGCGCATCCCGCGCCACAGGATCGCGCCGCCGCGCATCCAGCTCACCCGCGCGAGGTCGCGCGCCTCAACGCGGACCGACAGCGTGTGCCTCTGGCCGGCGCGCAGCAGTTCCAGGAGCGCTTCCGCGCCGACGGCCGCCTGGCCGACCAGCTCGGTCAGCGGAATCACATCGCTCACCGTCTGCCGGTTGAAGCGCACGATCAGGTCGCCGCTCTGCACGCCGGCCTGCGCCCCCGGCCCGTCCGGTTCCACACTCTCCACCACCGCGCCCACCCCCGGCTCGAGAGCAGCGGCTTGCTGTTCGTGCGGCGTCGCGGGCCGCACCGCCAGCCCGATGTAGCCGTACTCGATCCGCTCGCCGCGCGCCAGACGCTGCACGCGCTCCCACTGCCGGGGCGTCATGGGCAGGGCGAAGCCCACGCCGTCGTCGGCAGCGGCGCGCGTATGCATGGCGGTGACGATGCCGATGAGCTGCCCGCGCAGGTTGAGCAGTGGGCCGCCGGAGTTGCCGGGGTGGATCGCGGCGGTGGTCTGGATCATGTTGGTGTACAGGCGGTCGTCGGCCTCACCCAGGCCGGGCAGGCGGCGGCCCAGGTTGGCGATCACGCCGACGGAGACGGACAGCTTCCCGTCGCCGCCCAGCCCGAACGGGTTGCCCAGCGCGAGGGTCCACTGCCCGCGTGCCACCTGCGCGAAATCGCACGGCTCGGCTGGGGCCAGCAGATGGCGCGGCACGCGGATGACGGCCAGATCGCCGCGCGGGTCCGCGGCGACGAGCGCGCCGCTGACGATCTCGCCATCGTGCAGGATCACGTCGAGCCGGTCGGCGCCCTGGACCACGTGCTCGTTGGTAAGGATCAGGCCGTCGGCGTGGATCACTGTGCCGCTGCCGTTGACGACCACGTACTGCTCCCACGCGCGGCGCGGGTCGGTGGCCGCGTCGCCGGCCGGCAGCGCGACATGCCGCCGGTACGCGCGCAGTCCCACCACGCTGGGCGCGACGCGCTCGATGACCTGCTGAAAGGCGGCTTGCAGCTCGTCCAGCGAGGCAGTCGCGTCCCGCGGCGCATCCGTTTCCGCGCCGCCCCTCGGCGCGGAGTTGTGCGGACCGGCTATCCGCCGGTCGGCCGCCGTCGCGCCCTGCGCGGACCGGCCCCCCGCCGGGGGTGCGAACGCGTTATCCGCCGGGGCTACGGACCGGCTATCCGCCGCCAGCCACGGCCCGCAAAGCAGCAGCGTGGCGACGGCGGCGGCGGGGCGCCGCGGAGGGCGCGGCCCGATGGTCGTGGACGGAAGTGTGGGTCCGATCATGGTGTACGCGGCGCGGAGTCGTTGGTTAGAGGGTTCTTCGGCAGGCACAGGCGGGGGCATCAGCAGCGCGGGCAAGGGGCGCGCGGAGCTGGCGCGCTCGCTTGCGCTTCGCGTTCTATGGGTGTGAACGGCTACCTTTTCCGGACCGCGGGCGCGGGCGCCGTACGCGGAGACGGTCGCGCGACGACCGACTCGGCGGGCGCCGTGGCGACTCTCGTGGGCTTTGCCTCGACCGGGTCGCCGGCTGTTTCGGCGGTCGGGTTGGGCAGCTTGATCTCCAGAGCACGCTGGCGAATCTGCTGGAAGATCTCCGGGTTGTCACGCAGGAACTGGCGCGCGTTGTCGCGGCCCTGGCCGATCTTCGTGCCGCCGAAGCTGTACCAGGTCCCCATGCGCGACACGACGCCGCACTCGGCGGCCACGTCGAGCACGTCCGCCTCGCGGCTGATGCCGGAGTCGAACAGGATGTCGAACTCCGCCTCGCGGAAGGGCGGGGCGACCTTGTTCTTGACTACCTTGGCCCGCACGCGCGTGCCGATCACCTGGTCGCCGTCCTTGAGCATGCCCACCCGCCGCACGTCGATCCGCACCGAGCTGTAAAACTTCAAGGCCCGTCCGCCCGGCGTGGTCTCGGGGTTGCCGTACATCACGCCGATCTTCTCGCGAATCTGGTTGATGAAGATGACGGCGGTGCGGCTCTTGGAGGCGATGCCGGTGAGCTTGCGCATGGCCTGGCTCATCATGCGGGCCTGGGCACCGACGTGGACGTCTCCGATCTGCCCCTCCAGCTCGGTGCGTGGGACGAGGGCGGCGACGGAATCGATCACGATGACGTCCAGCGCGTTGGCGCGCACCAGCATCTCGCAGATCTCCAGGGCCTCCTCGCCGCTGCTGGGCTGGTTGACCATCAGGTCCTCGAGGTTGACGCCCAGCCGCTTGGCCCACGAGGGATCGAAGGCGTGCTCGGCGTCGATGAAGGCCGCCAGGCCGCCGTTGCGCTGCGCCTCCGCGATCACGTGCAGCGTGAGCGTGGTCTTGCCGGAGGACTCGGGGCCGAAAACCTCGACCGTGCGGCCGCGGGGGATGCCGGTGCCGCCCAGGGCCAGGTCGAGCGAGAGCGAGCCGGTGGAGATGCCATTGAGCACCGGCACGTGCCCGTCCTTGAGGAACATGATCGTGCCCTTGCCATAGGCCTTCTCGATCTGCTGGATGGCACGTTCCAGCGCCTCCGTGCGAGCCGTTTCACGCGTGTCGACCATGGTGATTCCCTCGTTGCCGGCGCTGCGCTGTCCCAGCCCCGACGCCTGATGATTATGCAAACATACACCTAACTGTCAAGCCCTTCCGTCGCCTTTCGACCCGGAATCAACTCCCGCGGCACGCCGATGTCCGCCACCAGCACCCGCCCCAGCACCTCGCGCGCCGCCGGCGTCGAGAAGCCGATCTTCGGCGCCACGAACGTGACGGTCGCATCGGCCCGAAAGCACGGCGTGGCGACCTGGCCGGTGTCGGCGTTCAGCCCGGAGGGGATGTCGATCGCGATACGCCGCGCGCGCGGCGCGCCGTTGGCAATCAGGATGAGATCCGCGACCGCCCCGCGCGGCGCCCCGCTCGCCCCGCTGCCCAGCAGACCGTCCACGATCACGTCCGCCTGCTCGGCCGCCCGCCGCACTTCGGCCAGCCCGTCCGGCGTCGATGCGTCGATCAGCGGCGCGTCCAGCCGCTGGTAGATGCGCAGGTTCACGGCTGCGTCGCCGCGGACATGCCCCGGCGGCACGGCCAGCGCGACCTGAACCTGGACTTCCGCGTTTCGCAGATGACGCGCCACCACCAGCCCGTCGCCGCCGTTGTTGCCCGAACCGCACAGCACCAGAACGTTGGCCCGCCGCGGGTTCACCAGAGTGGAGTACACGAACTCGGCCACGGTCCGGGCGGCGTTCTCCATCAGCACGATGCCGGGGATGCCGAGGTGCTCGATCGCCAGGATGTCGATCTCGCGGATCTGCTGACAGGTGAGCGGCTCGCCGGGTTCGTAGGGCAGGGCCATGGAGGCGTCCGACACACGGGCGCTTAAACGATACTGGCGAGGACGGATGAAGAAAAGGCAGTCCCGCGCACTCGCCGCGGGGTATTGGATCCCCAAGGGAGCGACCGACTTCCGTCGGCCCTTGCCGCGTGCGCCCAACAGGCCTGACGGTTCGGTCGGCCCCGGCGCATGCTTTCAAGGGTCGGCGCGGCGAAACCGCGCGGGCGGAAGCCCGCGGCTCTTCGTCTGTGCTACCGGCTGTTAGCTGCAGGTCGAGCCGTATGCGGCCAGCATCGCCGCCAGGTCTGCCAGATCCACGTCGCCGTCGCGGTCGAGGTCGCCGTCCTCCGGCTGCGCGCCGCCGGCGCCGTAATGCGCCAGCAGGGTGCTCAGGTCCTCCAGGCCGACCACGCCGTCGCCGTTCAGGTCTGCCGGACACGCCTCGCAATCGGGGTCGCTGACCAGCAGGTCGTCCATGGCCGCCTCGACGATCGACCCGCTGCCCAGGTCCGAGGCGACGAAGCGCAGCCGCACCTGGCTGGTGGGCGGGACGAAATCCGCGACGCGGAACTCGTGCCGGAACCAGCCGCCGGCGGTTTGCGGCCCGCTCGGCCCGACGATCTCGACGTTCACCCAGCTTGCGCCGTCGTCGCTGGAGATGTCTACCACGAACGTGTCCTCGTTGGGCGAAGCGCCCGCCGAGTTGTTGTACCAGCGCCAATAGCTGATGCGCGGGTGGCTCAGTCCGCTCAGGTCCAGCCGCGGCGAGCGCAGGGTGGTTCGCCCACCGTCCACATCGTTCTCACCCACGCTGCCGCCTACGCTGCCCTGGCCCGTGACCCAGCACCGAACTCCGGGCGCGGGCGTGTGGTCGTCCTCCGGCTGGGCGGGGGTGCCGTTCGGGTCGACGCGCACCCAGACGCCGGTGGTGGCGTTGTCGCCCGCGGCGCCGGCGATCCAGCCGGTGTCGGTCTCCAGGTCGTCGCCCAGCACATTGATGGTTCCGAAGGCGGAGAGGACGGTGTACGTCGTGGTCGGCGCGGCCAACGGATCGATGAACGTCTGCCCGCTGTCGCTCTCCACGCTCACGTAATAGCGCACCTGCGTGCCACAGGGGACGGCCGGGAACACGGCGTCGTAGGCGTCGCCTCCAACGGGTTCCATCGGAATGGCTGCGAAGCCGCTGCCGGCGTCGTAGTGCAGCATGCCGGTGCCGGGCTGCGGCGTGGTGTTGCGGCCGACGACCTGGACGCGGAGGCGTGTGCCGCCGGCGGGCGAGATGGTCTCCGGGCGGCCGTCGGGGTAGGTGAACGTCAGATACTGGACGGCGTTGCTGACGTCGAGCACGAACAGGCCGCGGTCGATGTCGCTGACGATGGCGATGCTGCTGGGGAAGAAGGGATAGACATTCCACGCGCCGTTATAGGTGGCGCCGTCGTTCTCCGGGTAAGTGTCGAAGAAGCCGGTGCGGACGGGGTTGAGCGGGTCGGCCACGTCGAAGATCTGCAGACCGGTGGTGTAGTCGGCCTCGTAATCGAACCCGTCGCGCACGTACTGGTTGTGATCCACCGCCCCCAGCCCGGTGCTGAACTCGTGCACCAGCACCGGGTTCGCCAGGTTGCTCACGTCGAACACGGTCGTGCGGTTGATGCCGTCCAGCTCGTCGTTGATCAACAGGTATTGGCGGTCCTCGGTCAGCCAGCACTGGTGGCAGTAGCCGAGGTTCGGGTACGTCCGGTGCGACAGCAGCGTCATGGCGCTCTTGTTCGTCACGTCCACAATGTCCAGCCCACTTGTGCCGTTGGCGCAGAAGGCTACCTGCATGCCGGCGTACGGACCGGACGTGTACGTCACCACCTGGCTGTCGTGCACGTAGACGCCGCCCTGGGCCGTGCTCATCTGTCCGGCTAGCGACGGGTTGGCCGGGTTGGACAGGCTCCAGGCCACCAGCCGCCCGTCGTTGATGTTCGCGCCGTTGGTATACAGGAACCCGCTGACCTCATCGACCGTGACGGTGTGGGCGGTCTGGATGCCGGCGGTGGTCATGCGCTGCACCAGCGTGACCACGCCGCTGTCGACGTTGGCGAGGTTGATCACGTCGATGCCGCCGCCGGTCTCGTTCGAGACGTACGCATAGGTGCCGTAGGTCTTGACCTCGCACCAGATGCTGTCGGCGTGCGAGACGCTGCCGACGATGAGAGCATTGTCGGGGTCGGTAATCTCGACCACAGCCATCTTGTTGTTCAGGCCCATGAGGGCGTACTCGCGGCCGGAGGGCGAGACGTAGCCCCAGCAGCTTGAGCCGGAGGTGGCGCCGAACGTGGCGAGTGTGACGGCGTCGCGCAATGTGACATTGTTGGCGGAGAACTGCGCCCAGGCCGGCAGGACAGCCACGCCGACGAAGCCGACCGCAACCACGCAACGGGTCTTGCACGCTTTGAGCCGCATGAGCCTCTCCCGCAAACGACCGGAGTCTCGCCCCCGCTGGATTACCGAAGGAACCCCCCGCACCTCTTCCCGCTGGTGCCGCACACGCACATGGCCAGGGTCTGTACCCTCGCAACCCCAACGGCGCCACATTATCCGCGATTATAAGGGTCCGCGCGCCCGAATCCATGGAAACTTCTGCGTCGGCGACGGTAGGGAACCGCGGGCTTCAGCCCGCGCGGCGCCCGTGCGCCCAGCGAGCTCGCAGCTCGCGGACCGGCGATATAGTGGTCACAGGTCGCACCGGGATGGAACCAGACCCGACCAGGACCGCTCCCCCGAAGGGTAGTGCCGCTGGCTCCGGCATGCAGCCCCGCGCCGGCGCGCTTTTCCACGCCATCCTTGCCGCGGTATGCGTGGCGCACGTCGGCGGCGTGCTTCTGGCCGCCGGCGAGCTGGGACTGGTCTGGCGCAGCGTGGCGCGGCAACTGGCCGGGACCGAGCTCCCAGGCTGGCTGCTGCTGGCCGCGTTCGGCCGCGCGGCGGTGACGCACGTCCTGTTCTGGATCGCCCTGTTGACGCCGTGCGCGCTCGTCTACGCCGCACTCGCGCGCCGTCGGCCGCGTGCGTCGCCCCTGCCGATCCTGACGGCGATCTGGATTCTCGCGGTCGGCTTTCTCGTGCTGCCGGCCGATCTGGAGCTGGGCGGACGGGCGCGGCCGGCGTACCTCTACGGCGGCTGGCTGGCTGCGGTCGTGCTGGCTGCGGCGGCGTTCGTAGTGCTGCGGCGGATCTTCGCGCGCGCGCCGCTGCGGAGGCTGAAGATCGTCGGCGCCGCCACGCTGCCTGCGTTTGCGATATTGCTCGTAGGCGCGGCGGCACTCGCGCGCTCGCCACTCCACAACGCGGCGGAGTACCGGGTTGCGGCCGCGCGGCCGCTTTCCGGCACGCCGTCGCCGCAATCCCCGCCGAACGTGCTCTGGATCGTGCTGGACACGGCGCGGGCGGACCGCATGAGCTGCTACGGCCACTCGCGGCCCACCACGCCGTTTCTGGACGAGCTGGCGCGCTCTTCGCTGCTGTTCGAGCGGGCGATCGCCGACGGCATGTGGACCGTGCCGGCGCATGCATCGATGTTCACCGGCCGCAGCTTGCGCGAACACGGGGCCGACCACCGGCACTTGTGGCTGGACGACGCGTTCCGCACGGTGGCCGAGACGCTGGCGGAGCGCGGCTACGCAACGGCGTGCCTCTCGAACAACCCGCTGGTCGCGCCGCACACGAACCTGACGCAGGGCTTCACCACGCGGACCAACGTGCACCACTTGCGGCAGCTCACTCGCTTCTCGCTGGATTACCTGGGCGAGAAGTGGGGGCTGGCGCGCCTGCCCGGCTGGCTGGACGGCGACTACGGCGCGGCGTTGACCAACCGGCTCGTGGCTGACTGGCTCGACCGGGCGGCCGATGGGCCGGTTTTCGTGTTCATCAACTACATGGAGACGCACCTGCCGTACCGCGTGCCGCGCCGCTGCCGCGAGCTGTTCCTGACGCCGGCGCAGGTCGATCGTTCGTACGCCCTGCGGCATCGCGTATATGGAAACCTGCTGTCTCGCTTCGACCGCGACTATTGCCTGGCCAGCACGCCGGTTGCCGCGCCAAGCGACGAGGAGATCCTCCGCGGACAGTACGACGCCGCCGTCCGCTATCTCGACGACCGCGTGCGCGAAGCGGTCGGCCTGTTCGAGCGCAGCGGCCGGCTGGCCAACACGCTCCTCATCGTCTGCTCCGACCACGGCGAGTATCTCGGCGGCCACGGCATGTGGGGCCACCGTTTCCTGGCGTATCAGGACCTGATCCACGCCGCGCTGCTGGTCCGCGCGCCGGGCGGCACGCAAGCCGCACGCATCAAGACGCCCGTGCTCTTGTCGGATCTGTACGGACTCGTGCTCGACGCGGTCGGGGCAGGAGATGAGGGAGGCGCAGCGTCGGCCCCGCGTGGCCGACGTGGGACGGGGGAGACTGCCGGCCTCTACGTCCGCCCCGGGGAGCGGACGCTACCCCTTTCGCACGAGATCGGCCCGCCAGCGGAGCCGGCCATCGTGGTCAGCGCCTGCGGCGGGCCGGACGCGGACACGCTGCGGCGCTTCGAGGCGGTTCGTGACCCGCGCGTGCTGCATCGCAGCTCGGCGCAGTTCGCGGCGCTGGACGGGCGCTACAAGTACATCCGCTCGGCCGACGGGCTGCGCGAGCTGTTCGACCTGGACGCGGACCCCGACGAACTGCGGAACCTGATCGACGCAGAGCCGGACGCGGCCCGGCGCCTGGACGAGCTTCTCGGCGCCTGGCTGGCCGCCGTGCCCGCGTACCAGCCGCCGGCGGACCGTACGCGCAGCGGCGACGTGGACCGCGCCCTGCGCAGCCTGGGCTACGTCGGCGACGACGAGTGATCGTTACACCGTCCGGCCGCTCAGCGCCGCACGATGCGTGTGCCGTCGTGCACTTTGTCGCTGGGGTAGAGGATGACCGGCTCGCCGGGCTGGAGGCCATCGAGCAGCTCCGCTTCCAGCCCGTTGTGCCGGCCAATTCGCACCGCTCGCAGCGCCGCGCGCCCGTCGGTCGCGACCAAGACGGCCCACTCGTCGCGGCGGCGGAACAGCGCGCTGGCCGGCACTTTCAACACGTCGGCGCGCTCCCAGACGACGATTCGCGCGTCGACACGAAACCCGTCGCCCAGCGTCGTCCGCTTCTCCGGCGGATCAACGATGTCGATGATCACCCAGACGCGCTGCTCCTCCACGCCCAGGGCCAAAATCTGCGCCACGCGCAGGCCGGCTGCGTCGATCTCGCGCCGCGCGTCCCTCTCGGGCCGCAGCGCCGGGTTAGTGCTTGAGGGGGAGGAAGCGCACCTTTGGCCCGCTCGGCAGCCGGCAGCGGCGCACCGGCGCAGACTCTCGCGGATGGACCCGTTCTGTGTTCGCGCGTCGCTGCCTGCGGAGCGATTCGAACACGCGCCGCGCGGCCTCGAAGTCGCGCTGGCCGAAGAAAACGAAGAGAGCTTTCTCGATCTGCGGGAAGCGCGCCAGCGTCTCGGCCGCGGTGCGCAGCGCGATCTCCGTCGCCGCCTCGAACGGGTAGCCGTACACGCCCGTGCTGATGGCCGGGAACGCGATCGTCCTCACGCCGTTCTCCGCCGCCAGCTCCAGCGACCGCCGATAGCAGGATGCCAGCAGAGTCGGCTCGCCGTGCTTGCCGTCGTGGTAGACCGGGCCGACGGCATGGATGATGAAACGGGCCGGCAGGTTGAAGCCGGGCGTGAGCTTCGCCTCGCCGGTCGGGCAGCCGCCCAGCTTGCGGCAGGCGGCCTGGAGCTGCTCGCGGCCGGCGGCGCGGTGGATGGCCCCGTCCACGCCCCCGCCGCCCGCCAGCCGCTGGTTGGCGGCGTTGACCACCGCGTCCACGGGCTGCCTGGTGATATCGCCCTCGACGAGGTCGATCCTGGACCAGAGGCTGGCGGCGTCCACGGCGATTCCTCCAGAATTCCAACAAACGGCCGGCCGGCGTGTCGTAGAATATATGCGGGGCGAGGATCGCGACCAGTTGAGGTGCGCCATGACAAACACCACGTCGCTGCAAGATCGGGTTTTCTGCGGGCTGGTGGCGGTGTTCGTTTGTTCGATCGCGGCGGCGCAGACGGATCAGTCTTCAACCAGTCGAGCCGCGCAAGCCCGCACGCCGTCGCAGTTGCTGGCGGGCGTGCAAGCGTACCCGGACCGGGTGCTGGAGGCGCTGCTCGCGCTCGCCCCGCACCCGGACGTGGTCAAGCAGGCCGCCGAGCAGATCGCCAAGACCGAGCCGGGCCAGCCGCCGAAGATCGAGCTGCCCGACCTGAAGGCGGACGTGCGGCTGGCGCTGGATGCGCTGCTGGCGGCACCGGATGTCGTGCTGATCGCCGCGGACAACGCCGACGCGCTGGCGGAGCTGAGCCGGCTGTACGGCGAGGCGCCGCAGGCGGCGCGCAGCCGGCTGGAGCAGTTGCGGCAGGGCTACGCGCATGAGCAGCGGCAGGCGGCGCGGGCCTGGCAGGAGCTGCTGCAGCGCGACCCGGTGGCTCTGGGCGAGTACCGCGAGCTGCTGACGCGGCTGTGCGAGTCGCGCCGCAAGGAACATCCGGACTTCGCGTGCGTCGAGGTCACGCAGCGTGACTACTACCTCGCATGCACGCCCAGCGACGAACTGGCCGCGTACGTGCGCGAGCAGGGCGGCTCGCCAGCCGCTCTGCGGCTGATCGAGCGTTGGCTGGAGCAGTACGGCCGCGAGACGGTCGACCAGCGCGTGCTCCAGCGCTATTCGTCGGCGCCATTGCTGTCGTCGGACGAGCGCTACGTCGCCGAGCGGCCCGCGGAGCAGCGCGCGGCGATGTGGCGTCCGCCGGGGGCCGGCGACGGCGAAACGCTCGGCCTCGTCCCGGTGATCCATCAGCCGCCGGCGGATCAGCCGGAGGACGCGCGGCTGGCGTACGCGATCGGGCAGCATGCGCGGTTGTGGCTGGGCGGCGGACCGCCGCCCTCCGACTCGGTCGCGGGTACGGAGGAACAAGCGGGCAGCGAGGTTGAGCAGGTGGCGGCCACACAGGAGGCGCCGCCGGCGGAGTCCACGCAGCCCGCCGAGCCGCCGCGCCAGGTCGAGGTCATCTACGAGGAATCGCCGTACGTGGAGGCGTATCCGCTGGGGAGCGTGGTCGAGCGGACGTACGTTTATCCGGAGTACGTGTATGACGTGGGGTACCCGGCGTACGGCTACTCGTTCTTGGCGCGGTTCTACTACGGGTACTCTCCGCTGATCTGTGCGCCGTATTATCCGGTGTATCACCGCAGCGTGCGCTTCTACGGCTACGGCTATCATCCGCACCGCTACTACTACCGCACGCCGTGCGACCGCTACGGCGGCTTCTTCGGCCGCTACGGCAGCCTCGCGCTGCACAGCGGGCCGCGCGTCGGGCATGTGTCCGGGCACGCGGTCCGGGTCGAGCGCATCGCCGGCGGCGGCTCGCGCCCGGGCGTGCTGTCGTACAGCCCGAGCAGCGGCGTGGGCGTGCGGCGGCACTACCAGTCAGCGCAGGAGCAGCTCGCGGTGGGGTTCCGCAACTCACCGACGCAGGGCGGGCGCGAAAGTGGGTCGCCGCGCATCAGCACGAACTCGGCTCAATACGCCGGCCGGCCCGCCGGGGCCAGCGCAGGCGTCCGCGGGACGCGTTCGAGCAGCGACGCTTCGCCGCGGACTGTGCCCGGTTGGATGCCACAGCGGACGGCTGATGAGCGCCCGAAGTCGCCGGGGCACGTGACGCCGCGACGTTCGCCGGACGCGGAATCGCGGCGCTCGTCGCCGGGCGTCGGAACGCAGCGATCATCGCCCGGCGCTGCCGGCGTGCGATCGTCGTCCGGGTCGAGCGGCGGGCGAGGCGACTCCGGCAGCGCGCGTGCGACTGTTCCCGGCTGGTCGCGGCCGGCGCCGAGCGGCGGCGGGCGCGTGACGACGCCCTCACGCAGCTCGCGGACGCCCAGCGCACGACCGGCCAGCGCGCGGCCGGCCAGCGTGCCGAGTTGGACCGCATCGTCATCGTCGTCACGCGGCTCACGATCGCCGGCGGTCAGCCCATCACCCGGCTGGTCACGCGGCTCGCGATCGCCGACCATCAGTCCTTCGCGCAGCCCGACCCGGTCGTCAGCCTCCTCGTTCGCGCCGCAACGCAGCTTCGGGCGCTCTGCCGCGCCGGCGTTCTCGCGTCCGAGCCGCAGCCCAGGCGGCGGCGCGTTCGGCGCGCCGCGCTCCAAGGCCGGCCGTCGGTCGTAGCGTCCCACCTACGGTATAATCCGCCTCGCCAGGTACTCATGCTGGACGACCGTCGGTCACGTTCGCGGCCCCGTCACGCCTGGCTGTACGCCCTCCCAGGCGGCTGCATGCCGCCGGCGGTCATCTGCAACGGGCAGCGATACGACTACGTCCAGACGTTCAAGCACGACTTCTTCGCCGCCACCGGGCTCTACCGCGGCCCCGATGGGCTGGCGGTGCTCAAGCTCGGCCGGCAGGCCGACGCCTTCACCGTCCCGCTACGCTGGGTCGGTCGCTTGCTCACGCGCCGCGAGCTCAGCTTCTACAGTCGCCTCCAGGACGTCGCCTGCGTGCCGCGGCTGATCGGCCCGGTCGGGGACGCCGGCTTCCTGCACGCTTTCGTCGCGGGCCACCCGCTGCAGCGCCGCGAGCAGGTCTCCGATGCCTTCTTTGGCGAGCTGGGGCAGTTGCTGGGAGCGCTCCACACCCGGCACATGGCGTACGTCGACCTCAACAAGCGGGAGAACATCCTGGTCGGCGACGACGGCCGTCCGTACCTGATCGACTTCCAGATCGCTCTGCACCTGCCGCCCGTAGGCTGGCGGCGGTTGCCGCCGCTCCGCTGGCTGCTCGCCCGCCTTCAGCACGGCGACCGCTACCATTGGCTGAAGCATAAGCGCCGGCTGCGGCCGGACCTGCTCACGCCCGCGGAGCGCGCGGAAGTCGAGCGGTTGAGCTTCTGGATCCGGCTGCACCGGGTGCTGACGCGGCCGCTGACGTCGCTGCGGCGGCGGCTGCTGGGCCGGCTGCGGAAGTCGGAGACGGCGGTCGTGGCAGGCTCGACGGCCAAATGAGCCGTTCAGGCGGCGTCGGGCGCGCTTGCGCCTTAGGCAGTGGTCGCCGCGCCATGCGTGGTCGGCGGTCGGGTTTGCGGCGTACGGCTACTGGTGGAATCGCGGCTGCGGCGGTAGATTCTCCGCGTCGGATGGGGAGGACGGATCGACCACTCGCAACAGGGACAGGGCCATGAGTACGAGAATTCTGATGGGGCTGGGGATGGCGGCGCTGCTGGGCGTGGCTGGGTGTGCATACCGGACCGGGAACCGCGTTTTCGGCGACAACGTGAAGCGCTCCACGACCTGGTACGGGGAGCTGGGCATCACCGGGCATCTCAACGAGGTGATCGTCGAGCCCGGCTCGAAGCTCACCAAGCTTTCGATCATCGGCGAGGGCAACACGGTGCAGGTCGCCGACGGAGTCCCGCTGGGCAAGATCGAGGTCTGGGGCGGGAACAATACCATCTACATTCCGGAGAACCTCGACATCCGCAGCGACCTGGTCGGCAAGGGCAACCGCATCATCCCGCGTCCGCTCGGCAGTTTCGCGAAGAAGACGACCGAGTACCGCGAGACCGGCGGCGAAGAGTTGGCGCCCGTCGAAGAGGCGACGACGGAGACTGCGCCGCCTGTGACCGGTACGGACACCCCCAGCGGCGTGGGCGATGGTACGCCGTAGCGCTCGCGTGACATCTTCTCTCCGCCCGCGAGTGGCAATGATGCGAGGTCGCGGCCATGTCCGCTGCTGAGTGGTACTACGTCGCGGACAATCGCAGTTTCACTGAGACACAGCACCCTAGAAGCGGAAGTCGGCCTCGCTCAGGCCGGGGTTGAGCTGCACGCGCGTGTAGACGTAGCTGCCCAGCAGTTGCTTGCCCTCCGTGTCGGCGTAGCTGGACACCGAGGTCGGCAGCAGCCACTCCTGGTCCAGGTGCACGACCAGCCGGGCGTCGGGGTAGCCCCGGCCGAGGGGCAGCAGCCGCACGAACACGTACGTCGGCCGGCCGTCGATCTCGCCCTCGCCGGTGTAGCGGAAGTCCAGCTCGCCGCGCTGGCTTGCGATCTCGTTGTAGCGGTTCAACAGGCCGAACAGCGAGCGGAAGCCAAACTCGTCGATGGTCCTGCGGCTGGCGCGTTCGGCCTGCGGGCCGTGGATGGGCAGCTTCACCTCGCTGACAAACAGGCGGATGATGGCACCGGCCGGCTCGACCACCGCGAGCTTGCGGCCCTGTGCATCCACAAAGTCCGGGCGGTCGATGAACAGCGCCCGCTTGGCCTGGTCCGCGTTCTTCTTCCAGATCATGTAAACGCTGTGCGGCGACTCGCGATAGAGGACGTAGATTTCCTCGGTTTCGCGGAGCTTGCCCGCGATGCGCTCCTGTTTGAGCAGAGTGCAGGTGTAATCGCGCACGTCGCGCTCGTAGCGTTCGCGGCCCATCCGCGCCACCGCCAGCGGGTCCTGCAGCAACAGATCGGTGATCGCGGCGGAAGCTGCCGCCGCCGGGGCCGGACCGGCGCCCGGCAGAGGCACCGCGGCGTGGGCCGCCGGAACCACGATGCCGATCTGCGGATCCCCCGCCACCTGGTGCAGCACGGTGACCACGGATGCGGCGATCAGTCCGCCGGCGGTGTACAGCATCACGTTGTGCTGACGGATCGGCACGCTCGCATGTCTCCACGGATGCGGGGCCTTCCGAGCGATTCCCTAGCGCCCCCCTCCCTGGATCAGAATCGACCGCACACGAATGCTTCCTTGAGCCGCGTCCCCCGGTCCGCGCCTGCCGGCGGGAGTGTGCGGGTACGGAAGGCTCCAACCAGGGGCATTGTACGCCCCTTCTACCAGTCCAACAAGCAGCGGATGCAAGGAGTATGCGAAATGTTTCCGCGGCAGTCACGTCGCCCCGACGGCCCATTCGACCAGCACCTGCTCGTATGCGGACGTGTCGCGGGCGAACTCCATCGTGTGCGCCTGATCCGGCCGGCAAATGACCCGGGCGCGGCCGCCGCTGACACGCCGCGCCCAGGCTTCCGTCGGACCGTTTGCAATGATGCGGTCGCGGCCGGCCAGCAATAGGGTCATCGGCGGGGACAAGGCGCCGTGCGGCAGCCGCCGCAGCCGGCGCTCGAGTCGCGCCGAGTGGAACAGGAAGCGCGCCGTGGCGCGCGTGAGCTTGAGCGGGTCGTTGCGGATGAAGGCTTGGCCGTCCGGATTGTCGGTGAACCGCTCCGGGTCGTCCAGCGGGATGCGGAACTCACCCCTCCCACCGAGCAACAGCGCGGCCGCGATCCGCATTCGCTCGGCGCGGCGCACGTCGACGGCCGGGAAGACGCCGGGCGTGCTCAGCAGCAGCCGTCCGACGCGCTGCGGATTGCGAACGGCCCAGGCGGCGGCCAGTTTCCCGCCCCAACTGACCGCAACCAGGCTGAGCCGCTCCAGGCCGGTCTGCTGACGGACCCACGCCGCCAGCTCATCGATGTCGGCCAGCCAGCGATCCGCGGCGGACACGTCGCCGCGGGCCTCGGGGTTCATGCCGCTGCCACGCCGGTCCGGCAGCAACACAAAGCAGCCGTGCTGCGCCAGCAGCGACGCCGACCACGCAAACCAGCCGCCGTGCGACTGGATCCCGTGCAGGTAGAGCACCGCGCCGCGCGGGGGGCCAGCCGGCGGCGCCCAGAAGCGACCGCGCACAAGGTACCCGTCGCTCATCGTCCAGCCGCAGAAGCAGGGGGGCAGTGGCGGCGGCCGCATGGGGTCGCGCTACAGCTCGCTCTGGTCGAGCACGTGAAAGCGCTTCGAGCGGAGCACGGCGCCCGCCTGCGGCAAGTTGTCCACCTGAATGGCCATGCACGCCCCGCGCGATTGGCTGGGCAGCAGCGGATAGATGTAGTTGATGTTGATCTCGCCAGCGATCAGCGCCGCGCACACGACCATGATGCCGCGCTTGCCCGGCGGCAGCTCGACCACCAGCAACTCGGTCTCGGTGACCGCGAAGCCGGCCTGGGAGAGCATCTGACGGGCCGCGTCCGGGTCATCGACGACCAGTCGCGCGATCGCGCAATCCACCGAACCTTCGACCGCCAGGCCCAGGATGCGCACGTCCGCGTCCTCGAAGAGTCGCGTGAGCCGGAGGAGCTGCCCGACGCGGTTCTCCAGGAACACGGAAATCTGGCGGCAGAAGGGGAACTCGCCGCCCTCCAGCGTTTCCAATGGCTCCAGCGACATCACACCGCCGACTTGTTTTGAACGCCGACAGCAACTGCTACGGCCGGTAGAGTATCGTTGCGCGACGTGCCTGTACAGCGGATTTCCGGGGCAGCGGAGGTCCCGATCGCGTCGCCGGGCGGCCGGCCGCGAAGTTCAGGGGCCTGACATGCGAGGCCAGATTCCTCGCTTGCTGCGCTGGCTCCGAATGACACGCTGAACACGTACGGGGCTTCAGCCCGCGCGGTTGCACCGCGCGACGGAAATCGGCGGCTCCTGCGGAGGAGCGGATACGACGATGCAATTCGCGTCACCGCTGCTGCTGGGCGGACTTACCCTCGCCGTCCTGCCGGTGCTGATTCACCTGTGGCTCCGGCCGCGGCCGCTGCGGGTCGCATTCCCGGCGCTGACGTTTCTGCACCGCGCGCTGGCCTGCGGGCAGCGAGCGCACCGTCTGCGCAACGTCTGGTTGTTGTGCGCGCGCAGTCTGCTGTTGGCCTGCACGGCCCTGCTGCTCGCCGGCCCGACCTGCGCGCCGCCGGACGACGCGGGCCTGAGCGGCGGACCGCTCGCGGCCGTGATGGTCGTCGATGATTCGCTGAGCATGCACTACCGGCTGGCCGACGGGCAGACGGCGCTTGCGACGGCCATCCGGCAGGCCAGCCGGCTGCCGCGCGCCGCAAGCGCGCTGCCCGCGCGGTCTGCGCTGGGCCTGGTCTGGGCCGATCCGCAGCGTCCCGGCGTGCCGCTGACCGAGGAGCTGGCCGTGCTCCGCACAGCCTTGGGCAGCGAGAGCACCACGCGGGCGCATCCGGCCACGCTGGCGGCCGCGGTTCGGCGGGCCGGCCAATGGCTGCAGGGGGCGCGGCAGCCGGACCGGCGGCTGGTGGTTTTCTCGGACCTCGCGGCGCACGCCTGGCGTGACGTGCCCCCGGGCGTTCTGGCCGGAATCGAGCATCTCTCCGTGCAGATCGTGCCTTCGGACGCGGAGCCGCGCACGAATCTGGCCATCACCGACGTTCGTGTCCCGGGCCGCGTCCGTGCCGACTCCACGCCGATTCCGATCGAGGCGACGATCTCGGCGGCCGGCGTGGACTCGGTGTGCACGCTCGACGTGCTTGACGGCGACGAGCGGCTGGTGCGTGTCGGGCCGCTCGAGCTTGATGCCGACCGCCCGCGCCAAGTGGCCCTGCGGCTGTTGCCGCGGGCCGCGGGGCCGCACGCGCTGACGCTGCGGCTGGAGCCGTCCGACCGGCTGGATTTCGACCAGCGCCGCTACATCGCGTTTCAAACCGGGCCGCGGCCGCTCGTGTGGCTTGTCACACCGGACGATGCTGCCGATTCTGATCTGACCGCGCTGCTGCTGCAAAACCTTCTGGCGCCGGCGGCGTTGGAGCGCGAAAAGCATCCAGTGGTGCTGCGAAGCATGACGCCGCCGCAGCTTGCCCAGAGCGCGCTCGACCTGTCGGGCGGAATCCCGGGCCGCGAAGAGAATCCGACGCTGCTGTTGATCTTGCCGTGCGCGAGTCTCTCCGAGGCGGCGCGGCGCGAGCTGGTCCGGCGCATCGAGCAAGGGGCCGCGGCCTTGCTGCTGCCCGGCTCCACGGGGGGCGGCACGGACTGGCCCGGGCTGCGGCAATACCTCAGCGCAGCGCCTCCAACGGCGCAAACCCTGGAGGCCGTGACGACCTTGGCGTGGGAGGCGTCGTCGCCCTTTGCCGGGCCGCGCGAAGGATTGGACGAGTTGCCGCGCTGCGGCGTGCGCCGCCGGCTCAAGTTCGAGTCGTTCCGCGAGGGCGTAGTGGTGCAGGCTCGTTACGCAGATGGCTCGCCGGCCATTCTCTCGCAGCGCGTCGGCAAGGGCAGCCTGTTCCTGCTGACCACGTCGCCCGATCCGGCCTGGAGCGAGCTGGGCGTGCGCGCCGCGGGGCTGCTGACCTGGCTGGACGCGCTGTTGGCCGAGGCGGCCGGCCCCGCAGACGCGGTCGCCGAGTTCACGGCCGGCCAGAGCACAGCCAGACCGTTTGCCGCTTTGCCGCCCGACGCGACTGTTCACCTGCTCAGCCCGCACACGCTGCCGCCGACCTCGCTCACGTTGCGTCTGAGCGGCCGGGCCCCGCAGCGCGACTGGCCGACCGATCAGGCCGGGATCTTCACCCTCCGACCGGAGCGCGCCGATTCCCCGCCGGTGAAATACGTCGTCAACTGGCCGCCGGAGGAGTCGGACTTTGGGCGCATCACGGCCGAGCGGCTGCGCAGCCTGCTGGGCGTAGAGGCCGTCACGGTTGGCGAACAGTCCTTCGAACCGCGCGAATCGGTCGCCGCCTCGCTCGTTCAGCGGCTGGGTTTGCAGGACCCGGCCCGGCTGCTGCCATTGTTGTTGCTGGGGTTGCTGGTCGGCGAACTGCTGCTGGCGAGCCGGACCAGCGGGGCACACCCGCGCGCTTCTCAATGACGGCGCTTGCGGCTCCGTCAACCCATCATCTCGGGTTCGCCGTTGATGGGAGGGCCAGCCTCCCAGCGAGCCGCGGCTCGGCAGGACCCTCGCCCTCCCGTTGGCATCGGAAAGGTGGACGTGGACAGGACCAGGGCGCGACGCGGACCGGGCACGCCTGTGTCCGGCGGGCGCGCAAAAAACTCCCGCACCGGCACGATGCCGATGCGGGATGTGAAGGGGGACACGACAGCTTCCGTGCGACCTTATTCTTGCATTCGATTCTCAAGTTGGCGGCAATTCTTGCCGACGAGCCTCCTGCCGATCGGGGCGCGGCGGCACCGTCCGATAGCCTGCCCTTGCATGCCGCCGCACGGCATTTATGATCAGACCATGCCCCGCGCGGTCGGTGCGTTTTTTTTGCTCGTGCTCGGATTTTCGGTCGGCTGTCAGGCGCCGCCGGCTGCCACCACCCCCACGCAGATCGCGCTGCGCATTCCCGACCGCGACGCCTTCCTCGATGTCGCCCTGACGGTCTTGCGCGAGCACGACTTTTCCCCGCAGCGGGTCGACCGCCGGACCGGCCTCGCCGTCACGCATCCGACGACCGGGGCGCAGTGGTTCGAGTTCTGGCGGGCGGACTCGCAGGGCTCCTATCAGCTCCTCGAATCCAGCCTGCATACCCTTCGCCGCATCGTCACGCTGCGACTGGAGCCGCTGAGTGAGCCGGCGGCGGCGAGCGAGCCGGCGGCCGGCGAACCGGCCGGGGCGTCGCAGCCGGCCGAAGCGGAGCCTGGGCCGGGCGAGTACCGGCTCATCGTGCAGGTGGACAAGCAGCGCTACAGCGCGCCGGAGCGACAGGTCACGACCGCTTCCATGGCGCTGGGGATCTACAGCGAGCGGCTGCCGACCGAGGAAGGGCTGCGGCGGGCGCGGAGCGAAGGCGAGCACTGGGTGCCGCTGGGCCGTGACGTGCTGCTGGAGGCGTACTTGCTGGACCGCATCGTGGACGCGACCGACGCAGAACCGGTAACCGAGGTGACAAGGTAACCAAGCTTAAAAAGTGACAAAATGGGCGCCTGTGGGGCGGCAGGCGGCCCTGCAATTCTGTTACCCTGTCACTTCATCGCGTCTGCGAAGCGGGCCAGCACGCCGCGGCGCATCTCGCGCAGGCGATTCGCCTCCGCCAGCTCCGCGGGCTTGGCCTTGCGGTCGCCGGCGGTCGCGTGCAGCGACTCGTAGGAGAACAGGGCGAAGTCGCCGCCCCACAGCCGGCAACGCTCGAGCTGCTGGCCCATCTCCTCCGGCGTGTCATGCCTGTAGATGCCCAGGCCGGCGACGATGCGCGCGTGCGGCGCCAGCGTCTGGTACGCACCGATCCGCTGCTCGAAGTCCGTCAGCTTTTCCGTGTACGCCATCGGCATGGCCGCATCCAGCAGCCCGGTCCGCAGCCAGCCGATCGCGTTCTGGAAGTACTCGCGATAGCCGACGCTCGGGTCGGCCCACACCGCGGCGGTCAGCGTCGCCCCCGGCCGCCGCCGCCCGAGCATCTTGCGGATTTCGCCCACCAGCAGCGTGAGCTGGTTCGCCCGCCAGTGGCCCCAGGCCTGCGGGTCATCCTCCGGCAGCTTGCCGGTCTGCTGGCGATAGATCGCCAGCGTGCGCGCGTCGCGCGGGTAGAGCTGCCGCGCATCGGGCGTCGTGTCCCAGGCGTAACGCACATAGTCCAGGTGCAGCCCGTCCACGTCGTAGTTCGAAGCGATCTCCTCCATCACCCGCCCGATGTGCCGCCGCACCTCCGGCAGGCACGGGTTGAGAATGACGTAGAATCGCTCGTCGGCCTTCCTGCCGGGCGCAGTCAGCGGCTGGCGCCGGCCGGCGGCGTCATACAGAAACCAGTCCGGCCGGGCGTGGTAGAGCTGGTTGGGAATGGGCGGCGGGTCGGGCCCGCGCCAGCCGGGCATCACGTTCACCCAGGCCTCGATACGCAGGCCGTGGCGGTGCGCCTCGACGACGGCGATGGCCAGTGGGTCGAAGCCGGGATCGTTGAAGTCGTATTCGGCCGACCAGGGCTCAATCCGCGACGGATACGCGACCGTGCCCTCGCCGCGCACCTGCCAGAGCACGGTGTTGCAGCCCAGGGCGGCGCAGTTCTTGAGGATGGTCTGGATGTCGTCGGGCGTGCGGTAGTGGAAGCGCGCCACCCAGACGGCGCGAACGGGCTTGGCCAGTGGCCGCGGCTCGGGCCGCTGCCGCAGACCCGGGCCGGAACCGCCGCACCGGCAACCCGCAGGCAACAAGGTAACAAGGTAACAAAGTAACAAGGTCCTCGCCGTCCGCATCCCTGCTGACGTTCGCATCCGTGCTGTGGAGCTGGTCACTTCGTTACCTTGTCACCTTGTTACCTTGTTGCTTTACCACGCTCACCTGCCGGCCGACGATGTCCGCCGAGAGACCCTGGCGCGTGCCGGCGTCGCCGTCCCAGCGGTGCGATTCGATGCTGGCGACGATCTGCTCCGCCAGCCGGACCGCCGCCACGCCGTCCTCGGCGCTGACCGGCGGGCGCTGGCGCAGCCGCACGCACTCGACGAATGTCTCGAGCTCGTCGGCCAGCGCGTCGCGCTCCTTGATGGTCAGCGGCTCGACGTGCACCAGCTTGCCGAAGTCGACGCCCGCCATCTGCGAGAGGTCGGCGATGTTCCGCTCGCGGGCGAACTTGAGCACGTCCGCGTTCTGGTCGAGCGTGATCGCCACGCCGACCTTCTTCTGGTAGTCCAGCGAGACGTACGCGTTCTCGGCGAAAGCCCGCAGCTTCCGCTCGGTCTTGAGCGCCAGCCGCGACGCCGTCAGGTTCGCCACCGCTCCGCGGCTGAAGCGCACGCGGGCATTGGCGATGTCCTCGTGCCGGGCCAGCACGTTCACGCCCACCGCATCGACGCTGGCGACCTCGTCCTTCACCAGGTGCAGCAGGATGTCGATGTCGTGGATCATCATGTCGAACACCACGCCCACGTCCGCCGAGCGGAACGTGAACGGGCTGATGCGGTGCGTCTCGATGAACTTCGGCCGCACGCCCAGCCGCTCGACCGCCCGCACGGCCGGGTTGAAGCGCTCCGTGTGCCCGACGGCGACGATCGTGCCGTGCCGGCGCGCCAGGTCCGCGATCCGCTGCCCCTCGCTCAGGTTCGGCGCCAGCGGCTTCTCGATCAGCACCGCGATGCCGCGCTCGATCAACGGCGCCGCGACCGCCAGATGGTGCACGGTCGGCACCGCCACGCTCGCCGCCGCGACGTCGCCCAGCTCGGGCGTCAGCACCGCGGCGTACTTCGCGCCCAGCGGCTCGGCCGCCGCGCGGGCCCGCTGCACGTCCGCGTCGATCACGGCCACCAGCCGCGCCGTCGGCATCTGCGCGTACTTGCGGATGTGATGCCGGCCCATGTGCCCGGCCCCGATCACCGCCACGGGCACGCGCTGGTTCATGCGGATTCCTCCGGCGGCCGCCGGCCGTAGAAACCGAGGCGGTCCTCGTTGGTGTCGGAGCGGCGGTGCTCGCGCACGCGGCCGTAGACGCCGATTTCCAGCTTGCGCTGCAGGAACTCGACCAGGTAGCGCACGTGCTCGTCGCGCATCAGGCCGTTGCCCTCGATCTCGCGCAGGGCGCTGCTGGTTCGACCGGGCGAGCGGTCGCGCTGCCGGGCATACAGCAGCCGAAAAGCCGCCTTGACGGCCGCGATCGATTCGGGCGGAATCCGCCAGCGCTGCATGCCGGTCACATTCACCGCCCGCACCTCCTGGTCGTAGCCTTCCACCTTCAGGTACGGCGGCACGTCGTGCGTGATGCGCGTCATGCCGGCGATGTACGCGGCCCGCCCGACGGTGACGAAGTGGTGCATGGCGCTGACGCCGCCGACCGTCACGCAATCCTCGATCCGCACATGGCCGGCGAGCTGCACCTGGTTGGCGAGGATGATGTGGTTGCCGAGGTCGGCGTCGTGGGCCACGTGCACGCCGACCATGAACAGGTTGTGGTCGCCGATGCGGGTCGCGCCGCCGCTGAGCCGGTCGACCTCCGTACCGCGGTGGATGGTGACGCACTCGCGGAAGACGTTGCGGCGGCCGACGATCAGGCGGGTCGGGCCGCCCTTGTACTTGAGGTCCTGCGGGGGGGCGCCGAGCGTGCACTGCGGGAAGAACTCGTTGTGCTCGCCGAAGCGCGCCGGGCCCAGCAGCGTGACCTGGCCGTGCAGAATGCAGCCGTCGCCCAGTTCGACGTCCGGGCCGACGTGGCAGAACGGGCCGATGCGCACGCCGCGGCCGATGCGGGCCTGCGGATCGACCACCGCCAGCGGATGGATTTCAGTCATCGAGTATCCCGCTCTCCCGTGCCGCCGAGTGCAAAGTGCAGAATTCAAAGTTCAAAGAGCGCACCCCGAAACTGGGCGCCTCGCTGATGCCGGATGCTTTTTTCCACTTTGCACTTTGCATTTTTGCTTGGACTCTCCCTATGCCGGATCCGCGTCCACCAGCATGAAGCGGATGTTCGCCTCTGCCGCCAGCTCGCCGCGCACCAGCGCCCGACAATGCACTTCGCCCATCAGCGCCTTCGCCCGCCGCTGCACCGCCTCCAGGATCACCTGGTCGCCGGGCGTGACCGGCCGGCGGAACTTCACCTTGTCCAGGCTCAGCAGCACGGCCACCTTGCCCGTGTGCTCCAGCTTCTGCGACAGCAGGATGCCGCCGAGCTGCGCCATGGCCTCGATCAGCAGCACGCCCGGCATGATCGGCTGCCGCGGGTAATGCCCCTGGAAATAGGGCTCGTTGATGGTCACGTTCTTGATGCCGACGGCGCGACGGTCGCCCTCCAGCTCGATCACGCGGTCGACCATCAGCATCGGGAAGCGATGCGGCAGCACACGCTGCACGCTACGCACGTCGAGCTTGGCCGTCCCGCCGATCTGGTCGTCCAGCCGTTGCTGCGAGCGCTGCTCGGCGATGCGGCGGACCAACTCGTGGTTGAGGTTGTGGCCGCTCTTGCGGGCGTAGATGCGGCCGCACACGAAGCCGCCCAGCAGCATCAGGTCGCCGATCAGGTCGAGGATCTTGTGCCGCACGCACTCGTTGGGGAAGCGGTATTGGTTCTCGATCGGCCCGTCCGGGCCGATCACCAGGATGTCCTGGTAGGTCAGGTGCGTGCCGAGGCCCATCGCCCGGAGCTGCTGGGCCTCCTCGGCGGTGACGAACGTCCGCGCCGGCGCGACCTCGTCCACGAACGCGTCGCGCGTCAACGTGAACTTCTGGATTTGCCGCCCCAGCGGGCTGCTCTCGCCGTAATCCAGCTCGTAGATGATCTCCAGCCGCCCCGGCTCGCCCGGCCAGGCCAGCAGCTCGGCGTCGCCGTCACTGACGCGCACCGGCTCGGAGATCTCCACCCAGCGCCGCTCGGCCTCCTGCTCCTGCAGGCCGGCTTGCGTCAGCGCCTCGACGAACGGCCGCGCGCTGCCGTCGCCCGCCGGCATTTCCGCGTTGTCCAGCTCGACGACGGCGTTGTCCACGCCCAGCCCGCGCAGCGCCGCCAGGCAGTGCTCCACCGTCTCGATCGCCACCGTCCCATTGCGCAGCGAAGTCCGCCGGGCGCGCTTGGTCAGGTTCTCGAGCCGCGCCGCCACGCGCACCGGCTGCGGCTGATCGCAGCGCACAAAGACCACCCCGCTGCCGGCCGGCGCCGGCTTGAGGCGCACCGTCGCCGGCAGCCCGGTGAACAGTCCGCGGCCGCTCAGCTCAACTTCGCGCCCGATGGTCTGCTGACGACTCAAGCTGCTCCACCCGCTTGCGCAGCTCGCGCACCTGCCGGATCAACTCCGGCAGCCGCCGCACCGCCGCCTCCTGCCGCACGTAGAGCTGATTCTCGCGCGCCGGAATGCCGCGGAAGACGGCCCCGTCGGGGATGTCCCGCGCCACGCCGGACTTGGCCGCCACCTGCACCGCGTCGCCGATCTTCAGGTGATCGATCAGGCCGACCTGGCCGGCCAGCATGACGCCGCGCCCCAGCGTGGTCGAGCCGGAAATCCCGCACTGGGCCACGATGATGCAGTCTTCCCCGATCTCGCAATTGTGCCCGATCTGCACCAGGTTATCAATCTTGGCTCCGCGGCGGATGCGCGTCACGCCGCTGCGGGCGCGGTCGATGGTCGTGTTCGCCCCGATTTCCACGTCGTCTTCGATCACCACGCGGCCCACCTGCGGGATCTTGATGTGCCGCCCGCCGCGCTGCAGGTAGCCGAAGCCGTCCGCCCCGATCGTCGCGTTGGCGTGTATGGTCACGCGCTCGCCAATGCTGACGCGCTCGCGCACCACCACGTTCGGCCACAGCACGCAGTCGCGGCCGATCTTCGCCTCCGCTCCGACATACACACCCGGGTGCAACTGCGTGCCGGCACCGACCTCCGCACCCGGGCCGACGAATACGTTCGCCCCGATCGCGGCCCCCGCCACCCGCGCATCGTCCGCAACCACCGCCGTCGCATGCACCCCGACCGGCACGCCCGGCGGCGACGGGGCCAACAGCGCCTGCGCGCGGCACATGGCCAGGTCCGGATCGTCCACGCGGATCACGGTCTTGCCCACCGGCACCGGGTAGTCGCGCGGCACCAGGACCGCGGCGGCCCGCGTGCTCGCGAGCTGCGGCAGGAGCTTGGCGTCGCCCAACCACGCCAGCGCATGCTCGTCCGCCTGTTCCAGCGTCTCGACCAGGCGCACGCGGGCCGAGCCGTCGCCCTCGACCACGCCCTCGACGCGGCGGGCCAGCTCGGCGACCGTGATTTCGCGTGCCTGAGTCAACCGTTTCCCTCGCTTTGCGGCCGCCGCGCGCTCACGGCTTGTTCTGCGTCTTCGGCCCGCCGCCGGTCGCGCCGCCCGGCGTCAGCGGGGTGAAGACCTGCAGCATGGGCTGGCGTGGCTGAGCGCGGTAGCGGCTGTTGAGCGTGTCGAGCACCGGCTGCGTCATGTCGATGGTGGAGCCGGCGTAGACCACCTTCCGCTCGCGGATCTGCTGGCGGATCGCCTCCGGATCGTAGCTGACCGGCTTGTACTCGTCCGTGTACAGCACCAGGTCGACGCCCTGCTTCTTGGCCAGCTCGGCGGTCCCTTCCAGGATTTCCTTGTACACGCGGATGGTCCAGACCGCGACCTCGCGCGAGAGCTCGGCCTGCATCAGGTCGTACCAGTTCTTGTAGTCGATCTGCTCCTGGAAGTACTCGCGCATCTTCTGCGTGCGCGTCGGGTCGGCCTCGCTCATCGCGTCCAGCGTGGCCTGGAGCGAGTCGATCCGCGCGCGGCGCTGCTCGTTCTCCGCCTGGAGCTTGCCCTGCTCGCTGCGCAGCTCCTCGGTCAGGTCCTTCTGCCGCTGGTACTCGTTGAAGACCTTGATCACGTCGATCGACGCCACGCGGCCGATGCCCCCGCCGGCCGCCGGCCCCTGCGCCAGCAGCGCCCCCGCCGACGCCAGCAGCACGCTGCCCGCCGCCGCCCCGCACACCGCCCCTGTCCACCACGTGCGCCTCATGGCATGCTCCTGTGTACGCAGCAGTGTTTGACCGCGCCCGCATTGTCGCACGGCCGGCGGCGGTTGTCATGCTGCCGAAAAAGGGCGGCCCGGCAGCGCCCGCGCTGCCAAGGCAAGCGACGCAGAACCCCGCGGCGTCCGGGTCTCGGCCGGCGAACGTGCACCGGATGAGGCAACCACGACTTTCACGCCTGGAGGCGCAGCAGCGCCTCCGCCTGGCTCCGGTAGCTTGGACGGGAGGCTGGCGCCTGCCCTCTGAGAGCAACCCGGCCCGCGCGTGCGGGCGGCACGCGCCAACGTGCCGACTGCCGCCAGCGGCTCACCGTTGCCGGACGCTACGGTTGCTGCGCGAGAGTCGACTGCTGGAAGCGGTACTACACGACGGGGCCGGACGACAGCGTCTGCGGGACCAAAGGGCTGCGGCGAGAGGCCAGCCACAGGCCGTAGAACGTCTGACACGCCACGTACAGATAGCCGAAGATGAAAATCCCCAGGAACGGCAGCGCCGCCGAAACCCGCTCGACCCATTTGTCGAAAAAGAACAGCGAGAGCAGGAAGGTCAGCAAGTACAGCGCCAGCGCGAGCTCGGCACAGGCCTTCCACCAGCCGCGGACCCGGAAGGCCGCCAGCCGCGGCCGCCCACCGGCGGCGCCGCGGGGCGCCTGGCCGAACTTGGGCGTGCGGACGAACTCGCCGGCGCGGCGGAAGAGGCCGTCGACGGCGGCGACGGCGTTGTTGAGCGCGATGCCGATGCCAAGGGCCATCAGGGCCGGGATGCACGGCAGGATGTCGCGCCAGCGCCGCAGGAGCTGGCGCTGGCTGGCGATGTAGAAGCTCAGGGCCGAGCCGGTGCCGATGAGGAACAGGGTGAAGTCGACCGCGAGCTGCCCGAACGACGGCTCCGCCTCCGTCAGCAGCTTCATCAGCAGGGCAGGTCCGATCAGCAGGCTCAGCAGCACCATCAGCACGTAGACGGCCCCGCTGGTCAGGTGGAAGAACGCCTCCAGCTTGATCCGCCAGTCACACGCCTCGCGCAGCACGCGCGGCAGCAGCTTCACGCACGTCTGCGCCCCGCCCTTGGTCCAGCGGTGCTGCTGGGCCTTGAAGGCGTTGATCTCCGGCGGCAGCTCGGCCGGGGCGGTCAGCTCGGGCAGGAACACGAACCTCCAGCCGCGGAGCTGGGCGCGGTACGAGAGGTCGAGGTCCTCCGTCAGCGTGTCGTGCTGCCAGCCGCCGGCGTCCTCGATCGCCGCCCGCCGCCAGATGCCCGCCGTGCCGTTGAAGCTCATGTAGCGGTCGGTGCGGTTGCGGGCGGTATGTTCGATGAGGAAGTGGCCGTCGAGCAGGACGGCCTGGACGCGGGTGAGCAGCGAGTCGTCGCGGTTCAGGTGCTCCCAGCGGCATTGCACCAGCCCGACGCGCGGGTCGGTGAAGTGGTCGATCGTCTCGCGCAGGATGTTGGGCGGCGGCAGAAAGTCGGCGTCGAAGACGGCGATGAACTCTCCCCGGGCGACTTTCGTTCCCGCCTCCAGCGCCCCGGCTTTGTACCCGGCGCGGTCGCCGCGATGCAGGTAAACCACGTTATGGCCGCCGGCCCGCAGGCGCTCGACCGTCCGCAGCGCAATCTCGCGCGTCTCGTCGGTCGAGTCGTCCAGCACCTGGATTTCAAGCCGCTCGCGGGGGTAGTCGATGCGGCAGGCGGCCTCGATCACCCGCGCGGCCACGTACCGCTCGTTGTACATCGGGAGCTGCACGGTCACGGCGGGCGGCTGGGCGAAGGAGCCTTTGGGCGGCGGGGGCTGTCGGCGAACCCGATAAAATGTCATGACGAGAAAAAGGCGGTGCAGGCCGTAGACGCACAGCAGCCCCAGCACCGCGCTGTAGGCCGTCAGAATCGCCTGGCTGAACCACTCCGTGTTCATCGCGTTCGCCTGCCCCCCGGCCTCCCCGCGGGCCGCCGGGGCGCGGCCGGAACAAAACTCATGCTAGGTCAATCCCGCCCGTTCTGCAAATCGCCGCCCGTGGCGAGCGTCCACGCGCGCGGTCGTCTCAGCCTGCGGCAAAGCTTGCGCGGGGCTGGATTCCGCATCCCCGCCGGCGCTGCTAAGATATTAGGTTTGGAGCAGGGTAGGGCATGAGCGCCACACAACCGGAGCAATCTTCAGAACCAACCGTCCTCGACGCCGTCGCCCTGGCGCGGCTGGAACGCGAGCGCGACATCCAGGCCTTCGCCGACCGCTACCTGCAGGGCGAGAACCAGGATCTCTACCAGGAGATGCTGGTCACCATTTGCCGCTTGGCGCGGGACCAGGCGGACCGCGGCAACGTGAAGCTGCTCCACAAGGCCCTGGCCGAGCTGCGCTACGCGCTGAAGGTGTTCGCGCCCTACGGCGAGGTCCGCAAGATCAGCATCTTCGGCTCCAGCCGCACGCCCGAAGGCCACCCCGACTACCAGACCGCGGTCGCCTTCGCGCGGCGCATGTGCGCGGCCGGCTGGATGGTCATCACCGGGGCCGGGGACGGGATCATGAAGGCCGGGCACGGCGGGGCGGGCCGTGAGGCGAGCTTCGGGGTAGCCATCCGTCTGCCGTTCGAGCAGAAGACCAACGACATCATCGCCGCTGACGGCAAGCTGGTGAACTTCCGCTACTTCTTCACGCGCAAGCTGATCTTCATCAAGGAGGCGTCGGCCGTGGCGCTGTTCCCCGGAGGCTTCGGCACGCAGGACGAGGGCTTCGAGGCCCTCACGCTCGTGCAGACCGGCAAGGCCCCCATCATGCCGATCGTGATGTGCGAACAGCCCGGCGGCACCTACTGGCCGCATTGGCGCACGTACGTCGCGGCGGAGCTGGTGCGCACCGGCATGATCGGCGAAGAGGATATGCACCTGTTCCGCATTACCGACGACATCGACCGCGCCGTGCAGGAGGTGGTCGGCTTCTACCGCGTCTATCACTCCAGCCGCTACGTGGGCGAGGACCTGGTGCTGCGGCTCAACTGGCAGCTCCCGTCCCAAACCTATCGGCGCCTCAACGACGAGTTCGCCGCCAAACTGCTCTCCGACGGGCGGATTGAGCCGTGCGAGCCGCTGGCGGCTGAGCGCGGCGAGTACCCCAACCTGCCGCGCTGCCGCCTGCGCTTCAACCGCAAGAGCGTGGGCTGGCTGCGGCGGATGATCGACCTGATCAACGCCGAGCCGGAGCCTGGCACGGGCAGCTAGCCGGGCGGAAGGCGACCGCGCCACGGCATGAACCGGGTGGGCCGCGGCCGGCGCGTCAGAAACCCCCAAAAATCCAGTATTTTCTTGCGTTTTTTGCGGCCAGCGCCTTGACGAATCGCCAAAAGCGTGCGAGAAGAATAACCCGCACGCGGCGTGCGACGCGGGACGAAGGCTCGGGGCATCGGGCCGCGCCCCCGCGGCCGCGGGCCTCAGTGTGATGGTTGTCCGCTGCGGCGTGCAGCGGCGCGAGAAGCGGTCAGCGGTGCATCCCTGCGGGGCACCGCACCAGGGAGGTTGAGTATGCCCAAAGGTAGAAGGTCCGCCACACGTTCCAAGTCGGAAATTTACCGAGAGCTGGCCGGCACGGCCGGCGTGACGCGTAAGCAGGTGGCCGCGCTGTTCGATGGCCTGACCGGCATTATCAAGAAGGATCTGCGCGGCCCCGGCGTGTTCGCGCTGCCCGGGCTGATGAAGATCAGCGTGCTCAGAAAGCCCGCCACGAAGGCGCGCACGGCGCCGAACCCGTTCCGGCCGGGCGAGATGATGACGATCAAGGCCAAGCCGGCCCGCAAGGTCGTGAAGGTGCGGCCGCTCAAGGCCCTCAAGGCGATGGTCTGATCGGGCCGACTCCCCGCCGACGGAGCGGGCGGTCTCGGCAGCGAGGCCGCAACGGGTTCCGGGTGCGCGTCGCGTGGCCACCGGGCAGGCAGCGAAGGTGGTACGGGGCTCCCGTCCGTCAGGGAACGGGCAAGATGCCCGTACCACGCATCAAGATGCCCGTACACGCATGTTGTAGTAATTGCGAGGCGCTACGCTAGCTCGCCTGCGGCGGCGGCGGGGTTGAGGTTTCTTGCGGGCGGCGGCGCAGAGCGTCGCGCAGCGTGGCCGCCTTCTCAAAGTCCTCACGTTCGATCGCGTCGGCGAGCTCCTCGCGAAGCGTGCGCGGCACGCCGAAGCGCTCGCGCAGTTTCGGGCTGAGCTCGCGCAGGTAGCGGATGGCTGGGTCCTGCTCGCGCTGCTCCGGGTCAACGCCGGCGTCGGCCAGCGTCTGGTCGAGGGCGTCGATGCCGGCCTCGAGCTCCTCGATGGCCTCCTCGTGCCGTTTCTGGCTGGCGCGCAGGCGCACCAGCAGTTGCGTGCGCTGGAACAGCAGCGTGGGGCGCAGGGCCGGATTGGTTTCCATGCCCGGGAGGCCTTGCTGGTCGATCAGTCCGAGGGCGCGCAGGCAGTGCTGGACGTCGCGCAGGGTCCGCTCGGCGTGGGTCCAGGCGCTCTCCTGCTGCCCCGCTTGCCAGGCCGACTCGACCAGCGCGGTCAGCCCGACGCGGCGGAAGTTGAAGTGCTCCAGCTCGCGGAGCAGGGCGTGCCAGTCCTCGGCGCGGAGCTGTCCGCCGACGGCCAGTTCGTGCTGGATGTATTCGAGTGCGGTGGGCAGGCCCTGGTAGTCGCCGCCGTCGGGGCGCCCGTCGGCGGCCATCTGCAACAGCCCGAGGTCCACGCGGAGCTGGACCTGCTCGCGGCCGTCGCGGCCGGTGATCAGGCGCGCGGCGACCTCGTCCTCCGGGGGGTTCCAGTCCGCGATGACTTCGTCGAGGTCCAACCCCATGCGCCGCCTGCGCTGGGACCCGCGGCGCGCGCGTCCCCCGGCGCTATCGACTGCTGCGCGGCGGGTCTGTAGTTTCCCGTCCGGCCCCATAATCGCTCTGCCGCGACGACTGCGCGTAACCCGATGGTCGTCAGGTGCCACGTGTCCGCCGTGCCTGCGATCAGCAGGGCCCCGACGATCTTGATGCCGTCGATGGCGTTCGAGCCGCTCACCAGCGGCGTGTGCAGGGTGGCCGGGACTTTGGTGATGACTTCGAACCCGACGAACATGGCCACAAAGACCATGGACTGGTTGAACAGTGAGCAGGTCGACGGCAGACGCTGCGGCGATCCCTTAGGGGGGTGCGGGCCTCGTCAACGATGACTCTTCAGCTCGCTCACGATCGCGGTCATCATCTGCTTGGCGTCGCCGAAAAGCATCACCGTGTTGGGCAGGTAGAACAGCTCATTCTCGATACCCGCGAAGCCGGGGTTCAGGCTGCGTTTGGAGACCATGACGGTCTTGGCCTTGTCGCAGTCGAAGATGGGCATGCCGTAGATCGGGCTGGACTTGTCATGCCGGGCCGCGGGGTTCACCACGTCGTTGGCGCCGATCACCAGCGCCACGTCACACTGCTCGAACTCGGAGTTGATCTCCAGGTCGTGGAGCTGTTCGTACGGCACGTTCGCCTCCGCCAGCAGCACGTTCATGTGCCCGGGCATGCGGCCCGCCACCGGGTGGATCGCGAAGCGCACGTTCACGCCCTTCTGCCCCAGCCGTTGGGCCAGCTCCGCCACCGCGTGTTGCGCCTGCGCCACCGCCATGCCGTAGCCGGGGACGATGATCACGTTCTGTGCCGCCTCGAGCACCATGACGGCTTCTTCGGCGTCCATCCGCCGGACGGTCTTGCCCTCGGCCGATTGCGTGCCCGGAGCGGCGACCTCCTGGCCGAAGCCGCCCGCCACGACGTTCAGGAGCGAGCGGTTCATGGCGTCGCACATGATCTTGGTCAGAATGATGCCGCTGGCGCCCACCAGCGAGCCGGTGATGATCAGGCAGTAGTTGTCCAGCACAAACCCGGTCAGCATGCCCGCAATGCCGGAGTACGAGTTCATCAGCGAGATCACCACCGGCATGTCCGCCCCGCCGATCGGCAGCACCACCATCACGCCCAGCACGGCGGCCAGCGCCAACAGCAGGATGACGGCCGTCAGGCCCCAGCCGCTGGTGTACTGCGTCACGATCAGGACCCCCAGCAGCACGGCCACGAGCAACTGCAGCACGTTGAGCCAGTGGTGCCGCGGCAGCAGCAGCGGGTTGCTGACCGGAACGCCGCGGATCTTCCAGCCCTCCAGCTTGGCGTAGGCCGTCATGCTGCCCGTGAACGTGACCATGCCGACCAGCACGCTCAGGCCGATGGTGATGAGCGTGTCCAGCCGCGGGTGCAGCTCATGGCCCAGAAAGATCTTTAGAAACTCGGAGGAACCGACAATGGCAGAGGCCAGCCCGCCAGAGCCGTTGAGTGCCCCGACCATCTGCGGCATGGCGGTCATCTGCACGCGCACCGCCAGCAGCCAGCCGATGCTCGATCCGACCAGGATGCCGGCCAGGATGGTCCAGGGCGTGACAATCTGCCGGTCAAACAGCGTCACGATGATCGCCAGCGCCATCCCGACGGCCGACAGCAGGTTGCCGCGCCGCGCCGTGCGCGGGTGCGACAGCATCTTCAGCCCGAAGATGAACAGGGCAGCCGAGACCAGGTAGGCCAGGTTGACGCCGAACTTGCCCAGGCCGGAGGGTGCGGCGGCGGCTTGGACCGGGTCGGCGAAGGCGAACAGGTCAAGGGCGGTCATGGGGTCTCCCGTCGCGGACGGCTACTTGCGCTTGAACATCGCCAGCATGCGGTCGGTGACCTTGTAGCCGCCGACGACGTTGATCATCGCGAACACCACCGCCAGGAAGCCCAAGACGTGGCTCCAGACGCCGACGTTCATCCCGGCGATGACCAGCGCGCCGACGATGGTGATGCCGGAGATGGCGTTGGCGCCGGACATCAGCGGCGTGTGCAGGATGGGCGGGACCTTGGCGATGATCTCCAGACCGACGAGCATCGCCAGCACGAAGATGACGAAGTTGTTGGTAAACAGGTCCAGCACGGATTGGGCGATCAGCATGAGCGTTCCTCAGGGGCGCCGAAGTTCAGAGTTCAGAGCCAAAAGTAAGAGAAGGCCGGCCCGCACCGGCCCTCGCGGCAGTTTGCCCGGTTTCTCACTTTGAACTTTGCACACCTTGAACCTAGGCCATTGCTTGGCGCACGCCCTCGTGCACGACCTTGCCGTCGTGTGTGACGAGCGCGCCCTTGATGATCTCGTCCTCCAGGTTCAGATTGAACTTGCCGTCTTTCCAGAACTCCAGCACGAACGCGCTCAGGTTCCGCCCGTAGAGCAGGCTGGCGTGCCAGGGCATCTTCGCCGGCAGGTTCAGGGGCCCGCAGATCTTCACGCCGTGCTTGAGCACCGTCTGCCCCGGCTCCGTCAGCGTGCAGTTCCCCCCCGCCTCAGCCGCCAGGTCCACGACCACCGAGCCGGGCTTCATCCCCTGCACCATTTCCTCGCTGATCAGCTTGGGCGCCTTCACGCCGCCGATCAGCGCCGTCGTGATCACCACGTCGCTGTGGGCGCAGCGCTCGGCGATGAGTTTGGCCTGCTTCTCGTAAAACTCCTTCGACAGCTCCCTGGCGTAGCCGCTAGCGGTCTGCGCGTCCTCGGCGGTCTCGACCGCCGCAAACTTCGCGCCCAGGCTCTCGACCTGCTCTCTGACGACGCTGCGCGTGTCCGTGGCCTCGACCGTCGCCCCCAGCCGCTTGGCGGTCGCAATCGCCTGCAAGCCGGCCACCCCGGCCCCGATCACGAAGACCTTGGCCGGGAACACCGTGCCGGCGGCGGTCATGAACATCGGGAAGTATCTGGGCAGCTCGTCGGCCGCCAGCAGCACGGCCTTGTAGCCGGCGATGTTGGCCATGCTGGAGAGCGTGCCCATCGACTGCGCCCGCGTGGTGCGCGGGATGCAGTCGGTGGAGAAGGACGTGATCCGCCGCGCGGCCAGCCGCTGCACGGCGTCGAGGTTGCGCGTCGGCAGCAACGTGGTCAGCAGCATGGCGCCTTCGCGCAGCAGGTCAACCTCATGGCGGAAGGCGCGCGGGTGCTGGGCGGGCGGCTGCACTTTGAGCACGAAATCCGCGCTGCCGAGCAGCCCGGCCACTTCGTTTTCGATCGTCGCGCCCGCCTGGCGGTACTCGTCGTCCGGGAGGAAGGCCGCCTCGCCGGCCCCGGCCTCGACGGCCACCTGCATGCCGGCCTTGACCAGCTTCCTGCAGGATTCGGGGGCCAGGGCCACGCGCCGCTCGCCTTCGACGATCTCCCGTGGCACCGCGACCTTCATGAAAAACACCTCGCGGGTGAAACCACGCCCGCCCTCAGCCCGCGCCGGCCGTCGAGCAGCGACAGAGAAGCCGTAGTGTAGCAGCCAAATCACGTGCCGGAAGGGGTGCACCAGGCGTTAGTCAGTTTGACGTGCGCCCAGCGCCGGCAGCGGCGGCTGCTCTCCATCACGAGGCGCGGTACAGGCCGCGCCGTTCGATCGCGTCGGCGACCGCCGCCGGCACCAGGTAGCGGATGCTCCGTCCAGCCTGCACGCGGGCCCGAATGTCGGTGGCGGATATCTCGATCAGCGGCGTCTCCAGCACGTGCGCTTGCAGGCGCTCCAACTGGGCCGGCGTGATCATTGTCGCCAGACGCGACAGATCGGGTTCCGTCGTCCCGCGCCGGCCCACGGTGACGATGGTGCACTCCTTCAGCAGGTCGGGGACGCGGTGCCAGGTATGCAGCTCGGCCAGGCTGTCCGAGCCAATGAGCCAGAAGATTTCGGCGTCCGCCGGCAGCGCCTGCCGGAAGTGCCGCACCGTCAGCAGCGAGTAGTTCGGGCCGGGCTGTCGCAGCTCCCAGTCGCTGACGTCGAATAGCGGATCGCCCTGCACGGCCAGGCGGCACAGCTCCAGCCGTGCCTCGGCAGGCGCGAGCTGCCCGCGATCCTTGTGCGGCGGGCTGGCACCGGGGATCAGCACGACGCGAGACGCCTCCAGCCGCTCCGCGACCGCGCGGCTGACGATCAGATGCGCGTGATGGATGGGGTTGAACGAACCGCCGAAAAGCAGCACGCCCGGCAAGGCTAGGGGTCCCGGCCGCGCCCGTCAGGCGACGTTGCGCCGTTCAAGGGCCGCCTGGATCTGCGGCACGATCTCCTGCAAATCCGGCAGGCGCGGATTGATCTTCAGCGCGTCGCGATAGTACCGCAGCGCGCCGGCCAAGTCACCCTGCTGTCCGCAGACGTGCCCCAGGCCCGCGATGGCGGCGAAGTGCCAGGGGTTCAACTCCGCTACGCGCCGGTAGGCCTCCGCCGCGTCGGGCAGCCGCTCCAGCGAGTGCAGGGCAAGCGCCCGTTGGTGATGGACCTCGGCAAACCGCGGCTCGGAAAGCGCCAGGTCGTCGAGGACGGCCAGCGCCTCAACGAAACGCCCCTCGCGAATCCGGCCGACGGCCCGCGCGAGCTGTTGCACGCCCGGCCCACTGCCCGTCCGCATCCAGATGTTCCACAGCGCGTTTTCGGCAGCCGCCGCCACGCCGGCGTCCGGATGCGACAGCAGCGCCGCCAGCTTCGGGCAGTGCCGCATCGATCCGGTCATGCCCAGGCAGGCTGCGGCCAGACGTGCGACGCTGGGGCTGCGGTGGCTCAACAGGTCTTCCAGCACGCGCGGGGGCCAGTTCTCCTCCAGCCGCGCCAGCAGGGCCGCCAGGTCCCCCCGGGCGAATGACGGCTCGACGGAGGACAGGAACTCGATGGTCTCAGTGGCCACGCGCCTTCCTCTCCTTCAGCAGCCCCTGGCGAGATGATCCGCTCGGCCGCCCGTATCCGCGGTCCAAGCCCGATAAAGAAAACCTGCTTTCGTTGCGGTTGAGGATAACGACCCGCGCCCCGCGCGTCAACGCTTAGTTTCCTCGGTCACGGCGGCGGGCCCAACTTTGCGCCGGGGTGCCCGCGCCGCTGCTGCACATAATCCGCCGCGCGTGCGACAATGCCCAGGAGCTCGCCGCCGCTGACCAGGCCGAACTCGCCGCCGCCGCGGCAGATGCCTTTGCCTTCCAGCTCGCGCCAGGCGTAGCGGCCCAGGCCGGTGAGCTGCCAGTTCAGGCCGCTGCGGATGTCGCAGGCGCGGCAGACCATGTAGCCGACGACAGCCCGGTTCACATGATCGCCCGGGTCGAGCCGCCAACTCGGACCGACGATGCCGCCGGCCTCCAGGGCAGCCGTCAGGGCCGCAAAGTCGCCCGCGAACGGCTCGCCCTTCCACAAGATGTAGACGGCGCGATAGGCGGCCTCGGCGGTCGTGTAGGGCTGCTCGCCGATGTACAGCATCAGCTCGGCGTTGGATTCGGCCGGCATGGCGGGCTGGGTGGTTGCCGCCCGCGGCTGCAGCGCCTGACAACCGAAGAGCGTGGCGGCAACCCCGGCGATACAGAGCCGCCCGGCGATACAGAGCCGCCCTGCGATACAGAGCCGCCGCAGTGATGCGGCGGCCGGGCCGGGCGATGACTCGCCCGGCTCGGACACAGCCGTTCGCACCCTGGAACAGGTTGTTGCGCGCAGGCTCAGAAGCTCCACGTCAACCCCGTGAGCAAGAAACTCCGCTCGCTGCGGTCCTCGAACGCGCTTCCGGGGAAGAACAACCCCCAGCGAATCGTCCACGACAGGTCGGACGCCAGCCGCCAGTTGATGAAGTAATCCATCTCCCAGCCGACGTAGCCGGAGAACTCACCGGCGGTCACGTCGCTGATCGCCGCCCGGTCGTGGTGTTTATGATAGAGAAACCAGTTCGTCCCCAGTTCGAAATCGCGGAAGAACTCATACTTCTCCAGCGGCGCCAGGCTTCCGCCTGCCCGCCAGATATGGATGTTGCTCAACGATGGCGCGGCCGAGATGCCCGTGTCGCGATAACCGAAGCCGACGAAGCTCGTGTCCTCGCGGTCGCGGCTGCCGCCGATGGCGCTGTTCGGGCTGAAGATGCGGTCGCCGTCGCCGCTGGCGAACATGTACTCGAAGGCCAGCCGCGGCCGCATCGGTACGTCGAACAGCTTCTCGAGGCCGACGTCCCAGCCCCACGCATCGACCTCGTTGCGGCGGAGGAAGTTGCCCTGGCCGAAGCTGCGGCCGCCCTCGTAGACCCACTCGGTCCAGTAGTTCAGGTTGTGCACGATCGAGCCGCGCGAGCCGAGGCCGACGTAGTACGTGTCGTAGGCGTAGTTCTGGAGCGGGTCCTTCGGCCGCTCGTCGGTGAAGTCGTCGTTCCAAACCGCGTACGCAAACGGCTGGTGATCCTGCCAGCCGCGATAGCCGAGCTGCACGCCGTAGAACCGCCGGGCGCTGTGGCTGTCGACCGGCGGGCTGCGGTCGACGTTGGGGAAGCTGCCGATGGCCCGCCCGAACAGCCCCGTGACGCGCAGGTCGTGCACGTCGAGGTCGAACTTGACGGCGTCCATGGGGAGGTCGAGCGCGTAGCCGGTGCCGAACACGACCTCCTGCCGGCCGACGCGGACGCGCATCTGGTACGGGTCGGACGGCTGCGTAAGCCGCAGCGCTCGGCCGACGTCGACCTCGTACCAGGCGCGGTCGAAGTTCGGGCCGACCCAGTCCTGCTGCCGCGTGTATTCGTCACCGGGATTGAAGTAGTCGAAGTTCAGCCGCAGGCGGGCGAAGACCTCGTGCGCGCCCTCGTCCATCCGCAAGCGCGTCCAGACCGCCATGCCCGGCCGCTGCAGGACGCGCTGCGACTGGATGCCGTCGTTGAAGTGGAAGACGTAGTATTCGAGCCAGCCGCCCCACTGCCAGTCCAGCAGTGAATCCAGCGGGGCCAGCTCGCGCCGCTCCTGCTTCCGCTTGTCGTCGACCAGCCGCTGCTGCTGAAGCAGGCTCTCGGCCGGCCGCTCGACCCGCGGCTGGGCGGAAGCGGGTGCGGCGGCGCAAAGCGCTGTCAGGGCGACGCTCGCGCGCAGATATCGCCGCAGGCCCATGCGGCCAAGCTCCGTCTGCCTGTTGCCGGCCGCGCGAATGCCCGGCCGTGACCGCGCCGTCCGACGACGGGCTTGATGAAGCGACAAGCGTTTCCCGTCGCCTCTCCCACCGCTAGCATGGGCGCAGCTCGCGGACGTGTCAATTGCGGACGCACACGTTCAACCGGGCGCATCGGCCTGGAGCGTGCGTGAGAAGCCGCCCAACGCGGGTCGCGTTGTGGCACAGCCGCCCTCGGCTGTCTTTGCCTGACCGAGAACCGAGCCCCGCAAGAGGCCGCCGTGCCGCACGAGATCGAGGCCAAGTTCCGCATCGGCGACCCGCAGGCGCTGCGCGTGCGGCTGGCGGAGGCCGGCGCGCGGCAGACCGGCATCGTGTTCGAGGTCAACCGCATCCTGGATACGCCCGACCGGCGCCTGAGGCAGGCCGACCGGGCGCTGCGGATTCGCGAGACGCGGCGCGTGGACCTGCCGGGCGAACCGCCGGCTCCGGTGGTAACGATCACGTTCAAGGGTCCGCGGGACGCGGCGGCGATTCGATCTCGTGAGGAGCTTGAGTCGATCGTGGATCACGCGCCGGCGATGGTCGCGATCCTGGGGCAGTTGGGCTTCGTCGAGCAGGTCCTGTACGAGAAACGGCGCGAACATTGGTGGTTCGACCCCTGCCGGGTCGCGCTGGACGAGCTGCCGCGGCTGGGCTGGTTCGTGGAGCTCGAGGGTCCGAGCGTGGCCGCGATCGAGCAGGCCCGCACCAGGCTCGGGCTGGCCGACCGGCCGGTGCACCCCGAAACGTATGTCGAGTTGGCCGCCCGCCACGGCGTGCTCATGCCCGACGGCCGGCG
>Ga0073934_10001276_pt1 | contig 61758 bp, 51 predicted proteins | sample LarsenN4metaG_FD_76834 | JGI IMG/M metagenome (GOLD analysis project Ga0073934, IMG submission 76834) | Hot spring sediment bacterial and archeal communities from British Columbia, Canada, to study Microbial Dark Matter (Phase II) - Larsen... ... | reverse complement strand
ACTGGCACCTGTCAAAAAGTTCCCTTTCATCGAATTGCAGGCTTTGGTCTAATTCGAAAGTCTCTGCACGGGCACCGAACTCCTCTAATATTCTCCGGTGATAAGGATAGTATGGTTCAAACATCAGGGCGGAACAGCCTCGAAGTAAAGACTGCGCTATGCCTATGAGTGCTCCTGTTCCGCCGGTAGTTATCATCAATCGCCCTGGAATAACTCCCGGATCTGAAGATATTCCATTAAATTTGGCAATTTTTGCAGCTACCGCAGATCTAAGTGCGGCATCGCCTTCACTGCCGCCGTAATGATTTCTGTTTGCGGCAATTACTTTTGCAGCCTCGGATGCAAGGATCGGGTTAATTGGCAGCTCAGATTGTCCTTGCACCAGGTTCCCTTCCGGTGGGACAAGACGTGTTATGGCTCTAATGTCGGGTTTCGTTCTTTTTATCCTGGTCTCAGTCATTTCAAGTGTAGATTACCAGTTTCTGTTATATAAAAAAAGTAAACCCGGAATGGCACGCGATGAAACATAACATCGCCTTTTAGAGATTGATATCAGCCCGGCCGTGATGTCAAAATTCGTTATGTCGGCTCTGAAATGTGCTAAATTTTAGGAATGCGTATAGTTTCATTGCTTCCATCTGCCACCGAAATCCTTTGCGCTTTGGGCTTGCGCGATGATTTACTGGCAATTACACATGAATGTGATTTTCCTCCGGGGATACAAAATCTACCTAAAATTACTTCCAGCCGCATTTCACACGAGTTTATGTCCAGCCTCGAAATAGACCATTCCGTTCGTCAACAATTGGATGGCCACGGCACAATTTACAATCTCGATACGGAAACTTTGTCCAAATTAAAGCCAGATCTTATTGTAACTCAAGAATTATGTGAAGTATGTGCGGTCAGCTTTAATATCGTGAGCCGGGCAGTCCGTCTTTTCACCTCCGAATCGCAAATTGTTTCTCTGGAACCTAATACAATAGAAGATGTCTTTTCAACTATTAAAACACTTGGTGAAATGACCGGCCGCTCCGCAAGAGCATCAATTATCATCGCTGAATTAAATGAAAAATTGACTAACCTGAAACAAAAAACCCGTAATATCAGCCGGAAACCGAATGTAATGATGCTGGAATGGCTTGAACCTCCATTTGCCCCCGGACATTGGGTACCGGAACAAGTTTTAGCTGCCGGTGGCATTCCCTTGCTTGCAAACGAAGGGCAACCATCAAAAACTATTGGTTATAATGACATTTTTGACGCAGATCCGGATATTTTAGTGTTAATCCCATGTGGCTATTACATTGAAGACATTTTACGTCAACTCAGGAATGTTTGGTTTCCAGGCTATTTGGACTCGATAAAAGCCATCAGGAACGGGAATATTTGGGCACTTGACGCCACGAGTTATTTTTCACGTCCGGGGCCGCGTATAATTACGGGAGCCGAGATACTGGCAAAGGTGTTTCATCCGGAAATTTTCGGTTCGCCTTCTGCTTCTGAGGCAGTGTGTATCAGTCCGAATTTGATACAATTTCAACGATGAATCAACGAATGCAAAATTCCCGTTTACACTTGATTTTATTGACGATCGCTTTAGAAACCGCATTAATTGTCACTGCCCCGGCACAGCAGCGTCAAGAGATTCTGGCTACTTCAAAGCTGCGGTCTTTTACTGCAAAAGATCTTAGTGCGGAAATCCGAGACGCCTACTTAAATCAAAAACGTGATTTTGCCCAATTACGTTTAAGTCTCCTTTCCCAATTTTTGGCGGAAAAATTACTTGACCTGGAAGCTAAAGCGACCGGTTCATCTGCGGAAAATCTGATAGAAAGGGCACGCAAAGGCGCTGAACCGCCTTCTGAGAAGCAGATCTCGGATTTTTATGCGGCAAATGCAAAAAACCTGAACGGATTATCGCTGGAAGAAAGTCGCAAACAACTAGCCGAATACCTAACGGCACAAGCCGAGCAAAAAAAGATAGGTGACCTGATAGATCGTCTTAGACAAAAATACAAGGCGACGCTTGTAAAGGACATCAATTCGCCCTTCTTGAAGCCTGCTGATATTATTGCCCGCATAGGAGCTACTACGATTACCGCAGCGGAATACAACTCAAAATTCAGGATATTCCTTAATGACGATCTTCATTACCGTTATGAAGATATAAGGGCGGATCTGATTGCTGTAATTTTTGACGCTCTGATCGAACACGAAGCACGCCAGCGTGGTATAGAGCCTTCGGAACTTATTGCGACGGAGATAACGGACAAAATGCGGGATTTTTCCAATGGTGAACGTGAGGCACTTGAAAACAATTTGAAAAACCGCTTGTTCGCAATTTATGCAGTTAAAATTTTACTCAAGGAACCTCCAATTATCAGGCAGGCGATTTCTACTTCGGATGCACCTTTTCTCGGGCCGGCAAATGCGCCTGTAACGATAGTAATGTTTAGTGATTTCGAATGCCCGGCTTGCGCCGCGACTCACCCATTAATTAAACAGCTAGTTCAAGACTATCAGAGCAAAGTCCGTCTGGTCATCCGAAATTTTCCTCTCCGCGAAATTCACCCGCAATCATTTGATGCAGCGGCCGCTGCGGCAGCAGCTCACCGGCTGGGAAAGTTTTTCGAATACATTGAACTGCTTTATCGCAATCAGTCACTGCTGGATTCTGCTTCATTATATTCCTATGCCGAACAACTTGGATTAGACACTGCCAAATTCCGTTCAAATATGGCTGATGCGCAAATTAAATCCAACATAGAGAAAGATATCGCAGACGGTTTAACCTACGGAGTTTCATCTACGCCCACGATTTTTGTCAACGGAGTAAAAGTGCATAGATTATCTGCGGAAGCATTTCGGCGTGCGATTGATAGAGAAATGAGTTTGCCGCCGGCAGATATAAGAAACCGTGTCCGTCGCTAAAATTAGCCGCTTAAGGAAAGGGATTATTGATTATGCAATTTAATCGATTTCGTAAATTTTTTTTGTTGACACTTGTATTTCTTGCCTCTTGTGCTGCTAATACGCCTTCGTTGCAAAATAATGCCGTCGCTCCGGCAAAAACTACCCGACTGAAAGAATTCTCCTATCGTATAGTTAAGTCTTATCCGCATGACCCGAAAGCTTTTACACAAGGTCTGCAATTTTATCAGGGCTATCTCTACGAGGGAACAGGAGGAAGAGAAGGTGACGATTTTTTTTCCACTTTGCGTAAAGTTGATCTGGAAACAGGCCGGGTTCTGAAAAAATACGAATTACCGAGAGATTACTTTGGGGAAGGAATAACTATTTACGACAATAAAATTTATCAGCTCACTTGGCAGGAAATGACTGCTTTTGTGTATGATTTGAATGATTTCACACTGCTGCGTGAAATCAGATATCCCGGCGAAGGCTGGGGACTTACATCTGACGGGACTGATTTAATCATGAGTGACGGCACACACGTACTCAGATTTGTTGATCCTGAGTCTTTTAAGACAAAGCGAACAATTGTTGTACGCGACGAAAGCGGCCGTCCGCTAGCTCGCCTGAATGAACTTGAATTCATCAAAGGTGAGATTTGGGCAAACGTTTGGGAAACGCCTTTTATTGTGCGGATTGATCCGGAAACGGGTAAACTTCTGGGCCGTATTGACTTCACCGATTTAATAGAACAGGTTCGCCGCAACAACAGGAAAGCCGATGTGCTCAATGGCATTGCCTATGACAGTTCTGCGGATAGGATCTTCATTACAGGAAAATTGTGGGACAAAGTTTACGAGATTCAAGTTCAGGAAAAATGAGAAACAATATTTCCCGATTTATGCTCCGTGCAATTGAATTGGCCAGAGCGGGAATGCAAAATAATTCGGGCGGTCCTTTTGGGTGCGTTATCACCCGCGGCGATTTGATCATCGCAGAAGGCAACAATAGAGTAACTTCAACCAATGATCCTACGGCACATGCAGAAATCGTAGCTATTCGTGCCGCCTGCAAAGCGCTAAATAGTTTTCAACTTACCGGCTGTTATCTGTTTACCTCGTGCGAACCTTGCCCCATGTGCCTGGGCGCAATCTACTGGGCACGGCCGGAACGGATATATATTGCCGCCAATAGATTCGATGCCGCTGAAGCAGGTTTCGATGACGCATTCATTTACAGCGAATTGTGCAGTAAAAACACCGAGCTTCGTAAAATCCCGGTCATTCAAATTCACCGTGATGAAGCAATCGAAGTTTTCCGGGCCTGGAAGTCGAAGCCGGATAAAATTGAGTATTAAACAATGAATATAGTATATTTCTATATCCTTTTGGCACTCCTCGCAGGAGCAACCTTGCCCACACAAGCCGCTGTTAATAACAGAATGGCATTGACTATCGGCAATCCAATCCTTGCCGCATTGATTTCATTTCTGATAGGCACCCTTTCCCTACTAATTTATATTTTCGCAACGGGAACATCAATTTCCGGCTTGTCCCTTGCCAGAACCGCTCCTCCTGTCGCCTGGATCGGCGGTCTTATCGGTGCATTTTTCGTTGCTTCTACCGTTGCCCTCGTTCCGAAATTAGGGGTTGCTATGACATTTAGTCTCGTGATTGCCGGACAAATGATCGTAACACTGATCATTGATCATTTCGGCATACTGGGAGTGCCCGTTCGTGAAGTATCCATTCCGCGTATTATCGGAATGCTAATGATTATCGCGGGTGTTGTGCTGATCCGCCGGTTTTAACTATGCCTACTTTCTTTGATCATTAGCTTTTTATATTTTATTTCACAAAATTCTCACCTCATTTGGAACTAATTCCTGCAGGAGGACTCTATTCCTACAGCGAGCCTTTTATACGGCTTTTAAAAAGTTTGGCACCGGACTCGAATACTTTACACATTGGAGGAAAACTCAATGTTTGAACAAATGGTGGAGTCCGCCACTATCAACAACCATAGGCGCCGTCGTTTCTTTGTACTTGCCACGATTCTTGTTTCATCAATTTTTATTGCGGTCCTGATCGCAGATCTTTACGCGGCCAATTTCGATATTGGTTATGAGCAACTGGATTATGACCGATTATTGACTCCAGCGCTCACAAAAGAAACGGAACCCGAAAAACAGGCGCAAAACCAACCTGTAACAACAAACCGGCGTGAGCTAAACACAATTACGCGAACCGTAAATATGGCGAGGGTTGACGAGTCGCAATTTGTCCCTGACAAATGGTCAGTTGTCAAAAACCGCTTTATGTTACGTCCGGATGGGTCTTTCAGGATTGATCCTGCTGCCGGTGATTCAGGTATGGCTATCTACGAGCAGAATAATAATGGCACAAAATCAGGCCCGCCTGTTGAAGAAAGCAATTTGCCGGAAGATAGTGAAACTGCAGTGAAGCCTCCGCTCATGCAAAAACCATCGCCGGATAAGTTAAAACCTGCGTCGCCGCCAAAGAATGTTGGCATTGTGAACGGAATAGCAATTCAGCTGCCCAAACCCAAGTATCCTCCGGCTGCTATCGCACTCAATATCTCTGATACAGTTCAGGTACAGGTTACTATTGATGAAAATGGAAATGTCATCTCAGCTAAAGCAGTAAAAGGTAATCCGATACTACGCAATGCGGCTGAAGATGCAGCACGCCAGTCCAGATTTACACCGACCTTGTCCAATGGCTTACCGGTTAAGGTTACCGGCTTGATAATTTACAATTTCATTCGCTAGGGAAACTAAAACAGCTGGTTTGTTTGATCGAGGATAAAAGCGAGACGAGCCCATCTACATCGGTTGGAATAAGCGGTACATGAAAAGAATCCTGCAATTTGTCAAAACTCATTCCATCAATCAAGACGGGCTCGTCGGATTTGATTACATGTTGGGGAATAATTGCAAAATTACCCTGTACGTTTTCACGAACTGACAGAAAATCACGACCCGACAGAAGTCCGGCTACAGAAACATCACCGCCAAAATAACCATTAGGTACGGAAAGAACAGATAAACGCGTTCCAAACATATTATTGAAACGATTGATCGCTTTTGTGAGTATCGGCGCAAACATTTCGCCGGTCATTATCGTGCCGTAAGAATCAGCAGCCAATTCCGATACAGAAAACTCCGGGTTGTCCGCGTGTGGGCGGATGGCGAAAAAATGGGTTCGTGGGGAATTTTGACTAATCCGAACAGCCGGAAGATTCCTGCTCCGGAAAAGGCGTTCGAATTTTTGTAAAAATGACCTGACCATTCCAACCCCGTCTTCTATTTGCGGATAGTTTCCGTAGTGACTACGAGATGGTATGGGATATCCCGCTTTTATGTAAATTTCATCGCCAAGAAATGCAAAATTAGTTCCTAGAAGTCGCTTGAATCCGGTCTGAAGTTTGCGAATTTGGTTAATTGTACGACGGCAAAAATCCGGCGTAACTCTGGTAAGCCTTTCATCAGTATTATAGCGGGTCAATGCTACCGGAACGATAGCGACTGAAATGACCTTTGGATAAAATCGAGCCAAATCCCGAAGCGTTTTTTCCAGTATTTCGCCATCATTAATACCCGGGCAAAGCACAACCTGTGCATGGATTTCGATTCCGTTATCTATCAGTGTTTTGAGCTTACCGGAAATATCAGCGCGTTTTTCGTTTACACCCAGCAAATAAGCCCTTGTCTTCAAATCAGTGGAATGTATTGAGACATATTGAGGTGAAAGACGTTGCTCAATGATACGTCTCATTTCATCGTTGGTTATAGATGTTAGAGTTGTGTAGTTTCCGTAAAGAAAAGAAAGCCGTATATCTTCATCACGTATAAAAAGCGACGGTCGCGCATCCTGCGGATTTCCTTTACAGAAACAGAATATACACTCATTGGCACATTGACGCGGAACTATTTGCTCGAACTCCAACCCGAAGTCCTCATTCTCTTCGCGATCAAACTCGACCTCGACACGTTCTCCCGTACCTTTACTGACAAGGAATATCAGCTCAGTTTCGCCGGCAGTTTGGAAGCGGAAATCAAGATAATCTCTAACCTGATGACCATTTACCTTTACAATTCTGTCCGTGGGGTTTAAGCCAAGCTCTTCGCCCAAGCTTCCCGGTTCGACATTAGTAATCGTTACGCCGGGCCGCCGCAATTGGGTTATAGCGGGAGCTACTGCAAATTCGTACATCGTTTTAGAAAAACCTTATAACGCCACTTTGAATATCACAGGCGTAAAACAAAATCGCTTTGGCAAATAAAATAGTCGAGAACCTCGATCTAATTAAAACCAATTAAAAACTAACGCGGACTTGAAGTCCGCGTTAGCAAGTTTCAGGCCGCTGCTCCGACTTTGAAATCTATCAAGGTTTCAAGTGGTGTATATTCCCGACCCTGTGAAACAGCAACCGCTTCATAAGTAAGTTTCCCTGCGTATGTATTTACACCTGCTCTAAGGCCGGGATCATCGGCAATTGCACGCTCAAAACCTTTGTTCGCAAGATCCAGAGCATATGGCAGCGTTGCATTCGTCAGAGCGAAGGTCGAAGTGCGCGGTACAGCTCCGGGCATATTTGCTACTGCGTAGTGAAGCACGCCTTCCTCATAGTAAGTCGGGTTTGAATGCGTCGTAGGATGTGTGGTTTCAAAACAACCGCCCTGATCCACGGCAACGTCAACTAAAACCGCTCCATTTGGCACAAGATGAAGCATATCGCGGGTTACCAGCTTCGGTGCGGCAGCACCAACAACCAAAACCGCTCCAATTACTAGATCTGCATGGGAAATGGCTTCTTCGATAGCGTATCGGGATGAAGCAAGCGTTTGGACTTTGGAGAGAAAAATATCGTCCAATTGTCGCAAACGGTCAAGATTCTTATCGATTATTGTAACTCTGGCGCCAAGGCCGACTGCCATCTTGGCCGCCTCTGTTCCAACAACGCCGCCGCCGATAATAACCACATTGGCTGCAGGAACGCCGGGAACACCGCCAAGTAGAATTCCACGGCCACCATTCATTTTTTCCAAATATGTTGCCCCGACCTGCACTGCCATACGTCCCGCTACTTCAGACATCGGTGTCAGGAGAGGAAGCCGGCCATGTGCATCTGTTATAGTTTCATATGCTATGCCGGTTACTTTCCGTTCCATCATTTGTTTGGTAAGTTCAAATTCGGGGGCAAGATGAAGGTAAGTAAACAGCAGTTGATTTTCACGCATTCGGGGATATTCGGGCTCGATTGGCTCTTTTACCTTTACAATCATGTCCCCTTCTGCCCAGACATCATCAGCGGTATCGAGTAATTTACCGCCTGCCTTGACGTATTGGTCATCACTGAAGCCTGAACCTTCGCCGGCCGTTTTTTGAACAAAAACGGTATGTCCTGCCTGAGTCAGGGCCTGCACACCTGCCGGCGTTAAACCGACACGATATTCGTTATCTTTGATTTCCTTCGGAAGTCCGATTTTCATTTATAAATTGCTCCTGATTTGATACAAAAATCCAAAATTGCACAAACAGTAATTATAACCAGCGGCGTTGGATTTCCGAAATGCCATAACGAATCATTCAGGTTAGCATTTAAATCGGGAAACTAAAGATACCGCCGTCGTATTACCGGATGTTTTTCATCTTTGATAGCTGCCGGGCGATGCAAATACTAAATCTCCACGGTATCGATCTGGGCTTTTTGCAGTTTACCCGAATAATCAACGTAAAGAGCTTTCCATTCGCTGAAAATATCCAGCACCTGAGTCCCTGCTTCGCGGTGTCCGTTACCTGTTGCTTTGGTACCTCCGAAGGGCAAGTGAACTTCCGCGCCGATCGTGGCAGAATTTACATAGCAGATGCCGGTATAAAGTTCCTGCATAGCATAGAAAGCCTTGTTGACATCTCGGGTGTAAATAGCCGAAGAAAGGCCGTATTTAACTCCATTGACAATATCAATCGCATGTTCGAGAGTGTCAAAGGGAATAATAGCGGTAACAGGTCCAAATATCTCTTCCTGTTCAATTCGCATCCCGGGTTTAACATCTGTAAAAACTGTTGGTTCGATAAACCAGCCCTTGGAATATTCACCTTTTGAAAGCCTGTTGCCGCCGCATGCTAGCTTCGCTTTGTCTATATTTTGACCTATGTGTATATAACCTAATATTTTCTGCATTGCGTCTTCGTGAATGACCGGCCCGACATCTGTTTTGGGATCCAGTCCATTGCCAACGCGAAGAGATTTTACCCGTTCAACAAATTTAGCGACAAATTTTTTATAAACCTTCTTGTGCACTACTAATCTTGAAGAAGCGGTACAGCGTTGGCCGCTGGTTCCAAATGCTCCCCAAACGGAGCCTTCAACCGCGTTATCGAGATCAGCATCATCCATAATTATGATGGCGTTTTTGCCACCCATTTCCAGAGAAACAATCTTGTTATCACGAGCGCAGGCCTCGGCAATGATTCTTCCGGTTTCTGTCGATCCGGTAAAGGAAATAAGTCTTACGTCACTGTGATTGACCAGTGCCGCCCCGGCTTCTCCTCCACCGTTAACCAGATTCACCACGCCTTTAGGAATTCCTGCTTGTTCACAGGCTTTTACAAGATTAAGGGCAGATAACGGCACATCTTCGCCTGATTTAAGAACTACTGTGTTTCCGCATACAAGTGCGGGAATAAGTTTCCAGGAGGGAATCGCCATCGGAAAATTAAATGGAGTTATTAAACCGCAGATCCCGACCGGCTGACGGACACACATGGCAAATTTGTTTGGCATCTCGGCCGGCGTCGTGAAACCATGCAATCGTCTGCCTTCCCCGGCGGCAAAATATGTGCAATCAATTGCTTCCTGGACATCGCCTCCCGATTCTTTAAGTACCTTGCCCATCTCCCGGGTCATTTCGGCCGCAAAACGCTCTTTGTTCGCCCTCAGAATCTCACCGAGACGGAAAAGTATTTCGGCTCGTCGCGGTGCCGGGGTACGTCGCCAGCGTGCTGCAGATTCCTTTGCAGCCTGTACTGCTTTTGAAACATCTTCTGCATTCGATTGCGGAAAGCGCCCAATTATGTCATTTACGTCTGCCGGATTTCGGTTTTCAAAAAATTCCCCCGAGGAGCTTTTTATCCACTCTCCGCCTATGTAGTTGTAATAAGTCTTAACGGAAGATTTAGCCTTGTTGATTTTTGCCATTTTTGCTTTTGCCATTGTTTTCACTGATTTTTTATGTCTTACCATTTATTGAACTGTAAATTGAACGAATTTCAGAAGAGTGCGGCCCGCGCCGGGGCTGATTACCAATACCTGCATTACAACAGGATCACCTTTCTTTAATCCTCCAACCACATCGTTGAAATCCTTTATCGTCGCTATATCCCGACGATTTACACGAATTATCAGGTCACCGGGTGACAGTGCCGGTGCAGTACCGTTTGACGATTTTACGTCTGCAAGAAAACTGTTCGGATCTATCTCTTTTACAATTACACCTTTTGGAACGTCATTCTTGAATGATGCCGTGATCGCCGTACCTGGACTCTCAACAGTTAAACCCAGCGGCCTGGTATCTGCCGAAGGTGAAAGTTTTGTTTTATCGGGGTTTTCGCCACCCGGGCGGGCAACGGGACGCTCACCCAGTCTTACAGGCATTTCCATTTTCTCGTAGCCACTGTTTTGTTCCCGTAAAACTGTGATTTTAACTTCGTTTTCGGGCGTTTTTGCAGCAATTTGATTGATTAATTCGACTGAACTCCTGACAATGACGCCATCTACGGCGTTTATAATATCACCGACGCGGAGCCCTGCCCGGGCTGCAGGACTCTGGGGATCGCGGACCTCTGTCACAATTGCACCGCCATCAATGCCGGAAATGCCATAGACCTTGATAAATTCGGGCAACACAGTTTCCAGAGCAACTCCCAAATAACCCCGACGGACCACACCGTATTGTATGATTTGTCTGTAAACGGTCTCAGCTTCACGGGAAGGCAATGCAAACCCGACTCCGTTGTAATCACCTGTAGATGTTGCAATCTGGGAATTTACACCAATAACTTCACCCTTTAAATTAACTAATGGCCCACCCGAATTCCCCCGATTTATCGCCGCATCCGTTTGAATGAATTTTTGAAAAACAGTTGTTGTAGGAGTGTCCCGGTCGATTTGCGAAATAATACCTGCAGTAACTGTCCTTGCTAACCCGAAAGGGGAACCAATCGCCACAACCCATTCCCCAACCCTGGCTGAAGAAGAGTCTCCAAAAACAACTGCGGGCAATTCGCGGCCGGCATCGATTTTAAGGACTGCAAGGTCGGTTTCCTCATCCGAACCGACAATGCGTGCCGGAAACTCTTCCCCTGTTTCAAGTCTGACTTTGATACGGGCGGCCTCCGCCACAACGTGATTATTTGTAATAATATAGCCGTTTTTATCAATGATAAATCCGCTGCCGACAGCATAGACGGGGCGGCGGGACTGACGGCGCAGATAATCGAGAAGGTCATCTCCGGAGGGCGGTAAATTATTTGTTGTATTTTCAGCAACCCGCGATTTCGTCTCAATGCTGACAACTGCCGGACCGACGCGTTTAGCTACCTCCGCAAAAGCCTCAGATAATGCTGAAGCAGAGTTTTGAGCGGCAAGAGGCAATACGGCAAGAAAAATAACAATTGCAGCTGATAATGAAGCTTGTCGGAACATTCCGGGATTCACGAAAATACCTCCTTTTAACGCCCTATTCACGCCATAATGATCTATGGAAAGTCAGATAAGTATAACAAATTTCTAAGGCAAAAAATAGATAATGGTTACCTAAGTCATTGGCTAATCAGGTATTTCGAAGGAGTACTTTCAGCACTCCCGGCTGCTTTGCAGTATCGAATGCCGCCAATCCCTTGGATAGTGGGAATTCGTCTGAAATTAATTGCGCAAGATCGATTCGGTTATTTACCAACCATTCTATAGTCGGCTTGAATCTGCCACACCGGGAACCGACAATTGATATTTCATCTACGACTATCCGCCATGCCTCAATTTCAGCCTTTCCCGAATAGGTTGATTTCAAAACAATAGTTCCACGCGGTCTTACCAGGTCAAGTGCCATAGCGAAACCGCTTTCTGATCCAGTTGCTTCGACAACAACGTCGTAAAAGCTATAAGGATGCGTGGTTTCATCTACCAGGCAGGTTTCAATGCCCGCTGCTTTGGCAATTTTAAGCTTTGAACTATACCTTCCATAAAGCGTTAAACTCGGGCAAACTCTGTTTAGCGCAAATGCGCATAACAATCCGAGTTTGCCGTCTCCGATTATTGCGATTTTTTCTGCATTTTTGAGATCAATCCTTTCTGTAATACCGAGAGCGGCCGCTAATGGCTCGATAAAGACCGCTTCTTCATCAGACAGGTCGGGTGGAATTTCCAAAAGATTACTTGATGGTAATGAGACAAATTCTGCATGGGAGCCGTCACGGCCTTTAATACCTAAAACAGTCCTTTTCGGACAATGGCGAGCATCGCCCTTTTGGCATAGTTGACAATCCCCGCAACCGACATTTATCTCGCCAACAACGCGTTTGCCTGACAAATCCGGCCTGTCAGGAGAATTTTCGACAATACCAACGAATTCGTGTCCAAGTGTTCCTTCAAAACCTGAATAACCCCTTGTTATTTCAATATCAGTACTGCAAATTCCACTTAGCAGAACGCGGATGACGCTATCGGATGCGGCATTTTGAAGTTTTACATCGAAAATGCCTAATTTACCTTTTTGAAATCTTAGTGCCTGCATAATAAAACTATTTAAGCCGGTTATTTACTTTACACAACGGGCTATTTATACTTTCCTTACTATGATATTACATTTGTGGTCCGGATTAGGCAGAAGCGTTCAATTGACCTCTATATTCTTTTTTATTTTTTCTCTTGCAGCCTGCTCGGCAGCCGTAAGTAATGATAATTCCGTCAGTAATTCCAGTTCTGATACCACAACAGGGCCTGTCAAAATTACCGAAAACACGAATTCAAACCCGCTAGCGAGCTCAAATGATAACATCAACCGGGCAATGGAAACCGCTCCTGAGCTGAATCCTGCCAAAACACCTACGGAAGCTTATAAAAGACTGTTCGCAGCGGTAAAAAGCGGTAACACGGAAGAGATAAAAGCTGCAGTATCGCTCCGTACTCAGGAATTGGCAGAAATGCTTGCAAAACGCCAAAACGAACCGATTGAAAAGGTTTATTCCAACGGATTTTCACGAACCACCATGACAGATCGGCTACCTGAGATCCGTGATGAACGCGTGAAAGGTGGAATGGGAGCCGTTGAGGTTTGGAACAATAGTGACCAGCGATGGGAAGATATACCTTTCATTTTCGAAAATGGCTCCTGGAAACTCGCTTACGGTGACCTCTGGCAAAACGTATGGCAATCTCCCGGTCCCGGCAGAGCTGCTATTGATGCACAGGCCGCAAATGTAAACAAACCAAACTCCGGAATGAAAAAAATCGAGCTTCCCAAAAACGTCAACGCAATGGTCAATCCGGTTGGCACACCTGCCAAAAAAAGACCGTAAATGACAGACAAGGAAGGAGTTGTCAAACTCGTTAATTTATATCGTCATCACGGTTGGCGTGTAAAAAAAGTAATCGCTGCTGAAGCAGATTTCGAGATCCTTTCAAATTTAATGCGTTGTTTGGAACCGGGGATCTCTTTCCGTGAGGGTAAAGTTTCCTGTATCTGGTTTACAAGACGTTCGCGCCCTGATTGTGAAACCTGGGAACTGCGCAGGCTGAAAGAACCGCCTTTTGCTCTTGTAAAAGTCTTACCTGACTATCTTTCGGCCGACGAAAAAGATAATGAATTGCTGGAAGTCGAAAATCGTCTTTTGCAGGCAGAATAAATTTCATAACGGTAAAAATACTTGACATCCTACATAATAGACGGCAAACTAAAACTGTTGAAATGACCATTAAAAACTTCGGATCGAGAGTCGCAAGTATTTGGGAGGGGTTGCGGCCGGAGACTCGCAAGATGCTCGTCGGAGCACTTGGTTCGAAGGACAAACCATTCACTTTTCCTACGCGAAAATTTTATTATGATGCTCATTCCGATCTTGAATTGAGCCGTTTACTCTCGGCTTTGGACGAACAGTCTGCAGCTACAAACACCTTGCTTGAAAGCACAAAAAAGCGTGAAATTGAACAACTTGCAGACGCTTGCGCCGCTCTGTTGGAAGCTCAGACGGGATCTGCGGAGGTTTTTATCCAGCTAGCAGAACGTTATCTCGAGCGAAACGATTTCAAAGGCCTGGACTCTCTCTCGGATAAACTTGCGGAACGATTTTTGCCAATCGAAATTGCTGAAATAATACGACAAACCGATTCTGCCCCGATCAGGGCAATTGCTTTCGAAACTCTTGCTCTGATGCCGATTTCCCGACTGGCTTCGATTCTGGAAGATTCGGCTTATTATGAAATAGCTGTCAACGCACTTGAGCAGCAAGCCTTTGAATTCGGATCGGAAGAAGCCCGCGAAATTCTAATGGAAGCCGGGATATTGGACGATTCACGCATAGACTAAACCGGACAAACCTCGTTCACAAACTACCTGCGTCAATTTTCCGGCTTAACCGCCGCATAAGAAATATTTAATCGGCGTTGATACATTGGGAACCGGGCTGTAAGTTCGGCAACCCGACCCCTTATTTCCTGTTTGACACTCTCTGATTCGGGATCCGAAATTACGGCGGCTATCATCTGACCTATGGCCTGCATTTCGGGTTCCTTCATTCCACGGGTTGTCAATGCCGGTGTGCCAAGGCGAATTCCGGATGCGATAAAAGGCTTGTTGGCATCGAAAGGAATAGTATTTTTGTTGACTGTGATCCCGACTTCATCCAGAGCCTTCTCCGCTACTTTGCCCGTGATACCTTTACCACCCATAAAAACATCTACAAGCAGTAGATGGTTGTCGGTTCCGCCGGAAACCAGCCGTAATCCGGCGGCGGCTAGCGTTTCGGCCAATACTTTGGCATTAGCTACTACCTGATGTTGATATTGTCGGAAGTCGTCCGTCAGAGCCTCCGCAAAAGATACTGCCTTGGCGGCGATGACATGCATCAGCGGCCCTCCCTGAACACCCGGAAATACGCTGCGGTCGATGTCTTTAGCAAATTCCGCGCGGCACATAATCAAACCGCCGCGCGGCCCGCGCAAGGTCTTGTGCGTTGTCGTAGTCACATATTCGCAATGCGGAACCGGAGACGGATGGAGACCGGCAGCAACCAGGCCGGCTATATGTGCAATATCCGCCATCACGCATGCACCAACCGATTTTGCTATCTCACTGATTCTGGCGAAATCAATTACGCGTGGATATGCCGATGCGCCGCAAATAATCAGTCCGGGTCGGTGTTCTTCGGCAAGTTTTTGTAGTGAATCGTAATCAATTTGTTCAGTTTCCCGATCGACACCGTAATCTATAACCTTGTAATTGATACCGGAAAAATTAAGCGGATGGCCATGTGTCAAATGCCCGCCATGAGAAAGATTCATCCCCAGAATAGTATCCCCATGTTGCAATGAGGCGAGTAGGACAGCCATATTTGCCTGAGCACCGGAATGGGGCTGTACATTTGAATGCTCGGCGCCGAAAAGTTTTTTTGACCTGTCAATTGCAGCCTGTTCAACTACATCAGCAAATTCGCAGCCGCCGTAATATCGCTTTCCGGGATAGCCCTCAGCATATTTGTTTGTAAAGACAGTCCCAAGTGCCTGGAGCACAGCTTCGGATACAAAGTTTTCTGATGCAATCAATTCCAAGCCATTCGTTTGCCGCGCTATTTCCCGATTAATCGCGTCGGCAATCAGCGGATCAACATCATTAACATCTGCGGAAAAAAAATTTTCGATTGAATCCATCTCTACACCTTTATTTTGATTTTAACCCAGAATCAGAGTTTTAGCATTGACTCAAATTCTCTTTCATCTATTATGCGGACACCGAGGGCTTCGGCCTTGGCAAGTTTGGATCCTGCATCGCTTCCCGACAGGACATAGTCGGTTTTCTTGCTTACCGATGATGATACTCTGCCACCACGCTCTTCGATAAGCGATGCTGCCTCATCCCGTGTATAATGTTCGAGTTTACCGGTCAGGACAAATGTTTTGCCCGCAAAATCGGGATCAACTGCTGTTTGCCGGACTTCATCTTCCATCCGGACACCCGCTTTTCTCAACTCTTCCAGCAAATTCAGATTACGGCTATTGTGAAACCACTCATAGACGCTTTCCGCAACCACCGGCCCTATATCCGGTATCGCCTCTAACTCCTCTTTTGTGGCTGCGGCAAGCCGGTCAATGCTTCTGAAATATTTTGCCAGGATAGCGGCATTTCTTTCGCCGATATGCCGGATGTCAAGTCCATAAAGCAAACGACGCAGCTCCCGATTCTTGCTTGCCTCTATTTGCTCAATCAATTTTCGGGCTGACTTTTTACCCATTCTTTCAAGGCCGGCAATTTCATCTTCAGTAAGTTTGTAAAGGTCTGCAACTGATTTCACGGAGCCGCGATCTACAAGCATTTCAACAAGAACATCACCGAGGCCCTCAATATCCATTGCCTTTCGTGACGCATAATATTGAATCCTTGCCTTAATCTTGGCGGGGCAATCCGGGTTTGTACATCGCCGGACTGCCTCTCCCGGCGGGCGGACTGCATCCCAACCGCATACAGGACATTTTGTAGGAAAATTGAATTCCCGCTCAGTTCCGATACGTTTTGATTCTATAACCTGTATAACCTGAGGAATTATTTCGCCGCTTTTTTCAATCAGCACAGTATCGCCGATTTTTACTCCCAGCCGTTTTATTTCATCTTCATTGTGCAAAGAAGCACGTGACACCACAGTGCCGGCAAGCAAAACGGGCTCGAGAATGGCAACCGGTGTAAGAGCTCCGGTTCTGCCTACTTGTACCTGGATATCAAGTAATTTAGTGGTAATCTGGCGCGCCGGATATTTATATGCAATAGCCCAGCGTGGCGCTTTGGTAGTAGAGCCAAATTCGTCCTGTAAAGCCGTAGAATTAACTTTTACTACAACTCCATCGATATCATAATCGAGCGAATCCCTGATACGTTCAATTTCATTGATATACTCAACGATTTCTTCAAATTTGGAACAGAGGCGCCGATGCGGGTTTACATTGAAACCGTTTTCCTTGAGCCATTCAAAGTTTTGCCAATGAGTCGGAAACATCTTTCTGCCTTCAGACAAAAGGTCATAGGGAAACATATCCAGTCGTCGAGAAGCAACTATGGATGAATCAAGCATTCTAAGAGTCCCTGCAGCGCAATTGCGTGGATTGGCAAATGTCTTTTCCCCCTGCATTTCAAGTTCTTCATTTATCTTTTTGAATTGAGATCGGGATAAAAACACCTCGCCTCGTACCTCAGCGTGAGCGGGAAAGTCTTTACGAAGTTTTAATGGTATTGTCCGTATCGTTCGGACGTTATGTGTTACATCATCTCCCGTTATTCCATCGCCGCGTGTTGCCGCAACCGTCAAAATTCCATTTTCATAATGTATAGCAACGCTTAAGCCATCTATTTTCAGTTCAGTCACATATTCAATTGGCCGTCCTCCAGCGAGCCGTTCGCATCTTTGTACAAATGCCCGGAGGTCTTCCAAATTATAGGAATTGTCCAGAGACATCAGCGGGACGCTATGTCTAAAGGGTTTGAGACTTTCGGCTTTTCCGCCAATACGTTGGGTAGGACTGTCGGGAGTAACAAATTCGGGATATTTACTTTCTAGTTCCCGTAGCCGCTCTAATAGGCGGTCAAATTCGTAATCTGAAATTTCCGGCTGTGCTTTCTGATAGTACAGATAATTGTGATGCTCGATTTCTGCACGCAGCTTTTCAATTTCTTTGTGAATTTTTTCTTTTTCCTTGTCCATATCCCTATGTCTGACCATGTTCAGTTTCTTCCAGGAACTTACAAATCAATCGGTGAAAATGATGAACTCCGCGTTCCTGAGCCGGAGAATATCTTCCCTTTCGATAATATCTGGAGCGAATGCCTCGGTTAACCGCCTCCACTATTTTCTCGTCCTCAATCTCCACGATCTCCAGATCGGTATCTGCCCCGGTGCCGAAATTACCGGTATCATTTGCATAAGTTCGATATTCGATAATTGTTCTGGAGGGATCCACAGGCCGGACAATATTTACCGATAATCCGCCCGGATATAAGTTCAGCATCAAATTTGGAAAGATAAATAAATAAAGCGCGGCCAGATCTCCATCCCGGCTCCGTGCCTTCTGTAAAACCGCAAAAGGCATGAGATCAACTTCATAACTACCAAAATCGAGCTTTTCGTTAAGGCCGCGATGGACATATGGAATATGAAAACCCTCAAGATAATTTTCGCAATATAAAGCCCAATGAGCTTTGACTGAATATTCTTTGCGTCCTACGGGTTTAAGGTAATTTGCTTCCGGCCGCTTGAGCAACTCCACGGCAGGCCCGAGAACCTCTTCAGCCGAAAAGGCCGCGTCGAGAGATACAAATACAAAATTTGAAATAGTAAATGAAGGTATTTGAGCCAGATTGTCAGACTCCGAAGGGAAATCTACCGCATCCTTAAATTCCGGCATAGACAGAAACTTTCCATCCGGAGAGAAACGGCGACCATGATAAGGACAGCGGATTACGTCAGGTTGACAGGGCTGATCAACTAGTATCATCCCACGATGAGTACAGACATTTGAAAGACAAGTAACATGGCCACCGAATCCACGGGATATAATCAGCTCCTCGCCAAGCAACTCCGGCAATAGAGTGAATGGTGTAACCCCTTTCCCACACTCCGGTCCGGCAGCCATCTGCCAGGATCTGACAAATATTTCGATCTTGGTTCGCTCGAAGTATTCAGGATCGGAATAAAAGTCGCCGGGAAGAGTGTGTGCCCTGCGAATGTCCGGATCGACATGTAACATAAATCTATTGAGAAAAGAGCAAATAACGCGGACGTTCAGAGTCTCTGATAAATCTTCGTGCAATAAGGCCGGAAGAAAACGCAGACTGAAACTCGGAACGGATTCTCTCCTGTTCAGCGAGCGCCGATCGCGGATCCGTTTTTACCAAACCGGCCCAGTCATAGGGAATTTCAATCTCCGCATCCGGCTTGGCCGTTTCCTGAGGGTTTTCTCCGTGGAAAAGTGAAATTACTCTTTTGCTGTCCAGGTGCCATTCGGCAAATAAGCGATCACTGGCAAGTCCGATTTTTGCATCCTTGGAATAACCGTAATCGATACCGTAAAAATTCACCTCATATTCGGAAACGAGCGCTCCTAATTTCTCTAAATTAAAAAAGGCATTCCTGGCTTTCCAGGGCTCAAAAGTCCATTTGATATATTTAACACCGGCTTTCAGAGCTCTTTCTCTCTGTGCCCATTTTAACTGTGCACCAATACCCGAACCTTGATAATCGGCCCTGACTGCGGTCATATGTGAATAAAAAGCACGTTCGCCACGCAGAAATGCCGGTACACTAAGGACAAATCCAATGAGTTCGCCCTCTGCAAAGGCGCCGAGCGTAAATCCTCCTGCATTTTTAGTCACGACAAAGTGTCTGACGGGCGAGATTTCAACCTCAGGTAGTGTAAATACTTGTCGTTGTAGATCTACACATTGAGCGAGCTCATCAAGCACTAGACATTCACGGATTTCAATTTTATTTGCCACTTTTTGTAAATATTGCTACGAAAATCAGATAAAAATATATCTCTTTACCGAAAACTTTCGCAATTTGCGGCTTGCGTGTCAAATTACGGTCTGTTGCGTTTTTATTTGTATAAATATCTCTTAACAGATGCCTCAGGATTTGCTAGAATCTTTACCGGCGGGTTAAACCATAATCCGGTCCTGCCTAAGCCTCCACCAACAATAAATGCCAGACCGTCCATCGCTTACACATCGCGGCAATTTTACCTCTTATCCTTTTGCTGAGTTAATGGTTGAAATTCATCAGACCGGACTTAGCGGCTCACTGCGCGCTTCGTTTGAAAATCGTAAAGCAATTTTTTATTTCCGGGGCGGACGGGTCGTCTATGCGGTAACAAACTCCAAGTCTTTAAAACTTTTTAACCTGCTATTAAAACGAAAAAAAATCGATGGCGCGACTATTGCCAAGTTTCCTGAATTTACCAATGATGTTGCTTTTGCCGCCTGGCTGGTTTCTGAAAATCGTCTGTCAAAAGAGGAAATTGATTCGATTTTCGTTGAGCAGGTAGAAGAAATTCTCATCGAAGTGCTCACCTGGCCTGATGGCCAGTGGGAGTTTGATCCGACCGTACGCGCACGATCTGAGCTGGACTTCCCAATATTTACTTCGGGGTTATTGATAGATTACGGCCGCTGCGCAAGTACTGAAACCATAATGGCGAGGTTTAAGAGCGTTGAAGAATCATTTGCATTGACCGAAGATCCGCCTTCTAACGTAACACTTTTGATGAACGAGAGTTTTGTACTCGGCATGTTCGAAGGGTTGCCTTTAAAAATTGCGGATCTGCGGATGCGGTCTGCTATGCCCGAAGCAGAACTACTCCGTTCACTATATGTCTTGTGGCTTGGTGGTTTTTTAATGCGCAGCGGCTGGAATGCTGCATTTCCTGCAAACAAAATTGGTGCCATGAGGACAGCGACATTGGTCAAAACAAAGCATGCAGCGCCCATTACAATACATCACCTAACAACCGAACTCGAGGAAAATCAGGCTGATTCACAGGAAACAAGCGCCCGTATTCTCGAGGCTGAGGAGAATACTATTACGCTGGACGAATATCTGGCTCGTGTAGAAAATGCTGAGAACTATTATGCCTTGCTCGGCATCAAGATAGGTGCAGATGAAAAGTCTATCAAAGACGCTTATTTTTCGCTCGCTAAACAATTCCATCCGGATCGGTTTCACCGTGAATCACCGGAACAGGTAAAAAGAATTCAGGCGGCATTTACCGCTCTTGCCCATGCATATGAATCTCTTAAGACCAAAGAGGCAAGAAGTGCTTACGATTTGAAACTAAGGCGGGATGAAGAGGCGAAAGAGCTCCTAAAATCATCAGGACAGAACACTTCAGCTAAACCACAGGATCGACAGGCCGAGGAAGCCCTGCAAAACTTTCAACAGGGCTTGCTTCTCCTCAACGAAGGCGACGACGAAGCGGCTACAATTCATCTTGCCAGAGCCGTACACTTCAGCCCGCAGAATGCTTTATTCCAGGCACATTACGGCAAAGCACTTTCTTATGACCCGCGACAGCGCCATAAGGCAGAATCAGCCCTGCAGACTGCTGTCCGTCTGGATCCCAAAAATTTCAAAATCCGGGCAATGCTCGTTGAATTTTTCCTTTCAAACAATATGCAAAAAAGGGCTGAAGGCGAGCTAAACCGTTTCCTTGATCTGGTTCCGGCTTCTCTTGAAGCACGCGCCATGCTTGAAAAAATAAAGAAACAACCTGCCCGAAATTGATATTTGCTCTGCGCTTGCAACTTTGCCGGGAAACTTTCAAACTAACAGCGATGGAGATGTTCCGATACAATCACCCTTACCCCGAGGAACGTTTACTAGAGATATCGTCACAAATTGACGCCTTCGAACAATATGAATATGCCCATGGCCTCCGTATAGCAGAAATCGCGGAGGCACTTTCTCGCGCTGTCGGGTTATCGGGGCACGACAGAGCAATGCTCAGAAGCGCATCACTGCTGCATGATATCGGCGAAATGGCTATGAATCGGTCTTACATTTCGCAGGATCGTAAACTAAACGATATCGAATTACTTGATATGCGACGTCATCCCATCGTAGGGGAACTTGAAGTGACTAAACTGGGATTTGGCACGGGTGTGCAGCTCCTCATCAGATGGCATCATGAGTGGTGGAATGGCGAAGGTTATCCCGATCGCCTTTCAGGCTCAAGCATACCGCTGGGCGCTCGTATTTTACGCCTTGCTGATTGCTTTGCTTCAATGACTGATCGCAGGCCCGGCCGAAAAGCCTATTCACCAACTGAAGCAGCAAAGTACGTGGTCAATGCTGCAGGCTTGGAATTTGACCCTGCAATTTCCGACCTGTTTCTCAAACTGAGGCTTTATGAAGCACCTTCGACAAAGGAGGTTCAGGAATGACGTTTCAAAAATTAGCTTCTTTTGATGAAATATTTGTCGGTTTTGAACTGAGCGTTCTTCACAGGCTTGATTTCCAGTCGATCGCAATACCCATAACAGTTGACCCATATATCGGCGTGTTTCTCAAGCGCCGGGGAATTTCAGTTTCGACGAACGATTTGTCACAAGCCGATTGGCACAGAGCCATTGCCACAGTTCAAAACAGCACTGAAATTCTTGAGCCTTCGGATATTGATCTGATACTTGAAGATGCCTACGAGCCTCAAACTCATTTAAGGAATTCGGCTCTGAAGATTTATTTCAGCACTATCGACGCGATCTGGTTTGATAATGTCCGGTGTCATCTCGATTCACTTAAATCGAATTTAAAGTTTGCAATTGCTGCAGACATAGTGTTCCGGGTAGGTAAATACCTTCAATCATTCGGAAACGAAAATGCCCATCTGCGGCGTCCATTGTCCAAAGTTTTTCTGGAGCTGCATTCAAAAATGGAGCCGCCGATTAATTCTGCCATTGCTGCCCGCTCTTCTTGCATGCAGCCACAGGATTTTATTGCAGAATCCGGCGGACATATCATGTTGCTGCGATTAAATCAATTACTTGCTGCGGGTATCAATAAGCAGGATTGGCGTGATGTGTGGCTTCGCGGCTCAGAATCCAAAGCAGATAAAAGCTCGTTTGAACATTTCACTTCCCGATCCGGGTTCTTTCAGTATCTTGCGGATTTGCTGGATAGGGCTTCCCATTTCAGAACCTGGGCCCTCAGTTTTTGTGATAATGGCCTGCTCAATGCAGAAGAATTAGTGGATATTGTCGGTAAATTCCGAAAAGTCGAAGCCGTTTATACAAAAGATTTTTCTGAGCTGACAGGACAAAAGGCAAAGATTATAGTTGCCTGAGTCTTTCACACATCTATACTGTGATAGTTTGTTTTGGCTCTGAGAGCCCTTGCCTCCAAAACCATAAAATCCCGGCGCTGCCCGACAATATGCCAGAAATAACGGTTAAAGTAAACGGTGAGATATAATACATGGCTTCGCCGGAAATGTAGCTAAACAATCCAAATACGAAAAGCTCCGCTCCGCGATCAAGAGTTGAAATCCTCCCGCGAATAAAATCGGGTAAACTTCGCTGAAACAGTGTTTCCTGAATTGCGTATTCCACACCAATAACCAATCTTGAAATAAAAACAAACCCTGCAAATAATGACAGTGAAGGCATAAGTCCGGCGATGGCAAAAAGTATTCCGTGAAGAATCAGACTAACCCCGATAAAAATTGTATTGCGCATGCGCTGATCAAGATACACGGATGCCCGATGCGCTATCATCATCCCGAGTCCGAGGCCGAGGCCTGCCGCCGTCCATAAAATTGCAACTGCTGCGTCCGGATTAAGGTTTTCGATTTTAGCAAAATCAATACCACCTGCCCGTTCGAAAATGATATTTATCGCACCGCCGCCGATTGCCCATATAACATTCATCAACAGTATTGTCAGGGCGAAGTGATTTGTGATCGTGTATCGGATACCCTCTCGCATCTCCTCGATAAAGGATGGACGATTTTGCGTATTTGACATTTTTTGTCCTGTGGACTCATCTCGGGTTGCTTCTTCCGGAATTAACCATACTGTCCAGGCAGAAATGACAAACGAAATTGCATTGATAATAAATGCAATCTTATAGCCGAAATAAGCTGATGCCCAACCGCCAAGAGCCGAACCAATCGCCATCAGCAGGAAACGCGTTGAAAACATTAATGCAGTACCCGCCAAAAGCCCTTCCCGGCCTGTCAGATTAGGTGTTGCGGCATTCTTTGCACCGTCAAAAAATGAACCCAGGCTGGACAAAAGAGTCATTGCAAAGTATGCAATCCATAGTTCGCCCGGACTGTTTACAAGCAGGAACAACAGTGCCGCAAGAGCTCTGGCGAGATCTGTCGCAATCATCACAGTCCTACGCGAAAAGCGATCAACAAATGTCCCTGCAATCGGGGCAATTAAGGCAAAAGGCACTATTCTGCAGACAAAGAATATGCCCGCGGCAGTAGGCGATGCATCTGAAACCAGTCGTATCAACCCTAAACCGGCTATAAAGTTGAACCAGTTACCAAGTTCAGAGATAAATTGCCCTGCAAGCAGATTTCTAAAATTACGATTGCCCTTCAGTAGTTGTAGATATGAAAGCGATTGCACAACTATTCTCCCATCAAAAGGACAAGTTTACTTTTCGGAAACGTTTTCTAAAAGGCGGGAACGCGGCTTCATGTGGAAACCGCGTTTCATTTGCGGATTTTACTCTTTCTGTATTTACGGCAAAGGAGGGAAATTAGACTAGCGAACTTTAGATCTCCTCATATTTAGTAACCTGCGGTACGCCATTCCAAAGCCTGTCCAGACTAAAACGGCGCCGCCAAAAGAAGCAACTGCTCCTAAAATCTGTCCGGGAAGTCCCGCGATTTCACCCGTGTGCAAAAAACGAAACCAGCTTCTCACTTGCCGTGAAATCTCAGACTCCCCATAGGGCTCCCATTTAATGACTGAACCATCTTTTGTAGAAACCACTAAATTAGATCTGCCGAATCTGTTCAAATAAATCCCTTCGTCAACCGTAAATTCTGCACTTTTGGTAACAGGCAATCGGAGCGAAATTGATTTTGCATAAGGCACAAACTTGATTGATTGCTCCATTGCATGATCCGGAGACTCGTCAGATATTGCTATTTCGGAAGGCTGTTGCTGACGATTCTGCTCTGATAAAGCAGGACGAACTTTCCCGCCGGTAACAATTGTGAGCAGGTCGGCAGCCCATTTATAGGAAATCACAGTCGCAGTTATTGTAATCACTATCAGAATAAGAGAACTCCAGAATCCGATAGTGTTATGCCAGTTAAAATCGCGCGCCTGACAACTGTGTGTTGTTCTAAACCAAAGTTTTGGTCTGATACGGCGCCATTCCCAGATTCCGGGAGTCCAGATAATCAATCCCGTAAAGCATAAAACTACAAAAAGTAGATTCGAAGCACCTGTTATTGCTTTGCCAACCGGCCGGGCCTCACCGCTTAGTGCAAGGTAGCGATGTAACTCACGTAAGAATTCCATCGCTGCACGGATATCATGATTACCCGTGCCTGTAACAGTTGCAGTTATCGGATTGACGTAAACAATGTCTTTGCGGCCAAAATTTACCTGCCATGCAAGTCCCGGCTCCAGATATGCAACCAAACCGGTCGGCTTTGCTCCCGTCCCATAAAAATCCATCGCAGCATTGATTATTTGTGAGGGCGGAGCGTATTTTCCGGAATGTTCAGAAATCTGTCTGACTTTGCCATCGGCCAATTCAATAAAGTTACGCTCAAAGGCAAGCAACACACCGGTTACGCACATTATAAAAATTACGATCCCGCCGGTTACACCTGCAACAAAATGTATCCAGAAAAGAATCCTTTTGAATTTTGTCATGGCAGAAAAATCACTTAGTGTTGATAATGAATCTCGGCAAAAAATGTCGGATCGTCATCATTATGTTTTTCCTCACGGCTTACAATTCGGGTCGTAATTGTTTCTGCATAAACTTCTGCCGCACGTAAAACAAAACTGCGGTAGGCATTTGTGCCCAGACTTATGACAACATCACCAAACTTCAAATGAACTTTGCCGCAACAACCACAACTCCAAATATCCGCTACCGTTCCACACGATTCGCTCACTTCTCTTACCGAATGAATAATCTGCATATCCTACACCTCTGCGTATCTTCGTAAAAGGTTGTGGTAAACTCCCGTTAGCTGCACCACTGCGTTTGTTTGATTGGGTGAATTTTCACGCAGTGACCTGATAGCAGTATCGAGATCAAAAAGAATCGTCCTAATTCCTTCGTCTCGAACCATACTTTGTATCCAGAAAAAAGATGCCAGTCGTATTCCACCGGTAACCGGCATTACACGATGCAGGCTGGACGCGGGATATAAAATCATCGAGCCAGCCTGTAGCTTGACGCTTTGAACTCCAAACATTGTATCGATTAGAAGTTCGCCGCCTTCGTATGTGTCCGGTTCGCTGAAAAACAATGTTGCGGACAAATCAGTTCGAATTCTTGCACCGGTCACATTTGAAATTCGAATCGCATTGTCAATGTGATTTCCAAAGTTCTCTCCACCTTCGTAGCGATTGAATAGCGGAGGAAATATTCGGGCCGGCAATGCAGCCGTTATGAAGAGGTCATTATTCGCAAGGCGGGAGAGTATCCTCCGGCCTAATTCATCAGCTATCGGATCATCTTCTCTTAGCTGCCTGTTGTATTTTACGAGCGCCGATTGATGACCGGCAGTTACAGATCCATCAACCCAGTCAGCCGACTCTAAAATGCCGCGAAACTCGGCCGCTTCGTCAGAATCGAAAAGATTAATATCTATCAACATACATGTCTTTGGTCTAAAAATTTTCTGCAAAGGTCAGAAATGTATTTCCGTAGTAACGGCTAATGACCTTCCGGCTCCGGGAATTATGTGTCCTCCGCCAATTCTATCTATGTAATATTTATCGAACAGATTGTTGATATTGAGTTTCAGGTCTATTCTTCGGTTCAACCGGTAAGAGACAAGCCCGTCTGCAACCCAGAAAGGGTCAACAAATCGCGTATTGATGTTATTGCCATATCTTTTACCCGAATAACGTGCGCCTCCGCCGAAAAAGAATTTATCCAGCCTATATGTTGTCCACAGAGTCAAGGAATTTTTAGGTGTATTAATCAGCCGCTTTCCGAATTCACGGAAACTGATACCATTGACAATTGTCGGAGCCGTATTTGAACGGACTATCTCGCTGTCGAGAAAAGTATATCCGCCGCTGAATTGCCAGTTTCGGGTGATATTACCTGATGCCCCGAGCTCAAAACCGCTAATCCGCTGATCTCCATCAAGGGTTGGCGGCTCGCCGGCTATCAGACTTGGGGTTCGCGCATCGAATTTTTCGATACGAAAAACTGCCGTAGTTAATAGAAGCTTGTCTCGGAATATTACCCATTTTGCTCCAAGTTCAACGTTACTGGTCCGCTCGGGAGGTGTTCTTACGTCTGCAGGTGTGTAAAGCAATCCCTCGAGTGATGGATTTGTAGAACTTGTAAAACTAAGATATATCGTTCCTTCATCCGTCGGTTTGTAAACGAGTGCGGCGCGGCCGCTTAACATACGATCGATTCGTGCGAGAGTAAAGAAGACATTTGGACTTACTGAAGTATTTACGTTTCTTCCTTTGACGTCAAAAATATCAAAACGCAGTCCACCTACAAATTGAAGCCGCGAAAAGAGATCAATCGTATCGAGAAAATATAGCGCACCTGTATCAGCAGTTAGTTTTGGCTCCAGAGGATTGACAGTAATCGTTCCGGTATAAACATCAAAAGGGTTCGGATTGTGGAGGGTTGTCAAGGAAATCGGCGCTGTGCGTAATATGCGGTGACTCTTTTCGTATGAGTACTGCCCTCCGGCAACCAGAGAATGACGAAATTTGCCGGTCGAAAATCTGAATGTCAAATCAGTCTGCGAATCCAGGACGTCATCATACACCAGCCATGATCGCATTTCGCGGCGAACTGTGGTTGAATTATTGCTATCAAATCTTGGTGGCGTAGCAATGGAATCGCGTCGCGAATAGCCGTATCGCACCTGCTGCCTCAGTGAAATGCGGTCATTGAATTCACGTTCATATCTTAAAGTAAACAGGTCCGAACGAAGCCGTTCCTTATCACGCGAAATAAAGCCATAAAAAGTTGAACGCCGAACGGGAGCCGGACGATCACGGTAGGCAGCCAAGGCGTTATTCGTTGCCGGTACCCAAGGAATCCCATAATCCGAAATATTATTTTGCGTTAGATTGAAATATGCTGCTGTTAAACGTGATGCAGTGCCGAGGCCAAAAGTAATCGATGGTGCAAATCCGAATCTTCGACTTGCAACGGCTTCACGACCGGGGAAATCTGAATCATGCGCCAATCCATTTACACGCATCGCAATTGAAGAGTTAAAAGAAAGATTGACATCCGCAAGAGCACGTTTGAAATCCGATGTTCCTCCGGACAAAGTAAGCCCGACGACACGTTTCGGTACCGGTACTTTGCTAACCAGATTTACGGTACCGCCGGTCGAACCTCTACCGGTGTAAGTAGAAGACGGGCCTTTTACTACTTCTACTTGCTCGAGATTGAACGGATCACGCGACTGTGCTCCCAGATCCCTCGAACCGTCAATAAAAATGTCATTTCGCGCGCTGAACCCACGGATGACGAGATTATCACCTGCCGGAGCACCACCTTCTCCTGCCGTCAATGTAATGCCTGGCACATTGGCAAGCACGTCACGGAGCGTAGTTGCTCCTTGTTGCCGTATGGCGGCAGCACCGATTACATTTACTGTCAGCGGAGTGTTTTTCAGCGGCTCCGGAAATTTCGGTGAAAATACCACTTCCGGACCGGCTTCAGAATTAACTTCTACTTGTGCAGAATCTGCCGTGACAGATATGAATATCGTTCTCTGATCAATAAAAACAAACGAAGTCCCCGTATCTTTCAATGCAATTTTAAGCGCGGATTCGATTGAATAGTTTCCAATCACTCCATTCGATCTCAAACTTCTGATCTCTTCGCTCTGAAACCTGATAACTATTCCGGCCTTCCTTGATAATTGATCAAGCACATCACCCAACAATCCGGGCTGGATGTTGAAATCAATCGGAGAACTTCCTGCGTCTTTCAATCTTGCGATTACACCTTTCCTAATACTCAGATCAGAAGCATATATTTTGTGCAGATGCCGATCCGGCCCGATCGTATAACCGATTACTGCACCGGCAGCTCCGATAGCGACGAGCCATTGACGTTTATTCCCTTCTATTCGGCGTTTATTACCTTTTCTTCTTGAAGATTTCTTACCAACTTTCATAATTGACAAACCTCCTGTAACCCAAAAACGAACAAAGAAACATGTCCTTACAGTCATTCCTAAATAAAATGGCCATAAGTATTGCAATCAGATAGAACCCGGAAACCGGCCCTGGTATTGACTCGGGCCCGTAAAAACCTGCTTAACGTGTTTTATCCCACTACTGCGAAAGCAATCGAAATCGCAACGATCAAGATTGTCAGCAATCTTGCATTGCGGCGACGGCTATCGGGAGAAATTCTGCGAAGAATCATATTTTTATAGTTATTGAAAGTGAATTTCAATTGTAACAAGAATAGCCGACTGTTATTTATCTGTCAAATTAGAGAAATAAAAAATCTGCCGTCAGCGGCAGATTCAGTAAACAAGACTTTTTAAGGGTAAAATAATTAACCTGAGAATACAGGTAAGACTAGCAGGTCACGTTTATTGACCTGTAAAGATCGGCGTTCGTTTCTCGAAAAAAGCCTGAACGCCTTCGCGGAAATCGTTACTTCTTCCCGATTCAAGCTGACATTCGGCTTCAAGATCTAACTGCTCAACAAGGTTATTGTTGAAGGATTGATTGATCATACGTTTTATACGGCCAAATGATGCGGTCGGGCCTGCCGCGAGTTGTTGGGCAAGTTTGAGCGATTCTGCAAGCAAATCCGTTGCGGACACAACACGATTAATCATTCCGATTTCCTCAGCACGCTTTGCTGTGATTGTCATGCCGGTAAAAAACATCTCAGCGGCCAATTTCTCTCCTATCGCACGCGGAAGAAAAAATGTACCGCCACAATCAGGTGACAAACCGATTCTGACAAATGCTTCATTAAATGTCGCATCTTCGGCTGCAATTACCAGATCACAAGCTAAAGCGAAATTCGTACCAGCTCCAGCGCATACTCCATTAACCGCAGCGATAAATGGAATAGGAGTTTCACGTATAAACCGGATTACCTGATGGAGTTCTTTCAAAGGCTTGTCTAAAAATGCTTCGATATTTCCTTCCTGTTCACCCATTGAACGCATTTCACGGAGATCTCCGCCAGAACAGAATGCCCTTCCCGTACCGGTTAGGATAACGGATCGGACTTTGTCCCTTACGGCTGTTTCAAATGCAGACAGCATTTCTTGCGTGAGTTGACGAGATATGGCATTCAGTGCCTCTGGCCTGTTCATTTGAACAATGGCAACTGATCCATCGAGTTCGTAATTTACAGTTTCTAATCTCATTCTTTTATTTACCGGCTGGATAGTCGGCTATTTTGTCAATAATAATTGTAAAATTCGACTATTACGTAAATTATGCGAAACGGGCCCGCGATCGGGTTGCCTCATGGCATTCTTTGCATAGAACCGGGCGTCCGACTTTTGGTTGAAATGGTACCTGGTCGCGTTTTCCGCAATGATCACAGATAATATCGAATCGTTTCGGTGCATCCTCATCGGTAGCAGCCCTTTTGCTTCTGCACTTAGGACACCTTTGAGGCGGCATCATATTGCGTTGATAGAAAATCTCCTGTTCTTTTTCTGTAAAAAGGAAGATTTCCTTACACTGAACACACGTAGTTTCAATATCCGGCATTGCAGTAAATACCTCTCTTTATCTGGCTTTTCTCAGATTTTCAGATTCTAGCACATGCGACGCTTTGCGGAAAAACTTATTTCAGCAACTCAAGAACATGCGACTTAACTGTCCGGCCAAGTGTCGAAAGATTGTACCCGCCTTCCAAACAGGAAATAAGGCGTCCGTCACAGACTTCTTCAGCCCATTGCATTACGCATCGTGTCATTGCTTGAAAATCTGCATCTTCCAGCATCAACTGTCCGAGCGGGTCGCTGATGTGAGCATCGAAGCCGGCGGAAATAAAAATCAGATCCGGCTTGAATTTGGAGGCAATTTCTTCTAGCGCGGCTTCGAATGCAGAACGATGTACGGAAGCTGGCGTTTCGGCTCGCAGCGGAACATTCAGAGTAGTGCCGAGACCCCGTCCCTGCCCGGTCTCGCCACGGGAACCGGTTCCCGGATACCAGGCATATTGATGAATCGAAAAGAAAAAAACTGTCGGATCGCCGTAAAAAATTCCCTGCGTTCCATTGCCGTGGTGAACATCCCAATCTATTACCGCTATACGCTCGACCTCTTTATACTGGTTCTGTGCATAACGTGCTGCTACCGCAACATTATTGAATAAGCAAAACCCCATCGCCCGTTCCGCCGATGAATGATGGCCGGGCGGTCGTACCGCAACGAAGGCATTTACTGCTTGACCATTTAGTACGGCATCAACCGCGGCTACCGCACCTCCGACACCATAGCAGGCTGCTTCAAAGGAATGCATGGAAACAAGCGTATCGGCATCCAGATATGTTATCCCGGAGGCGAATGCTTCCTTTATTTGTCTGTAATGTGATTTTGTGTGGACAGCCTGTATAATTCCCTGTGATGCAGGCTCCGGTTCAATTATTTGCAACTTGGAACTGATTTCCGGATCTTCCAAAATGGTTTTTACAATGACGGAATAACGTTCAGGAGATTCCGGATGGCCGGGTCCGGTATCGTGTCTTTGATAAATCGGGTGGTGAATAAATGCAGTAGGTTTTTTCATTAGGAACTCTACTTTATTTTCATCATTTCGCAAACAAATTATTCAAATCGCTAAAACCCTTGAATTCCAGTGCGTTGCCGCTTGGGTCCAGGAAAAACATTGTTCCCTGCTCTCCGGTCTCCCCGGCAAATCTTATCTTTGGTTCGATTATAAACTTTACCCCTTTTTCCGTAAGGCGTTCGGCAAGTTTTCGCCATTCCTCCATTGGCAAAATTATACCGAAATGCGGTACCGGCACTTTATCCGAATCAACTTCATTAGCAGAAACAATCCTGGCCACAGGCGACAAATGGGCGACGATCTGGTGGCCGAAAAGATTGAAATCTATCCAGGTATCCGAGCTGCGGCCTTCCGGACAATCGAGAATATTACCGTAAAATTCACGTGCGGCTTCTAGATCATTCACGGGAAATGCAAGATGGAATAGTCCGTTCATAGTTGCAACCAATGTAAATACTTAGGCAATAAGTATTAAACGCGATAATATTATCAACTGAAGTTCAAGGATACCATTTACCTGCAAAAGTGAGATGGATTTGCACGAATCAACTGAAAAATTTATTAACGCTTTTTCTGAGAGCATACGCCATGGCACCTTTGCCAAACTGACGCTGGCCAATTATAAGGGAACGGACAACGGACTGCAAAAAGTCTTTGCACGGCTGATCGAAACAAAACGCGGACCAAAAATCTCATGGCAAATCAAACGAGATAACAAGGACACGGTAAAAAATACCGGAATTGATGCTTCGGCAGCCGAACTGCAAGCCCTGCTTATTTCAGGATTTCGCAATGCTCATCTTTTTACCCTAAGTGCAAATTATCAACTTGATATCGGAAAAAGAAGCAGCCGCCTTAACATTGGCCGTCCAACCATCACATCGCTTCCGTCCAGAAAACATAACCTGACAACCCAAGAGCCGGTTGATAAAAATGCATTTTTCCTGAAGGCACTCGGTATTACGACTGATATCGGTGAAATCCGGGCCGAGCAGCGGGATAAATGGAAACAGATTAATAAATTTACAGAAATTCTCTCTGCGGTTATCACTAAATCGGAATTGGCTAATTCAGAGTGTTTCAAGATTGTTGATTTTGGCTCAGGAAAAGGATACCTGACCTTTGCCGCATATGATTTTCTAAATAGCAATTTTAGCAAAAGCAATTCACCGGGCCGGAAAAAGATCACATTTTGGGGTGTTGATGCTCGAAGTGATCTGTGTTCGCTATGCAATGATATTGCCGTTTCTGCGGAATTTGACGGATTGCAGTTTATAAATTCAACTATTGCAACATTTTCTGCTTCCGAATTGGCAAAGGCACTAGACATTGTCATTGCTCTTCATGCCTGTGACACTGCAACCGACGATGCAATTTTTACCGGAATTACCGCAAATGCCCGCGTGATTATGGTTGCTCCATGTTGCCATCGGGAAATTCGCCGGCAAATCGGAGCGGAAAATGCCTTTTACGAGGTTTTGAAATATCCTTTGCTGCGGGAGCGGACGGCAGAATCCGTAACCGATGCCATCCGCGCAACTTTGCTGAAAGCATTCGGCTACAATGTCAGGATGCAGGAATTCGTGGCTACCGAACATACGCCGAAAAATAACCTGATAACTGCGGTACGCCCTGCAAACTGGAAAAAAGAGCCGAAAAAAATAGATAAGGTGCAGGGGCTGATGTCGCTGCTCGGTATCAGGAATCAGCGTCTATACGATCTGCTAATTGCAAAATATTGCAACTGAAATAATTATCTCACACAATAAAAAATCTCTTGACATCCGGCACTAAATCGTGTATGGTAATCGTTTGCGCAATGCCGCAAAGGTGAGGCAAGCGAAATGAAACCTGACATTCATCCTAATTATCAAGAAGTTACAGTAACCTGTGCATGCGGTAATTCCTTCGTAACCCGTTCTACACTTGGCAAGGAATTGCACATTGAAATTTGTTCTGAATGCCATCCATTTTTTACCGGCAAACAGAAATTGGTAGATACTGCAGGGCGTGTTGATCGCTTCAATAAACGTTATGCCCGCGGTTCTCAGGCGTCGAAATAAAGTGCTCGTAAAATTTTTCATCGGCAATTATTAGTTACAGTTTCCTGACGCCGGTTCTTTGGCGCCGTTGCAATCCCTGTACTATGTGACAGTGGATTCTCCGGGCGGCGAAAAAGATCCGGCGTCAGGTGTCTTTATTGGCCAGAAAGCTTCTTTTTCGGCAGTTAAACAGGGAATCGCAACCAACAATGTCCAAATACCTCAAATCTAAAATTCTGCGTCTGCTGCAAACTATCCTTTCGGTCGAACGTGACCTGATTGTCGGTGGTCAGGCCGTCATGGAAGGAGTTATGATGCGCACGCCGTCTGCTTATGCAATAGCCTGCCGAAGGCAAGACGGACAGATAGTTACAACGGCGGAAAAGCTGCCGAAATGGAGTGAAAAATACCGTTTTCTGGGTCTGCCGATTCTGCGTGGCGGTGCAACGCTTATCCAATCAATGGCTCTCGGCATCAAAGCCTTGAATTTTTCGGCTCAGATTTATGAGGAAAGCAGAGGGTCGGAGGACAAAACGCTCGATGCGGCAATAATCGATGATCCTGGTTTGCGGAATAACAATAGCCCCAAAACTTCTCATGCTGCTCCGGATAAAAGCCGGAATATGGGGAAGCAAGCCGGGGCTATCGGCTCCATTATTTTTGCCATCGCTTTCAATATCATTTTGTTTATTGTCGCTCCGCTGATTTTGACAAATATTGCTTTTATTTATCTAGGCTTAGCGGAGCCTCTCGTAATACCGGCCGGCTCGGCCTGGTATGAAACACTCAAGGCTCTGATTTGGGAAATAAAACCGCATTCCTGGGTTGCCTTTAATCTAGCGGATGGACTTTTGAGAACTGTTTTTTTCGTCCTGATGATTTTTTCGATGTCATGGTTAAGCGATATCCGCAGAGTTTTTGAATACCACGGCGCTGAACATAAAACAGTCTTTGCCTGGGAAAACGGATGCCTGCTTAATGTCGAAAATGCCAAAAATCAGCCGAGACGTCATCCGCGTTGCGGAACCTCGTTTTTGATGGTGGTAATGATAGTTGCGATAATTCTTTTTTCGGTAATCAAGTTTGATGCTCTTTGGCTAAATCTGGTCGTTAGAATTGCCTTGATGCCGCTCGTCGCTGGTATTTCCTATGAAATAATTCGCTATTCAGCAAAAAAAGAATCCGGAGCTTTCTTCAGGATAATTACGGCTCCCGGGATCTGGCTGCAAAAAATTACCACGCAAGAGCCGGATGGTAAACAGTTGGAGGTTGCTATTGCCGCGTTGAACGCTTCGCTGGAATTGGAACCGGCAGTCGCCAAAGCGTGATTTCAATTTAGTGATTGATTGATTCGCATTGAATTATGCTGGAGAAACTTGAACAAATCGAAAAGAAATATGAAGAGCTGACCGAGCAGATTTCCAAGCCGGAGTTTATGTCCGATATGTCAGCATACGCCAAGCTTATGAAGCAGCATAGAAATCTTGGCGAAATTGTCGAAAAATATCGATTTGTTCGTAAGCTGCGACAAGGGCTTGCCGAGTCGCGGGAAATAGCTCAAAGTTCTGACGATCCGGAAATGCGTGAAATGGCATTTGCCGAAATTGCCGAAATTGAGGCAAAACTACCTTTGGCAGAAGAAGAACTGAAACTCCTGCTTTTGCCAAAAGATCCAAATGACGAAAAAAACGTCATACTTGAAATACGTGCCGGTACGGGCGGCGACGAAGCAACGCTTTTCGCGGCCGAAGTTTTGCGTATGTATTCAAGATACGCGGAACGCCAGGGCTGGAAAATGGAGATAATGGAGATTGCTGAAACCGGCGTCGGAGGCGTAAAGGAAGCTATCGCGATGATCGAAGGCGATGCAGTCTATTCAAAACTTCGTTACGAATCTGGAGTGCATCGTGTCCAGCGTGTACCACAAACTGAAACCAGCGGACGGATTCACACCTCCGCCGTTACCGTTGCCGTTTTGCCGGAAGCCGAAGAAGTGGACGTTCAGATTAACCCCAATGATTTGCGGATAGATACTTTTTGCTCATCGGGTCCCGGCGGCCAGAGTGTGAATACAACCTATTCGGCTGTCAGAATAACCCATCTGCCGACCGGCGTCGTTGTTTCAATGCAGGACGAAAAATCACAGATCAAAAATCGCGAAAAAGCGATGCGTGTACTCAGAGCCCGTTTACAGGAAATCGAGGAGCAAAAACAGCATGCCGCACTTTCGGCTGAGCGAAAGTCAATGGTCGGCAGCGGCGACAGGTCAGAAAAAATTCGTACCTATAATTTCAAGGAAAACAGGGTTACAGATCATCGAATCGGACTCACCGTACACCAGCTCGAACAGGTAATGGACGGCGAACTGGATCAATTCATAGATGCATTGCGAACCCATTATCAAACCGAAAAACTAAAAGCCGAGTCTGCAACCGGTTCGGCATAAAATCGACTTTATTGTAGTTTTAATGCTTATTTGTTCGCCGGACGTTTGAAAAGATGCCCGTTACTAGATTATTTCTTGTCAGACATGGACAATCCGCAGGAAATGCAGCCGGCAGGTTCGGTGGTCATGGCCCGACACCGCTGTCAGAATTAGGAGTTCAGCAAGCCGAACGTACTGCCAAAGCTCTCCTGGAAGAAAATATTACGGCCATTTATTCGAGCGATCTCTATCGGGCTGTCCAGACGGCAGAGCCGCTATCCCGCCTGACCGGAATTCCCGTACACACCAAAGCCGAATTTCGCGAGCGTAACGTCGGCGTGCTTGAGGGACTCACGTTTGAAGAATCACGCCAGCGATACCCCGACGATTACTTTGCGCTTGTCAGACGAAATCTGGATTATACAATTACCGCCGGTGAAAGCTACAGGGATCTGATTCACCGTACAATGAAACAACTCTGGAAAGTAGTTGGCAAACATTCGGGCGGAAGAATCGTCATTTTCTCACACACCGGAGCGATTTGCTTTATGACGCTTTCCCTGCTTGGCGCAATTCGACGAAGCAGTAAAACTGCTCCGTGGATTACGACTTCCAACTGTGGAATTACGCGTTTCGAGATTCGCGGCCGCAGAAACATTCGCCTCCTGGCCGTCAACGATACATGTCATCTTACTGAAAAAACCGGTAACGACTCATTCGCCGCTTTATAATAATCTCTGCCAAAAAAAGGCCGGAACCTAAAGGAACCGGCCGGCAAAAAAGCTTTCAGCAATTGGTTAGAACGAATACCGGAAGCCGAACTGCATACGTCTCGGCGTTCCCTGTATGTCGCTGTAAAGTTGTCCGAATCTGGACGAAGCAGTCCTGGTTTCGGGATCCTGCGGCAATCCCCAGGTTGTTCGTGTGATGTTGTCCGGTGTAAAGTACTGAACGTTTGTTACGTTGAATACTTCCCATCGGAACTGAAGCTTATGACCTTCATTCCAAGGCATGGTCCAGGACTTCGAAAGTCCGAGATCCAGAGTCTGGTAACCCGGAGCACGAAAAGTATTTCGTTCACCGGTTTCTCCCGGACGTGCATTTCTGAATGAATTAAACGCAGCCTGTGGATTACTGAAGACGTTACGGGTATTTCTGAATACACCTGCGGTTACAGGTCTGATTCGGGTACCGTTTGACTGTACATTCCAGTTCGTTGCCCACTGAGCCTGATCGAAAGGAACTGAGAAAGGTGTTCCGGTGTTCCAGCGATAAATACCGCGGAGCGACCATCCGCCTATGAATGCATCAGTCAATTTGCCAGCATCAGAAAACCACGTTTTACCTTTTCCGAACGGAAGATCGAAAATGAAATTTGCATTGACGACATGCTTCGTATCGAAATCGGAAAGGGCGTAGCTATCCTGCGGACGGAGCGGATTGAGCAGGAACTGAGCACCATACGAACCATCAACCTGCAGACCCGAAACATCGTCCATAGACTTCGAGAATGTGTAATTGATGTCATAGGAGAGAGTGGATCCCAACCGCTGTCGCAGGGTGAAAGTACCGCCATGATAATTCGACTTGGCGAAAGTGCCGAAAGCCGAAAAAGCGGCGTACTGTGGATGGAAGAACATATTCGGATAGATGCCGTAGTCATCTATCAGGGCTTGTACAAATGTCCAGTCAAGGATGTCATAGAAGTCAAACCCGGCATAATCCTGCCGTGCGACAATTTGATAAACAGCCTGAGTGGAACTCCAGCCCGGGATGCCCCAGAAATTGGCACCGAGACCGGGGAAGAGGTTTTCGAAATACGGGATCGGAGCAAGTGTGTTCAGATCCTGATTTCGGGCGCGTGCATCATGGAGCATTCCTGCGGCAGTGTACCAATCCATTTTCGACACGGGATCGACAAGATTGTTAAGAGCCATTACGTCACGTGCTCCGAACAACTTGCGGGCAGCGCGGCCGACATAGGAGGCCTCGAAATACATTCCCTTGGGAAGGCTTCGCCCGTAGGTTACATTCCAGGTGTAATGAATTGGCGAGACGATTGTTCCGTCAAGGGATGTTTCGATACGCTGCGCCTCATCGGCCGGGGTTGAGAACCGAAGTGTCGGAGCAGGAATGCCCGGAAGGCTTCGGACATCCTGACCGAAACCGGTAAATCTCGGGGCGAGCCGGGTTGTTACATTGTAGGTATTGGCCGCGATGGTCGTTTCGGAAGTAAAGCCTATCGTTGACAACCCGTCAAAACTTACAGCCAACTGGCCTCCGAAATAATCATTGAAAATACCAAAGCCGCCACGGAAAACGGATTCATTGTTTTTTCCGAAAAGTTTGGCAAGAAATCCGTTTTTGAACTTTGGCGACCAGGCAACTGCAGCTCTGGGCTGGAAATTGTTCCAGTCCATACTGTAGAAACCCGGCCCGTTGTTGGCGGGACCCGCCAGTTGGAAATTAATGATGTCGTTCAGCGGGATGCCGCGTGCAGCAGAGGCTTTACGACGTTCGAAAAATTCGCCAAGCCGCTCACTGGGAACTACCTGGAAACCATTTTTTTCATAGACCGGACGGCTCAAGGCATATCGGAGACCGAGAGTCAGCGTCAGATTCTGTCTGAGTTTCCAGATATCCTGACCGTAAATATCATATTCCTCCGTAGCGAAATTACGGTTTGACGGTGTACCGGCGGGAAGAACCGTACCGTCTTTATCGAAAGTAAAACTTCCGCTGTATTGAGAGAAACGGCCGATTAGTGCCGTCGCGGCTGCCTGAACGGATGCGACATCGCCACCGTTAATGGTATAGCCGGCATTGCGAATCTGTTGATCAACCACAGCACCGGAAAAATCATAAAAAGAGGGATTGGTTATGGCCGAATCGTATGCTCTGCCAAAGCTCTGCCGCTCATTGCGGATTATTCGTACATTGCCGCCAAACTGGAATGTATGATTTCCCTTAATCCACGTAAAATCGTCGGTGAAGTTTTGAACCGGCGTCACACGATTAAGGGTTCGGGCATATAGAAGCGGCGAAAAAACAAAGCGGAAAGAAATAGCGTTTTGGGCTGAATCTCCCTGAACGCTGAAAGCCTGCCGCGTCAATCCATAACGGAAATTGTTTACTTTATTATTGGAGATTGTCCAGTTATGGCTTACAACAAAGCCGTAGGGATGACTCCAAGTGGTGGTTGCGGGTGTATCGGGGAACTGTGAAGTGCCCGTGCTGATGTCCCACTGATAATTTCCGCGGAAGAACATCTGCTGTTTGCTGTTAATATTCCAGTCAAAACGCATTATATGCGTATTTTCCTTATCGACTGTGGGTGCATTGAAAAGGAATCCGCCGGTATTAAGTCCGTCGCCAACTTCGGTATTATTCGAAGGATATTTCTGCGCCGCATTTGCCAGAACCGCAACTGCCGCCGGATTTATTCCCGCAGCCGAATAGATACTGTTTAGCTCAGCCAGCGACAACGTGCACAGGCCGCCAACACAGCTCGGCCCGGTGCCGCGGAACTTCAGCGTTCCCTGTCCCAGATGGGCCAATGGAACGACACGGTTCACAGGCTCGCCCTGCTGTTGGTATTGCCCTTCATAGGTATAGAAGAAAAACAACTTGTCCTTTTTGATCGGACCGCCAATTGCTCCGCCGTAAACATCACGTGCGAGACTCGGGCGGGGAATACCAGCCAGGTTGTTAAAGAAAGTATTCGCAGATCCGAATGTCGGGCGATAGAAATAATACAGAGCTCCGCGGAGTTCGTTTGTACCGCTCTTAGTAACCAGAGAGATCTGGGCTCCTGATGAGCGTCCCTGGTTTGCATTTGCACCGAGAGTCGTGATGCGAAACTCTTCGACAGATTCGGTGGTTGCTCTTAAAGCTGAATCAAGCGTTACATCACCACCGAAACTGCGGCCGCCGGTTTGCTGGTCATTGATATCGACACCGTCAAGCGTTACATTGGCCTGATCGCTGCGCCCGCCGGCTACATATCCGTCGCGAGTCACGCCCGGTTGTAATGCCAACAGGTCATTGACACGCCGCAAGTCTGTTGGAAGCTGAACAATCTGTTCAGGGACAAAGTTGTTTCCAATCGTCGCATCCTGTGTGTTAACAATGGTTTCGATGGAACCGGAAGTTACGTTAACTACTGCGGAGACATCACCTGCCTCGAGCGTAACATCGAATCTTGCCGGAGAATCAACAGCAAGTTGAAGATTGTTGTTTACAACTTTCTTGAAGCCAGATGCTTCTACTTCTAACCGGTATGTGGCCGGTTGAATGGTTGGAAAAGCGTATCCACCATCTTGATTTGTCGTTACGGTGCGCTCAAAGCCGGTCACGTTATTAATAAGCTTTACGGTTGCGCCGGGAACAGCGGCCCCATTTTTGTCGCGAACCGTTCCGCTGACACCGGTTGTACCGGACTGTGAGTAAACCGCCATTGACGCCAACGCCAGGATAAACATCCAGGCAAAGAGCTTTCCAGCCCTTGCCGCCAGATCGCTAATTCTCATAGCTCCTCCTATAAGTTATCGAATATCTTGCGAATTGTACCCGAGACAGGAACGTAAAAATTGCACGCATATTTCGTACCACAGAAGGAAATCACCGAAATATGCAGTAATTGCATACATTTCACGGTCATGCTTTCTCTATAATTGTGAAAAAGTAACCGTAAATTCGGATAAAATTCAAATTTTCGTTCGTGTGAGAACTGGTGAAATTATATTCGATTTTCTGCTTTTAGCAAGTTTTGTATGTTTTTTGCGGCCGTTGCACCCATTCCCACAGCGGTAGGTAAGGTAGGTGAATTCGTTGCTGCACAATCACCGATGGCAAAAATTGAGTCAATATTTGTACGGCAGTGTCTATCTACCAAAATGTAACCCTTTTTGTCCAGAGAAACGCACCCATTTAAAAATTCAGTGTTGGGTAAAACTCCGATGCGTATCAATATATAATCAACATCGAGCGCTATCACATCTCCATCCTGATTCTCGCAAATGATACGCTCCACGCGGGCATTACCGCATATTCTGATCGGTTTGGCCGGAGCTAAAATTTGAATCTTGGGAAGTTTGCGAACTTTATCCACGAATTCACGGCGAGCGCTGAATCTTTCGCGCCGATGAATTAAATAAACCTTTCGAGCGTATTCGGCCAAAATAAGAGAATTTTCAAGAGCAGCGTCGCCGCCGCCAATAACCGCAACAGTCTTTCCTTTAGTCTTTTCGGCTTCTCCGGCACCTGATGTGAGGATTCCTTTACCTGAAAACTCCATTTCGCCCTCGATATTCAGCCTACGCCGGCGGACTCCGGATGCAATTATTAGTGACCGGTAATGATACTCCTCGCCTGACTCTGATAGCAGGGTTTTACGGTCAGGCTCAATTTTCATAACCTTATTGTTCAAAAAGAGCGAAAATCTATTGAAATCAATGGTATTCAGAAAAAAATCAAGAAATTCGGCTCCGTTTTCGGCTTTTCGCCCGGGATAATTTTCTATAGCGTTATGTATCCAATGAACCTGGCCGCCGGTTAAGTTGCCGGACTCAAAGACTGCGGCGCCGCAACCCATCTCAGAACACCAATGTGCCGCCGTCAAACCGGCCACTCCGGCACCAATAATTACAACATCATACTTATTCATACTGAGAGTAATGATAAACCTGCATTTTTTGATAACAAATGCATCTTTTTGTCATTATTATTGTGCCGAAAATTGTCACAAATCCATTAAAATTGTAAAAATTCAGTCAATCTGACTGAGAGTATATTCTGTTATCCGTAAAGTAAATGCTTAAATATCAATAATTTAGACTCCAGCGTCGTTTCTGGCATTGATTTTGCTCAAATTTACGCGCCTTGGGAGTGGTGTATTGCGTTCACGCCACTCTGCCAACTTCATTAATTCTACAAATCCGCATCCTCCCGCAAGCGCCACCAATCAAGATTATGAGACTAGAAATCGGCCACGCACAACAGGAAAAAGCAAATAATTCAGGAATATTTGACATTCGCGAAGAAGAAAAGCAAAACGAAGCATCTGCAGCACTAAGAGATGGTATAAGAGCAGCACAAGCAGGTGACCGTGTCCGGGCCCGCACATTTCTTTTACGTGCAAGCGAGCTTGACCCGACATCTGAATCGGCCTGGCTCTGGCTTGCCTCAATTAGCGAGTATCCGGAAGAGCTTCTTATTTTCCTGAATAATGTCCTGGAAATAAACCCGAGAAATGCCCGTGCAAATGAATGGATGCGGGCAACGAAGACTTTGCTGGCGAAGACTTTCGTCCAGCGTGGCATAGATGCCGCCGAAGAGGGACGAAATGATTTTGCCGTTCAATTCTTCAATCAGGCGTTAGAAAACGACCAGACTAACGCAAATGCATGGCTTTGGCTTGCAAAACTTGCAGATTCAGACGAAGGGCGGATGAATTATCTTGAAAAAGTATTGGAACTGGATCCCGACAACGATGAGGCACGGAAAGCATTTGCCGAACTCAAGCATAAATCCAACCTTGCTTTACTAGCCGAAGCCCGGGCAGCAGCCGTTTCCGGCCGAAAATCGGATGCAAATGAATTACTTGATGCATTCATTGCGGAAAATCCGGATTCAGAAGATGGCTGGATGCTGCGTGCACACCTGGCCGATGCTTTTGATGAGAAAATATCCGCATTTGAAAGCGTTCTCAAGATAAACCCGGATAATTTGGCAGCCAAATCAGGCCTTGAATCATTGAAAGCAATTATGCAGACAGTGATGCCAATACCCGCCGGGCCGACAGAACTATCTGTCTCCGAATATTCGGAACCACTTTTCGGGCAGCCTGAACCGGACGTGGATGTAATGGAAAACATTGCGTTTGCAATAGACAATGAACGTGAACTTGCAGAATCAATTGTCCATGACAAGAGTCCGACGCAGGAACTCATTTTCCCTGAAGCTGCACGGGAAATGGAACTGCAGCAAGATAAGTCTCAAAACAGCGAAACAGAAAACATCTTTTCTGAGGAGCCCATCTTTTTTGACGATCCGTCAATTTCTGTAGTCGGCGATGAGCAAATCGGAAAAGAACCCTCCAACCAGCCAATCGTTTCAGAAAACCATGAGGATAACCCAATAAAAGACGCTGAAAATCTTGATTGGTCAATGAATACGGTAGCGTTTTCATTTTCCTTTCCCGCCGGAGAGGTGAAAAACGATATCCAGGAGGCAGTTGCGGAAAATGCAGCAGATGACGCAAAGGAAAAGGAAAATGATTCCATATCTAATTCCTTCGGCATCGATGAAAACTATAATTCTGTGCAGGACTTTGACTTTAACAGCTCATCAGAAACGCCTGCGTATGACTCGGATTTGTCTCGTCTGACAGAAATTTTTAATTCGGCAAATGCCAAAGCGCAGGAGGAGCAACAGCATCATGGCATACAGGAGGAACAGCAGCAAATAAACGACCCGGATAATGAATCCTTAAACTTTGAGGCCGCTTCTCCATTCACGGAAAAAGTTGACTTTTCACAATCCGGACAACAACAGATGGATGTCCCGGAAGGCGAGCCTACGCCATTTGATTATGCGGTAGAGCCGATTGAAAATTTACCTTCTCAATCAGCCGCATGCGTAAATGATAGTATTGCCGAGGTCCACACGGATCAGAATCAGAACCTTAATCTTGAACACGCCATTCCTGCACCTGTAGATTTTGGCCTCCCGTCAGCCTTCCCACTTGCTGCTGCTCCGACATCTCCGGTACACAAAAGCGAATCACATACAGAAAGTTTGCAAAGCGCTGAATGTCCGTTTTGCAAGTCAAAAAATCCAGGACCGATTTTTACCTGCAATTCTTGTCTTGCAATTTTGACTCTTTCTGACCTCGAGATGCTTCTCAGTAACAACCACGCTGATCGGCTTGTGATTCGAGGTGCAATAGAAGACATTGAGGCTTTGCGAGCACATCGTGAACTGAGCGAATCGGAACTGACTAATCTTGGAATCGGATACCTGAATTTGAGGGAATTTCAGCAAGGACTGCTCTGCCTTCAGGAAGCTTCGAGAAAGAACCCGGATAATGTTTTGCTTTCCGGTCAGGTAAATTCTCTGTTAATACGATTGGAAGAAATATCACAAAGCGAAGTTTCTCACGATCCCGGCACGAAAACTCATTCTGTTCTTGTCGTGGACGACAGTGCTACGGTTCGTAAACTTATTGTCGGTAAGCTGGAGAAAAGCGGATACAATGTCTTCTCGGCTTCTGATGGAATTGAAGCACTTGAAATGTTGAAAACCATTACTCCAGACCTGATTCTTTTGGATATAACAATGCCAAGAATGGACGGTTATCAGGTTTGCAAGGTAATTCGCGGAATGGAATCTACTAAGGATACTCCCGTCATAATGATTTCAGGCAAAGATGGTTTTTTCGACAAAGTTCGCGGTCGAATGGCCGGAACAACTGGTTACATTACAAAACCCTTTGGTCCGGAGACTCTTATGAAAGCAATTGAATCCTACCTGCATGGCAGCAAAGAATAGCTCAACTTGAAACAAAAAGATATGGAGCCCGCGCAATTACACAATCAAAATCATTCGCCGGGTGTTGGGCTTTTGGAGTCGAAGTCAGACATACAAGCACGGGTTTTGCGCTTTACAATCGGAAGCCGTTGTTTCGGTGTGCTTGCATCCGCGGTGATGGAAGTTTCCCCGCCGCTCGAAGTTACTCCGCTTCCATTTGCCTCTGATTTTCTCTCGGGTATTGCTTTGCTTCGCGGTGAAATAGTAGCGGTGATGAATCTTGCTGCATCAGTCGGAGTAGCCATTGCCCAGGATCCGGCTAAGTCAAAATACATAATACTTAACGCACTGATAGCCGATGATTCAATGCCAATTGCCTTTGCCGTAGAACGTGTCGGTGATGTATGCAATATTTCTGCCATGGAGGCAGTTCAACCATGTGCTGACTCGTCCCCTTTCATAGTTGGCATTGTCAACTCACATTCCCCACCAACAGAAATACTGGATCATAGAATGCTTCCAAGAGTAATTACCCGATCATTGTAAAACTACTTTCCAGTCAATAATGAATAATCAATCGGCCGAATCATTTTTCGACTCGCTAAAAGGACGAATCCGCCTTGCCGCTTTTGCACTTGCCGTAGTGCAGTGCCTTTTCGGTGCAGCATCGTTGGCTGCTTATTTTTTTCTGTCCGTTAATCCAATTTTGGTCGTCACTGTTTGTGTAGGCGGAATAGCTGTTGCAACTCTGGCATTTGGATACTGGTTATCAGTTGAAATAACACGTCCAATAGAATCACTAACACTTTTGGCTCGCAGCCTGGAGCGAAGCCCATCTGCAGCACTGCCTTCCACTACCGGTTCTAAGGAAACCGATGAATTGCTTAATGTGCTGCAGCGCAGCAGTCGGCAAATGCAAAATCTTATTACAGTGATGGATGATGTCGCCGCAGGCCGGACAGAAACCGCTTTCATACCGCTTGAAAATGCCGACCGTCTTAGTGTGTCCTTCCAGAGACTGGTGTCAAAAGTTACCGACTCAATTACTGCCAAAAAAGAACTTGATGATTTGTTAGCGGCAATCTCTGCACTAAGCATTGAAGCGGCACAGGCACGTCAAATGCATTTGGATTTAGAATTCCGTACAACGAATGAACGCATCAAAGGCATTGGGGATGTACTTAAGTTTCTGGCCGTCTCACTCCAACAATCAATGCATCAGGCGCGTGCCGCGGGTTCCAGAACACAGCAACTGATTGGCGATGCACGCCGTACAATGACAGAAGCGATAGAACGGCGTGAGGCACGGGTTGCAAGTATAACTTCAGCAATTGGCAATGGATCTGCGACACGTCTGAGGGAAATTGTGCTGCAAATGATTTCTCATCTGGAATCGTGGCAGAGGATCAGTAATATTTCAGATATTCCTTCAGATCAGGAAAACAGAATCGGACATTTGGGAAATCTAAAGAGCCGGATTCTGGAAGTATCAAGGAAGATACGTAAATTTCGTGATCGCTCATCCGAATTGAATTCTTTTGCGCGCGGTTCTTTTGAAATGGCTCGCCGGTCAAATTTGATTGCAATCAACACAACGCTTCAGGATAAAGAAATTGCTTCGGAAACATTGGATATAATTGTTGACGAATTGAGCCTGATTTCTGAAAGAAATTCTGCTTTAAGCCGTGATATCTCTGCATTTTACGAAACACTTACGGCAGATCTTGCGGACATGGAAAATATCCTGACTGCGGCCAATGACGAAGTTGGCGAGGCAATCCGCCTGGCGATGGCAGAAGATTCCAAGTTTTCTGAGGCGGAAAAGATTTACAACCAGATTCAGGATATTGTCAAACGATTGGACCCTGTCTCATTCGAAGCCGCTGAAGAAGTCAGCAAACTTGTTTCTGCAATAGAACTACTTTCAGATTCTGATTCTGAAGTCGCTCTCATACGCACCGCAGATTCACATTTGCAATCAGCCTCCGGAATAATTGGAGAATTTACAAACACAATAAGTTCTCCGGAACCGTCGCCACGTTTTACCGGCGTTTTTGACAAGTATTTACCGCAATTAAACGGCAATGGCAATACACAGACCGAGCCCGCCGAATCCACGGCATTTGGTAGAGAAATCGGTGATTCAAAGGAAATCAGCTAGAAAATGAATGGTCGTGCTCTGACAACTTTAGGTACACTCCTGACGCCGCTTGCGGTCATTACAATCTTTGCCGCATTGTTTACCACACTGTTATCTGAAAGCCGATTTGTTTCCAATATTACAGTCATAGCCGCGAGCTTGATCGGAATTACGGCACTTTCACTGCTATTTTTTGATAACAGATCAAAAAAACATTCAATCAAAGGTGCAATAAAGCTGGCTAATGATCTGGCAAATGGCGAAGCAGTACGCGACACCGATGGCAGTGAACTCCAACAGGCAGTTAAGTCTGTTTCTGATTATATTGCCGTCAATGCAGCTTTGGCACGGGAAATGGCCGGCGGCGCCGGACATTCGATTCAGCCTCGATCCGAGACGGATATGCTGGGTGCTGCATTGATATTACTCAATGAAAGTCTTAACTCATCGCTCGGCACCCGTGAAGCTCGCGATCGGCTGCAGAAATCCATCGTAACACTGCTTGAAGAAGTTTCGGCTGTAGCGGGCGGAGACCTGACGGTACGTGCAGAAGTTGGGCCTGAAATCACAGGAGAAATAGCCGCAGCATTTAACAAAATGACGGGCAGCCTGCATTCGCTTATCAGACAAGTAAAAGACGTTACACTTCAGGTTGCCGCCTCGGCATCTGCTATCAATGAGACAACCGAACAACTCGCCGAGGGCAGCGTGGCGCAGGCGTCTCAGATTTCCAGAACGACGGCTGCAATTGCGCAAATGACACAACAAATACAGGAAATCTCGCGTGCTGCTTCACAGTCGGCAAAGGTAGCGGCCGACGCATTGCGTAGCGCTCAACTTGGACTTAACGCTTCCGATGACAATATCCGTGCAATGGCTTCAATCAGAAGCCGCGTCCAGGAAACTGCAAAACGGATTAAAAAACTAGGTGAGCGCGCACAGGAAATTGGACAAATTACCGGGCTTATCGACGATCTATCTGACCGGACAGGCCTTTTGGCGTTAAATGCTTCATTAAAAGCAACGGCTAACGGTGGCGCCGGCGATGGATTTGGTGTAGTTGCAGAGGAAGTTGAACGTCTTGCAGAACGTTCTAACCGGTTGACAATGCAGATTTCTCACCTAACGCAAACTATTAATCTTGAAACTAAAGAAGTAGTTGCATCAATGGAAGAAACAATTCAGGAGGTTGTAACCGGCTCCTCGCTGGCTGACAAAGCCGGACGTTCACTGACTGAAATTGAACGCATTGCTGAGCAGTTGACGGATCTGCTCAATACTATTTCCTCATCAGCCGAATTCTCCGCCAGAAGCTCCGAAGATATCTCTAATGCAATGTCCGGAATATCCGAGGTTACTGCACTTGTACGCAGCGGCACGAAAAGAGCTGCGTCTTCAGTTCGTACTTTAGTAGATCTTTCGCGTGACCTGCGCGCCGCAGTCGCTCCATTTAAACTTCCGGCCGATCCCGTGAAACGTACATTAAACGAGGAACCCGCCAGAAGCAGTTTTGTTAACTAATGATATGGATCCGAAGCTCTACCCCGCATTTATTGACGAGGCGACAAACATCCTGGCTGATGTACGTCGGGCTTTGCTATTTTTAGCGGGAACAAGTGCGGACCTCAGCGATTTGCAACGTCCCGCTGATCAGATCAGGTCACTCATTGATTCTGCCACAATCATAGGCTTATCTGAAATTGCCCGAATATCCGGTGAAATCAATGCTATCTTTGAACGCCTCGATCAAATTGATGCATCAGGGCGGACAACCGAAATCAATGAAGCTCTGGACCTTATTGCCAAATTAGAAAGTTTATTGCTGAAAGCCAGCCTCGATGACGAGAATTTTTCACTGGATATTGATGACTTTATTGATCAATCTTTCGGGTTAATCGAAACTGCCGCTAATCCGAACACATTGCAAGCCCCTGCGATAGATAGTGGTAAAACAGAAGATAAAATATCCGATAATAATGACATACCTGCAGCAACTGAGGGCTTTGAAATCGACGATGATCTTCTTGAAATTTTTGCTGAGGAAGCAGATGACTTGCTAAGGAATATCGAAAACGGACTGACAAGGCTTGCCGAGGATCCGTATGATAGTGAGGCTCTCTGGGAAATCCGTCGTAATGCACACACATTTAAAGGCTCAGCCGGGATTGTAGGCTTAAAGCAATTATCAGAAATTGCACATAAAATTGAAGACCTTCTTGACTCAATGAATGAGGCCGGCAGAATATCAGGCGACGGAGTCCTTAAACTTTTACAAGATGCCGCAACATGCTTACGTGATCTTGTTTATGGAAACAATATGCCGGAGTTGGCAGAGCGGATTAAGGATCTGACTGCCCGGTTCGCTAACGCCAAATCGGATCTCTTGGTTAAAACGCCGCAAACAATTGAATCCAATTTAATTCAACCGGATAGCGAACAAATATCAGCAACGGAAAAAATTGCAGAGAGTGCAAAGCCTATTCCGGCAATTGCAGATCTTTTCACATATAATCCGGCAGAACGCAATGAAATTTCAAGACGTCCGGAATTACGTTCGATTGTACGCATTTCACTTTCCCGTATTGATGAATTGGTTGGTTTAGTCCGGGAAATGATTATCGGACGTTCATTTTATGAACAACAAATAAAAGACTTCGAACATCAATTAGAGGAATTACACAACACCACACGAAGACTGCAGGCTACAAGCAGCAAACTGGAGATTGATTTCGAAGCCTCTATGCTTGAGTCGGATCTGCCATCCATCACTTTTAGAAATGACATTGGCGGGCAAACCGTTCATAACGGTTTCGATGAACTTGAATTTGATCGTTACACAGACTTTCATCAGAATACGCGGGAATTATCGGAAACTGCCGGAGATGCGTTTGCTGTAACATCGGCTCTTGATACAGTGCGCAGTAATCTGGGAGCTCATTTCGAAGAACAGCGAAAACTCGTTGATGAACTGCAGGAAAAGCTGATGCGAATTCGAATGGTCGAATTCGGCTCTATCGCAACCAGGCTTCAGCGTGCAGTAAGGGTTACGTGTGATGAAGAGAACAAAAATGCCAGGCTAAATATTATAAATGAAAAACTTGAAGTCGATACGCAGATTTTGGATTCACTTATTGAACCCTTGATGCATTTGTTAAAAAACGCCATCGTACACGGCATTGAAACGCCCGAAGTAAGACGATTATTAGGAAAGCCGGAAACAGGTCTGGTGGAAGTCACGGTCTTAAATCAGGAAACGCACATTGTGCTGACCGTGAGTGATGACGGTCGGGGAATATCACCTGCCGCATTGAAAGCGAAAGCTATTAACGTGGGACTTCTGTCAATAGAAGATGCCGCAAAAATGTCTGACGAGGAAGCATTTGATCTGATATTTCTTCCCGGACTTACGACTGCCGAAAAACTTAATTTGAACGCCGGCCGTGGCGTTGGCATGAGTATTGTAAAAGAAAGTATTGAATCCTATAAAGGCTCAATTTCTGTTGCAACATCACCACAACGTGGAACTCGCTTTACTATCAGAATGCCTTTAAAACTAGCGGTTACAAGAATTCTTCTTGTAAAAGCATGCGGCAGTACACTTGCAATCCCGCTCAAACAGATAAAACGCATTTGCGGACCCGATGAACAGATTATTGAGACTGAGGATGGTTTATTTATAGAAACACCTTCCGGAAGAGTTTCAGCCATAGATTTAGGCAGGGAGATTAACGCCAATGGAGCTGCCATAACTTCACACGGTACGATCTTTGTTATTGCAGATTTTGATGACAGTGAATATGCAATTGGTTTAGATGATGTTCTCCGGGCAGAAGAAGTAGTCATCAAGCCCCTGAACCGGCCCGTTTCCCATATTCGTGAATTTTTGGGAGCTGCCATAATCGGAAACGGACGTCTCGTGCCGGTTCTTGATATTCCAAACTTCCTTAGCTCTCATCTGAATGCAAGTCCTCACGTACGCAATCAGCTAAATACCAACGTACCGGAAAAAAGAGTTTGCACCGTAATGATAGTCGACGACAGTCCAAGTGTCAGACATTTAACAAAGCGCATTATTGAATCTGCCGGTTGGCGCGCCGTATGCGCAAAAGATGGTCTGGATGCACTGGAGCAGCTTAGATCTGCATCAGAACAACCTTCAATACTATTGACTGATGTTGAAATGCCGCGAATGAATGGTTATGAATTATGTTCTTCGTTGAAACGTTCTGAACAGTTTTCATCTATTCCTGTAATTATGATAACTTCCAGATCGGCGGAAAAACATCAACAAAGAGCAAAGGAATGTGGCGTCACCCGTTATTTAACTAAACCTTTCGACGATTCGGTACTGGTTCAACTCATCCGTGAAATCGCCTTAACTACTTAGATGGCGGTCTGCTTGGTCTTATTTCAACCTTGCTGATAAGCGAATGCTTTGGCATTTGCAATAGCTGAATAACAACATTTGCAATATCGTCCGGTTGCAGTTGCCAGGCATTATGCTCTCGGGGATTATCCCCTCCAAATTCAGTATTAACGCTTCCCGGACAAATATAACTGACACGAATATTATCTCCGCGAACCTCTTGCATCATTGCTTCACTGAATCCATTAAGTCCGAATTTCGATGCATTATAGGCAGCCATTCGAGGATGTGCATTCTGTCCGGCAAGCGATGAGATATTTATTATATAGCCGCCGCCCCGACGCTTCATTGCCGGAATAGCATAGTGACAACAATAAAATACGCCGAAGAGATTCGTCTCCAGAGTTGCCCTGAATTCATCTCCCGACATTTCTTCAATTGTTTTATTTAAGTAACCGATACCGGCGTTGTTTACAAGTATATCTATACCGCCGAAACGCCTCTCCGCTTCATCAATCATCATTCGGACCTGGTCTTCATTTCTAATATCGCAGACTTCTCCATCAGCACGCCCCGAAGCCGAAAGCAAAGAAATTGCATCACGTACACGGGTACGGCTGCGGCCGCATATAAATACTGAGCCACCATTTGCGACAATCTTCTCCGCTATGGCAAAACCTATGCCGCGAGTTCCGCCAGTAATGATTGCACTTTTGTTTACTAAAGTCATAAAACTTAATTTTATTACCTCTCTTCGACTGATGAATTCCTTCCGGCGGAAGACGGAACTTTGAGTTTTGGAGCAGTTGTCTCTTTTAGAACACGATAAACAATTGTTACACTTCCATCCTTATCCCGCTCCAAAACATTGAAAACGACTAAAATGTCTCGTCGTTTATCAAAATCCAACTCGTTATATGAAATCCCGCCGGCAGCTCGCAAAATACGTCCACGATAAGCGATTCCACGATAAGCATAAGAGGCGCCTACTTTAACCACGACTCGCCGTGAGTATCGAAAACTATCTTCATCGCTTTTATTTTGAAAACGTTTTTCAAAATCATCTATCTGATCAAATGATTGCGAAGGCGTCAATAGATTTAAAGAAGAGACACCGGGTGAACTCAAAACAAGAGTTTCGAAATCCACATCGTTTAGTGGCAATAAAACCGAATCCATAAAAATACCCGTGAGCACGAATTCATCGCCATCGAGAGCTATATCTGCCAGCCTTCTAATGCGATAACTTCTCGTACGAAAAGAAAACGAATTTGCGGCTCCCGGCATTGAGAGTTTGAGACATTGTTCGCTTACATATACTACTCTTGTGTTTTTTGCACATCCATAATCTGGCAACAGACGGACCACTCCGCCCTGTTTATCGCCGGGGAATGCATATCTTTCAGTCCACCTGGTGCCTGGAGCAACTACCTTGAGCTCTTTGTCCGTAGGCTTTCGATACAGAGGCGCTGTAAATTGTCGAAGAGCTATGATTCTGCTCGCAATACGGTCCGAATCTTGAATACTATCTGAAAATGGAGGTGAAAAAAGCTGCGGATTCTCATTCAACACTCCGGCTGAAGATGATTGCCCGCCGGTTCGTGGAGATGGTGAAGTCTGAGGTATTGGCTGCGGCGTATTTTGTGGAGCAGGAGACCCTTGCGGCTGTTGGCAAAGCACTATCCCGGATGCAACAAGGATGAAAACTTGTAGAAACAGGCACCGCATTTTGTTCCCAGCAAAAGTTTGTAGAAAAACACAAAACCGGGTTTAGAAACTAGCCAAGCTTGTTTCGCAATTGGTCATTCACAATCTTTGGATTTGCCTTTCCACCCGATGCTTTCATTACCTGACCGACAAAAAAACTAAACAGTTTCTGATTGCCTGCACGAAAATCTTCTACCTGTTTGGGATTATCGGCAATTACAGTTTCTACAATACGGGCAATGGTATCGGGATCAGAGATTTGTTCAAAACCTTTTTCCGCAATAATTTTTGGGGCAGGATCCCCTGTTGCAAACATTTCAGCAAAAACTTCTTTAGCCTGATTATTATTGATTTTTCCCGACTCTACTAATTGCAAAAGTTCTGCAAGGTCTTCAGGGGAAACTAAACTTTCAGAAGCCGTACGCCGCGATTCATTTAGAAGTCTCGTAAATTCGCCCAATACCCAGTTTGCAGCCAACTTTGGATTTGCGGAGATTCTGGCCGCAGTCTCGAAAAATTCTGCGAAATCACGTGTTGCAACCAATTGCGAAGCGTCGGAATAGCTTATTCCATAAGTCTCAGTAAATCTGGTTCGCATCTGCTCTGGCAATTCCGGCAAAGACCTTTCCACAGTTTCAATAAATTCGCGGGAAACGCGAAGCGGCTGAAGATCAGGCTCAGGAAAATATCGGTAATCGTGAGCATCTTCCTTGCTCCTCATAACACGGGTACGATTTTCCTTTTCGTCCCAAAGCCTTGTTTCCTGACGAATCTCTTTGCCCGCCTCGTATGCCGCAATTTGTCTTTCGATCTCGTATTCGATCGCCTTTTGCATAAATCGGACCGAATTCAGATTTTTTAATTCTACTTTATTATTGAACTTCGTTTCCCCGGCCTTTCGTACGGAAACATTAGCTTCACATCGTAGATTGCCTTTTTCCATGTCGGCCTCACTTGCTCCAACCCATTGTAGAGCGCGACGGACATGATTGACATAATCGTACGCCTGCCAGGACGACCTAAAATCAGGTGCCGTTACAATTTCCGCAAGTGGAGTCCCTGCTCTGTTCAAATCAATATAAGAATAACGGTCAACTTCGGGAAGTCCTTCGTGCACATTTTTGCCTGCATCTTCCTCAAGGTGCAATCTGACGATTCTTACAGTAAGCGGCTGCCAGTCACGCGCGTGGCCATGCTCATCGCGCTCGGCGGTCATAATTGTGAGCCTTCCATCAGCGGAAAAAGGGCGGTCGTATTGCGAGATTTGATAACCTTTAGGTAAATCCGGGTAAAAATAATTCTTACGGGCAAAAATGGATTCCTCCTGAATTTGAAGCCCAAGGGCAATCGCTGCCCTGGCAGCCAATTCGACCGCCCTTTTGTTTAAAACCGGAAGAGCTCCCGGCAAACCCAGACAAACAGGACAAGTATGCGAATTGGGTTCACTGCCAAAGTCAATGGCACAGCCACAGAAAATCTTTGTTTTCGTGGCCAATTGAGCATGGATTTCCATGCCGATGATAGCTTCCCAACCTTCTTTCATATAATAAAAAAGCGAATCATCACAATGATAATCCGCCTACAAAAATAATTCAAAAACCCAGTGAATCTTGTCTTAATGGCGCCTTCGCGGTTGTACTCGTTCTACACGCGGCGGAGGCCAGATGTTGCTGGAATAATTACCAGGCTCATAAATAATTTCAAAAGGGGTTGCCCGCCATCGCAAGGGGCTATAATAAGGCCGAGTCCAAACCTGGGAATTCGGATAAAGTCTGTTTCCGTAAAGATAAAATAATGAGTAGTTAATTTCCCGGGGTTGTGGAATGACTATGCCAAATCGTTGGGTCACAATAGTTTGTTCGGCGGCCTCGGCCTGCTCTCTTGCCAATCTCTCCCGTCGCAGCCTGAAGGAAAGATCCTCACGCTCTTGTGCCTCGATTGCTTCACGTTTCGCTACTTCTTCAGGTGTGAGTCCGAGGCGTCGGTAATAATCCTGAAGATCTTTTTCAGCCTGAAGACGTCGCAGGCGAAACTTCTCTAAATCAGCATTAGTTACTGTTTTTGTTTGAGCAGACGAACTAATAAAAGAAGCTGTTAATATAAGCAATATCAGGAAACATCTTTGTCTCATGCATTCACCTCCAGGCCGTCAACCAATCGGTTTTTGAACGCATTTTATCACACAATTTGAATTACTAAACGTTTTTCTTTCCGGGCCCGGTTTCATTGCCGGGCCTCGGATATGTAATAAGGTCAGAATTGGAAACTGGCTCCGATTCTACCTGTTCTGCCAATTGTCTTGAAGCCATTTTCATAGTACTTAAATCCGAAAAGATTCTCGATTGTACCAAACAATCTCAAAGAAAAACGTTCGCTTTGAAGTGGAATCGTATATCCAGCGGTAATATCGCCTCTCCTGTTACCCTTAAAACGGTAAACATAAGTCGAGAACACGGAATTACTAAAAATCGGAGCTAAATAAGATGACTCGGCCGTTAGATCGAAATTGAGCCAGAATCGTTTGAATCTTTGCGTCGCAGATAGTGTAAAAGCATGCGATGGTATGCCTAATGTACGAACTATACCACTACCTGAAACCTGAGGCTCTCTTTGATCGCTGTTAACGTAAGTATAACTTGCAAAGACATGGGTCGCACGGCGTGCCTTCAGACGAAGAGAAAACTCACCGCCGCGGGAAATTCCGCCCTTTTGATTTACGTATCCTCCGAAAGGCCTCGACGTCGAACCAATATTACTGACTACGTTGCCAAATCCAATGGTATCAATCAAGCGGGTGTAAAAATACGTCGCTGATACTACGGCGCGGCCGCTAAAAAAGTATTGTTCTACCCCCGCATCAATAGCAGCTGCCTTTTCCGGTTTCAGATCGGGATCTCCGAGTGCTATAAATTGCGGACCGAAAAAGTTGCTAAAAAATGATCCGAAGCGTTCGTATAGAGACGGGACGCGATATCCGCTGCCGAAATGTAGCCGCAACTTCGTCTGCGATGTTCGGAAGAAATATGAAGCGGCTCCGTCGAAAGTTACCGCAGATGGTGGGTTTTTAGATATGATGTTGCCGTATGGTGCATTTTGGAGGCTAAAAACCGGATCTCCGAGTCTGAACCTTTGGAAACGCACGCCGCCTGCAAGCTGTAGCCGGCCATCAAATGCATTTGCCAGGTCTTGTACAAATAATGTATCGGAGCCCTGTGAGACACGGGTGAAAAAATTGCCGTTTCCGGTCGTTGTTAATCCGATATTTTCAAATTTTTCATCCTCGAATTCATAACCGAATCGGAAATTCTGAAAGCGGTTTGGAGTAAAATCAAACGAGATATTTGCCGTGTGGATCTGGCCTTTGAATATACTTGTCGATGAACTTTGAAAACCGACACCAAGCGGCCCTGATTCATTTCTTCGGCGCGTTGACAACCCTGAATAGAGTCCGCGAAAAGCCAGTTTGTCATTTATAGCGTGGCTGTAAACAATTTGCGCGTTGAAAAACTGAGAAAACTGGCGATCGTCCGGATCATCAGCATCTGGTGTAAAATTTACGCCGGGTTTTGCAACAATGATTGTATTATTTGAAGCCGGAAGCGTGCCTCTGGTGTCAGGGTTTGAATTAAGCCTGACATATGCATCTGATATGAAAAAGCGTGTAGATAGCAAAGATGAAGTATCCGGCCTAAAGTCTATTCTGGACTGGAAATTGGTATTGTGAGCATTATCATTACCATCAATTCCTTTGGTATAGGCCGTTCTCGAAACACCCAAGCCATAAGCAAAACTGCCGTTTTCAGTACCATCTGAAATATTTGCGCGAAAACGTGCCAGACCAAGCCCTCCTCCGCCGGCTGAGACTTGACCGTGGAAACCGGGAGTGGGTGCCGGCGTTCTAAAGTCGATCGTACCGCCTATGGCATTGGTGCCGTACAATGATGACCCCGGCCCGCGTAGTACTTCGATCTCGTTCACTGATGTAAGAGTTATATCTGCCAGAAAGGGTGAAGCGTCTCCCGTAATTGCTGATGAATCTCTTAACCTAACGCCGTCTAACAGCAGCGCTGTGTCTTGATTTCTAAGCCCGCGGGATTTGATTGTGGCAAGGCGTCCAAATCCACCAAGTTGCTGAATCCGAATACCGGGAATAATTCTAATTGCATCGACCAAAGTAATATCTGCTCTCTCACGCAGCTCGAGTGCCGATATAGTGTCAACTGATTTAGAAACATTTTGTACGGACTGTTCAGTATCGGCTGAAACAATAACTGTCTCATTTACTAATTTTGCGGGTTCAAGTCTTAGTTCCGTTTGCGAATCAGACTTGACTATTGCCTTGGCAAAAAACAAAGTTCCATTGCGAGTGCTGCGTGCTTCAACAATAAATGTCCCTGATGCATTAAATGTGAAGGCTCCCGAAGCATCTGAAAAAGTTGTCTGAACCGGCCGGTTTGTTTCCGGGCTTTTGAGTATTACCTCTGCACCCGCAACCGGACCGACATCATTTGTAACGCGTCCCTCGATCTTAGCCGTTTGGCCATTGATATTTAGCAAAAACAATAAAAGTGAAATTAAAGTTAAAAGTATTTTCGTCATTTTTTTCTCCTTTCCTGCCCAACGCAGGATAGTTTGTTAACCCGACAGTTGCGCAAAGTTCCCGGCTTCGCCAGATTTTTCCGGCTCACGGTTGCGTGGGCAGCCCCGGATTTTCACCGGAGTTCCTTTGCGACAACTGTCAAACACAGCAAGCATTCACGAGACGGAAAACTTGCCAACATTGAAATCAATACAAAATAGTGATTCGTGGTCTCATCTTTTGCGAATCGATTTCTACGGATGCTTCTATACCGTATGTTTTCCTTAAATTATCCGATGTCAAAACCTTGGTCGGTTCACCAATATCGATGAGTCTTCCACGCTCCATCAAAAGAACCGTATCGGCGAAATAAGACGCCAGATTCAAATCGTGCGTGACGATCACCGCAGATCCGCCGCATTCTTTGCAGCGTGAACTAACGAGCTTAAAGATCATACTCTGGTTTCCCGGATCAAGATTTGCTGAAGGTTCGTCAAGCAAAAGTATTCTTGCCTGAGTAGCAATGGCACGCGCCAAAACAGCTCGTTGACGTTCTCCTCCGGACAATTCGTTCATCAAACGATTGTCGTAACCACTGAGATTACAGAGAGCAATTGCGTTTTGAACTGCTGCAATATCTTCGGATGAATCAGGTCCAAATCCAAAAGAATGTGAATACCTGCCCGAAAGCACATATTGAAATACGGTAATAGGAAATTTGGTCTCATTTTCCTGTGCAACAACTGCAACATTAGTAGCCAGTTCCCGCCGTGAAAGCGAGGCGACATCTTTCCCAAAAATGGTTATGCTACCGCCCGAAATCGGCACGGTGCAGTTAATACATCTTAGTAGCGAACTTTTCCCCGCACCGTTTACACCCAGAATTACAAGCAAATACCCGATCGGGAGATCAAATGTAAAATCAGAAACCGCCCTGTAATTGCCGAAATTGACAGAAACATCGGAGAGCCGCAGGGCAGAAACCTCAGATTGCCCGGTTATCGTAGTCTCTTTTAATGTCCGATCACGGGTCATTTTCTTAGTAAATAAATAAACATCGGTGCACCAACCAGAGCGGTAATTGCCACTACAGGCAGTTCTCTCGGAGCGATTGAAACACGTGCCACAGTATCCGCAATTACAACAAAAGATGCACCAACGAATAATGACATCGGTAATACAAAGCGATTATCACTGCCACCGGCCAGCCTGACCAGATGTGGAACAGTGAGCCCGACATAACCTACGGAACCGCCTGCGGCAACTGATGCTCCAACTAAAGCACTTGCGGCAGCAAAAACAGTCAGCCGAACCAGTGCTGTCTCAACTCCAAGGTCTAAAGCATCCCGCTCGCCTATCATCATCAGATTCAGTGCCCGCGATTGATTAATTAGAGCAAAACCTGCCAGAATTAATGTGACGCCTGTTATGGCTACACTCCAATAAGTCGCTTGGGATAAATCACCAAGCAGCCAAAAAGTAAAACCCTGAAGCCGGGCTGCATCCAAAACTGAAGTCAATAAGATAATCAGAGATGAAAGAAACGTTGTAACGATCACACCGGAGAGAACAAGGCGTTCAGAAGTCATTCCCGCTGCAGTCTTTGCGATGCGATAGACTATAAAAGTTGCCGTTGCGGCGCCTGTAAATGCCATAACCGACCGAGAAAATGGAATGCTTTCGAGAAATACAAAAGCGAGCAAAGTCCCGAGAGCTGCACCGTTTGAAACCCCCAGAAGATAAGGCTCAGCCAGAGGATTGCGAAGCAAAGCTTGTAAGGCGGCACCTGAAATCGATAAACTTGCGCCGACTGTTGCAGCCAGCAAAACCCTCGGAAGCCGGATTTCCAATAAGATGCTCTTTTGTAAATCGCTAATCGAATGAAAGTTTATCGGTTCGCTGCCAACGGAAACACCTATGGCAACTGACAGCAATAGTAGAAAAAAAGAAATCAGCAAGGTTTTAAGCGATAGTTTCAAAATTAATAACCTGCCTTTTGTGAAATTGCCATGTCCGGGTGCAGAAGTCTTGCAATATCAGACAACGCTATAACTGAACGTGGGCCGGGGCGTGAGAGAATATCCGCATCCAGCCTGTAAATTTTCCTGTTGAGCATTGCCGGAGAATTGGAAAAAGCATCGTTGGGTTCTGCATTGTCTTCGCTTGTCGTCAGTATGATGACATCCGGCTTGAGGGCGGCAGCCGTCTCACGACTGAGCCTCGGATATGCTGTTGGAATCTGCTTTGTTACCGGCTCTCCGCCGGCTTTTTCTATAATATCGATAAGAAAAGAATCCGCGCCGATAGTAAAAAGCGGGTCTCGGGAAATCTGCATAAAAACACGTGGTTTTTCTCGTTTAGATGTATTCTCGCTGACAGACCTTATTTGTGATTCAACTTCGACCGCTGCCCGTTCGGCTTTATCTTCAATGTCGAAAATTTTTCCGAGCGTGCGAATACTCCGCACTATATCTTCCAGGCTTTTAGGAGCGACGACAAAAACAGGAATTCGTTGCCGTTCGAGTTGTGAGAGCGTGCCTTCCAGCTGCGAAGCAGTTGAAATCAGAACAAGATCCGGTTTCAAAGCAATAATCGTTTCAATGTTAGGTGCCTGGGTATCCCCGACTTTAGCTATTTCCTTTGCTTGCGGCGGATAATTGCAGTATGTAGTAACTCCGACCAATTTGTCGCCAGCACCGACGGCAAAGACCAATTCAGTCAAGTTTGGAGCCAATGAAACAACACGCGTGATATTAGTAGGAATAGTGACCGTCCGGCCAAGATCGTCAGTCACCGGCCTTACATCATTTTCACTCGCAATCTTCGAAGACGAACATGAAGAAAGATATGCGGTTGCGAAGATAAGCGTAAATAGCAAGCCGGCAACTATCGGTCGGGAAATTTTGTCGAAATTAATACACATAATGGCTTCGGTTTGCGGTAACGCGTTAATTCCACACTACCGCTTGCCGAAGCCATTTAAAGTGAAGACTTCATGCGGGCCGTCGTGGTTTTGACGCGAAACCGACGAATGGCAAAACACTTCGGCGTGGTAGCCCGGCTGTTCCGCCGCATAGGAAAACATTTCATTTTTCCAAACGGACGGTTCACGGTGACGCGATCGCGCGGGATTCAAACCCGCTTCCCCACTAAGCCGCATTGTTACGGCACCGAAGCGATTCACTGTAAAGATCGAAAATCCGATTATTTCGTTTCCGTAGTGTAATGTCAATCAATAACCATGTGATACTCTTTGCCAATGAATCTGCTGTTTTTCATTTCGATTGGGCACTTATTGGAACAGAGAGAATGTCTCCATTGTAAACAAAATAGATTTTGTCCTCTGCTACCCACATATCCATACTTGAAAAAATCAATCCTGGTAATTTAAGAAGCGGTGTGAATAAAAAGCGGTCTGAACGATATTTACCGACCAGTGTACCAGATCCATACCTTGGTATGGCAGCCCAGAATTCATTAGGTTGACCGGTTGGTTGCAGTGGCCTGACATCGAGGTTTTTATAGGCTGCTGCTTTGATAGTGTTGTTTTGGCTTTTGACCAACTCAATCATCTTGTCAACGAACCGTCCGGATCGCTGTAGTAGATAATCGTGGCCAGACCCGTAAAACTTTGCCCGTTAACTTTCAAATCCTGTAATGTCTCGTCCGAAAGCAGAGAAAGATACCACTCATCGCGGCCGCTCCATTCTTTCTCTTTTACAAGCGCATCCAATGCAAGGTCACGCATGGCAGCGGTGGCTGTCTTGTCTTCCACAATTGCCTTCAGTCCGTCCCGATATCTTTCAATATCGGCTAAAGAATTGGTTTCAAGGGCATGTCGGTATAATGCCCAGGTTGCCAAAACCTGTGGTACACGCTGTTGTCTGTCCGCATAGAGGCGGTTGACAATAGGCTCGGCACGGTTCCAATCCTGCCTGACAAGTGCGAGCAATTCGTCCTGATTGGAAACATATTCACCCAGAGGTTGTACTGAATTTGCCTTTTTCTCCAGATCTTTAATAAAAAAATCAGAATTATAGAATAGCCAATCTTTTAGGATAGCCATATTTTCAGGGTCGTCTTCATCTACGCACTGAGATTGATAACATGCTTTTACAATCTCAATGAAATCGCGCTCTGCCGGCATTACGTCAAGTAACTTTATACTCATCTGAGGATTTTTTTGTACTACTTCAATCAATCGTCTGGCTACTTCCGGAGAAGGACTTACGTTATATCCGAGTTTGTTATATTGGCTGTTTCGCTGCGTCCAGTAGTCCAGCAAATCCTCTATCGATGCATT